>Ga0102593_1000380_pt1 | contig 86651 bp, 85 predicted proteins | sample AraplaCol_mMS_r2_2_FD_76862 | JGI IMG/M metagenome (GOLD analysis project Ga0102593, IMG submission 76862) | Arabidopsis root microbial communities from North Carolina, USA - plate scrape MF_Col_mMS_r2 (SPADES assembly) (version 2) | ecosystem: Host-associated > Plants > Roots > Endosphere...
CGGAGCGATCGGCTTGGCCGGTGCCGGCTCGGATTGGGTCGTGGAGGCTGTCGTATCCGGCGATGTGCCGGGGGTGCTCCACTGCGAATAGGCGAATGCAGCGACAGCGATCACGGCCAATGCAGCGACCCAGACAACCCACGTATTAGTGCTGCGCGCGCTCGGCGTGGTGCGCAGATCGAGATTTGGGTTCAGCGGGCGGTTGGGGTCGTTGGCATTATTGGGGTCGTACGTCATGGTACTTTCTCCTCTTTCGGTGAAACAATAATGGCGGAGCGGGCTTTTTGTTCCATATGGGTGCAGGGAAGCGGTTGTTATCAGGGATTTCCGGGCTGCCACCGGCCAGAATCGGCAGCCAATGCCGCTCGGCTTCCCGAGGCGATGGACCTCCACGGAAGTAATTTCCGTCTCGACATCAACATTGTGCGTGCCGGTTCGATGCAAGCGCGCGCTTGACACGACGGGGTCTGTTTGCGCATGGTTTCTGCATGGGGTCGCGATCACCCCACGAGGCGTCATGCTGAAGAATCGCGTCCAGTAAAACCGATCAACGGAGGGACGCGTCATGCCGTCATTTCTCGAAATTTCTCCCGACAAGCTGAGCCGCCTCATCGGAACCCCCGGTGCGCCCTGCATTATCGACGTTCGCACTGAGGAGGACTTCGCGCTCGATGCGCGATTGGTGCCGGGCTCGATCCGGCGCGCTCATGGCGACGTCGCGTCCTGGTGTGGCGGCGTCGATGCCGAAGCCGTCGTCGTGGTCTGCCAGAGAGGCGGCAAGCTCAGTCATGGTGTTGCCGCCTATCTCCGCCATGCCGGGATTGACGCGGAAAGCCTCGAAGGTGGCTTCGAGGCGTGGATCGCAGGCGGACCGGCCGTGCCCGATGCAAAGCTGCCGCAACGCGACGCTGGAGAGCGCACCGTCTGGGTGACGCGGGCGCGGCCGAAGATCGATCGCATCGCCTGTCCCTGGCTGATCCGGCGCTTCGTCGATCCGAACGCCGTGTTCCTGTTTGTGCCTGCGCCCGAGGTTTTGGCCGTCGGCGAGCGCTTCGGGGCGACGCCCTTCGATATCGAAGACGTGTTCTGGAGTCATCGCGGCGAATTCTGCACTTTCGACGTCATGATCGAAGAGTTCGGACTGGCGTCGGAACCGCTTCTGCGCCTGGCGCGGATCGTCAGGGCGGCAGATACAGCAAGGCTCGACCTCGCGCCTGAGGCGGCGGGCCTGCTTGCGGCATCGCTCGGCCTCTCCAGGATGTATTCCGACGATCTGGAGCAACTCGAGGCTGGGATGCTTCTCTACGACGCTTTTTTCCGCTGGTGCCGCGATGCGACCGAGGAAACCCACAATTGGCCCGCGCCAAAGAAGAGGGTGTGAGATGGTCGAGATGACGGATAGTGCTCCCGGCGGCAAAATGGCGGAAGAAGACGCGGGAGAGGGGCATCACCACGGCGTTTCGTTTGGCGAGGCCTTCAGGGTGTGGCTGCGCGTCGCCGCCCTGAGTTTTGGCGGCCCCGCCGGCCAGATCGCCGTCATGCACCGGATCATCGTCGATGAGAAGCGATGGATCGGTGAGCACCGTTTTCTGCATGCGCTGAACTATTGCATGCTGCTTCCCGGACCGGAGGCGCAGCAGCTCGCCATCTATATTGGTTGGCTGATGCATCGGACAGCGGGCGGTCTCGTCGCCGGCCTGCTGTTCGTGTTGCCGGGCTTCCTGTCGATCCTCTGTCTCAGCTATATCTACGCGGCCTACGGCAACGTCGGCATCGTCGCCGGCCTCTTCTTCGGGCTGAAGGCGGCAGTGCTTGCTGTCGTCGCGCAGGCCGTCATCCGCATCGGCGGCCGTGCGCTCAAGAATCGCGTCATGGTCGGAATCGCGGCCGCGGCCTTCATCGCCATCTTCTTTCTCCATGTCCCGTTCCCGCTGATCGTGCTCGCGGCCGCCATTGCGGGCTTCCTCGGCGGCAGGTTCGGGCTTGCCGCCTTCCAGACGGGCGGCGGCCACAAAGCCGGGAGCGGCCCGGTGCTGTCGGATGCCGAGTCGGCGCTCGGCGAAGGCATACCGGCGCATGCGCGCCCGAATCTCGCCTGGTCGCTGCGTATGTCGGCCGTGCTGATCGCCCTTTGGCTCGCTCCACTTGCAGCGCTCTACGTAACCTTCGGTGCTGACAATGTCTTTACCGAGATCGGCCTGTTCTTCAGCAAGATGGCGGTCGTCACCTTCGGCGGGGCCTATGCCGTACTTGCCTATGTCGCGCAGGAGGCTGTGCAGCATTTCGGCTGGCTGAAACCCGGCGAGATGCTGGATGGTCTCGGCATGGCCGAGACGACGCCGGGGCCGCTGATCATGGTCGTCCAGTTCGTCGGCTTCATGGGCGCCTACCGGGATCCGGGAGCGCTGAACCCGATGCTTGCGGCAACCCTTGCGGCGATACTGACGAGCTGGGTCACCTTCGTGCCCTGTTTCCTCTGGATCTTCCTCGGCGCGCCGTTCATCGAAAAACTGCGCGGCAACATTGCGCTCGCCGGCGCGATGTCGGCCATAACCGCGGCGGTAGTCGGGGTCATCCTCAACCTCGCTATCTGGTTTGCCCTGCACACGCTGTTTGCCGAGGTTGCGACCGTCCGCCTTGGCGGCTTGCGGCTCGATATTCCCGTGCTGCAATCGGCCGTGCCGGCGGCAATGGCGCTGTCTGCCGCCGCCGCCGTCGCGATCTTCCGCTTCAAGGCTTCCGTGATCGCGACGCTGCTAGCCTGCGCAGCCGCAGGGATGATCTGGACGCTGGCAGTCGGCTAGGCCTCTGTCCCATCCGCGGGAATGCGCGTCGCGAGCATCTTGTCGATGCGCATGCCGTCCATGTCGAGCACCTCGAAGCGCCAATTGTCGAAGAAGAAGGTTTCGCCGGCTTCGGGGATGTGCTGGAGCTGATGCAGCGCGAAGCCCGCCAGCGTATGGAAATCGGCATCCGGACGATCGCGCAGGCCCAGCCGTTCGAAGGCGTCGAAGGCCGGCATCATCGCATCGATCAGGAGCGACCCGTCTTCCCTGACGACGATATCGGGCTCTTCATTGGATCCCGGCAGATCGCCGGCGATGGCTTCGAGTAGGTCGGTCTGGGTGACGATGCCTTCGAGGCTGCCATATTCGTCGATGACGATGGCGAGGCGAACCGGTGAGGCCTTGAAACTGTCGAGCACGCGGACGACCGAGGTGCCCTCATGCAGCACCAGCGGCTGCTTGATCACCTCCATCGGCCGGACCTTGCCGCCGTCGAGAACCTGGTCGAGAAGGTCCTTCTTCAGCACCATGCCGATCGGCTCGTCGATCGAGCCGCGGGCGACCAGCAATTGCTCGTGGCTGCATTCGCGGATGGTCTTCAGGATTTCGGCCTCGCTGTCGTCGGCATCAAACCATTCGATATCGAGACGCGGGGTCATGATGTCGGAGATCGGCCTGTCGCCGATGTTGAACACCCGCTCGACGAGCTGCTGCTGCACCTGGTTGAGAAGGCCGGCCTCCTGGCTCTCGGCGACCAGCAGCTTGAGCTCCTGCGGCGAATGAAACGACGATTCGCCGGTTCCGGCGCGGAGACCCACACCCCGCAGCACGAGGTTGCCCATGCCGTTCAGGGCAAAGATTGCCGGCTTGAACAGCACCAGGAAGAACCCGAGCGGACGCACCACGGCAAGCGAGGTGGCTTCGCTGCGCTGAAGCGCCAGGCTTTTCGGCGCGAGCTCGCCGAGCACGATGTGCAGCGCCGTGATGATGACGAAGGCAATGACGATGGCGACGGTATGCGCGCCTGTTGTCGCCCATTGCCCCGGCAGCCAGGACAGCAGAGGCTCGATAAGGTGGGCAAGCGCCGGTTCGCCGACCCAGCCGAGGGCGAGCGACGAGATGGTTATGCCGAGCTGGGTGGCTGCAAGGTTGGCGTCGAGATTGTCGACGGCGCGCTGAAGTGCGGAGGCATTCATCCGGCCTGCCGCGGCAAGTTCGGTAACACGGCTGCGTCTCACAGATACCAGCGCGAATTCGGCGGCGACGAAGAAGCCATTGGCGGCCACGAGAAGTAACACGGCTAGTATCCCGACATAGTCGAAGAGCCCGCCCGCGGATTCGGACATATTTCCCTACCTCTGAATTGATGCGAGTCCGACCCTACACGCTCGCACACCGGTGGCAAGGCGCAGCTGGTATTCTCGCGGCGGAGCCCGCCGTGATCGAGATCAAGGCACCGGTCTGCGGATGCGGAGCGCAGTTGTGTCGCGCACCGCATGATCGGGCTTATGCGCGTTGATGTGGAGCGCAAAAATGTGTGGCAAACGACGTGACCGGCGCCGCGCCATTCATCGCTTGGGCGCCTCGAAGAGCTCGATCGAGTTTCCGGCCGGATCGTCGAGCAGGATTTGCTTGCCGCCTATGCCCTGCACGATCTCGTTGCGGAAACGCGCGCCGGCCTGACGCAGCGCGACGACGTCTGCTTCCAAATCCTTGACCTCGATCTGGATGCGATTCCAACCGCCGGGCTCCGGCTTTCTCCCATCTGGCATTGCTTGAGATGCTCCGCCGGGTCCCGTCATGCCGCTGACGAACAGACGAAAACCGTCCCTGGTCAGGATGGCGAAACTCGGCGCGGGACGAAGTGCGACGGAGAAGCCGAGATGTCTCGTGTAGAATTCCACTGCGGCGTCGACGTCGTCGACGATGTAGCGCATGCTGATACCGGGCATGTTTTCCTCCATTGTGGTCTTTGTTGTCTTGATCTGATCGTCCCTTCGCGGGGGCGCATCCAGAACTCTCCTGTTCCTAGGATGTGTCGCTTCGAAACTCGATTATGCGCCCGTTTGAAGTTTTTTATGTATCTCGTTATGTCAAATCGCTGAGCACCTCTGGGCGAGACTAGATTGAATGGAGAGCATGCCGCCTGCCGCAGGGCAACCCTCCACCACCGCGCCTTCCAGGCGATGAGCACGAGAGGCCGAAGGGCTTCAGAGGAACGAAGCCAGCCGGCGGCGCTAAAATCCCGATCACCGTGTATAAGCTTAATCTAAAACATAAGCTTCGACCCGTAGCTATTGGATTCCATTACAAAAGCTTAATTTTTATTTCAGTTTCAGTTCATCTTTTCGGCCCTAGTTTGGTCACGTGCCCAACACGAGGAACCCCACATGAAAAAGATTTTTGCAGCTCTTCTTTCCGCCTCCTTCCTTCTTTCCCCGATGGTTGTTTCCCAGGCCAGCGCCGACGATCATCGCCGTCCCCCCGTCGTGGTGCAGAAGAAGGTGGTCGTCCGGTCGCATTGGAAGAAGGGATACCGCGTCAATGCCAGCGAACGTCGCCGGTTCTCCGATGTCAACGACTACCGCCGCTACCGGCTGGCGCCTCCGCCCCGCGGTTATCGCTGGGTGCGGGCCGATAATGACTACCTGCTGATCGGCGTTACCAGCGGCATCATCTCCAGCATTATTGCCGGCCGTTGATCGGTCGACAAATGAGGAAAGGGCGGCTTCGGCCGCCTTTTTGACTCTGGGAGGGCGCGTAGCCGTTTCGCACCCTTCCTCCTCCTTCATTCCTGCGACGAGCATAGGAATGAAAGGGAGGAGGAAGGGCCGGCGGCGGTTATGACCTGCTTTAGGATTGCCTGCGTGAAGGTATGACCCGTTCAGCAATGATGCCGAGAAAACCTCTTGGTCCTCCGACTTCAGCGTCGGTGTCCTGCTCGTGCGTCAGCGGATGAAGCCCTTCGATCGGCGGTAGCGGCTCGCATTCGGTGCAGACGCAGAGATAGCGTTTGATTGCCTTCGCCTTCATGCCGCCTGCCGGTTCCAGCTGGCGAAAGGATCGGGCAGGTCGCGCCAGCGCTCGGGCGCGAAGGCATCTGTCCTGATAAGACAGGCGTCGAGTTCCTTCCTGATCCAGGTCTCGTCCATCGGATCGGCGCCGATAAACACGATTTCCTGGCGGCGGTCGCCCCAGACGGGGTCGAGATAGGGGCCGATGGCGCGCATGAAGGCCGGTTCCTCAGGCCATTGTTCGCGCGGCACTGCCGCCCACCAGAGGCCCATCTTGCCGGTGCGCACGATCGCGCCCGCCTGGCTGATCTCGCCCACATGGTGCGGGCGCGTCGCCAGCCAGAAGAAGCCCTTGGCGCGCACGACGCCCGGCCATACGCTATCGAGGAAGGCCTGCAGCTTTGCCGGATGGAAGGGCCGCTTCTCGCGATAGACGAAGGAGCGGATGCCGTATTCTTCGGTCTCCGGCACGTGGTCGCGGAAACCGTGCAGTTCCTTGTACCAGAGCGGATGGGTCTCGGCCTTGTCTATATCGAAGCGGCCAGTGCCGAGCACGTCTTTCAAGGCGACCTTGCCGAAATCCACTTCGATCAGCCGTGCATCCGGGTTGAGGCCGGTGACGATCTTGCGCGCGGCGTCGCGCTCCTCCTTGGCTGCCGTGCCGATCTTGTTCAGCACCACGACATCGGCGAATTCGATCTGCTCGACCAGCAGGTCGACGATGGTTCTGTTGTCGCCATCGCCTGCCGTTTCACCGCGGTCGGCGAGGAAATCGGCCGAGGCATAATCGGCAAGCAGATTGGCGGCGTCGACGACGGTCACCATGGTGTCGAGCCTTGCGACGTCGGAAAGGCTTTGGCCATTCTCGTCGCGAAATTCGAAGGTGGTGGCGACGGGCAGGGGCTCGGCGATGCCGGTCGATTCGATTAAGAGGTAATCGAAGCGGCCCTGATCGGCGAGCTGGCGCACCTCCTTCAGCAGATCGTCGCGCAGCGTGCAGCAGATGCAGCCATTGGTCATCTCGACGAGCTGTTCCTCGGTGCGGGAGAGATTGGCGCCGCCGTCGCGCACCAGGGCGGCATCGATATTCACCTCACTCATGTCGTTGACGATAACCGCGACGCGTAAGCCTTCGCGATTGGTCAATACATGGTTGAGCAGCGTCGTCTTGCCGGCGCCGAGGAAGCCTGAAAGCACCGTGACGGGAAGTCTGTTGTCCATGGGAACCTCATAAGATCATAGTTTATGTTATATCATAACATTTGATGTGTCGAAAAAAGGCGGAACGGGGTTGTCCGCCTTTTCCCGGTCTCTCCGGAGCGTCGCGTGTCCGGCAGGACGCGCGGAGCGCGCATGAGAGTCATGTGCTGGAGAGGCAGTCCTTCATGCTGTCGGCGATGCCGCGCATGAGGGTGAAGTAAAGATCGGGGCCGGCCTTCAGTGTTGCCGCTTCGGGATCGAGCACGCCTGACTTGGCGCGCGTGCCTTCGATGACCACATTGACGAGGCGCGGCTCGAACTGCGGCTCGGCAAAGACGCAGGTGGCGCCGAGTTCACCGACCTTGTGGCGGATTTCCGAAACACGCTCGGCACCGGGAATGGTTTCGGGGCTGACGGTGATCGAGCCGGCGACGCGGATGCCATACCGGTGCTCGAAATACTGGTAGGCGTCATGGAAGACGATGAAGGGCTTGCCCTTGACGGGAGCGACGATACCCTTGATCTCGGCGTCGAGCGCATCCAGCCTGTCGTTTAGCGCCTTGGCGTTGCCCTGATAGGTCAGTGCATTGGCGGGATCGGCGGCAACCAGTGTCGTGGTGATCATCGCCGCCATCGCCTTTGCATTCATCGGATCGAGCCAGAGATGTGTGTCGAAGGCGTCGTGGTCGCGGTCAGCCTCGGCGTGATCGTGTTCGTGCTCCGGGGCGTCGGAAGCACTGTCGTGCTGACCGGAAGCACTTTCGTGCTCCTGGGCGTCATCATGCGGCTCGAAGGCGCCGCCTTCTCGGAAGGGCAGCTTGACGAGGCCGGGGGCATTGTCGAGTTCGGCGATGCTCGCATCCCGACCCAGCGCCTGCAGCGGCTTTTCGAGAAAGGCCTCGAGGCCGGGACCGACCCAGAAAATTACCTTGGCATCCTGCAGGGCGCGGGCGTTGGACGGCTTGAGATTGTAGGTATGCGGGGAGGCGGCGCCATCGACGATCAGCTTCGGTTCGCCGACACCCTGCATGATCGCGGAAACCAGCGAATGGATCGGTTTGATCGAGGTGACGACGACAGGCGCATCGGCTGCGCGCATAGTGCTGCCGAAGAGCAGGACGGGGATCGCCAGAGCCGGGATTGCGAGGGCGGGCATTCTGAGGGCCAAAATTTTAAGGGCGGGCCCCAAGGCGCGTTTCATCAACATGCTCCGCTTGAATTGCAATTGTTATGTTATTACATCAATTGCGTTATGCTATAACGTGTGCAATAGCAGGACGCAACAGCACTTTCGGAAAATTTGATGCTCTCTCCCGCAAAGACCGCCGCTGGTATCAGGGCCGAACCGCTGGTTTCGCTTGAAAATGTCGGCATCCTGCGCAATGGCCGGTGGCTGGTGCGCGGCGTCGATTTTTCCGTCTCGCGGGGCGAAATCGTCACGCTGATCGGGCCGAACGGCTCGGGCAAGTCGACCAGCGCCAAGGCGGCGATCGGCGTGTTGAAGACGGATGAGGGCAGAGTGGAGCGCAAGGCCGGCCTCAAGGTCGGCTATGTCCCGCAGAAGCTGTCGATCGACTGGACGCTGCCGCTTTCGGTGCGCCGGCTGATGACGCTGACAGGACCGCTGCCGGAGCGCGACATGCTCTCGGCGCTCGAATCCGCCGGCATCGCCCATATGCTCGATGCCGAGGTCCAGCACCTCTCCGGCGGGGAGTTCCAGCGGGCGCTGATGGCCCGGGCGATTGCCCGCAAGCCCGATCTGCTGGTGCTCGACGAGCCGGTGCAGGGGGTCGACTTTTCCGGAGAGATCGCGCTCTACGACCTCATCAAATCGATCCGCAATGCGACTGGCTGCGGCATCCTGCTGATCTCGCACGATCTCCACGTCGTCATGGCCGAGACCGACACGGTCATCTGCCTCAACGGCCATGTCTGCTGCCGCGGCACGCCCGAAGCCGTCAGCCGCAGCCCGGAATATGTGCAGCTGTTCGGCAGCCGGGCGGCGCAAACACTTGCCGTCTATAGCCATCACCACGATCATACGCACCTGCCGGACGGCCGCGTGCAACATGCCGACGGCACGGTGACCGATCATTGCCATCCCGATGATGGCCATCACGCGCACGAGCATGGGCATGACGGTCATGAACATGGTCACGATCATACCGACCATGCCCATCCGCACGCGCATGCAGCGGGAGAGCGCCATGCTTGACGATTTCTTCGTGCGTGCCATCCTTGCCGGCGTCGGCCTGGCGCTGACGACGGGGCCGCTCGGCTGCTTCGTCATCTGGCGGCGCATGGCCTATTTCGGCGATACGATCGCCCATTCGGCGCTGCTCGGCGTCGCACTGTCGCTGCTCTTCGAACTCAATCTGACACTGGCTGTCTTTGCCGTCGCCGCCCTCGTGTCGGTGCTGCTGCTCTTCCTGCAGAAGCGCCAGGCGCTGTCGGCCGATGCTCTCCTCGGCATCCTCTCGCATGCCACGCTGGCGATCGGCCTCGTCATGGTCGCCTTCATGAGCTGGGTGCGGATCGATCTCATTGCCTTCCTGTTCGGCGATATCCTTGCTGTTTCCACGACCGACATTGCGCTGATCTGGGGCGGCGGGCTCTTCGTGCTCGTGGCAATGGTCTGGCTCTGGCGGCCACTCTTGGCTGCGACCGTCAATGCCGAGCTCGCCGAGGCCGAGGGGCTGAAGCCGGAGCGGGCGCGGCTGTTCTTCATGCTGCTGATGGCCGTCGTCATCGCCATTGCCATGAAGATCGTCGGCATCATGCTGATCACCTCGCTGCTGATCATTCCGGCGGCTGCGGCCCGGCGCTTCTCGCCGACGCCGGAGATCATGGCGGTGCTCGCCTCGCTGATCGGGGCGGTCGCCGTCGTCGGCGGGCTGTTCGGCTCGCTTACCTACGACACGCCCTCGGGTCCCTCGATCGTGGTCGCGGCGCTGATCCTCTTCGTGCTCAGCCTGCTTCCCGTCAGGCGCCACCGCGCGGTCATGCAAGGACAAGGCTCATGACGACACCGCAATTGACCAAGAACCAGTCGCTGGTCTTCGACGTGCTCGAAAAGGCCGAAGGGCCGCTCAGCGCCTACACCATCCTCGACAAGCTGCGCGACCACGGTTTTCGCGCGCCCCTGCAGGTCTACCGTGCACTGGAGAAGCTGCTTGAATACGGCGTCGTGCACCGGCTCGAAAGCATCAACTCCTTCGTCGCCTGCGCCCATCCGGGCGACGACTGCCACAGCCACGGCATCGTCGCCTTCGCCATCTGCGAAAGCTGCGGCCAGGTGACGGAGTTCCACGACCATGAGGTCGACCACAGGCTGATGGAATGGGTGCGCGGGCAGAAGTTCAAGCCTGAAAAGACGACGATCGAGATCCGCGGATTGTGCGAGGCCTGCGCGGCGTAAGTTCGGCTCGTGTTCGCTAGACGATCGCCACGCGCTCGCCGAAAGGCGTGTCGTGAACTTGCGGGTGTCGATCCGATCATAGGCATGATCTGCCGCGGAAGGCTCGATGGCCGAGGACACTATTGCCTGACGGGCGGGTATTGTGATGGCCGAGCCGCCGGGTCATCCCGCTAGGCTCGCTCCTGCGTCTGGCCGCCTTCCCGATGGCGCTTGCCATACAAAGCCGACGATCCCCAAAAAGGTGAGGCCGGAGACCGGCCTCACCTTTCACGTTTTTTCGCTGATCGGCTTAGTTCGGCTTAGATCCCGAGCCGCCTTTGCCGGAACCGCCTTCGTGCGAACCGTCATTGCCACCCTTGCTCGGACCGTCGTTGCCGCCCTTGCCAGGGCCGTCATTGCCACCCTTGCTCGGACCGTCGTTGCCGCCCTTGCCAGGGCCGTCATTGCCGCCCTTGCTCGGACCGTCGTTGCCGCCGTTGCCAGGGCCGTCATTGCCGCCCTTGCTCGGGCCGTCGTTGCCGCCATTGCCAGGGCCGTCATTGCCACCCTTGCCTGGGCCGTCGTTGCCGCCCTTGCCTGGGCCGTCGTTGCCGCCCTTGCCAGGGCCGTCATTGCCACCCTTGCCTGGACCGTCGTTGCCGCCATTGCCAGGGCCGTCATTGCCACCCTTGCCTGGACCGTCGTTGCCGCCATTGCCCGGACCGTCATTGCCGCCCTTGCTCGGGCCGTCGTTGCCGCCCTTGCCAGGGCCGTCATTGCCACCCTTGCTCGGGCCGTCGTTGCCGCCCTTGCCAGGGCCGTCATTGCCACCCTTGCCTAGGCCGTCATTGCCGCCCTTGCCAGGGCCGTCATTGCCACCCTTGCCTGGGCCGTCGTTGCCGCCCTTGCCGGGACCGTCATTGCCGCCCTTGCCGGGACCGTCATTGCCGCCCTTGCCTGGGCCGTCGTTACCGCCCTTGCCGGGACCGTCATTGCCACCCTTGCCTGGGCCGTCGTTGCCGCCCTTGCCCGGACCGTCATTGCCACCCTTGCCGTGACCGTGATCTTTTCCGCCCTTGTCGTGGCCGTGATGATCGCGGTCCTTGCCGCCGTGATTGTCTTTTCCGCCGTGGCCCGGACCGTCCTTGCCGTGCCCGTGATCTTTCCCGCCCTTGCCGCCGCCGTGATGATCATGGCCCTTGCCGCCGTGATCGTCCTTTCCGCCATTGTCGCCGTCGCCGTCGCCGTCGCCACTGCCACTGCCAGTGCCATTACCATTACCATTACCATTACCATTATCGCCATCATTCCCATTGCTGGCGAGGGAGCCGGTGCTGGATGTCTTCTTGCCGCCGCCAATGTTTGGGCTGCCGCGATCGTTATCGTTCGGGCTGAACCTGCTATCGGACTGAATTGCTCTGGTCGGCATGCACAGTCTGTATTCGAGTGTACCGCGAACTGCGGCCTTGCAATTGACGACTGCCGGGGCTGCCGTTGCCAAGCTGCTGCTTGCCAGAAGGGTAGCAACGGCGACGCTGAATTTCGCTGCTCTGCTGATCATTTCAATCCATCTCCCAAGGTTAACTGAATGTTAATGGGGAGAACTCTTATACTAACAATCAATTAACCCGAAGAATAGATAATGGTTAATCTGTCTCATTCGTCTAATACAGTTAAATTCGCAAGTATAAAATTTTACTAAATTTTTATTTCGCCTATGTTATCGTCTCGGAATAAATAAAAGGAATCGGCTATGAGGCGCCTCTTTTCGCTCGCTGGCTTTTTATTGATTCTTCTGCATTTTCAAGCTGTTGCGGGATCATCGCTTCCTGTGACGCGAAGCATCGGCGCACCCGTGGGATTCGCCGCAGCCTGCGCCAAGTACAAGTGGCTGTGCGGCAGGATGGCGGCGCAACAGCTGAATGATCAGGCAGGAACAGCGCTTCTTCAAAAGGTCAATCGTGCCGTAAATGGACGTATCATTCCCGCGGAAGATCGCCCGTCTTCCCGAAATAAGGATGTTTGGTCTCTGCCGGTTGCCGGCCGTGGCGACTGTGAGGACTACGCTCTCCAGAAGATGAAGGACCTGATCGAAGCTGGTTTTCCATCGAACCGGTTGGCGCTTTCCGTCGTGATTGGACCGCACGATCAAAACCATGTCGTTCTGATTGCCCGGACGGATGGCGGCGATTATGTGCTCGACAATCTGACCAGTGCCGTGAGGCTCTGGCGCACGACGGGCTATACGTTTCTGGCCACTCAGGATTTCCAATCGCGAACGGGCTGGCGCGTGACGCTTGCTGGTCCCCGCGCAGGTGAGTTCTCTTGAACTGAAAGTCTCAAGGCGGCGCGCTCGCCGCTGGCAAGTGCAGATCCTGGCGCTATCTTTGCCGCAGAGCGCAAGCCAGGGACGATCGCGTGACGAAAACCGAACTCGCGGAGATATACCGCGGCTACATCGCCTGCCTGAACAGTCAGGACTGGACCAATCTCGGGCAGTTCGTCGGCGACGATGCGGTTCATAACGGCCGGCGGCTCGGGCTGTCGGGTTACGTCGCTATGCTCGAGCGAGACTTCGATGAGATTCCCGATCTTTATTTCAAGGTGCTGATGCTCCTTGGCGATCCCCCATACATAGCCTGCCGGCTCGGCTTCGATTGCAGGCCGAAGGCAAAATTCCTCGACCTCGATGTGAACGGCAGGCGCCTTTCCTTCACCGAGAACGTCATCTACGAATTTCGCGGCGGCAAGATCGTCGAGGTCTGGTCGGTCATCGACAAGGCGGCGATCGAGTCCCAGCTCGCGGGCTCGAATTGATCGTGCGGACGGTTTCCGGTCTGCGTTTTGATCAGATGATGGCGACGCGCTCGCCGAAGGGTGTGTCGTCGTCGAAATTGCGAGTGCCGATCCGGTCGCTTTCGCCTGACAAGACCGGCTCTTCCGCCAGTTCGCCAGCCTCTTCCCCTTCTTCCAATGCCGCATGCACGTGCCGCTTTTGCGGATGCGCCTCGTTTTCGACGATCAGATCCGCGTGCGGGATGAGGTCGCTTGCGGTTTCCTTTTCTGCGGCCTTCTTCGCTGCCAGTTGATCGGCCGTGATCTGCGACTGGCGGGCAGCAACCCAGGCATTGTCGGGTTCGGAGCCGATCGAGGTGCTGGTGCCGACCTTGGTGGGTTCGGACGGGGCGGTGGCGGAGATGGGGTTGATCGCGTCGACCATGAAATTCTCCTGCGGGGACCAACTGGCGAAACAGCCGGCCGTTTCGTGGGGTGAAAAACGGCGCGGTCTTGGGGCCAGTCAGGGAGACATATCGAGCCCGCGCCGAAAAACACAAGGGGACATTGACGTGACTGCCACCTCGGACAATGACGAAATCGGTAGCAGGTCGCGGGAAATTCGACGAAGAATTGTGTGCACAAGGGGATGCTCGGCGCGTGGTTAATGTAAGAATCGGAAACACTTTGTGACTAAGTGTCTCCAAAAGCAGCGTTTTTTGACTTGCTGCGCGCGAAAACATGACGGATATTGTTTAAACGTTGAGGAAGCCGTCATGATTAGAATGATTGAAAACCCTGCCGAACTGGCTGGCGAGGATATCACCGGCAAATATATTCTCCGGAGGCTGAACTATCACTGGTTCGCTTACGGCAAGGCGGCTATCGTGACCGCCTGCAAGGGAACGATCCTGCAGCTCGAGCGGGAAGAGACGGTCTATTCCGAGCGTTGGGGCCGCCGCGCCTACACGGGCACCGGCAAGCGTTATCCCGGCGGCATCTGTCCCATTTCGGCGGTCGCCTGCGTTTGCGATACGCCCGACGACGTCAATGCCGTTATTCAACTGGATGTCGAAGCGCAGGACGAATTTTATCAGCTGATCGCCAAGGCCGAAGCCAGAGTTCAGGCTCTTGCCTCTTCATCACGAAACAGCCAGTTTCTGGAAGCTGCCGAGTAGGCGGCTCTTTACCGAATCCGCCCAGAGCCGTTATTGCGGCAACGGCAGAATTTCTCCAACATCTCGAATCCTGGATGCAAAGGCGTCGCTGCGATCAAGGCAGCTTTCGTCGCTACGCTGCCATTAGGGAGCGTTCCGTCTCCTCAATCCGGTGCGGTAGTGTTAGACTCGGGCGGCAGCCGTTGGGATGCAAACAGCTCGTTCCCGGTTGAACGGAGAGCGGTCATGACAGAGCAAGACACTCGGCCCAATCACTCGTTCGCAGCGACGGCGCCATCGCTCGGCTCGCTCGCCATCACCATTGCCGTGATGTTTGCCGCGCTATTCTGGCCGGCCGGTACGCTCGACTGGCCGCGTGGCTGGATCTTTCTGGGCCTCTTCCTTGCACTGACATGTGTCGCGATCGTCTGGATCTGGCGGACAAATCCGGAGCTGTTTGCGGCGCGCAGCCGATATCAGAAAGGCACCAGGCCCTGGGACGCGGTGGTGGCGACGCTGACAATCATTCTCTTTGCCGCCATTCTTCCGGTCGGCGCGTTCGACGATGGGCGTTTCCATTGGGCGCCGCAGCCCGGTTGGATCGTCCTCATCGGCTATCTCCTGATGACATCAGGTTATCTCGGCCTAACCTGGGCGCAATCCGTCAACCGGCATTTCGAGCCGACGGTGCGCATCCAGACCGACCGCAACCACAAGGTAATCGACACCGGACCCTACGCCGCCATCCGCCATCCCGGATACGCAACCGCTATCGTGCTCAGCATCGGCATGGCACTGTCGCTTGGATCGCTCTACGCGCTGATCCCCGCCGGCCTGCTCGTTATCGTCCTCTTCGGCCGTACGCTCGGCGAGGAAGCCGAACTGCGCAAGGGCCTCGAAGGCTATGCGGACTATATGGCGCGTGTGCGTTGGCGCTGGATTCCGGGCGTGTGGTGAACGCCTTGGCGGGCGCAAAGGGCGCCTGACCACCAGCCTCGCGTTATCCTATCAACCGATCTGCCTGAGATCGCGCGCGAAGCGTTGCCAGTTTGCGACGTAGTTTTTTGCCGAGCGGCGGATGGCTTCGATTGCCGCCTCGTCGAGCACGCGCACCGCGCGGGCAGGTGTTCCGACGATCAGGGAATTGTCGGGGAATTCCTTGCCTTCGGTCACCAGCGCATTGGCGCCGACAAGGCAGTTGTTGCCGATCTTCGCACCGTTCAGGATGGTCGCACCCATGCCGATCAGCGTGTTGTCGCCGATGGTGCAGCCGTGGAGGATGGCGTGATGGCCGATGGTGCAGTCTTTGCCTATCGTCAACGGGAAGCCCATGTCGGTATGGGCCATCACGCCTTCCTGGATGTTGGTGCCTTCGCCGACGGTAATCGGCTCGTTGTCACCGCGCAGCACGGCGCCGAACCAGATACCGACATTCTCGCCGAGCTCGATCTGGCCGATGATATTGGCGTCCGGTGCGATCCAATAGAGGCCGGCGGCGGGCAGTTTCGGCGTCGATCCGCCAAGTGCGTAGACGGGCATCGCTTTCTCCTCAGACGACCTCGACCGATAGGGTGGCGACGCCGTCGATGCCGCAGTTGATGCGATCGCCCCTGGCCACCGCGCCGACGCCGGCGGGCGTGCCGGTCATGATGATATCGCCTGGTGCGAGGGTGAAGAGCTTCGACAGTTCTGCGATGATCTCCGGCACCTTCCAGATCATCTGGTTGAGATCGCCGTCCTGCACGCGCTTGCCGTTCTGTTCCAGCCAGATCTTGCCTTCGGCGGGGTGGCCGAGGCGGCTTGCCGGAATGATCGACGAGACGGGGGCGGAATGTTCGAAGGCCTTGCCGACTTCCCAGGGACGGCCGAGCTTCTTTGCCTCGCCCTGTAGGTCGCGGCGGGTGAAATCGATGCCGACGGCATAGCCGTAGATGCAGTCGAGCGCGTCGGCGGCCTCTATGTTCGCGCCACCCGATTTCAGCGCCAGCACGCACTCGACCTCGTAATGCACGTCGTTCGACAGCGGCGGATAGGGAAAGGCCTTGCCCGCCGGCAGCAGGTTGTCGGCATTCTTCTGGAAGAAGAAGGGCGGCTCGCGGCTGGGATCATGGCCCATCTCGAGCGCATGGTCGGCATAGTTACGCCCAACGCAATAGACGCGGCGCACCGGAAAACGCTCGGCGCTGCCCTCGACCGGCAGCAGCACCGGTTGCGGAAGCGGGATAACGGTGACGGGATCGGACATTGGCGGGTTCTTCCTGTTTACGAGTCTTGCGCCATCTTAGACGGAAAACATCGCGCCGGGAAAGCCGTCCTTGGCGTCCGGCTTCGGTGCATTGACGCTCTCACGGTGGCGGGTTAACCTTAGCCATGAGCAGGATTTTTGCAATTTCGACGACGTCTACGACCACCGCGCCGCGGTGGGTGGTAGACGCGTGAACTGAATTCCGTTCATCGCTGCTAAGACCAACCCGCCGGAGACGAGCGGGTTTTTTGTTCCCGCCCGTGTCCGCATTCGAGGACGAGATCGTGGACGATATCCAGAAGCATATTCTTGCGGAGCGGGCGCTGGCCGCTGCCCGCAACTGTGTCGCCAGCCGCTTTGCCGGGGCTGCTTTCACTTATGTAGCCGGCTCCCTCATGCGCGGCGAAGGGACCGCCTTTTCGGATATCGATCTGGTCGTCGTGTTCCCGTCTCTCGAAAGAGCCTGGCGGGAATCGTTCACTGAGGACGCTTTCCCGGTCGAGGCCTTCGTCCATGATCCGCAGACGCTGGCGCATTATCTCCATCAGGATGCCGACAGCGGCTATCCGATCATGGCCAACATGGTCGCGACGGGCTGTATAATGGGATCGGATATCGACAGCGCGCGCGTCATCCAGGCAAAGGCGGCAAGGATGCTTGCGGCGGGGCCGAAACCTCTTGCCGGGGTAGATTACGACTTGCTGCGCTATCAGGTCACCGATCTGGCCGACGACCTGCGCGGAACGCGCCCGCCCGAAGAGATCGCCGCCATCGCCGCGCTGCTCTATCAGAAGCTCGCCGACCTGATCCTCCTCGGGCGTGGCGCGTGGGCTGGCCGGGGAAAGTGGGCGCCGCGTCTGATGAGAGAGCTCGACGCGCAATTGGCGGCCGAATTCGACATGGCATTCGGGCTGGCGGCAGCGGGTGACGGCGCTCGATTCCTGGCTTTGGCCGACCGAGAGCTTGCCGTGCATGGTGGCCGCTATTTCGAGGGATTCAGGCAGAACGCGCCGCTGGAAGCGCGCCGCCTGGAATAGTTTGGTATCGGTCACATTGCCGCGTTTTGAAAATTGGATGGAAGATGCTTGAGTATGAATTCAAGGGTGCCTTGCCGTCGGCGGTAAGGCGTACCGCCAGATTGCGTCTCAGAATTCCCGTGGAAGGGGATATCGATTTCCTGACCCGACTTTTTTCGCAGCCGGAATTGGTCGCGCACCGACCGGTACCACGGCCGGACTCGCGCGAGGAAAGTGCAGCGCGGCTTGCGCGCGACATCGGGCATTGGAAAGATCACGGGTTTGGGCGCTGGGCCGTCGAGGCGAACGGTGCGCTGATCGGTTTCGGCGGCGTAACCCTTTCCAAGGAATTCGACGGCCTCAATCTTTCCTATCATCTGCAACCCGAAAGCTGGGGGCAGGGGTATGCCACGGAATTGGTCAGGGAAGCCCTGGTGTTTGCCTTTGATGATCTGCATGGGGAGCGGGTGATCGGATTGGTTCGTACCGCCAATGCCGCTTCAAGACGTATTCTTGAGAAGTGTGGCTTCAACTTCGAGCGGGAGGTGATGCTGCATGGCGCGCCAACCAACATGTACGCCTTTGGCAAAACGAGCGGCTTATGAACGAACATCCGTGCGCAATTATCAGGCGTGACGAGACGTCGCCGCCGGTCATTCCTCGCCGGATTCAGCCAGCGCATCGCGGACGATCGCGTAATAGAGGGCAAGCTCGGGGATATCGGCGGCCAGCCTGTCGAAGGCGGAGTCGGATGGCGCAAGGGTGCCGGCGTATTTCGCTTGCGTGAAGGCCCGATGGGCGGCAAGGGCTTCGGCCTCGGCCTTGTGCACGACGGTATAGACGGGCGAGGGGACAGTGCGGCCTTTGACGATGATGCGATCGAGCTCGACGACGGTGTGGGTGCCGGCGACCAGCCTTGCGGTCTCCTCGCCGAGCAGCAGTGCTACGCCATAATTCTTCGAGGCGCCTTCGAGGCGGGAGGCGAGGTTGACGCTGTCGCCGAGGCAGGAATAGTCGAAGCGGCGGGTCGAGCCCATGTTGCCGACGATGCATTCGCCGGTGTTGATGCCGACGCCCATCTTCAGCACGTGCGGCTTGCCGCCGCGCGCCGCCGCCTCCCGTTCCAGCTCACGGTTCAGGCTCGATATCGCCGCCTGCATGGCGAGCGAGGCGGTGACCGCGTGGAGCGCATGGTCGGGATCGTCGAGCGGGGCGTTCCAGAAGGCCATGATGCAGTCGCCCATATATTTGTCGATCGTGCCGCCATGATCCATCACGACGTCGGAAAGCGGCGTCAGCAGCCGGTTGATCAGGCCGGTCAGTTGCTCCGGATCGTCCTTCAGCGTCTCGGCGATGGTTGTGAACCCACGCACATCCGAAAACAGCACGGAGAGCGTGCGCCGCTCGCCGCCAAGCTTCAACTGCGAGGGATCGTTCGACAGGCGCCGGACCAGATCGGGCGAGATATATTGGGCGAAGGCGCGGATGATCTGCCGCTTGTTGCGGCGCTCCTCGGCATAATCGAAGGCGGCCTGGCCGAAGGCGACCGAGACATAGGCAACGACTGGCCCGAGTGGCGAGACGAAGACATGGGCAAAGCGGATACCCGCAAAACTCGCCGCTGCGAAGGCAAGCACTGCCGCGGCGCTGGCGACGATCGTCAACCATCCCGTCGAGCGCCAGACGGTGGCGGCGGCAAGCAGCACGGTGATCAGGATGCAGGCGGCGACCAGCGGCAGGCGGGCTTCCGCGATCGACAGGCCACGACGGATATTGTCGTAGATCGTCGCCTGGATCTCGACACCGGAGACCAGCTTGCCGGTGTGAACGGTATAGGGCGTGGCAAAGGCATCGACGCCACCCTTGTCGATGGCAGGCGCATTCTGGAGGCTGAGGCCGACCAGCACCACGCGGCCCTTGAAATAATCCGGTGGCAGCAGGTTCTCAGGGTCTAGCGCCTGGTAGTAGGAGACGGTGGGATAGCTGCGGGCCGGGCCGAAGGATTGGATGAGTCGGCCGGCCGACAACACCTCGGCCGGACCTCCGGACGCCTTTGCCAGCATAGCGGCGAAGCCGTCCTTATAGCCGGGAATACGCCGGAACGTGCCGTCGCCGCTGAGATCGATCGAGGCAATGCCGGTCACAGCACCCGCTTCGGTCAGTTGCGGCAGCGGCGTCGCGCGGATCAGCTGCGAAGCCTGTGGCGTCTCGATTAGTGTTTCGTCGCCGGCGAGCACGACATCGGGGCCGACGGCCTTGGTGATCGCATCGTCGTTGTAGGGGTTCGAGGGTTCGGCCATGATGATGTCGAGGCCGATGACACGGGCGCCGGCCGCGCGTAACTGCCTGATGAGTTCGGCATGCAGGCTGCGCGGCCAGGGCCATTGCGCATTGATATCGGCAAGCGAAGGTTCGTCGATCGCGACGATGACAGGCCCGCCTTGCGGTGGGCGTGGATCGTCGACGGTCGAGAGATAGTCGAAGCTTCTGAGTTCCAGCAACGACCATGCCGGCAGGCGCGACAGCAGCGAGATGGTGACGAGGGTGGCGAGCGCCAGCACCAGCAGCCTGAGATGACGGCTTTCAGCTTGCCCGCCGGCCGGCCGAGGCTTGCCTCGCACCGGCATCAGAAGCGGACTTTGAGCGTGCCCTTGAAGGCGCGGCCCCAGCCGGGCACGCCGGGCGTGAGCTCGAAATCCTCATCGAGCAGGTTATAGGCGGCCGCTTCCAGCGCGATGCGTTTGTCCAGGGGTTCCCAGATCAGGTGGGCATCGAGACTCCAGTAGTCGTCGAGTTTCGTGCCGAGGTCGTCACCATCGCGCTCGCCGACATAATTGGCCGCCACAGTCGCCTTGACCTTGGCCTCATTGACCCAGGTCAGCGCGATCTGGCCAGAGTTGCGGGGAATGAACGGCAGCGAGCCGCCGTAGTTCGGCTCCAGCGGGTCCTTGTTCTCCGATTCCATGTAGGCATAAGTGGCGGAAAGGCCGAAACCATAGCCGAGCGCGACGTTGGCAGTCACGGCGGCGCGGTCGACGCTGCCGCGCGACAGCGGCAGGCTGTCGGCCGCCGGAAGCGAGATCAGCGGAAAGTCGATCGAGAAATCATGCAATTCCTGGTGCTGGTATTCGACCGAGGTGAAAAAACGATCGGTCCACTCGGCATCCCATTGCAGCGCGACCGTATCGCTATAACCTTCGATACCGACCGAGAACTGGTTCGGCTGCAGGCCGAGGATGCCGATCGGAGCGAGGGTGGGAACGCCGGTATCGACGCTCTGACGCATGAAGGCGGCGCGCAGCCAGTGGTTCTGAACGGGCGACCAGGCAAGGCCGAAGCGCGGCTCCAGCCGGCTGACATCGACGCCGTCGCCTGACATGTGCGTGCCGAACAGCGCATATTCGCCCTTCAGATCAGGCGCGATCTCGTGCAGCACGTCGACATAGGCGCGGGCGATATCGACGCGATTGTCGGCCTCCGTGGGGCCAAGCGTCGTGCCGTCGAGGAAGCCCGGAACGATATCCTCGATGTGCAGGAAGCTGCTGTTGTGGGCATCGATCCAGCCGCCCTCGATGCCGTAGCGGAAGGTCAGCGGTCCCGCCCCAATGTCGTGATTGAGGGCTGCGACATAGGTCTTCGAGCTCTGGTCCTGGCTGATCTGCGCGAAAGGGCGGATATCGGTGCCGGGACCGCCAAGGAACGGCACAGTCTCCCAATCGAACGCCAGTTCGTCGGTGGTCTTCGTTCGCGTGCCGGAATAGAGCAGCGCTGCATTCAGCACGTTTTCGTAGCCAAATGTGTGGCTCCAACCGATGCCGGCATTGGTCGCCGTAATGATGTCGCGCCGGGTCTGATAAAGCGGCAATTCGTCGGGCACACGCGGGATGCCGAAAAAGGGGACGAGGATGGGATCGAACAGCCCGTCGTTCAAAATGGTCGACAGCTGGGAATTGCTGCTCAAGGTATCGAGGTCGAAATCGCGTTTGGCGCCGTTGAAATAGGCGACGACACGATCATCAGGGGTGATCGTCGCTGTGAGATAACCGTTGCCGCTCAGGATCTTGTTCTCGGTGGAGAAGCCGCCGAAATCCGTATAGTCGCCATCGCGGGCGATCTCCTCCCAGTTCAGGTTGCCGTAGAAGCTGAGCGGGATGGTTTCGTTAGAGAAGCCCTGGATCTCGGCCTCACCGATGCGCCTCGTATGGCCATCGACGCTGTTGATGCCGCCGCCGAGTGAACCTTCGATGAAGGGGGTGCGCAGAAGCGTTGCCGAGCGCGAACGGCCCGACAGCATGTGCGGATCGAGCAGCAGTCCCTGGAACAGCGAGGAGAAGCTCGACGTGTTGACGCGATACTGGCTGATGTTGTCGTCGCCGAAATCGGTCGCATTATTGAAGGGGAAGATGCTGCCCTTGATCGACTGGTCGGTATAGCCGCTGCCTTCGAAGGGACTGAAAACGGCATCGCCATAATAACGGCCCCACGCGTCCAGGCCCTGCAGGCGGAAGGCGTTGTTCAGCGTCGATCCGGCATCCTGGTTGGCGCCGAGCGCGCTGTAGTCGCCGCCGCGCGCCCTGGAGCGGCGGAGAAATTCCTGGGCGTTGCGGATCGCGCCGTCGGCGTCGTAGTCGTCGATGTCGACGGCGGTGCGGAAGGAGGAGATGACGGGATCGTTCTTGTCGAGCCTGTCAGCATTGTCGACCGCCTGTGCGGAGGGGATGCGGTCACCCTTTTCGTAATGGGCGGCGGCGAGCATCAACTGTGACTGCGAATGGGCCGGATTGGCGGTGCTGGCGGCCAGCAGGTCCGCCAGCGCCTTGTCGCGTTCGCCGGTCTGCAGGTAGTAGCGGCCGCGGGCGAGGAGAGCAATGTCGTAGGACGGATCGACCGCGAGCGCCGCATCGATCTCGCGCTTGGCATCCTTCATCCTGGACTGGTCGAGATAGAGAATGGCAAGATTGCCGTGGGGAACCGGGTCCTGCGGATCGAGCGCGATCGCCTTCAGGAAGGCCGCCTCGGCCTCGCCATTGGCGTCGCGGGCGCTCTGCAGCAGGCCCATCGAGTTCAACGATCCTGATGCACCGGGCGCAAGCTCGATGGCGCGGTTCAGATCGGCCAGGGCGCCGTCGATGTCGCTTTCGTAGCTCGCCTTGTAAGACGCACGCGCGGCAAGGGCGATCGGATGGTTCGGATCGAGCGAGAGGGCGCGGTTCACCGCCTCCTGCATCTGGGCGCGGTCATCGATCAGCTGCGCCAGCTGTGCGCGGATCGCGGGCAGGGTGGGATCGTCGGGAAAACGCTTCTCGGCGTCCCTGATCACATCGACAGCGGCGCGCGGGTTTTGCAGAAAGCCGGCGGTGTAGGCCTGCATGATCGCGCCATAGGGGCCGACAGCTGATGACGGCGGCTTTTCGACATGGGCGGGATCGGCAAGCGAACGGGCGAAATAGCTGCCATATTGCGCCATGTTCCGGCGGTTGGCGTCGAGATGCGGCAGTGCTGCCGCGAATAGCCTTGCGGCTTCGTCGTAGCGTTTTTCGGAGCCGGCGATCGTGGCATCGATCAGGTCGACGCGGGCCTTCTGGGCGGTCGTCAGCTTACGGCCCCGAACTTCCTGAAGCGTGGCGGCTGCAACCTGCCGGCCATCGAAGGCGCTCTGCACTTCGGCAAGCTCCAGCCAGTCCTCGGTGGTGCGACGCTCCGGCGGCAAAGCCAGCAGCCGGCGGCGCTCGTCGGCCATGCGGCCTGCCGGCAGCGGCGAGGTCGGCATCAACCCGAAGCCGTCACGCAGGTTCAGGTAGAACAGCATCTGCTCGCGATCGTCGGGTGTGACGATGACGAGCTTGCGCGGCGCCTGGCCGATCGTGGCGACCGCTCCTTCCCCCTCGTTCACCTCGACGCTGCCCTGCGGGTTGGTGAGCGCGACGCGGCCTTCGAGCACGATCATCGAGGTCTTGGCGCCCTCGACGGTCATCGTCCAGTCGGTGCCGCGGATGGCGGCTGCTGCCGCCGGCGTTTCCACCGTCAGGCCCTGGCCACCGCGCTCGGCGCGCGCCCAGATCGTTCCCGATTGCAGCTCCAGCGTCGTGTCGCCACTCGCGGCCATCTTCTTGACCTGCAGCGAGGAATTGCGGCCGAGACGGACCTGGGTGTGATCGGAAAAGACGATGGCGAGCTGGCCGTTGGCATTGGTGCGCAGCACGTCGCCAGTCAGGAGATCCTGATTGATGTCGACGACACGCCAGTTCGACACGTCGATGAAGCGGACCTCCTCGCCGGTCTTGCGAGCAATGACGGATCCGGCAACCGGTGTTGCACGCTGAACAGGGTCGGCCGCCGCCGGCGGCGAAAAGCCTGGCAAGACGAGCGCAAGCGCCACCCCGGCGCGACAGATGTTTTTCCAGCGACCCAGCATGACCCAACCCCAACTCCCACATCCCCTTTGTCCATGTAGAAAAGAAAAGTCAAGCGCATTGCACACGTGTTCTTGAATTCGCTGAGCAGTGTAATATCAGGGAAACACTTTGTAGATGGAGTATTCAGGTGAGCGATTTCGAAAATGCAACTGATCTTATGCTGAGCGCCCCGTCGAGCGGCGATATCAGTTCCGAGTATTTCGACCATATCAAGAAAATCAACGACATATTCTACGACCAGGTCAAGATATCTGACCAGAAGGCGGCCTATATCTTTACTTTCATGCTAGCCTTCCTGGTGAGTTCGAGCGAGGTGAGGGCAGTCTTCAGCCCGGCACGCTACGCGAGCGGGGCGCCAGGGAGCATGCTGTTCTCGGGCCTGCTTGCTGCAGCCTCGGTCTTTTCCATCCTGTCGGCGATCCTCGTCGTGTTGCCGCGCCGTTTGGACAGCTCGACCTCGCTGTTCTGGGGCGCCTGGCAGAACCACCGCGACCTGTTCTTCGAGGCGGCACTGCGGCGCGACGAACGCTATCTCTTCGACCAGTATCTCGAAAACGCCAACATCCTCTCCGCCATCGCCCGCAGCAAATATCGTTGCGTTACCTTCGCGTTCCGCGGGCTGATGGTGAGTGTGATCGCTTACGTGCTGCTGTTGGTGGCGGTGTGAGCGCAACATGGCTCAAGAGAGCCTCGCCCTGAGGTGGCCCGGAGGGGCCTCGAAGGGCGAGGCATGCTTTCGCCGGGCACGCAGAAACGTGCCCGGCTACTTTCAATCCTCGACTTCGAGGATGAGTTCAAGTTCGATCGGCAGGCCGAGGGGCAGGCTGGCGACGCCGAGCACGACACGGCCTGAGAGTTTTTCCTCGCCGAAGACCGTAAGCAGCATTTCGGATGCTCCGTCCGCAACCTTCGGATGGTCGCGGAAATCGCCTTCGGTCGCGATATAGACGCCCAGCTTGACGACCCTGACGACCCTGTCCAGTGAACCGAGAAAGTCCCTTGCTGCTGCGAGCGCGCTCAGCGTTGCCGTTTCGGCCGCCTTCTTGCCGTCTTCGGCCGTCAGAGCACCGCCGACGCGGCCGATATAGCGCGGCTCATGGCCGACGACCGGCAGCATCCCGCTGAAGAAGACCAGGTTACCGGTCCTTATCGCTTCGACATAGGCCCCAAAGGGTGTCGGTGGCGGGGGAAGCGTGATGCCGAGTTCCTGCAGCCGCCGTTCCGCGCCGGCTGCCTGCGCTTTCGCATGGTCTACCATCTGCCCAGATGTGCGCCGCCGTCGACGTGCAGCACCTCCCCGGTTACGCGCGGCGCTTCGGTGAGGAAGACGACTGCGTCGGCGATCTCCTCGACGTTCGATATGCCTGCCATCGGCGACAACGTCTTCAGGAAATCCTTCGGATTATCCTGGTGCAGCGGCGTGTCCACCACACCGGGAGCTACAATATTGAAGCGAATTCCTTCGTTCGCATATTCCATCGCCAGGTTCTTGGAGATGGCGTTGATACCGCCCTTTGTCATCATCGACACCGAAGCGGAGAAACCGGCGATCGGATGATCGGTCAATGGCGTGGTGATGCTGACGACGCTGCCGCCGGTTTTCTGTGTGAGCATCTGCCTGACGACCAGTTGGGTCAGGTGGATGAAGCCCTCGAGATTGGTCGAGGACAATTTTTTGAAGTCGTCCATGGTGAAATCGACGAACGGCTTGGCCAGGAAAATGCCGGCATTGTTGACGAGGCCGTCGATCGAGCCGAACCGGTCGATTGCGGTCCTTGCCACCAGCGCGGCGGTTTCGGCATCGCCAATGTCACCGTCGACGAGCGCCAGCTTGTCGGAGGCTTGGAAAGCGTTCGAAGTGCTGACCTGGCGCGAGGTGGCGACCACATTATAGCCGCGCTCGATGAAGGCGTTAACGAGGCCGGCTCCGATACCCTGCGAGGCGCCCGTGACGATGACAGTTTTTTTCGTAGTCATGCTGATCTCCATAAACTGGTTCGGGCAACGCGGGCCTTGCATTTGCGAAGGCCGGGTCGCTCGAGATGGGGCTGCTGCGAATGCGCCTCCATCGGGTTGTCTTGTTTTCGCAAGGTGAATATGGCGAAAACTCCATTACTCGATTAGATGGAAATATCTGGATTCTCTTTTGCATCCATGCAAAAATCTCCCGATGGCTGATCTGAACGATATCGCAGTCTTCGTGAAGGTGGCGCAGTACGGCAGCTTCAGCCGTGCTGCCCATTCCCTCGGCATGCCGGTATCGACGGTCAGCCGGAAGGTCACGTCGCTGGAGGAGCAGCTCGGCGTGACGCTGCTGCAGCGGACGACCCGCAAACTGAGCCTGACCGCCCAGGGCCGGGCCTATTACAACAGGTGCAGCGAACCACTCGCCCATCTCCTCGACGCCGAGCAGGTACTCACCGAGACACAGAGAAAACCGGAGGGTTTGCTGAAGATCTCCGTGCCTGTCATCTTCGGACAGGAGGTCTTTTACGAATTCGTCTCGGCCTTCCTGAAGGCATATCCGAAGATCCAGGTCGATCTCTTCGTCACCAACCTGTTCCTCGATCTGATCGCGGAGAACATCGACCTCGGCATCCGTTTCGGCGAACTCAAGGATTCGACCATCGTCGCGCAGCGGCTCGGGAAGAGCGTGCGCTATCTGGTCGCTGCGCCCGACTATCTGAAGGGCAGGGTGCTTCCCTTGAAGCCCGAAGACCTGAAGGACCATCAGTGCATTCTCTTGAACGGCCGCAACGGCGAAGCGGAATGGGATCTCGTGAACGGGCGCAAAACGGTTCGCCTGCATGTGTCGGGGCCGGTATCGAGCCGGGATTTCGATGCGGTGAGCGCCTTCACCTATCGCGGACACGGCATCGGCCTGCTGCCTTCGACCTATTGCGACGAACAGATCAGAAGTGGCGAACTCATCCGCCTGCTGCCGGACTGGTCGTCCGAGGAAATTTTCGTGCACGCCGTCTATCCCACCCGCCGCTTCCTGCCTTCCCGGTTGCAGGTCTTTCTCGATGCGCTGAAGGCATGGAAGAACCCCTTGTGGCTTCCCTTGCATTGAAGGCCTTCCGATCCATCACCGAAAATTGAAGCCGTGCGCGTGGGCGAGCGTCCTGCGTCGGCCAAGCTGTGTTAGAGTTTGCTGGCTTGGATGGCGCAGGGATTGGATTACCAATGCTGACGACACTTGCGGTGCTTATGGGGCTTACAGGCATTACCCCGGCCGCGCAGGCGGGGGGAAGCGAGGTCGACGTGACGCTGGTGCTCGCCGTCGACACCTCGCGGTCGATGGATTTCGAGGAGATCGGCATCCAGCGCGAGGGCTATGTCGAGGCGCTCAAGCACAAGGAATTCATCGACGCGGTGAAGGGCGGGCTGACCGGCCGCATTGCCATCGGCTATTTCGAATGGGCAGGCTATGTCGTCCAGGATTCCGTGATCGATTGGCAGGTGATCGAGACGGAAGAGGATGCGATCGCGTTTGCCGACAAGCTCGAAGCCCGACCGATTGCCACGCAACGGCGCACATCGATCTCCACCGCGATCGCCCAGGGCGCCAGCATGATCGTTTCCAGTCCCTTTCAGTCCAGGCGACAGGTGATCGATGTCTCCGGCGACGGGCCGAACAACTCAGGCGATCCCGTCACCCCCGCCCGCGACAAGGCGGTGGAAGCAGGCATGATCATCAACGGCCTGGCCATCATGCTGCGGCCCTCCGATGCGCCGAACGGGCTCGACAAATATTATGCGGATTGCGTGATCGGCGGCCCCGGCGCCTTCGTGCTGCCGGTCCGCAAGATCGAGGATTTCGCCGTTGCCGTGCGCCGCAAGCTGGTGCTGGAGATCAGTGACCTTTCCCGGCCGGCGACGGTGCAGAAGATCGCTGGCGCTGAGGCGGGCACTGACTGCCTGATCGGTGAGAAGCAGTGGCGGGACATCTTCGACCGCTGATGCCAGAACAGGATGATTTTAGGCCGGGTCGGCCTAAAATCTCAATCCTGTCCTGAATTACATAGTTAGAGCATGATGTCGTCCGAAAACCGCGCACACTTTTCGGCATCATGCTCTACCGGGTCAGCGCGCGGAAGTTATATCCGTCAGTATTTGGTAAGCGGCAGAGACTCGATCCTCGTTGGGATAGTTTTTATTGGCCAAGATGACGATGCCAACTCGCTCTTTCGGGATGAACGCGACATAGGCGCCGAAACCATTCGTTGAGCCGGTCTTATTTATCCATACATCGTCGCGCGGTTCCATTGCGAGCTTCAGTTGCTTGACGGGAATGGTTTTCAGCATCGCGCTGGAATTGTTTTCCATCAACGTCGTCAGCGTCGCGGGATAAGAATACTGCTCCCAAATAAGGTCTTGGGTCATTGCGCCGACATCGAAATATTCGCGATGCGTATTCGTGATCGCCTGCTGGAGCTTTTCGTCCAGCTCGACGAGGCCCATGTTCGCGTCGATGAACCGGATCATGTCGCTTGCTGTGGATTTCACTCCATAGGCCTCGGATGAAAGAATGGCAGGTGTCATACGAACCGGCTCACCGCTTCGCTTGTAACCTTGGGCATTGTCGGCCATCCGCGATTTCGGCACATCGATAAACGTGCTTTTCAATCCAAGGGAGGGAAACAGTTTGCCTTCCATCAAGGCGACGAAACCATCGTCCATGCTTTTCGCCGTTATATAGCCAAGCATCCCGATGCTTGGATTGGCGTAAGTTCGATGGGTTCCAGCCTCGTATGAAGGATGCCAGGCTTCAAAATAGTCCATCAGTTGTTTTTCGGTTTTGACGTCATCAGGAATTTGCAGCGGAAATCCGCCAGCCGTGTGCGTGCCCAAATTCATCAGCGCGACATCGCCGAAGGGGCTTCCCTTCATCGATGGAAGATATTTGCTTGCCTTGTCCGACAGCGAAAGTCGGCCGGTCACCTCAGCGTAGGATGTGAGGGTCACTGTAAACGTTTTGCTGATTGACCCGAGTTCGAACATGGTGGCCGCAGTGACGGGCTTGTCGGTGTCCTTCGACACGACGCCGTAGTTGAAGATGTGGTCCTCTCCGTCAACGGTAATGGCAACGGCCATGCCCGGGATGCCGTATTTATCCATGATCGGTTTGATCGCGTTGTCCGAGATGGCTTGCAGTTTCATCTCGTCAGCCGCAAAGCCATTTGAGGAAATGCATGTCGCGACCAGGGCGGCTGATAGAATTCCTATCCAATCAAGCTTCATTTTTTCATCCTCCAGACGCGGTTCAATCAGCGCAAAGGCGCATGAGGACGGCGTTTAATGGCACTGTTTTGCGGCAGCAAACGATGATATCTCGGAGGAGATACAAGAAAATCTAGGGCTAAGATGGTTCGGCAATTCCTCCCTTTGAATGGCTTGAGAGCCTTCGAAGCTTCGGCGAGACATCTCAGCTTCACCCGCGCCGCAATCGAACTTTGCGTTACTCAGGCCGCCGTAAGCCAGCAGGTCAAAAGCCTGGAGAAGCGATTGGGCGTTGCGCTTTTCCAGCGCCTCCCAAAGGGTTTGAAAATCACCGCGGAAGGTGAAGCTCTTTTGCCGACGTTGACCAATTCCTTCGATCAAATGGCAATCACGCTGGACAGGATTGAAGCCGGGCAAGTTCGGGAATTGCTGTTTTTGGGCGTGGTTGGAACCTTTGCTGTCGGCTGGTTATTGCCAAGGCTTCCGGATTTTCAACAGCAGCATCCATTCATCGACGTGCGCGTTTCGACAAACAATAATCGCGTCGATATGGCCGCTGAGGGGCTGCATTTTGCCATTCGCTTCGGCAGCGGCTCCTGGCACGGCACAGAAGCACTGCGTCTGTTCGACGCTCCGCTTTCGCCTCTGTGCACCCCCAGACTGGCAGACCGTTTAAGATCGCCCGCAGATCTTGCCGAAGCGACGCTTTTGCGGAGCTATAGGGCCGACGAGTGGAGTACCTGGTTCGAGGCCGCGGATGTTCCGCCGGCGGCACAGGTCAACGCAGGGATCGTTTTTGACTCTTCCCTCGCCATGATGGAGGCGGCCATGCAAGGATTGGGAATTGCTCTGGCGCCGCCGTCGATGTTTTCCAGGCATCTGTCATCAGGGGCTATATTACAACCTTTTCCCACGACCATATCATTGGGCAGCTATTGGCTGACTCGACTTCAATCAAGGCCGCCAACGGCAGCCATGCTCGCATTTTCCGATTGGATAACGTCGCAGATCTCTTCCGCATCTCAATGACAGCTTCTGGCGGATCGCGATCCTCGACCTGACGAGGCATAGACACGATAAAACATTTCGGTATGGCGCGCGCCATACCGAAATGCCCTTGCTTCTCAGAGGATGTTGCCGCCTTTGCCTACAAGGGAAGCTGCTTGCCGGCCTGTTCGCTGACCATGTATTCGGCGTACCAGTCCGGCCAGCCTTCGTCGTGCTTGCCGCCGTTTCGCTTCTCGTATTCACCATGGGCAGTTGCCGCACGGCGGAGTGCTGACGCAAGCTCGGTCGACGTCGTGAATTTCGTCTCGTCGGCGTCGATGCGCCCCGGCAGCCGCGTGGTGACTTCCTGGAACAGCCAGCCGTTGCCGTCGGGATCCTTGAATGAGGCGAAGGAGCGATAGCTGCGATGATCGGGATCGCGGCCGGCGATCCGCAGGCGGCCGAACAGATAGGGTTCGTCCTTGCCGGCATAGACGCCGGCAGCGTCATGGAACACTTCGCTGACCTCGATGCCGCGGGCGATGAGATCGCGGCGAGCGGCCTCGATGTCGGAGACGATCAGGTAGAGCCCCTGGGCGGAACCGGGGGGCGCGGCGGTGACGTTCTTGCCGAAGATGATCGCGCAGCCGGAGCCGGGCGGGGTAAACTGGATTACACGGAAATCGGCATCATTGGCGAAGTCGGCGTCGAGCCGCCAGCCCAGGCCGTCGTAAAAGCGTTTGGCGCGATCGACGTCGGAAACGGGGATGACGACCACCTCGAGCTTGGTGTCGACGGGCTGTGTTCTCGGGGTCTCAATGGGGGTTTCACTGCGCATTGCATTGCTCATCTTCAGCTCCTTGGGGTTTTGGATGCGTTAAGAATGGCGATACATGTCAGTGGCCAGTGGACCACAGTGCGGTGAGGCCGTCGAATCAATTATTCTGTCTGATTTGGCCGTGTAGCGGAGTTGTATCGAAGCGGCGGGACTGTTCCCGCCGTCTTCTGTTCGTCGAACCGCTGACTACGCGGCAAGAGCGGCGCGGGTTTTGCCGATCGTCAGAGCTGCCTTTGCCGCTTCACGGCCTTTCTCGACGAAGTGCGCGCGGTAGATCTGCTTGTGATGCTCGGTTTCCTGATACTGGTGCGGCGTCAACGACACCGACAGCACCGGCACGCCCGTATCCATGCCGGCGCGCATCAGCCCATCGACGACGGCCTGGGCGACAAATTCGTGGCGGTAGATTCCGCCGTCGACGACGAAGGCGGCGGCAATGACGGCGCCGTAACGCCCGGTTGCCGCAAGATCGCGGGAAAGCAGCGGCATCTCGAATGCGCCGGGAACATCGAACACGTCGACCTGCTCGGGCGGAACGAGCTGGTAGAAGCCATCAAGGGCGCGGTCGACGATGTCGGCGTGCCAGCTGGCTTTGACGAAGGCGTAGCGGGTGGGTGTCACGGTAATCTCCTTTGGCGAACAGACACATCACCCAAGGCGATCACGAACGTCCCCGACAGCCGCAAGGGCGGCAGGAACGCACGTTCTCTTTCATCCGGACTATGACCGTCGGCTCAGGCATCTCACCTGATCTGCTGACCCTTCCTGAGAAGGCGCTCGCGGGCTCGCAATCAAAATTGCATACCGCCGGTAGGGACTTTCACCCCGCCCTGAGAACGGCACGAACAATAGGGGGAAGGCGGCGGGCTGGCAATAGGTCGAAATGCTTTCGCGGCCGGAGCTGGATCAGGGCTCCCCAAGCGGCGATTTCGTTCGTTCGTCGATGGCGACCGGCAATCCCTCTTGCGGAGGAGGGGCATGCGCCTACATGCTCTCTGTGAGGACATCTAGGTCAGAAATACCACGACAAGACAGGACGCGCTGTCTCCGCCTGGGCGGGGCCGTGACAACCATGGGAGAGAGTGATGCCAGAATCTTTCGTCGTTCACCGCGAGGCGCATATCGCGGCGCCGCCGGCCGCGGTGTTTGCGCTGATGACCGATCCGGAGAAGATCCTGCGCTGGATGGGAACGGAAGCGCAGGTCGAGCCGCAGCCCGGCGGGCTCTATCTCGTCAACGTCACCGGCGCCCGCTTTGCGCGCGGCTCGTTTCGTGAAGTGGTGCCGGTTCATCGCCTTGCCTACAGCTTTGGCTGGGACGGCAGCGAGGTGGTGCCGCCGGGGTCGAGCCTGGTCGAGATCGACCTGATCGAGCAGGGGGGCGGAACGCTGTTGCGGCTCACCCATAGCGGCCTGCCCAGCGCTGATCAATGCGCCGGCCATGCGGAAGGCTGGGCGCATTACCTCGGGCGGCTGACCGAAGTCGCCGCCGGGCGTAGTCCAGGTCCCGACTCATTTTACGGCAGGACGTAGCTCGGCTTTTCCACCTTCGACATCGCGCGCTGCCAGAACAGGATGATTTTCGGCTGGATCGGCCCAAAGTCTGAATCCTGTTCTAAATTAAAGAGTTAGAGTAAGGTCGTCCGAAAACCGCTCACACTTTTCGGCATCATGCTCCAGCGCCAAACATGAACACGCAGTTCATCTCCAGTTCAATTTAGCGGCCATAAAGTGGGGACGGCTGGATTGAAAATGGAGTTCTCGATGAAAGCGCTTTCTATCGCGGCCGCCTTGCTCGTTGGCGGCCTCTCGATCGGCACAGCTGAGGCGACGCCGATGGGGACAATCAAAGTCCAGAGCAATGTCACAAAGGTCGACTACGCCTGCGGTCGCGGCTGGCATCTGACGCGCTGGGGCGAATGCCGGCGAAACTGGAGACGCCCGCCGCCGGTAGCTTTCTACGGTGGTCCGCCCCGCTGGGGCTGGGAGCGGCGTCACCGGGATTGGGATGATGGCCCGCGCTGGCGCCATGAGAGGCGCTGGGATCGCGACCGGCGTTGGCGGGATGACGACTAAAGGTCTCGCTTAGATGTAATGGATGAAGGCCGGAGCGATTTTCGCCCGGCCTTTTCTCATGAAACAGCTTCGCCGACGCTGACAGCCAGCGTTCTCCCGATTTGCCCGAGAGGGTCAGATCCTGCCGACGAGCCAGTGCTTGTCGTCGATCAATTCCTCGAGCTCGATGGGATCCTTGACGCCGAATTCGAACCATTCGACGAGTTCTTTCGCCTTGCGGCTGCTCTCCTCCGCCGTCAGCTCGACCTGATACCTTTCGCACCATCGCCGAAGGATCGACGTCAGCAGCGTCATGTCATTCCCATCCAGCGGATCTTTCGGCCAGAATATCGTGCCCATCGTACCCCTCAATCACACGATGACGAACGGCCCTATAATGGAATCAAAGTCGCGCAAGTTTAAAGTGTTTATTTTTTGTTTTCCACCGTGGCGAAAGGTTTTCGACAGGGGAGCGGACGTCCTTTTTTGAACCCGGGGATGACCGCAAGCGGTCACTCGGGGGATGTCCTTGCGGCCGCCCCGGGGAGCGTGCGATGTTAAGCCATGGATCTGCCGTCCCCCCTTGCCTGGCTGATTGACGAGGCCGGCGCCTCGCCTGGTCCCGAACGGTTTCTGGCCGAACTCGGGCGCCGGCTGCTGGCCGATGGCCTGCCGCTTTCCGGTGGCGCGCTGACGCTTTCGGTGCCGCATCCGATCATCGCGCGGCGCACCTGGCTGTGGCGGGCCGAGACCGGTGCTGTCATCGAGGCGTTGGCCTTCGCCGCGGCTCCGCAAAGTGAGGCCGGGCGCGAGTGGCTGGCCGGGCTGGGACCGGTATGGGAGGACAGGATCGGGCCTGTACAGGACAATCAGATATCTGACAGACCGGTGCTCGGCTGGGCGGGTATCGCCAATGGGGCGGGGGCCGGTGCATTCGGCCCGGCTGAGGCTGGCCTGCTGCGCGAGGTCGCGCGTTTTGCTGGAGCGCCGCTCGCCGCCTTGGCGGCGCGGGAGGCGAAGGCCGCGCTGCTTGAAGCCTATCTCGGCCGGCGCAGCGCCGCCCGGGTGCAGGCCGGCGCCCTTGCCCGCGGCACCGGCGAGACCATCCGCGCAGCCCTTCTCTGCGCCGATCTGCGCGACTTCACCGCGCTCTCCGAGGTGACAGAGCCTCACGTGATGATCACTGCACTAGACGCCTGGTTCGACCGTGTCGCCGGCGCCGTGCATGCCTTCGGGGGCGAGGTGCTGAAGTTCATCGGCGACGGCGTGCTGGCGATCTTTCCGGTCACGGCCACGTCGAGCGAGGGCGACGCCGCCCGAGGGGATTGCGAGGCCTGCGAGGCAGCACTGCGCGCGGTCGCCGCCAGCCGCGCCGGCATGGCCCATCTCGATCAGGTGCGCCAGGCGCAGGGGCTGGCGCCGCTGCCCTTCGGCGCAGCATTGCATTTTGGCGAGATCCTGTGGGGCAATATTGGTGCTGCCGACCGGTTGGACTTTACCGCCATCGGCCCCGCCGTCAATCTGGTCAGCCGGCTGGAAGGGCTGTGCAAGCCGCTCGGCCGAAGCGTGCTGATCTCGGGCGCGGTTGCGGCGAATACGGCGACGGCACTGATGCCGCTCGGAGAGCACAGCTTGCGTGGCATCGCCGACCCTTGCGCGGTCTTCACCCTGCCTGAGGATTGAGCTGCGGACAGGGCACTTGCATTTATGCAAAGAAAGCTTTGCAAATATATCTTTGCAATAGTAGGCTTCCGGCATGAAAAATCCGCGCCCGCAGCCTGCTCAATCCGTCACCGCACCCCGCACCCTCAGCCGTGTCGTGCCCGATCCAACCGCGCTGAAGGCGCTGACGCATCCTGTCCGGCTGCGCATGCTCGGCATGCTGCGGGTCGATGGCCCCGCCACCGCGACGCAGCTTGCGGCGCGGCTCGGGCTGAATAGCGGCGCGACCAGCTATCACCTGCGTCAGCTCGCCCAGTACGGATTCATCGAGGAAGCGCCGCATGCTTCGCGGCGCGACCGCTGGTGGCGCGCCAGCCACGAGCTCACCTCGGTGCCGGCAAGCGAGTTTGAGGGCGAAGCGCTGGATCTCGATCTCGCCTTCAACCAGGCGATACTCTCTCTGCAGGTCGGCCAGATGCAGCAGGCGCTGGAGGAATATGCCGAACTGCCGGCGGAATGGCGCAAGGCGAGTACGGCCAGCGACATCATCATCCCGATGACGGCGGAACAGGCCGAAGCCCTGACCAGGCGGCTGACCGATATCATTCTCGAAGCGATGCGGGTGGCGCCGCCTTTGGGAGAGCTGGCACCCCTGGATATGGTTCCTTTCTCGATCATGCTGCACGCCTTTCCCTATCCGGGCCGGCTCCCGCATCGCGAGGGGGATGATGGGTCATGAGGAGGGGTGGGCCATTCCTGGCGCTTGCCGCGGCCGAGACGCTTTCGCTCTCCGGCACCCGGCTGTCGACCGTCGCTATTCCCTGGCTGGTACTGAGCACGACGGGCAGCCCCGTTTTAACAGGGCTGACGGCGATGATGGAGATGCTGCCCTATGTCGCCGCCAAGGCGCTCAGTGGGCCGTTGATCGACCGCGTCGGCCCGAAGCGCATCGCTGTCGTCTGCGACACCGCGTCGGTGGCCGTGGTGATGCTGGTGCCGCTGCTAGACTGGCTCGACCTGCTTGGTATGCCCCTGCTGCTTCCTGTTGTCTTTGCCATGGGTGTGCTGCGCGGTCCATCCGATGCTGCCAAACAGGCGATGGTGCCGGATATTGCCGAATTGGCGGCCGTGCCGATCGAGCGGGTGACCGGCGTCGTCGGCGCCATCGAGCGGCTGGCCTCAACGGCGGGTGCTGCGGGTGCCGGAGCGCTGATCGGCTTGATCGGCCCGGGCCAGGCGCTCGTCGTCAATGCCATTACCTTCGCTGCCGCGGCGCTGATCGTTGGAGTGGGCATCCCCCGGCTCAGGAGCATGTCTGAGCTACGCGACGCGCCCGAGGCCCGGCCGGGCGGGATGTCGTCCTATCTCGGCGATCTCAGGGAAGGCTGGCGCTTTCTGCGCGGCGACGCGGTGCTCGTCAGCATTGTCATCATGGTGGCGACCACCAACCTGCTGGACCAGGCCTATCACGCGGTGCTGCTGCCCGTCTGGACGCAGAGCTCAGGCCATGGCCCGGAATTGCTGGGGGCGATGTTTTCGGCCTTCACCGGCGCCTCGATCGCGGGTGCTGCGATTGCCGCTGCGATCGGCGAGCGGATGCCGCGCCTGATGGTTTATACCGTGGCCTTCCTGCTGACCGGATTTCCGCGCTTTCTCGTTATTGCGCTGGATGCGCCGCTCTCCCTCATCTTCCTCACCCTGACAATCGCGGGATTTGCCTCGGGCTTCCTCAATCCGATCCTGTCGGCGGTGATCTTCGAGCGCATCCCCAAGCCGCTGACCGGCCGTGTCACCGCGATGAACGCCGCCCTCTGCTTCGCGCTCATCCCCTTCGGCGGCCTCGTCGGCGGCGCACTGATCAGCATGATCGGCCTTGCCGCGGCGCTCTCGCTCACCGGGCTCGCCTATCTCGCCGCAACGCTCTTTCCCCTGGCGCTGAAGAGCTTCCGCGGCTTCGACAAGCCTATCACCCAGAGCTAGCGTCGCGGTTGCTTGCCTGGCCCAGGTGCCCAAGCTCCTCGACCATCAGATCGATGAAACGGCGGACACGCGGTTCCAGCAGGCGCTTGTCGGGATAGAGAGCGACGATCTTTGCGTCGTCAGTTTCGAGGCCGGGCAGGACCTGCCGGAGGCGCCCGGCGAGGAGATCATCGGCGACGAGAAAATCGGGAAGGAGGGCAATCCCTAGTCCCGCCAGGGCGGCGTCGCGGATCGCCTCTGCGCTGTCGAGCCTCAGACGGCTGCGCCCTTGCGCTTTGACCCAGGGACCGCCTTCCCCGCGAAAGCGCCAGCCCTGCCTTTGATTGCGGCTGGCAAAGATCAGGCAGTCGTGGGCCGTGATATCGTCGATATCGCCCGGCTCACCACGCTCGGCAAGGTAAGACGGCGAGGCGCAGAGCCGCGCCTTGTATCTGGCGACCGTGCGCGCGATCAGGCCGGTGTCCGTCGCCGTCGCACCGATCCGGATTGCCAGATCGAAGCCGTCCTCGACGATGTCGGCCGGGCGATCGGTGAAGCTCACTTCGACCTGGATGTCGGGCCAGGCCCGAATATATTTTTCGAGCAGGGGCAGCATGACGAGCCGCCCGAAGGCATCGGGAACGGTGAGCCTGAGAATGCCTCGCGGCGTGCTGTTCTGCCCTGCCACGCTCGCCTCCGCCTCGTCGACCGATTCAAGGATCTGCAGCCCGCGCTCGTAGAACATCCGGCCTTCGTCGGTCAGGCTCAGCGTCCTCGTCGTGCGGTTGAGCAGACGCGCGCCGAGCCGGTCTTCCAGGCGGATGACTGCCTTGCCAGCCGCCGAACGGGACAAGCCCATAGCCTGGCCGCCGGCGATAAAGCTCCCCGCATCGACGACGGCCATGAAGATCAGGATATCGTTCAGGTTCGTACGCGGCATGAGGCAACTCGAGCGGTTCGGCTACATCAATAAGTCGGGCAGTCATGGGATCGTTCAAGGCCCGGACCATCAACGCCCATCGCGGCAGTAAGGTCCCCACGCTTCGCTTCTATGTAGACGTCCCTTCGCCAATCAACCGGATAGCAGGTCAAAGATGGGCACTGGAAAGCCGGGCTACAGCATGTCGCCGAGGCTCCAGTGGTTGTTCCATCGGACGTCGACCTCGTCGTCGACATTCTGATATCTTATGTCGGTGGAGAGGCGCAGCCGCCGGCTGCGGTCCTGATTGGTGGTCGAGGCGTGGATCATGTAGGGAGAGTGGAGCACCACGTCACCGGCCTCATAATCGGCCGCGAGCCAGCGGGTGTCGAAGCGCTCCGCCATATCCGGGAGATCCTTCGACACCCAGCCGCCTTCCGCCATGTGGCTGTTATAGGCGCTGATCCGCTCGTCCGGGGAAAGATCGCCACTCCTGGCCCGGAACTCGGCTTCCATCTTGACGCCCAGCGCGTGCGAGCCTTCGAGGTAAACCAGGCCGCCCATCTCGGTGGGGATGTCGCCGATTGGAATCCAGGCCGTCACCAGGCGGCTGGTGCCGCCGCGGAGATAGACGAGATCATAGTGGGCGGGCGTGGCAGTCGACGATCCCGGCTGGACGAAACGCATGAGCTTACGCTTATGCAGATAGGAAATGCCCTGCAGGAAATCGTCCATGAAGCGGGCGAGCGGCGGTTGCGCACAAAAGCCTTCATAGGCGGCTGAGCGGACGAGCGACATCAGGCGGCGATCCGCCAGGCTCCTGTCGAAGTCACCGGCAGACGCAATGCCAAGGGAAAAATCGCTGCCGGGCTCGATCAGTCCGGTTTCGGCGAGATGTTCGAAGACCCAGCGGCGGAAGTCGATCACGCCAGCCTTCGGCAGAAGGCCTTTCAGCCAGACATAGCCATCGTCCTGGTAGCGGCGGCGGATGGCGTCGACGCCGATGGCGGGATCGGTCGGCGTGAGCCAGCCCGTTCGCTCCGCAGGCAAGGTCTTGCCATCGGCGGCAAGGGGAAATTCCGGCTTTCGGACCTGCATGACCTCGGCAGCAATTGACATTTCACTCCTCCGTCGCTTGAGTTGGTTTGTCATCAATTACCTGATCCTGCGCGCCAACCGACATAGAGGAAATTCACACCTAGACTTTTCGCTCATCATGAGAAACACCGAAGCCATCTATAGAACGCCGCTTGCCGCTGCCGGCGGACTTGCGGTCACCGGCAGCGGCAGGCAGCAGGCCCGCCGTGCGGTGACGGAGCGAAAACTCCCGAGTTTCGCCGTTGTCCTGGTAGAGCGCGGGCAGGGCTGGCTGGAAACCGCCGCCAGCGGCCGCCTGAGCCTGACTGGACCTGCATTGTTCTGGCTGTTTCCCAACCGGGTGCATTCCTATGGCCCCGACGAAGGCGGCTGGGACGAGCGCTGGGCGCTTTTCGAAGGATCTTTCACGCGGGACTTCGTGAGGATGAGGATCATCTCCGAGCGACATCCCGTCGTGGCTTTGCATCATCTCGATGAGGTGGTCCGGCTGTTCGGCAAGCTTCATGCCGATCTGCTTGACGATACCAATCTCGGGCAGGCATCGGCGGCATTGATGCTGCATCGCATCGTCATATCAGCCGCCAGACAGGCAAGCGGCGCGGCCGATCGACGCCAGGAAAGGCCCGACATGGCGAAAATCGTGGAAACGCTACGGCGGAGGGTGATGCAACCGTTGGACCTCGCAGCCTTTGCCGCCGAGCACGGCATGTCGCCGGCCACGCTGCGCAGGCGGTTCACGCTCGAAACCGGATTGCCTCCCAAGGCATTTCAGCTTCGGGCGCGCATGGATCATGCCAAACAGCTATTGGCAACCACCGACGAAAAGATCGAAACGGTGGCCGCCATGATCGGCCTGGACGATCCGTTTTATTTTTCGCGTGTTTTTCACGAACGTGAAGGCTGCAGCCCTCGCGAGTTCCGCGCGAGGTATCCGCGAGTTTGAGAGCCCGGCAGCTGTGGCCGGAGCGTCAGCGCCAACCCATCGCAGGCGCGACGTGGGTCAGGATGGCTTCGATGACATGAGCGTTGTATTCGACGCCCAGCTGGTTGGGGACGGTGAGCAGCAGCGTGTCGGCTTCGGCGATTGCCTCGTCCTCGGCGAGCTGCTTGATCAGGGCATCGGGTTCGGCGGCATAACTGCGGCCGAAGATCGCCCGGGTCTTCTCGTCGATGAAGCCGATCTTGTCCTCACCGTCGTTGCCGTAGCCGAAATAGGCGCGGTCGCGGTCATCGACCAGCGCGAAGATGCTGCGGCTGACCGAGACGCGAGGCTGGCGCGTGTGGCCGGCTTCTTTCCAGGCCTCGCGGTATGCCCGGATCTGGTCGGCCTGCTGGACGTGGAAGGGCTCTCCCGTCTCATCGTCCTTCAGCGTCGAGCTCTGCAGGTTCATACCGAGCTTGGCTGCCCACACGGCGGTGGCATTGGAGCTGGCGCCCCACCAGATCCGTTCGCGCAGGCCCTCGGAATGCGGCTCGAGGCGCAGCAGGCCAGGCGGGTTCGGAAACATTGGCCGCGGGTTCGGCTTGGCAAAACCTTCGCCGCGCAACACTTCGAGGAAGACTTCGGCATGGTGGCGGGCCATGTCGGCCTCGCTCTGACCTTCGGGCGGGGCATAGCCGAAATGGCGCCAGCCATCGATCACCTGTTCGGGCGAACCGCGGCTGATGCCGAGCTGCAGACGGCCGCCGGCGATGAGGTCGGACGCACCGGCATCTTCGGCCATGTAGAGCGGGTTTTCGTAGCGCATGTCGATGACGGCAGTGCCGATCTCGATGCGGCTGGTTCTCGCGCCGACGGCTGATAGCAGCGGGAAGGGTGCTGCCAGCTGTCGGGCGAAGTGGTGCACGCGGAAATACGCCCCGTCAGCACCGAGCTCCTCGGCCGCGACGGCAAGGTCGATCGACTGCAGCAACGCATCGCCGGCCGAGCGCGTCTGCGATTGAGGCGAGGGCGTCCAGTGCCCGAACGAGAGGAAACCAATCTTCTTCATGCCGATGCCGCACCTTGATCCGTTGTATCTGGGTTCGACCGGTCATCGCACAGTTTCGGCCCGGAAGACAATCGGAACCGAAAGGGTGCGCGTGCCAGCCGGGCTGGACACTTGCTGCATGATGACTCGCGCCGGCCGATTTCCTCTAGCAGAAGCAGAGGCAATCGCCGTAAGCGGCTGAGAGAGAGCCGGTTCCGCTCGTGTCGATGAAGTGCCCGAGATCAATAATAGGTCGATTCGAACGGGGGGCGCGGCGCCCATGGCAGAGGCGTCGCTTGCTATCTCGGAGATGATCAGCTTCGGGCGGGGGCGCGGGGGACGCTTTACGGAATTCAATAATGCCACCAACTGCCTCGAAGAGTCTGGCGGTAAGTTGCACCATTTGCGACCGTCAGGAATTTGCCAAGCGATTGGGGATGAGTTCCGACTGCATCCAATGCGTTTCACTCTGAACGTGGTTGTCCCGCACATACTTGCCCATCCGAACTGGCATTTCGGTTTCCAGGAACGCATCAGCGATCCGAACGACAAACCCCTCCTGCTTGGTCTTATCCAGTGATGCCGCCGTATCCTCGAACAGGCCGGCTTTGTATGGTCCCCGATATAGTGTCGACACCGGAACGATGCCCAGTTCTTCGAACCGGGCTTGCGTCAGGTCCCAGGATTGGACCTCATCGTCGATAATCCATGCAAAGCCGAGGAAGTACGACGGCAGATCATCATAACCGATCGAGTGCCGGGCATAGAGGTTCTCACCCACGATGCGTTCGCCATCTGCCAGTTGCGGGCTGATGCTGGCAGCAAAAGCCTTAAGCCAATCGCGCGACGAATGGTAACGGCTATCGGGACTACGCGCATGAGACCCGCCCCGATAAATGGTCGTGTTCTCACCATCCATTTTCTCGGTGATGACAAGATCGCCAATCATCAACCCGTCAAGCATCGCCATGACTTTGTCATCGCTCGTCGCTCCGGGAGAAATCGGTAGGTGATAGGTTCGTCCGTATTTCTTCATGGTGATGAAGGCATAGCCGTTGGCGATTGCACAATGCAATGCCGTATCCATCCGCGGATCGGCATCCTCGGCGGCCGATGCGCCGATCAATATGCGAACTCAAGCCAAAGGCGAGGCAATCGCCGCAAGTGCTGGGAAATGAGTCGTATTTTCTGTCGGCAGTATTGAGATCCGCCGCGGCGATCCGGACTTCACCTGACCCCCGACAGGCGCTAAAAATGAGACATGCGCTACACGTTCGCCATAGGTGATATCCACGGCTGTATCGATCCGCTGAACAGGATGATCGATCGGGTCGAGGCTTATGCGCCAGAAGGCACGGTCGTCTTCCTTGGCGACTATGTCGATCGCGGGCCTGACAGCAAAAGTGTCCTCGACCGGATCATTGCCGGTCCATCGGACTCGTGGCGATGGATCTGCCTGAAAGGCAATCATGAGGACCTGATGGTCGCTGCCTATGCCGATAGCGACAGCAGAGACGTGTGGATCGGCATCGGCATCGGCGGACTTGAAACCGAAATGTCCTACGGCGGCAGAGTTCTGCCCCAGCATCTGCAATGGGCGGCCGATCTTCCCTTCATGCACATTGATCGATATCGGATCTTCGTCCATGCGGGCGTCGATCCAGCATTTCCGCTGGAGCAGCAGAGCGAGCACGATCTTCTCTGGTTACGGTTCCCTCCCGGTGAGTCCGGCGACTATTGGGGCAAGCACCTGGTCCACGGCCATACACCGTCGCTGTCCAACCCGGTGACGACAGGAAACCGCACCAACATCGACAGCGGCTGCGTCTTCGGCGGCAAGCTTTCCTGTGCGGTCTTCGACGACGATGTTGCCGGCGGGCCGATCGACTTTATCGAGGTGAGGGCATGAACTTGGTCGCGCCGGTAAGGAGGTAAAGCCGGACGCGGCCGAGCGGGAGTGCGGCTTGCTCCCTCTTCTCCGCGCTGGGGAGAAGAAGGAGCATCGTCGTCGCGGAGCGTTATCGGGGGCTTATGCCCCGCCAGCCGGCGGCGAGCCGCAGCCAGGGCGCCAGGTGGAAGCCGCTCATCAGCAGGTACATCGGCACCATTCCGCCGATCGGGAAGGCATCCGGCGTCGTCATGCAGATCATGACGGCGCTGCCGGTCGTGGCTGTCAGCACCGCCATGATCGCGAATGTCGGAGCGGCTGCAAGCGACAGCCAATCGGCGGCGCGGCCGGTGATCCGGCTGCCTGGACTAGCCATGCCACCGCTCGGTTTCCCAGCTGATCCATCCGCGGCGGCAGCCAGCGAGAGCCACTCGGCGGCGTTGAGAGCGACGTTGCCGTCGCCTCTGCTTGGAGTGTGGGCGGAGAACAGCATCGGCGTCACTCCTTGCCGTACCGGTCGTGGTGGCGCCACCAGATGCCGGTTTCGTTGCGGCCCTTGGGGGCGCGGTCGAGCCATTGATACATGCCCCATAACCCGTCCAGCCCGCGCGCATAGCTGGAATAGCTGTGGTAGACGGCACCGTCGATGAGCTCGAAGGCGCTGACACCCGGCCGGTCGCGGGTATAGGTGGGGACATCGGTGCCGGTCATGGCGGCGATCTGAGTGATCGGCGCCTCGCTATCGCGGGGCTGCCGCTCCTGGACAGTCCTTGCGGCGAGCGGTTGGGGGGCGGGCGGTTCGCGGCGGTAATTATAGTCTACATCGCCCTGGTGCTGCTGCTCGGCGGAGAACCAGACGCTGAAATCGCCGTTGAAGTCGCTGCCAAAGGACGACGCCCAGGGAAAGCTCCAGTGCATCCGTCGCTTGAATGCTTCGAGCTTTGCCAACGGCGCGCGGGAGACCGCCCAAAAGGCGACGTCGTGGTTCTCCAGGTGAACGAAGAAGCCGTTGAAGCCATCGGCGATCGACGAGCAGGACGGGCATCCCGCGGTATAGTCCGGCCCGAACATGAAGTGATAGACGAGAAGCTGCGAGCGGCCACCGAAGAGGTCCTTCAGCGAGACGTTGCCGCCGTCGGTGTCGAAGCGGTATTGCTTGTCGATCCTCACTCGCGGCAATCGCTGGCGCTTCATCGCCAGCGCGTCGCTCTGCCGGGTCAGTTCCTTCTCCTCCTCGAGCAGATCGAGCCTTGCTGCCAGCCACTGCTGGCGTGTTGCGTTCAGCTGTTCCGTCATGGGTCTTCTCCTTTGCCTGTCTCTCGTCGTAGCATCCGGCGCAGGCTTGCTTGCCGGTCGACGACAAATCTAAGGCCAGGTGGGAAATGGTGGGAGTGACAAGTGTGACGGGATTTGAATGGACTCGCTGATCACGGCGGCGGCGCGGGCGCTGGCAGCGGGCGATGCGCTTGGCGCGCTAAAGCGGGTGGCGCTGCGCGACGATGCGCCGGCGCTGGCGCTGCGCGGCATTGCGATGGCGCAGCTCGGCGATCTCGTCCGCGCCAAGGCGCTGTTGAAGAGTGCGGCGCGTGCCTTCGGCCCGCGGGAGGCGATGGCCCGGGCCCGCTGCGTGGTCGCCGAGGCCGAGATCGCGCTCGTCTCGCGCGATCTCACCTGGCCGCCCAAGGCGCTGGAAGCGGCGCGCAAGGTGCTCGAAGCGCATGGCGACAGGGTCAATGCCGCCCATGCCAGGAATGTCGAGCTTCGCCGGCTGGTGCTGATCGGCCGGCTCGACGAGGCCGAGCGGGCGCTGGAAACGCTCGATCCAACGCCGCTGCCGCCGGCGGCAAGGGCCGCTCATGAGCTGGTGGTCGCGGGCATCGCGATCCGGCGCCTGCAGACGAATACGGCGCACGAGGCTCTCGACCGGGCGAGGCGGGCTGCACGCGAGGCCGGTATGCCGGTATTGACGGCGGAGGTGGAAAATGCCGCCCACGTGCTCAGCGCGCCGGTGGCGCGGCTGATCTCGCGCTGGCGGGAAAGCCCGCTGTTGCTCGAGGAGGTGGAAGAGCTGCTGGGTTCGGGCACGCTTGTCGTCGATGCCTGCCGCCACGTCGTGCGCGACGACCAGCTGTCGGTGTCGCTGGCAAAGCGGCCCGTGCTCTTCACGCTCGCCCGGACGCTTGCCGAAGCCTGGCCGACGGATGTGGCACGCGGCACACTCATCGCGCGCGCCTTCCGCGGCAAACATGCCGATGAATCGCATCGCGCCCGGCTGCGCGTCGAGATCGGCCGGCTGCGCGCCGAACTGCGGGGACTGGCGGAGGTTTCGGCGACGAAACGCGGCTTTGCGCTTTCGCCGCGGCGTGCCGAAGAGACCGCCGTGCTGGCGCCGCTGGTCGAAGGTCAACACGGGGCGGTGCTCGCCTTTCTCGCCGATGGCGAGGCGTGGTCGAGCTCGGCGTTGGCGATCGCGCTCGGCGCCAGCCCGCGCACCGTGCAGCGGGCGCTGGATTCGCTCGCCGATGAAAGCAGGGTGCAGTCCTTCGGGCGCGGGCGGGCGCGGCGCTGGATGAGCCCGCCGTTACCCGGTTTCCCGACGATCTTGTTACTCCCGGGACCGTTGCCAAGCGATTAGTATGGCCTGACTGATGAGGATGGCCCTACGGGCGAATAGGATGGAAGAGATGAAAAAATCGGCTGCGACGATCATCCGTGAATATGGACCTTTTCCCGGTGCCGAGCGCGTCAACGGCGTCACCTTCGACGGTGAACACGTCTGGTTCGCCTCGGGCGACAGGCTGAATGCGCTCGATCCCGCAAACGGCGAGGTGGTGCGCTCGATCGAGGTCGCATCGCATGCCGGCACGGCCTTCGATGGCGAGTTCCTCTATCAGATCGCCGAGGATGTCATTCACAAGATCGACCCGAAGTCCGGGCGTATCCTTTCCACCATCCCGGCGCCAGGCAATGGCGGCGATTCCGGCCTTGCCTGGGCCGAAGGCTCGCTCTGGGTCGGCCAGCACCGCGGCCGCAGAATCCATCAGATCGACCCGGAAACCGGCAAGATCCTCCGCACCATCGAATCCAACCGCGTCGTGACAGGCGTTACCTGGGTCGACGGCCAACTCTGGCACGGCACCTGGGAGGGCGATGACAGCGATGTCAGGCGCATCGACCCTGAAACGGGCGAGGTGCTGGAGCGGCTGGAGATGCCCGAGGGCACCGGCGTCTCCGGTCTCGAATCCGACGGCGGCGACTGCTTCTTCTGCGGCGGAGGCGGCAGCGGCAAGATCCGCGCGGTGCGCCGGCCGGGGTGAGCGCGATGCGCCACCGTGGTGAGGCCCGGTCCGGCGAAGCGGGAGCAATCGATCCAGTGAACCGATTGCAGGGCCGAACGCCCTGAGCCATGCGAAGGGTTGGGAGAGGCAAGTTGACATGGGGAAGTAGTCGATGCGGCGTATCTTCCCCCCGGCGACAGTCAGCTCGCTAAGCCGGACGTCGATATCAAGGTCAGTCGTAAGAATTTCGATCAAGTGAGCGATTGATTTCATCACGTCACGATCTACTTTCGCGGCAGTGTCGAGGCTTGGGTCGAAGGCTGTACGCAAAGCCGGTATGATCGCGGGGGAGAGACTTTGAAACATCTGCGCACGACGCTCGGGCCTAAGAGCAGATCCGAACTTGGGATGATCCTCCCGCATGAGCACGTCTTCGTCGACCTCAGGACGCCGGACCAGCCCGGTTATGCCGAAGCAGACGTCGAAGACGTCGTTCGGTTGATGGCCCCCGAGATCGAGCGGATCAAGAAGCTCGGGGTGACGGCACTGGTCGAATGCTCGACGGGCGGTGTTGGACGCCGTGCGGATATCGATCTTGCCGTGTCGCTTGCGACGGATTTTCCGATCGTCGTTCCCACCGGCAATTACCGTGAACCCTGGATTCCCGAATGGGTCCGCCAGGCTTCCGAGAAGGAGCTGGAGGCATGGATGCTTCGCGAGCTGACGGAGCAGATCGATGAGACCGGCTTCCAGGCAGGCTGGATCAAGCTCAGCGCCGGCGATGACGGCATGACGGCGCTCGAGACGAAAACCCTGCGGGCAGCCGCGCGCGCCGCGGCGCAGACGGGCGCCGTCATCGGCAGTCATACGATCAGGGGACGGGTCGTTATGGATCAGCTCGATGTCATCGAGGCAGAGGGCTACAGGGTTGACAGGTTCATCTCGATCCATACGCAGGAAGAAAGGGACTTCGCCTATAATGTCGCCGTCGCCCAGCGAGGCGCCTGGATCGAGTATGACCATGTCGGCCGGGGCGGAGACAACGAGGTAGCGGATCTGGTGATCAAGGCGCTGGAGGCGGGCTGCGGCGATCACCTGTTGTTGAGCCATGACCGTGGCTGGTTCGATCCGGCGCTGCCGATGGGCGGGATACCCAAACCGTACACCCATCTCTCAACGGTCTTGCTGCCAGAGCTGAAACGGCGGGGCATAGACGACGGGACCCTGATGCGCCTGACCCACGACAATCCGTTCGAGGCTTTTGCCCGGTAGGGAAGTGGCTGGCCTAATTGCTCGAAAGGGCATTTGTTTCAAGTTCAGGCCGAAATGTTGATCAGCCGGGCTCGCGGGGGCCCATTCAGAAATCGACGCGATACCGGGATCTATGCCGCGCCGCGCTCGTCGAACAAAAGCGCCATGCTGATCGCATCGATGAACTGACCGTCGATGCGTGCCGCACGTCGGACGATGCCTTCGCGTGCAAATCCCATCTTTTCGTAGAGAGCGATAGCACGGGCGTTGTCTTCATAAACATCGAGTTCAACCCTGGCAAAACCGCTTTTCTGCGCGGCTCTCAATGTGGTCTCGATGAGCCTTCGTCCGAGGCCCTTGCCCCGATAGGCGGGAAGGATCCCCATTCCGAGTTTTCCGCGATGGGCGTGGGACGGGAAAAAATGCCGGCTGATGTCGCACCAGCCGAGGACCTGGTTTTCAGCGGTGGCGACGAATTGCGGATTGCCTTTTGCAATCATGTCCATCACGAACTCACGCATCTGCGGCAGGGGCGTTGCTTCCAGCATGGACAGGTATTTTTTCTCCCGCGCGACCACGTCGAGCGCATGATGAAAGCTGTCGATATGGACGGCAGCGATCGGCTCGATCCTGATGCCTGATTTATCCGACGATGCTGCATCCATGTGCTTCTCCTTCAACGATTGCGATGCCTATGGGGGGACCTGCCGCAGACCCGCACGGGAGCGCATAATTCACGGTCCGTCAACCTTTGCGTGTCAATTTCTCGGCAGCGGGCGCCATCAAAAGGTTGCAGGTATTGAAGGTCGGGCTCACATCGCACATTACGTTCGTCCTGGTGACGCTCACCTGCGCGGCGGCTGTGTTGCTGTGCGGATTTGCGTGGCTCGCAGCGGTGAAGGTCTCTCTCGCTCCGTCGGCAGGCCGATTTCGTCCGACAGGGACTGGAAGAGCAGATCGCGGCACTTCCGCGGGAGCAGGAAAGCGTCACCAAATGGGACGATGCCTTCCTCTATACCAAACAGCGGAACCATGAGTGGCTGCTCGACAATGTCGGCCAGTGGACCAACCGGTATTTCGGGCACGACAGAACCTACATCTTCGACGACACCAATCGCCTGATGTTCGCCTTCCGTGACGGCGCCGATGCCATGCCGCCGCGGCTCGGTGACGACGACGGCCAAGAAATGACTGCTCTCGCCGGAGAGATTCGCGCCGTTCTCGTCGAGCGGGCTGCAAAGCCCGGCGCTGAAGCGCTTGGTCAACTGGCCAAGGTTCGGACGATTATGATCGGCAACAGACCGGCAATTGCCAGTGCGCGTCCCATTCTGCCGAGCTCGGCCAGGATGCAGATCGAGGCGGGCCAGGAGTTCATCGCCATCTCGGTCAAGTTCATCGATGGAAAAACTGCCGAAAATATCGCCCATCATGCGCTGCTCGAAGGGTTGCATTTCGCGCCTTCGAAAGGTGAGGACGAGCGGGCGCAAGTGTTGGTGTCGTCCCATAACGGCGGCACGATCGGATATCTCGTGTGGCCGCCTATCCTGCCCGGTTTTATGCTGCTTCATCAAATCGCGCCGGCAGGGCTCGGTTGCCTGGCGCTGCTGATCACCGTGGTGTTCTGGCTCGGACGAGGTCTGCATCGCACCTCGCTGACCCTGCTGGACAGCCAAGAGCAGCTCACCCACCACCGCAACCATCTGGAAGAGATGGTGGCCGATCGAACGGCCGAGATCGAAAGGCAGAGAGAGGAACTGGACCGCCTGCTGGTGCACGAACGCCAGGTGAATGCGCTCCAGCGCCAGTTCGTCGCCATGGCCTCGCACGAGTTTCGCACGCCGCTCGCCATCATCGACGCCGCTGCGCAGCGGCTCTGCCGCTCGACCACCAACGTCAGCGGCGATTACGTTCACGAAAAGGCCGGCGTGATCCGCAGTGCGGTGGTGCGCATGGTCGATCTGATGGAGAGTATCCTCGCCAGCGGGCGGCTCGAAACCGGACAGATCACACTGAAGCGGAGCGAAGGTGACCTGAAAGCGGTGCTCGTCACGTGCTGCGACCGACAGCGCCATCTCAGCCGCACGCATGTGTTCCATCTCGATCTTGAGCCCATACCGGATGTATTGACGTTCGACCGCAGCGCGATGGAACAGGTCTTCACCAACCTGATTTCGAACGCCGTCAAATATTCACCCAACGCGCCTGACATTCATGTTCGCGCCCGGGCCAACGACAAGACGGTGGAGATCGCCATCTCCGACAGCGGCATCGGCATGGATGCGGAGGATCTGCCGAAGCTGTTCCAGCCCTATTATCGCGCCCGCAGCGCGACGGGCATTGCCGGGACGGGCATCGGTCTCAACGTCGTCAAGCAGGTTATTGAACTACACGGCGGCACCGTCGAGGTGACGAGCGAGCTTGGCAAAGGCACAACATTTACCATTCTTCTGCCAATAGAGTTTCTATTGTCGGATCAACAAGTCGCAGCTTAAGGAAGAGCTCATGGTTACAGTCCTGTGCATAGAAGACGAAGTCGAGATCCGGAACCTCCTCGTCGAAGAGTTGAGCGAAGCCGGCTACAGGACGCTCGAGGCCTCGAACGGCGCCGAGGGACTGGAAATGATCCTGTCGAAATGGCCCGATATCGTCATTAGCGATATTTCGATGCCGGTTATGGATGGGCACCAGCTTCTGGCGGAAATTCAGATCAATCATCCCGAGCTCTCCAACATTCCCTTCATCCTGCTGACGGCACTGACCGACCGGGAAAACACGCTAGCCGGCCTGCGCGGCGGAGCGGCGGACTATCTGACGAAGCCGCTCGACTTTGATCTGCTGCTCGCCAAGCTCGAAGGCTGCGTGACGCGCCTTGCCAATGACAAAGCGGTCCACCGGTCGTTCTGATGATCGACGGGGTTAGGGGCGGCTGCGTCAATTCCACGCCTCGCGCGATTTTGACATTGGCGGCTCAGCCGGCAATGGTTCCCTGATGGAAGACGATCTTCCAGCTCCCGCCAGAGCTTTGCCAGATGGTGGTTCTGAGCGTCGTTCTGCCGGGTTCGTCCAGCGTGTAGTTCAGCAGATAGAGGTTTTCGGCGAGTCGGCGGATCGAGAAGTCCCGGCAGGGCCAGTCATGCCTTTCCGGCTGCTGGTAGCGCTCCAGTAGGTTGGCGATGACGAAGTCCCGCCGGTAGATCCTGCCACTTGCGCCAATCTCGAAAAAATCCTCCGCCGTCATGGCTTCCAGATCGTCACGGCTCGTGCCGAAGGCACGCCGGTGGAATATCGGCTCCCTCTGCCGGAGTTCGCCTAGAATGGTTTCGAGATCGAGATCAGACATCGTCAAATTCTCTAAATACGCGAATGTCGTACGATATCACTTTGTTTTCTCGCGGCGCTATCGCGACAGCCCGCCTGCTCAGCAACGTTAGCTCGCACCAGCATCGAAGGTCGCGCAGGGAGGCCGCGGCCCGCATTCCTGTTCGCAAAGCCGGTAGACTCCGTGCTTCGCGATGCGATCGTGCTCCGGCTCAAGCCGTTCTGCGACGCGCGTAAGCGCTGTCCTGCACGATATCGTTCAAATTGAATTGCCTGATCAACTGGCGAAGCGTGGCGCCTTCGTCGGCAAGCGATGCGGAAGCGGCGCTCGCCTCCTCGACCATGGCTGCGTTTTGCTGCGTGGTCTGGTCGAGGCTGTTGACGGCCGTGTTGATTTCCGCCAACCCGACGGATTGTTCCCGGGCGGAGACGGCGATGGCCTCGACATGGCGGTTGATGGCAACGATCAGCTCGCCGATGGTTTTCAACGCCTCGCCGGTTTTCGAGACCAGTCCGACGCCGGCTGCGACTTCTTTCGCCGATGCATGGATCAGCGTTTTGATTTCCTTGGCCGCCTGCGCGGAGCGCTGCGCCAGTTCGCGGACCTCCTGCGCCACCACGGCAAATCCCTTGCCTGCCTCGCCGGCGCGCGCGGCCTCGACACCGGCATTGAGGGCCAAGAGATTGGTCTGGAACGCGATCTCGTCGATCACGCTGATGATGTTGGAAATCTGGCTGGAGGATTGCTCGATCCGACTCATGGCCTGGACCGCCTGGCTGACGATCTCACCTGATGTCGTCGCACCGGCATTCGCCTGCGCGGCCACCTCGCGGGCTTCCTCGGCACGCTTGGAGGCGGATGTGACATTGGCTGTGATTTCATCGAGAGCCGCGGCTGTCTGCTCGAGCGCCGCTGCCTGTTGTTCGGTTCGTTTCGCCAGGTCGTTTGCACTATTGGCGATTTCATTCGAGCCGCTGTCGATGTTGACGGCCGATCCCGCCACTTCGGCGAGGGTCTGGCAGAGCCTTGCGACGGCGTCGTTGAAATCCTGGCGCAGGCCCTCGAAATCTGCATCGAAAGGCTCGGTGATCTGAACGGTGAGATCGCCGCCGGCAAGTTGCTTCAGGCTCTCTGCCAATCCGTTCGTGGCTTGCGCCATGGCCGCAGCCCGCGCGCGCTCCGTCTGCTCGCGGCGCTGCCGCTCGGATTCCGTCAGCACCCGATTCATTTCGATATTTTCGTCGGCTCTGATCTTGGCAAGCGCCGTCTGCCGAAAGACCTCAACCGCCGCCGCCATCGCACCGATTTCGTCCGTGCGGCTGGAATAGGGAATCTGCGTGCCGGTGTCGCCAGCGGCCAGCCCGGTCATCGATTGCGTGATCTTCTTGATCGGACGCGAGATCTGGATCGCCACATAGGAGATTGCGCCAGCAACGATTGCAATCACGAGTGCCGTGAACACCGAGGTTGTCCAGAGAATGCCCAGGTACGTGGATTGACTGTTTTCGTAGGACGCCTCGGAGCCATTGACGTTTATCGTCAGCAATTCATTGGCCAATTCTTCCGCGCGGTCGACGAATGGCTCCATGTCGGAATAGAAGATCGTCTTGGCAACATCGTTGTCGTTCTTGCGGGACTTTTCCAGCATAGGCGCGGACGATTTCTGGTAGCTGGCGGCCTGCTCCTCGATCTGCTGCAGCAATTGGCCTTCGCGCGGCGAGGATATAAGCGGCTTATAAGCTGCAATCGCATCGTCAAGCTCAGTGCGTTGAGAGGTAATCTTTGCTTCTGCGGCGGCGATAGCCTGGTCGCTGATCGACATGATATGGTTGGCGTAGGCAAACTTCATGCGTTCCAGCTCGAAGCCGATATTGCGGGCTACCGAAACACTCGGCAGCCAGTTCTTGGCGATTGCCGTCGTGTCCTGGTTAACCTGCTGTACGCTCCTGAGGGAAAACAGCCCAAAGCTCAGGAAGATGAACGCAAATGTTACATTGATGATTGTCAGCGAGGTTCGAACCTTTGGCTTGCGCATGCAACACCTTCTTCGGAGCAATGATCAGGCCAAAGTTCTAGACTTGGTGATCGTTTGGCGTGTGCGAATTCTAACTCTCTGCATTTAAAGAAAAATGAATATATGTATGAGGCATAGCGGGCAGGCGGCTGTGTTCCCCGCGTCTTACGCGGATGACCACTAGTACGAGGACGGTTGCCGCCGAAGAGCCCCCTTGTGTCTAATGCCTCTCTTTCGCCAAGAAGTTGCGGAGCGCCTCGAAGACGCGTGGGTCGAGCGTTTGAGACACGTTGAAGCGCATGAAATTCGTTGCCGATTGCGACAGGCTGAATGCATTTCCGGGCGCCAAAACGATCCTCTTTTCGAGTGCGGCCCGCGCCACGTCAGCCGCATCGATGCCATCGGGTAGCCGGCACCAGAGGAACATTCCAGCCTGGGGCTCCAGCCAGGGCGTTATGCCGAGATTCTTCAGCCGGGCCGAGACCTCGCTCATCGCTCGGGAGAGCCGGTGTCTCAGCGTCTCCATGTGTTTGCGATAGCTGCCGTCGCTCAAGACGTTCAGCACCAGTTCCGCCGTCAGCCGGCCGCCGCCGAAGGAGGTGGCGATCTTGAGGTCTGTCAGGCCGTCGATCCATTCCGGTTTCGCCACGACGAAGCCGCAGCGGGCCGAGGCCGACAGGGTCTTCGAGAAGCTGCCGATGTGGATAACCCGCTCGAGCCCGTCGAAGGCTGCAAGGCGGGGAGCCGGCGAATATTCAAAATCGGCGAAGATATCGTCCTCGATGATGGTCAGGTCGAACTGGTCGGCGAGTTTTAGAACGCGGTGGGCGGTAACAGGAGACAACGTCGCGCCTGTGGGATTGTGGATGGCGGAGTTGGTGATGTAGAGCCGCGGACGCTCATCGGCGACGACTTGCGCAAAGGCTTCGATATCGGGACCGGACGGCGTGTAGGGCACACCAACGATCTTTGCCCGATGGGCGCGCAGGAGCGCATGGAAATTGAAATAGCAGGGATCGTCGACCAGCACCGTGTCGCCGGGTTCCAGCAGGAAACGGCAGAGCAGATCGATTGCCTGCGTGCCGGAATCGGCCAGCATGATTTGGTCCGGGGAGGCTTCGATCCCCCGTTCGCCCAGGCGGCGGGAAATCAGCTGGCGCAGTTGCGGCAAGCCGAGCGGCGAGCTGTAATCGGCGAGCGCCGGCCCGTCGGCGCGGGCAAGCGTTCTGAGCCCGCGGCGCATGCTCTCCCCCGGTAGCCAGGAGGGCGGCAGCCAGCCGCAGCCGGGCTTCAGGTCGGCTTCGGCTGCCTCCAGCGATTGCCGCGATATCCAGAACGGATCCACCGCGCGGTCGAGCTTCGGTCCGGTCTCGGCAAGCGCAAAGGGCGCTGCCTGGTTGGCGACGTAGAATCCCGAGCCTGGTCTTGCCAGGATCGCGCCTTCGGCGACTAACCGCTCATAAGCGTCGACGACTGTCGATGTTGACAGCTTCAACGTCACCGCCAGCCCCCGCACAGAGGGTAGCTTTGCGCCCGGCGTCAGGCTGCGCCCGGCGATGCGCTGCCTGATCGTCGCGGCGACCATCTCCACACGCGTGCGTCCTTCGTTCATCCGTATTGCTTTCCGCACCATTACAGTTTCGCGAAATTGTATCAGACTGTGACTGTCATAACCATCCGTGTTGGCCGATAAGAGCGAGAGAATGAAGGAGTGCAGTGCATCATGGAGCGCGAGATGGACCGCATGGCATCGGGATGGATGAATGGTTTTATCGGGGTGGTGATCTTCAGCGGATCGCTGCCGGCGACGCGCGTGGCGGTGATGCAGTTCGATCCGGTCTTTCTCACCGTAGCGCGCGCGGCGATCGCCGGCATTCTCGCCCTTGGCCTGCTGATCGCTTTCAGAGAGAAGCGACCGAGCCGGCGTGACATCTTCTCCCTTGCCGTCGTGGCGCTGGGCGTCGTTGTCGGCTTCCCCCTGCTGACGGCGCTGGCGCTGCAGCATGTCACGTCAGCCCATTCGATCGTCTTCATCGGCCTGCTGCCACTCGCGACGGCGATCTTCGGCGTGGTCCGTGGCGGAGAACGGCCGAAGCCGGCATTCTGGCTCTTTTCGGTTCTCGGCAGTGCGCTGGTGGCGGGATTCGCACTGACGCAGGGGTTGACGGCCTCGCCGGTCGGCGATCTCCTGATGCTGGCGGCAGTCGTCGTCTGCGGCCTCGGCTATGCCGAAGGCGGCAGGCTTTCGCGCACGCTCGGCGGATGGCAGGTGATTTCCTGGGCGCTCGTGCTGTCGTTGCCGGTGACAGTCGCGGTCGCGCTTTTCCATAGGCCGGAGACCTTCTCTGGCATCGAAGTGCCGGCGCTGCTCGGCCTTGCCTATGTCTCGCTGTTTTCCATGCTGATCGGCTTCATCTTCTGGTATCGCGGCCTGTCGCAGGGCGGCATCGCCGCCGTCGGCCAACTGCAGCTGCTCCAGCCGTTCTTCGGGCTGGCGCTCGCCGCAACCCTGCTGCACGAGCCCGTGACCTGGGCCATGCTCGCCGTGACCATTGCCGTCATCCTCTGCGTCGCCGGTGCCCGCAGGTTTGCACGGTAGGCTTGTCCGTCGCTTTACAGAGGATACGTTTTAGGGGGCAAGCTTCTTCAAGGAGCCAACTCATGTCTCTTCAATATTGAATCCATAGGTTCGTGTGACGAGCGCAACACGGATTTCGTACCGAGTATACCAGTCTGACCGACCGCGATTTTGCGCCTGAATGTGATCGACGACTGATTTCCAGGCTCGAATGCTATCCTCATCCTTCCAATAGGAGATGAGTATGCCGAAACCGTCTGCCCCGCGAGCACTTTCGAAGCCGAGATAACCTGGCTGCTGTTTTGCAAGTTCCGTCATCGCATAACCCATCTCGCCATAGCCGTTGTCGAGCTTTGTTCGTTGAGAGGAAAAACTGACCATATAGTATGGCGGTTCAGGCAAAGCGGCGGTGGACATTTGGGCTCCGATCGATTGCTATGTGTGTGGTTTATCGCCGCGATCGCAATGACTGCTGTCGGCATACTGCGAAAGCGAGCAATCTTAGGCGCGGCGGATTGCCCCTCATCGTGAGTCATCCATCTGCCGTGACAGCTCGATGCCGTTTCGCCATCGCTGCGCCGGGGCTTCGGACTGAATACCATCCATCATGGTTCGACAAGTTCTCTTTGATCGGTACCAGCGATCCGTGGTGACGGCTGGGCCCTCGCTCGCTCAATGTCGGGAAAGCGCAAGAGTTGCTCTTATGGCTATGGCCCCCGGCCAGGTCTGCCAGCGGCAGGTGCTGGCCTCGACAATTTCGCTCACCCGTTTTCGTCGACCGTGGCAAACTGCGATGGCGGTGATTGCGGCATTTCTCGCGAGGTCACCATCCACCCGCTGAATTCAGACGGAGGCACCGCAATGACCCGTCGAAGCTCCAAGCAGGCGTTGGTCTCCGCTTTGCGCGACGCCGACATTGCGACAAGCAATCACTCTGGCCGATCTATTCGCTGTTTCCGCGCCCCTTTGCTTCCCGCACCAGGTCCGGCATTCCATCGTGGGGACCGAGGGCGTGGGTGGGATGGCCATCCCACCAATCATCGTGCAGCGGTCGGCGGTGAGGGTGGAGCGGATAGAAAATGCGGTTCTCGGCCTTGTGGCGCTCGCCGACGACGAGGAGATGCACCTCGGCTTGCGTATTGTTGAGGAAACTATGGGCGATGCCGGTGCCGGCCGGAAATCCGACGGCGTCGCCCTGTTTCAGGCGATAGAGATGGCCGTCAAGCCAGACATCGGGCTCGCCTTCGAGAACGTAGACGAATTCCTCCTCGGCGCTCTCGGCGTGCGGAAAGGAGGTGCGCCGGCCAGGCGGCAAGCGCTCGTGATGAATGCCCAATTTTGCCAGACCGAAATATCGTCCGAAAGGCGCACCAATGCTCATCAGTTCGTCGTCATCGTCATAGTGCGAGTCGTCCGGCCGTTCGATCTCGCTCCAATGGACGATAAAGGACGGCCGCTCAAGCGTTGCCATGGTAATCCTCCTGAGTGTGAGAGGTTCAGATGACTGGGGATGCGAATTCCATCAATCCGTATGGCGATGCTGCCGTGAATGGAAAGCGACCGCAAGGGCGAAACGGCGCTCCCACGCAAGCGGCGCGGTCCTGAAGGTTCTGGGGCCAGCGCTTCGTGCAGCGGCGGCTCCCGATCCAGACGCGGGTTTCTACGACTGACTCACTTCGCAGGCACGACGAGCGTCTCTCCCTTGCGGACGATGTAGGTTGCCAATTCCGAAGCCTTGCCGCTGCCGACGTTCTTCGCCGAGTGAACGACGCCTGATGGAATGAAGAGGGATTGGCCGGCTTTAAGGGTAACCGGCTGTCTGCCTTCGAGCTGGTATTCCAGCGTTCCCTCAATGACGAAGGCGATCTCCTCGCCAGGATGTGAGTGATGGGGGGCGAGAACGCCCGGCGCGAAATCGACGCGGACCTGAATGGCCTCGTGGCCGGGCACGTCGATATCGTTCCTGATGAGATCGGTGCGCTGCAGCGGTTGTTCTGCATGTGCTGTTGCTGCGCCGCCGAGAACAAAGGCGAGCGCGATAGCCTGGATCATTTTCATGTGGTCATCCTTTCTGGATTTAAACCAATCTCGACCATTGGGTCGCGTCCGGATTTCACCTGAGGATTGAACCAGGGATGTGTCTGAAACCTCCTATTTTTGTAATCCAGTGTATCACTACGCTGCCGACGACGAGTCCACAGGTCTGACGCCGGCGAGATTGGCGATGTCCGTGATGCCGCCGGAGGATTCGAAGTCGAATATTTTCTGGGTGACGAGGGCAGCGGCGCCCCGAGCCCAGGAATTGTCCTCCCAGTCGGGCAAGAGGGGCGGGGCGGTTCGGAAGGTCCGGGCAGCGAGGGCTTCACGCAGTGGCGTCAGGAAAGGCTCGCCGAGGGAGACGGCTTCGCCGCCGGCGACGATGACTTCGGGATCGGTGATGTTGACGAGATTGGCAAGGGCGGTGCCGATGCCGCGGCCGGAATTGGCGACGAGGGCGAGGGCGGCGGCATCGCCTGATGCGAGCGCGGCCGACAATTCCGGCAGTCCCAGCTCCTCGCGGCCGGTCGCTTCCCGCCAGCGTCTCAGCATCGATGCTTCGGAGTGATAGGCCATCAGGCAGCCGCGCTTGCCGCATTCGCAGAGCCGGCCGTTCTCCTCGTAGAGGGTGTGGCCGAACTTGCCGGCCGCGCCGTTTGCGCCGCGGTAGAGCTTACCGTCGATGACAAGCGCGCAGCTGATGCCGACGCCCACGGCGAGGACGGCCATGTTGCGATGCTGGCGGCCGAGCCCGAAGAGCTGCTGGGCAATGGCATAAGCGTTGGTGTCGTCCTCCAGCCAGACCGGTACATGGACACGGCTGGCGACGAGCGAGGCGAGGGGGACGTTGTTCCAGCTGAAGCGGTGGCTGCGCACGCAGGCCGTCTGTTCGTGATTGATGACACCGGGCATGGAGATGCCGATGCCGGCGAGCTTCGCATCTGGCCGGCCGGCGAGCTTCACCAGTTCGGGAACGGTGCCCGCCAGCAGGTCGGCGACCTTATCGGGGTCGTGGCCGTCGAGGTTTACTCGCATGGCGGCGACGGGGTTGGTGGCAAGGTCGGTTGCCACGCACTCCACCGAGTCGACCATCAGTTTGAAGCCAACGGCGAGTGCGTGCTCGTAGTTGATATCCACCGGGATCGGGCGGCGGCCGGTGAGGCCGGGCACGGTCTTCCCTTCGATGACGATGCCTTCCTCCAGAAGGTCGGCGACGACGAAGGTGACGGCGGCAGGACTTAAACCAATCACCGTCGCGATGTCGGCGCGGCTCCTCGGCCCCTCGCGCCGGAGGAGATTGAGGATGAGGCGTCGGTTCATGGCTCTCGCCGTGGTCTGGTCGCCTTTTAACTTCACGATGCATTCCTTAATTTTGTAAATTAATTATTGCGGGCTGCAAAGATCTATGCATAAGTTCGGCCGCGGATCAACTCAGCCAGGCGGATTATCGCTGGAATCGCCGAGCGGATCGCAGCGTTGAATGCCTGGTCGGTCGTTTCATGGAGGAGGCGACGGTCGGGAGATGTTGATCGATCAACTGGGAGGAATTCAATGACATTTTTGAAGCAATTTCCGACGACCACCCGCAGACGCTTCCTGAAGGGCGCGGGGCTGGTTTCCGCCGCAGCGGTCACCGGCAGCTTTCCGATCCCGGCGATCGCGCAAGCCCAGGAGGTCACGATGATTTCCGCCGAAAACAATGGTGCCGCACTCGATGCGCTGAAGGCGATTGCCGCGGGCTTCAGCAAGGAAGCCGGCGTCAACGTCGTCATCAACAATATGGACCACGAGGCCCACAAGACGGCCATTCGCAACTATCTCGTCGCGGGCGCGCCCGACGTCTGCTCCTGGTTTTCGGGCAACCGCATGCGCGCCTTCGTCAAGCGCGGCCTGTTCGACGACATCTCCGACCTTTTCGAGAAAGAGAAATATAAGGACGTGCTCGGCGCGACGGCAGGGGCCGTCACCGACGGAGGCAAGCAGTATGGCCTTCCCACCGGAGGCACGCTCTGGGGCATGTTCTATCGCAAGGATGTGTTCGAGCAGCATGGCCTGACCGTGCCGAAGACGGCCGAAGAGTTCATGGCCTATGGCGACAAGTGCAAGGCCGCGGGCATCACGCCGGTTGCGATCGGCACCAAGGAATTATGGCCGGCGGCCGGCTGGTTCGACCAGATGAACCTTCGCATCAACGGCCTCGACAAGCATATGGCGCTGATGAACGGCGAGATGAGCTATCTCGATCCCGCGCTGACAGCGGTTTTCGACCAGTGGGCGGCGATGATTTCGAAGGGGTTCTTCACGGAGAACCACACGTCCTTCGGCTGGCAGGAGGCCGCGGCGCTCTTGGCGCAGAAGAAGGCCGGCATGATGAATCTCGGCGCTTTCCTGCGCTCGGCTTTCACCGCCGAAGACCTGCCGCAGCTCTCTTACGCGACCTTCCCGGCGCTCGACGCCAAGGTCGGCCACTACGAGGAATTCTCGGTCAACTCGATCCACATTCCCGCCAAGGCCAAGAACAAGCAGGGCGCGCGCGAATTCCTTGCCTACTTCTACAAGCCCGAGAACCTGGCGGCCTATCTGGAGCCGGGCGGCAACGTGCCGCCGCGCCACGACCTGCCGCCAAGCAAAGACCCGCTGGTCAACGTCGCCGTCGAGACGATGAAGACGGTGCAGGGCACGTCGCAATATTATGACCGCGACAGCGACCCCGATATGGCGCAGGCCGGCCTCGTCGGCTTCCAGGAGTTCATGGCCAAACCCGACCGGCGCAAGGCCATCCTGACGCGCCTCGAGGGCACGCGCAAGCGCATCTACAAGATCTAGCAGCTCTCCCAGGGGCGGCGGCGAACCGCTGCTTCCAAGGGGTGGAGGCTGTTTGCCTCCACCCCTTGGAGGAGGTGCGCCTCTGCTCCCGGAGCACGCATGAGTCTGCTCCTGTATTAATGAGGTTCTTGAGATGTTGATGTTATGGCGCCGCCAGCGCTGGTGGCTCACCCCGACTTTACTCATCGCGCCGGCGATATTGCTGTTCTTTACCGTCATCCTGCTATCGGCCGTCAGGAGCCTCTGGATCAGCCTGCACGACTGGGACGGCTTCGGCCCGATGGTCTGGATCGGCTTCGGCAACTACGTCGAGCTTTACAACGATCCGCAATTCTACGTGTCGCTGAAGAACAACCTGATCTGGCTGGTAATGTTCATGGCGGCACCGCCGATCGGGCTCGCCATCGCGCTGCTGGTCAACCAGAAAATTCGCGGTATGCGCTTCCTGAAGTCGCTGTTCTTCATCCCGCTGGTGCTCGCCTCGGTGACGGTCGGTGTGGTGTTCACCTGGGTCTATACGCCGGAGTTCGGGTTGCTTGCGCTGATCTTCAGGGCCTTCGGGGCGACGGCGCCAGCGGTTCTCTCCGACGAGCATTTCGTCACCTTCGCCATCGTGATTGCAGCACTCTGGCCGCAGATCACCTTCTGCATGGTTCTTTATCTCGCCGGGCTCAACAATCTCAGCGAAGAGCTGATCGGTGCCGGGCGCGTCGATGGGGCGAGGGGCTGGAACATGTTGTGGCACATCGTGCTGCCGCAGCTGACCCAGGTCACTTTCATCGCCATTGCCGTCACCGTGGTCGGGGCACTCAGGTCCTTCGATATGGTATCGGTGATGACGAATGGCGGCCCTTTCGGCTCGTCCTCGGTTCTCGCCTACCAGATGTTCGAACAGTCGATCTTCTCCTACCGCTTCGGTTACGGCGCGGCGATTGCCTCCGTGCTGTTTGTGATCATGGCCGCCTTCATCGTCTGGTACCTCAGCCGCATCATCCATACAGAAGAAAGGGGAGGCTGATGTATCCTCGTCCCATTCCCGAAGCCGACGTCTGGCAGCGCCGCCTCTATGTGTTCGCCGTCGTCATCGTCCTTCTGCTCTGGCTCTGTCCGTTGTTTGCGATCATCCTCACCTCGTTCCGTTCGACCGAGGATGTCATGGGCGGCAATCTGTGGGGATGGCCGACCGGCATCGGCGTCATCGACAATTACACGGCTGTCTTCACGCAGACACCGATGGCCCGCTACTTCCTCAACAGCCTGACGATCACCATTCCCTCGGTGATTGGCGTCCTGGTGTTGAGCACGCTCGCCGGCTATGTGTTGTCGCGCTACCGCTTTCCCGGCAACATGCTGATCTTCGCGCTGTTCGTCGGCGGCAATTTCCTGCCGCACCAGATCATGATGATCCCGGTACGCGACCTGATGGTCCGGCTCGACCTGATCGACACCACGGCGGCGCTGATCATCTTCCACGTCGCCTTCCAGACCGGCTTTGCAACGCTGTTCATGCGCAATTTCATTGCCGCACTTCCCGATGAACTGTTCCAGGCGGCGCGCGCCGAGGGGGCCTCTCCTTTCCAGACGCTGGTGCATGTGGCGATCCCCTTGGTGCGGCCGGCCCTTGCCGCGCTCGCCATCCTGATCTTCACCTTCATCTGGAACGATTATTTCTGGGCCGTGGTGCTGACCGTCAGCGACTCCGTCAAGCCTGTTACCGCCGGCCTTGCCAATCTTCGCGGCGAATGGGTGTCGGCCTGGAACCTGATTTCCGCCGGCACCATCGTCGTCGCCGTGCCGCCCGTCGTCATGTTCTTCCTGATGCAGCGCCACTTCATCGCCGGCCTGACGATGGGAGCGGTGAAGGGATGAGCGATCTCCTAAAGTTCCAAGTTTCAACAGCAGAGAGCCAGGACGCATGACCAGTCTCGAACTCCGACAGATCAACAAGAATTACGGCGCCTATCATGCGCTGCGCGGCATCGATCTTTCCGTAGCGCAAGGCGAGTTCATCGTCATGGTCGGCCCCTCCGGCTGCGGCAAGTCCACGCTTTTGAAGTCGATCGCCGGCCTGGAGGAGATCTCCTCCGGCCAGATCCTGATCAACGGCCGCGACGTCAGCAAACAGGAGCCTGGGGACCGCGGCATCGCCATGGTCTTCCAGTCCTACGCGCTCTATCCGCATATGACGGTGGCGGAGAACATGGGCTTCGGTTTGCGCATGGCCAAGCGCCCGAAGGCCGAGATCGAGGCGGCGGTGGCGCGCGCCGCCAAGATCCTGAGGATCACCGACCAGCTGGAAAAGCGGCCGAAGCAGCTCTCCGGCGGCCAACGGCAGCGCGTGGCGATCGGCCGGGCAATCACCCGTTCGCCCGACGTTTTCCTCTTCGACGAGCCGTTGTCGAACCTCGACGCAGCACTTCGAACCCAGATGCGCGTCGAACTCAGCAGCCTGCATGCCGAACTCGGCGCCACCATGGTCTACGTCACCCACGACCAGGTGGAGGCCATGACCATGGCGAGCCGGATCGTCGTCTTGAACCAGGGGATAATCGAGCAGGTGGGCTCACCGCTCGAACTCTACCGCAACCCTGACAACCTCTTCGTCGCGGGCTTTCTCGGTGCCCCGCGGATGAACTTCCTCGGCGTTACCATCGACGAGGTGTCCGGCCGCAATATCACGGTTTCGGCGCCGGGCCTTGTGCCGGTGACTGTCGAACTGGCGGAGGCCGCGGTGCCGCCGAAGGGCGCCAGCCTGACGCTGGGTGTAAGGCCGGAAAACATATCGTTGGTCGCCGACGCTGCCCAAGGCGGGGCGATCAACGGCGCGGTCCGACTGGTCGAGCATCTCGGGCGCGAAACCATCCTCTATATCGACGCCGGCAATCTCAGGACCATCGCCTCGGAAAGCGGCACCGGCAACATCACGGTGCAGCTCAGCTATGTCGCGCCCGTTACCGCCGACCTGAACGTGGCGCTGAAGCTCGACGCCAGCGAACTTTATCTCTTCTCGCCCGACGGCGGACGTACGATCAGCGCCCGCAAGACGATCCTCGACAGATAATCACAGGAAACATCACCGTGTCCGACAAGACCGCAAACCTTTCCGTATGGAACTCCGTCAAGACCGACCGCTTCCTCGTCGGCGCCCCGCATTATCCCGAGCACGTCGACGAAAGCTACTGGGAGCGCGACGCCGAGCGCATGGCGAAGGCCGGCTTCAACGTGGTCAGAATGGCCGAATTCGCCTGGCATATTCTCGAGCCGAAGCTCGGCACCTTCGATTTCGATCTGTTCGACCGTGCCATCGCCATGCTCGGGCGCTTTGGCATCGACACGATCATGTGCACGCCGACGGCAACGCCGCCGCGCTGGCTGAGCGTGGCGCATCCAGAGATTCTGAGGGTCGACGGCAAGGGCCGACCGATGAGCCATGGCTCGCGGCAGCATTGCGACACGGCGAGCCCGGTCTTTCGCGAACACAGCCGGCGCATCACCAAAGCGATGGCCGAGCACTATCGCGACAATCCCTTTGTCGTCGGCTGGCAGACCGACAACGAGCTGAATACCAGCATGCCGGAGAGTTTTTCGAAGGCGACGCTCACCGAATTCCAGGCCTTTCTGGCCGGCAGATATGGCGAAATCGACAAGCTCAACACGGCGTGGGGCGGCGATTTCTGGGCGACGGCCTATGACAGTTTCGACCAGGTGGTGCTGCCGATCGAGTTCGGCCCGACCTTCCCGAGCCCCGGACATCTCCAGGATTATCACCGTTTCCTGGCCTTTTCGACGGCGCGCTTCCAGCACGACCAGGTCGAGATCCTGCGCGCGGTGAAACCCTCCTGGTTCGTCTTCCACAATCTCGGGGGTCTCAGAGATATCGACTTTCGCGGCCAGTTCACCACCGATCTCGATTTCGTCGGCTACGATATCTATCCGATGCTCTACGACGAGTTCCAACGGCTCGGAAACCACGCCAAGGTCCAAGCGCTGCACCTCGATATCTGCCGCGGTTTTTCCGGCAACTACATCGTTCCCGAGCAGCAATCGGGCTTCGGCAGCCAGCCGGGCTTCTGCACGCTGACGCCGGAACCGGGCGAACTGCGCCGCATGGCGCTCTCCTCGGTCGCCCATGGCGCTGACGGGTTGATGTTCTTCCGCTGGCGCCCCGCGCATTTCGGCGCCGAGATCTATTGGATGGGCATCATCGACCACGACGACGTCGCCCGCCATCGCTATGACGAGGCGAAACGCTTCGCAACCGAGATGACCGCGCTAGCGCCCAAGATCCTCGGCACCTATGTGCGTATGGATGTCGGCATCGCCGGATCCGACTTCGACAATCAGGAAGCTCACAAGACCTATCCAATCGGCCTGCCGAGCCCACAGGACGATGCGATCCTGCTGCACCAATATTGCTACGACCGCGGCATTGCCTGCGGCTTCATTCATCCCGAGGACGATCTTTCCAAGCTCAAGCTGCTCTATGTCCCCCATTGGGTGATGTGGAAGGACGAATGGACAGAAAGGCTGAAATCCTTCGCCGAGCATGGCGGCACTGTCGTCATCGGCGCGCGCACCGGCACGCGCAACGAAGACAACCACGTCATCCGCGAGACCGCGCCCGGCACCTCGCTGTCTCAGCTCACAGGCGTGCGCGTCGAGGATTTCGGCCGTCTTGCTGCCCCCGGCGCCAACGGGCTGTTCGATGTGATGGAGCGTTCGGGCGGGCTTGTCATTCCTCCGAACAAGCCGGCGGAATCGCACCGGCGCGAGCGCCGCTTCAAGATTGGCAACCGCGAACTGGCCGCCGGCTATTTTTATGAAAACCTTGCGACCGACGGCGATGTCGAAGTGGTCGCGGCCTGGTCGAACCGCTATGCCGAGGGCCAGCCGATGGCGACGTCGCGCAAGGTCGGTAAAGGGCAGGTGGTCTATGTCGGCACCTATCTCACGCCGGATCTGACGGCAGCGCTTGCCGGGCGGCTGTTTGCACCCGTCGGCATCGAGCCGCTGATCGGCGAGCTTCCCGAGGGTGTCGAGGTGACCATGCGGATGAATGACGACCGTCGGCTGCTGTTCATCCAGAACTACACCGACCAGCCGGCGGCCATCGGCGGCGTCCCCGCTGGCCGTGATCTCCTGAATGATGAAAACCCCGTTGCCGGCCGGCTCGATCTCGAAGGTTATGGCTGCGCGATCATCGAATTGGAGGGATGAGCTTGCGCGCGCCGTCGAAGCTCAAGAGCTGCCTCACACCAACCCTCTCCCCCAAATGGGCGAGGGAACGTGCCTGAAGCTCCTTCGGCTCAATATCGGTCATCATCGGGGAGCACCAGTCTGGGGAAGGAAGGCGGGAACGCAATGAATTTACGGCTCGTCGTTGAATGCAGTTTCGTGGAACTCATGTCCTCGACATGGGCGGCAGGTGATGATCTACGCTTATCCTCGCTTGGATCAGGTCACGCGCAAAGATGTGAAATCGAAGATTTTGCAAACAGCTCTTGAGCTTTTCTCGAGCCAAAGACGTAGATTCGCCCCGGAGAACGCCCCCGGCAATTTCGGCTTCCTGGACCGCGATCTGGATTCGATCATCGGTGACCCGTCGCGTGGCTGCTTCAAGTGCGGAGAACTCTGCCATTGCTCATCATAGCACAGTCCGAAGATCGAAACTGAGATAGTTTAAACGCGCCTTCATGAGTGCTGCGCGCGCCTACACAAGCTCCCTGTTTACGAAAGGTCGAGCGGTCGCACCGGCTGGAAATGTGCTGCCACCTGCAAATACGGGGTTCCGCCTCGAGGTTTGCTGTCATGGCCTACAAAAACGGATGCCGTGTTTCGTCTCATCGCAACTGCGCGCCGCACTGGGAAACGACAGGGTCATGTCACTACTGTCTGTTTTTCAGGCGATCGCGACGTCGTTTGCTATATCCCCTGCATTCGCCGAAGTGCCGGCGGCAAAAGATCGTCTCGACGTTTCAGCGCCGACAACAATTCGTTTTCCGAGGATACGCCATTTCGAAACTCCGATTTGAGAAAGGTAAGCGCGGCACGCTTTTCTTCGGAGTCTGCAACAGCGTGGCTGCCCCGAAAGCCGGCACTTCGAAGGACTGTCCTGATAAGGCCGATGTCGGTTGGATCATCAATTTCTGACAAATGAGTGGAAGACACGACGTCCTCCTTGCTGGGGCTAGGGTAATTGCCCTCAAACAGCAGCGCCCGTGACATGGCTGCCGTCAGCTTTAAGGTGGTTACGATACCTTCAGTTTGCAATGATGCCCGCGGGCGGTGAACGTGGCATCACGCCGCCCGCCGATGCATCGAGAGCGACCGGGGCGCTATTCGATGAGTTCCGCCGTGGGGATAGGGACCGGCGAGGCAGAGCCATAACCGGTTTCAACTCAGCTGTTCTAGGAACTCGTTTTGATCCGCCTTCGTTCCAAATCAGGCGTGAAGCCTAGAAAACACTGCTCGCAACAGCTGGAATGCTCGAAAGTTCTTTATGCGTTCACGTAAGTATCAGTAAGTCTGCATAAAGAAAAATAGTGAAATTATCGAACCGTTGAAAATAAAATTTATAAAATACCTGAATAATTCATCCTTTTTCAATCCATTGTATTCCGGATTCAATAGTATTATAATTCGTTGCGTCAACAATTCACTTGGCTCTTAACCGAAGGATTGGAATTCAACGCGATCAAGCGCCGAAATATCCGGCCGCGATCCGCTTGAGATGACCATGCGCACTTTCGAGATAATTACGACCAGCGAAATCGCAGAACGCGCCGCAAAAACCGTTCGCCTTAAAGCATGGGCGGCTGACCTCCACTGTGGTCATCCCGCGTTAAAGCCGGATGATCCTACATCCAGCAAGGTGAGCTCAAGCTTGGGCCGGAAGTTTGGGAAGGGTCTCATGATTCAGTGGGAGTGTCGCTTTTGGGTCGAGCGCAGCGTCGACGGCATCTGGGCTATGAGCGACAGGAGAACCTGTTTGCCCGCCCGGCCTTCTGATAAATAGGGAATAACGATGATGACTTGGCGTCGTGAAATTGTTCGATGAACTGGGCTGATAGAGGCGCATTCATCTTGGAGCAGTTTCAACAGAGGGTTCTGTGTCTGCAAAAAAAAGAGCATATCCGTACTCAAACAAAACGGAAATGCTCTTTCGTAGTTTAGTGCGGAGCCATACTTGTCAGCTCCACACCGCTCGCACCTGAATTCTCGGCTATTCGTCTGATGTCACCGGCGCCGCGTTCTCCAGAGAGGTGCGGATCTGATCGATCTTCCCGTTTGCGTCGCCAACCCCCAAGATGGTTTTGGCTTCGTCCAAAACCGCCGGGCTGACTTCTCCGGTTTTCGTCGCTGAAGCCAATGCGTCCTCCAGCGCCTGATCCCCCAACAGAGGGTCATCGGCTGCGGGCTCGATTCCATTGTCGAGTTCATATTGGGCATAAGCCACGGCATAGGCCGCGATAGCGGTCATGCGTGGATCCGACGTATGCATCAGTGCCTTATAGTTCCGCTTCAAGGAGTTCAGACCCGCAAGCTGCGCCGACAGGTTTTTTTCTTTCGTGCCGATTTTAGTCTCGTCTGCCTTCGCGGACTTCGACTTGCTTGTCGCCTCGGTGGATTTGCCTTTCACGCCTTGAGATTTGGAGTTGCCGTGGTTTGAACTGCCACCCTGGCTGTTGCTGCCATGGTTGCCACTGTTTCCACTGCCGCCGCCGTGACCGCCACCATTGCCTCCACCATTGCCTCCACCGTTGCCGCCACCGTTTCCACCGTTCTTCGCCAGTGCGGTCATATCGATTCCGACAATTGTTGCCGGGCTCGCCGCAAGAGCCAGCGAGAGCGCGGTCAGGGACGCTAAGGTTGCGATCCGCATTGTTTTCCTCCAAATCAGATCAAGCGCCGCGCAGATACACGGCTTGAGCAGATAGGAGAGGTTAGACGGTGATCGCGCATTGCACATCGGACCGAGGTCCGATGCCGCTCCGGCAATGGTCTTAGACGACCTGAAATGCTTACGATTCCCTCTTCGCGCGAAGCGGCCATCGGTTGAGCTCATTGCTGCTCAGTATTTTCCGGCTGTCTCGTCTGCGGACGCATCGCGGGACGGGTGCAACATAGCGGCGGCGAGCTCCTGTCGGGCGTAAGCGGCCTCGTGATACCGGCCGACGAGTGCGCTGAAGTCGGCGGCCTTCATCCCTTTAATCCCCAGGGCACCCAGCGTGATGATGCGCTGCCGGCGGTCGATTTTACTATAGATCGCACGCCAATGTTTTTTTGGCACTGGCGCATCCTGATTGAGCCAGAGGCGCAGGGCAAAACGGCTCGATGCGTAGACCGCGTAGCCCGCAACATCCGTCCAGGCAACCGGCTTGTCCAGTCTGGAGGCGAGCAATGCATCCGGGGTCAGCACCATGAGCGGTCGTGCCGCGCTCCGATACAGAAAGGCCGCGTAGAGAAGGGAGGTGACAGCGCCGAAGGCGGTGATCGCGGCGATCAGTGACTGTGCGAATTCATCGTAGCCGAGGCCCAATTGGCCGCTGAGAAAGACGACCGTCAGGCCAAATCCGGCGAAAATCATGGCGACGATCACCATCGTCCAGATCATCGGCTTGACGTTGTCGTAGACGACGGTCTCCTGTGAGGCCCCGGCAACCACCTTTTCAAGCACTTCGCGACGGCGGTCACGCATCATGCGCGCGTCGTCGAGGAAATCCTTGCTCAACTGACGGCATAGTCCGGCCCAATCCGAAAACAGATCGTCCGCAAAAGAGCGAGCTCCCGGCTCCGGCTGACGCATCGCTCGTCTCAGGAGGTCATCGCCAATTTCCACACCGAGGGCCGATATCCGCTGGATCGTCGGCGGATGGCTGTCGGTCGGATGCGGTTGCCGATCTCCCAAAAGGGGCATCGGATCGCTCCATCCATTGGTGGTGACCAGTTCCGTTGTCTGCGCGACGAGGTCAGGCCAGGCATCATCGGAACCGGTATCATCCGGTCCGGCATATGCGCGCTGAAGAACATAGGCGACGGCGGGAGCGATAATCCCCGTGCGGATGAGAGCCGAGGCGGCGTCTGCCGGCGTCGCCAGCAGACTGCCGCTACGGTCAGCATCGAATTCTCGCAGCCGGCTCCAGTGTGCGACGGCATGATCGAACCGCTGCATGGCGTGAAAGCCGAGCTTCACCGCCGGATACAGGACGAAGCGACCACCGTCGGCGCGTCCAAGAGCTGCAAGAGCACGCCAGAGGCCTGCATAAATCGGCGTGAATTGCTGGCTATAGGTGGTGTCTTCGCCAGAAAAATGGGCGAGCTCATGGCCGATGATTGCCGCGATTTCGGCCTGGTCGAGAAGATCAAGATAGGCCGCAGGCAAATAGAGCGACCGTCCGGTCACCAGTCTGTCCTCAGGCCAGAGACGCAGCTGGCTCTCCGTTACGAAAAAGCCCTGGCCGAGGCCAACGATGATCGTGTCGGGCAACAAAGCGTGTTGCCGCCCGGCCAGGCTGCGGACGAAACGCCAAAGTTCCGGAGCCTCCGTTTCTTCGATGACGCGTCCCGCCGCGACAAGCGGTTCGGGTGTGAACAGGGCAAAGACATCTTTCAAGCCACGCAGCGCCATGAAGGCGCTGTAGGCTGCGATGACGGCGAGGACGACGGCGACCGCGAAAAGCTTGGCACTGCCCGTGGTAAAATCTGCCCATAGGCCCATGCTGACTGCTTCGAACAGGGTCGCCGAAATGACGCCGATAGAAAACCCGATCACAACGGTCGCAAGAATGAACGGAAGGAGCGACCGCAGACGTTGAAAGCTCGCGATCAGTTGGCGTTGGGAAGCGCGCGCGCGGATCCCGGAAATGCCGGCCGCCATCAGTCCCAGCGCACCGCCGAAAAATGCAAGTACGGCTCCGCCGATCGTTCCCCAAACCAGTGGCCGGCGGATCTGCGAGATTTCCAGCTCCTCGTCGGCTTGAGAAAGGGCTGCCTCGATTTGCGAAACGGCGACCAGGGCGGCAAGGGAGGTGGGCTCGCCCGCTCCCTGGAAGGTCAGAATGGCTGTTGGATCGGATGCCGCGATGTTTTTCACCTGAGCCAGGGTCGTCGAGAGTTCGGCCGAAGAACGGCGCGCATGTTCAAGCGTTTCGGCTGCACGCTGTGTTTGCCAAATCCCCAAAGAGACCAGTGCGATCGGTAGGAGCAGCACCCACGCCGCCAAGCCGAGGCTTGCAATTTTGCGGGCTTCTTGTCGACGGCTGGTTTGGGCCATGCTTGTTCCCCCCACCTTTTTTCTCCCCATTTGCGAGGTCAAAAAAACTTGGCCGCGCGCCCATTATCGAAGGATGTCGACTTCATACAAGATGCCTCGCTGAGTTTCACGAGAGTGTTAAACGGCAGTCGCAATATTCCACCGTCAGCACGCAATCATCGCGGCGTCAGATGGATGCCTGCGAGCGTGCAGCGGACCGATCCACCGGCGCGCTCGATGGTCGGGATATCAAGCGCGACCAGTTCGGCGCTCTCTTCGATCGTGTTGCGTTGATCCCGGCTCAGGGATGCAAACGCCGTGGTCGAGAGCGAAAGAATACGCCCCGCATTTCCCTGGAGTTCGAGAGCGTTGCCGGCGAAGGAGGCGATCTGATCGTTGGTGAGTGCGATGACGCCGCGGCCGGAGCGCTCCAGTCTTAGAACGACCTCCCGGCGTCTTGCTGCATCGGTCATCATCTCCAGTCCGATCATGGCGAAGTCGGTGGCGATGCACATCAGGACATTGGTATGATAAACGGCGACGCCGTTTCCATCCCGCGCGTCGAATACCATCGGCTCGAAGTTGAAGTGGGTCGAGAAGCGTTCCAACGCGATCGGATCGGATCGGTGCGGTCGGAGCGGACGGCATAGGCCACCCGATCGATGTGATCGAGAACCATGGCGCCGGTGCCCTCGAGAAACAGTCCGTCCGGCTCGAGGCCGGAATAGTCGATCACCTCCTGCACCCGATACTGGCTCTTCAGCATTTCGATGACGTCACTGCGCCGCTCGCGCCGGCGACTGACGGCCTTCATCGGATAGATCGCCACATGACCGCCGGCATGGGTGGAAAACCAGTTGTTGGGAAAGACCGAATCCGGTGTCCCGGTACCGGTGTCGTCGAAAAGATGCACTGCCACGCCATGGCTTCTGAGCACATCGGCCGCCCGGGTGATTTCGTCATAGGCCGCCAGTGAAAGGTCTTCCGTCGTATCCGGGCTGGACTGGAACAGGTTGTCGATGGCGGTCTCGGTATTCACGGTGAAGTGGTGCGGCCGGACCATAACGACTGCAGAGGGCGCCTGGACGGAATATGTGACGTGTCTTGGCATCGTCGCGCTCCTATGCCTGCTTTGCTCGCTGCAACATGCCGAACAGGTCGCGCGGATCGTCCGGATCGGCGATGATATCGAGGTCCTGGTAAAGCCCGGTCCCCCTGAGCCTGTCACGGACATAACGAAGAGCGGAAAAATCCTCGATCGCGAAACCGACGCTGTCGAATAGGGTGATTTGACTGGCATCGCGGCGACCGGTCGCCTGTCCCGACACAACCTGCCAGAATTCGGTGACGGGATAGTCGGCATCCATCTGCTGGATCTCGCCCTCGACGCGGGTCTGTGGCGGATATTCGACAAAGGTGTCGGCGCGCAACAGGATGTCGCGGTGCAGCTCGGTCTTGCCCGGGCAGTCGCCGCCGATGGCATTGATGTGGACGCCGGAGCCAACCATGTTGTCGGTCAGGATCGTCGCGTACTGCTTGTCGGCGGTGCAGGTCGTAATGATATCGGCATTTTCGATAGCCGATTGGGACGAGCTACAGGCGGTCACCGTCAGCCCCGTGCCTGCGAGGTTGCGGACCATCTTTTCCGTCGCTAGCGGATCGATGTCGTAGAGCCTGATGTGATCGATGCCGCAAACGGCTTTCATCGCAAGCGCCTGGAATTCCGCCTGGGCGCCATTGCCGATCATGGCCATCGTGCGGGCACCCTTGGGTGCGAGGTGCCGCGCGGCCATGGCTGAAGTTGCGGCGGTTCTCAGCGCTGTCAGCAGGGTCATTTCGGTGAGCAGTACCGGATAGCCAGTCGAAACTTCTGCCAGAAGGCCGAAAGCCGTCACGGTCTGCAGGCCTTGCGCCATGTTCTTCGGGTGGCCGTTTACATATTTGAAGCTGTAGATTTCGCCGTCCGAAGTCGGCATCAGTTCGATCACACCTTCGCCGGAGTGAGAGGCAACGCGCGGGGTTTTGTCGAACGATCCCCAGCGGCGGAAATCCGCCTCGATGACGTCGGTAAGTTCGGTCAAAACGGTTTCGATGCCGATGTGGTGGACAAGACGCATCATGTTCTCGACGCTGACGAAGGGTACGAGAGCTTTTTCCGATGGAAGGGGCGACGACATGCTGAGTTCCTCCTGCATATGCTCGAGGAGAAAGACTAACTGTCCTGCATGTTGGCCGAAAGTTCAAATCTGTGCTAATTCTGGCAGCAAATTGTGCAATTCGTTCAGTTCATTTGCGCGAATTTAGCAAGGAGGCAATATGACCATCGCGAAATACGCACCCGACGATCTGGATCGCCGGATTATCGCTCATCTCCGCGCCGATGGGCGCGCTTCCTTGAGCAAGCTTTCCGATGCACTCGGTGTCGCACGCGGCACAGTTCAGAACCGGCTGGATCGCCTGATGGAGACGGGTACGCTGCTCGGCTTCACCGTCCGGGTGCGGGAGGACTACGACGTCAACGCCGTGCGTGCCGTGATGATGGTCGAGGTTGTCGGCAAATCGACCACCCAGGTCATACGAAAGCTCCGTGGCCTGACGGAGATTTCAGCGCTGCACACGACCAATGGCAACTGGGACCTTGTCGCGGATATCCGGGCCGCAAGCCTTGCCGACTTCGACCGGGTTCTACGCGAGGTGCGCATGATCGACGGTGTCGCAAACAGCGAGACCAGTCTCCTCCTCAGCAGCGTCTGAGGGCTGCCAAGCGTGGGTCGACGCGGAGCGCCATCACCACGGGCTGGCGCTGCGGGGGCTGGCGAAGAGCCAAGGATACTGATTCGGCAGCTGTTGGCGTTGGCTTCGATTTATGACGGCGCGTCGAGGTGTGAATTGGCTCTCCTCCGAAAGAGAATCACGCCAAGCGCAAATCGAGAAGCGGGTGTAACTTCTTGAGATTCGGGAGGGACTTCGCCTGCCAAGGATATTGGTTGGTGCCTTTGACAACGAGCAGGAGGTCGCCCATCTTTCTGGCTTCAATAGTCAGCTTAGCCAAGAGATTTATGCCAGAGGAATTGAGGAATTCGAGACCCGTCAGGTTGAACGTCACCTGTTTGTGCCCCTCGTGGAGCAGGCCGAATACCAATGAGTAAATCGGCGCATAGGCGTCCGGTCCGGCCAGCCTGAATACGCCATCGAAATACACTTCGTTTTTCTCAGCCCATACGCGGAAGTTTTCGTCGCTGATTTCCATTCTTCGCTCACAGATTGGAGGAGGGTGGCATCGCCACAGCCGCAGTCGTCGTCAGTATGATATGCCGGTCATTATTCCCTTCGAATGCCCATGCCATTTTTGCGTCATAGTCGCTCAAAAGGGTGAGCAACCCCAAGCCCGAACCGCTTGCTGCCGATATGGCATTGGTTTCGATTTGCTCAAGAAGAAGTTCCCCAGGGTCCTTCGATTGAAGGCGATGCAGCAGTAGCTGAAACCGAGATGATGTCACGCCATCGATCGTGTTCTTGACCCTTATTAAAAAAGTTCCGTCGAATATGCCGGCTTCAATGAGGATCTCCCCAGGCTGTCGAAACTTAACGGCATTTTCGATCAACTCATTGCTCAGATATCCGATGTCATGATGCGCCTGCACGTAGTCTTTCCTTGACCGTGAATACGGCAGAGCCATGACTTCCGCTATGAAGTCCGAGGTCATTCCCGAGTGCTTCCATCCAAGCTGAAGCGGTCCATCGCTTAACGTGAGGCGAGTGCATGAATCCAGGCTTATGCCCACCAGAGATTCGATACCATATACCGTTGGCGTCATGTCTCACCTATGTCGCACTGCGAGAAGCGTGATGTCGTCGTAAATCTTCTGCGATCCGATAAAGAGCATTAATGTCGCTACAATTCCGGAAACGACTTTCTCAGCGCTCTGATCCTTCAGGCGAAGTGCTTCGCGGCACAGACGTTCGATGCCAAACAGTTCTCCCGCGTCGTTTTCGGCTTCTGTCACGCCGTCCGTATGCAGGAGTATGACGTCCCCCTTCTCGAACGCTATTTCACGGGTTTTAATGAAGGCAGAAATATCGGCTTCCAGCCCGATCGGTATGCCCAGATCCATGGTGTCTATGCGCTCGACCTTGCCGTTCGCCCGCACGACGACAACTTCCTCGTGTTGTCCCGACAGGATCATCTCTTTTCCGTCGTAGTCAAGAAACGCCAGAGTGAGATGCTTATCGATTTTAGTCCTCACTATGTTTTTAAACAGGGCGCTGTTCAGGTCTGTGAGAAATTTGACTGCATCGGTGTTTCCGGCTTCCTGCAGGGCGCGGGCGACGGACTGAACCATCAACATCAATACGCCGCTTTCGAGCCCGTGTCCGGTGACGTCGCCGATGCCGATCTTCAATCGGTTTCCGCTCTTCAAGACGTCATAATAATCGCCGCCCACTTCTTCCGCCGGTCTCATATAGGCTGCGATCTCGAGGGCCTGAAACTCCTCAAGCTCCTGATGCAGCGGAAGAACCATGAGCTGGATTCTTTCGGCGACGGCGAGCTCTGTTCCGAGACGTCGATTTTCTCGCTGGAGCTGTGCGTTCAGTGTCGAAATCTCTTCCTTTGCATCTTCGATTTGAGCGGTTCGCTCTTCGACGAGTTGCTCGAGATTTTCGGTGTGATAGCTGATCTGCTCAGCCATCCGGTTGAATGCTTCTCCAGCCTCGCCGACCTCATCTTTACTTGATATGGCCACCCTGACCGAATAGTCCTTCGCTTGTATCCGTCTGGCGGCATCTGCAAGCGCACTGATTCCGCCCGTTATTCGTTTCGAAGCCGCAAATACCGCGATCGTTACAATAAGCAGCGACATTAAGATCGCTAGAATTTGGTAGAGCACGATCCGGTTCGTAGCGTCTGAAATCTTGGCCTGGGCCGCATAGAGGGAGGCTTCGATTTCTCGTTCAGGCACAACCACACCAAGAGACATTGCCTCTTGCCGAACCGGGCCGCTGAGCCAGAGATTGGTCGCGGGGAGCTTCTTCACGATAAAGATGTAGGGGACCTGGTTGCCGTCCTGCTGCAGCAGCAAATGTTGGATGCCCTGTTCGCGGTCAAGGGCCAGTTTCGCTATGGCAGGCTGGGAGCTTCCCTTCAGGGAGCGCTCCAATCCGGTCACGCCGGTTCCGCTTGCATCGCTCGCAGAACGCAGACCGAGCGTTTTTTCGCCTGTGCTGTTGATCGCCACAACGTTTCCGTCGGACATTGCGAGAAATCCAAAGCCGGACTGGGCCACTTTCACATTTTCAACAGTCTGCGCGAGCTGGTCGAGTGTTATGTCCGCGCCAGCCGTCCCGGCGACATCCTTCCTGTCGGCTGTCCATAGTGGATGAAAGAAACTGACGATCAGTTTCCCGGTAATGGCATCGGTATATGGAGCTGTCTGCGTTATATCGTCCGCGACCGGCCGCGTTTTCATATCCTTGGCCCAGCCCTGCCAGGACTCATAAAGTCCAGGAAAAAAGAAGTCCCAGAAATTGGCCTCGTTGTGACCCGGATAAAGGCGGTCGAAGGTTTGAGCCTGGTCGGTATAGGGCGCTGTCCTGAAGATTGGTCGTTCTTTCGATCCGATGTAATACATCTGCAGCTTTGAAGCACCGTGCTGCAGCAGGCTCGGTGCAACAAGGTCCAGAACCGCGCTCGTCTGGATATCGGTCTGGACGTCAGGCCTTGGGTTGTGGTCTTGTCCGAGTAAGTAACTCCAGACGCTGACAACCGAGACGGAGCCCGGAGCGTTCTGAGACCACTTTCCCGTTTGATCGTAGGACAGGCTGACGCTGCTGGGCGATGTGCGAGCGATCGCCGCGCCGACGTCGGAATTACGCTCGGGATCGTCGATCTGCGCCTGGAGCACACCTGCCAAGGTGCTCACGTCGTTATGAACCTGCCGCAGGAGCAAACTCACCTGGGCTGCGGTGGAATCAGCATATGTACGAATGTATTCCTGGTTTGCCGCTTCAAGGCCCTGTCCGACTTCGAGGGTTGCGTCGCGCGACAGCCTCTGAACGTTCCAAAGTGCCAGCCCGCCGCTGACCAGCAAGTCAAAGAGAACTGCTCCACCGACGACCAGGATGAATTTTGCCCGAAATGAGCCTAGTCTTGTCGGTCTCTTCAATGATCTCTCGTCCATCATAGCGGCTTTCGGCCGGAGGCTGCCCAGATCGGCCAGCCTGCATAACCCTTAGGGTGAAGAGCAGCAAAGACATGATCTTTGAATCCCTGCCGGAACCTGCGAATGAAATCCAACGAGTCGCCCCGTCGAACGGCCATCTCACCCGCATAGACATTTTCCCAAGCTTCGATAATGTCCGCGAAGTCTTGGGGGTCCCCGTCAAGGTTGGTGACCATAAAGGAATCGACCTTGATACTATCGAACCCCGCGTCAGCAAGGAGATGGCGGCTTTTCGGCCCCATCTCGACATCCATGTCGAAATACCTGAACAATTTGGCGACTTCCTCGTAAGTCCATCTTATTGTTTCAGCATGTGGTTCGCCGAGGCAATGCGAATTTTTTTCGTTCGTGATGTAGACACGGCCGCCAGGCTTACAGATGCGGTAGAGCTCCCGCAGCAGCATCTCGGGACGGTTGAAAATCTGCAGCGAATGTCGGCAGGTCACAAAGTCAAATTGATTGTCTCGCAGCAGCATTTGGGAGGCGTCACCATAGGTGTACTCGATTCCCTGCAGATCGAAGTCGGCAGCGACCCTGCGCGCATATTCGAGGCTGCGCACGGAATGATCCAGCGCGACAAGGCGTGCCGGTTTAAATTCCCTCTGAACCAAGGCCGCGAAATCCCCAATTCCGCAACAGATATCCGCGATGACAAGACCGCTGCGCAAGCCGTGGCGAGGCAACAGTTCACGTTCGTGCCTCCATGTCATTTTCGTCTGGGTGCGCAGAATGGGGATGAAAGTCTCGTCCTCGACAAAGCTCTGGCCCGGATAAAATGCCGAATCGTAGACTTCAACCGACAAGTTTGGTTGTGATGCCGCCAGCGTCTCGAACAGAGAGGTCGACCATGCCACCACGCTCGACGTGATGATGACAATCTTCCGTTCTGGCCTGGTCCGACAGCTTGCCGCGAGGACATCGGACAGGGTTACGAAGGCAGTCATGTTAATGTGCGTCAGACGTTTGACATTGAGGTAAACGATCCCGCTGTATTTTTCCAAACTTTGCTGCACCAGCTTGAGGGCATCGGCAATCTCAGTGGCGCTTTCCGGTCGCATCTTGCCAGACAGCAAAAGCTCCTGATTTGTCGGATCAAAATGAACAGTGAAGGGCTGCGGGAGCAGGCTCATCGGAAGTCCTCGGCCGAGGGGAAATCCGCAATGATCTGTATCCCTTGTCCGCCGTCTTTCTCAATTCGGATCGTGGCGCGGAATATTGCTGCCAAATCGCTGAGCAAAACCGTCCCGTCGGACTTCATCACCAAGTATCCAGAGCCGGCGCCGGGGACCGGCTGGCGTTCACTTGATCTTGCATTGGCGTGCTTTCGGCCAAATGCTTCCTCGCCGGGAAAGACAATTCTCAGCCGATTGACTGTCGCGCTCCGATAGAGACTGAAACTTATCCTTCCTGGCTCGCTCGTTGAACGGAAAGCAAGTTCAATGAGCTCATTCGTCGCGACGGAAAGAAAATTGGAATATCGAGCGGGATCGCTGTGACCTTGGCCGAGAATGTCTGAGAGGTATTCGGTAATCCTGTCGCAAAACTGCCATCGGGATTTGAACATCGCAACGTTCAGTTCCAGCGATACCATCGGCGCAAATGCATGGTCATCGAAGCTAGCTGCTTCCTGTTCCAATACACCCTCCTTTCGTTTGCCTGGGGCGTCAGGTTGATGCACGCGATCGCTAAAGGCGCGGCGAAAATCGGTTGTTCACTGTGGTCGCGCGGGTCTTACGGATGTTTCCGCCCGGGTGATGAACTCGCCAATCGCCTCGACCGGAAGCGGCCTGCTAATCAAATAGCCTTGAAGTCTGTCGCAGCCCACACTGCGCAACCATTCCGCCTGACCTGGCGTCTCAACCCCTTCGGCTGTCACCTGCATGTCGAGGTCATGGGCGAGGTTAACGATGCAGCGGACGATTGCCTGGCCTTTCAGATCGCTTTCGAGGTCGGTGATAAAGTATTTGTCGATTTTGATCGTGTCGAAAGGGAATGTCTTCAGATAGCTCAAGGAAGAATATTCTGTCCCGAAATCATCAAGCGAGATACGTATCCCTAGCACGTTGAGAGTATTCAGGGTGTCGATATTGTTGACGGTCCGCTCAAGGAGCACGCTTTCGGTTATCTCAAGCTCCAGGCGGTCGGGCGGCAACCCGATCAGGTCTAGCGTTTGGGATACCCGATCAGTGAGGCCGCTTGTCAAGAATTCAGCCGCGGACACATTGACCGCGACGATGTAGTTCTGCGGCCACTTCATTGCCTCGCGACATGCCTGCTCCAAAACCCATGCACCTATTTCCGGCATGATTCCATCGGCCTCGGCCATCGGAATAAATGCCGTTGGTGGGATTTTTCCAAGTAGAGGGTGGTTCCATCTGAGCAAGGCTTCGAAGCCGACAATGCTGCCGCCCTCGGCGATGGGTTGGTACTCGATAGAGAATTGTTGTTGGACCAGGGCCATGCGAAGGCTGCGGCGCAGCAGTTCGCGTTGTTCCAGCAACTCAAGCATTGAGGGATCAAACGGTCTTGCGCGACCGCGTCCGTCTTTCTTCGCGGCGTAGAGTGCGACGTCGGACGCCTTCATCAGCTGCTCCGGATTTGTACCGTCCGGTGGAGCAGCAGATATGCCGATGCTGGCACCGACAAATAGCGCGATGCCATCTATCGTGAAGGGCTTTTTGAATGCATCAACCAAAGCTTCTGCTAGCTGGTGTCCTTTGGCGGGATGTCCCGGGCCCCTTGATATGACGGTGAATTCGTCACCCGCCAGTCGATAGGCTCTGTCGTCGCTGGTAAGGCACTCTTGAATGCGGCTTGCAGCAAGCTGAAGGAGCTTGTCGCCGGCCGGATGCCCAAGCGTGTCGTTAACGGGTTTGAAATCGTCAAGATCGAGTTGCATCAGGGACAGAGTCTCGTTCGAGCCTGCGGTCTCCCGTAACAACACAGCGAGGTCCTCGCTGAACTGGCGTCGGTTCGGCAGTCCAGTGAGCGGATCGTGGGTGGCCAGATGCAAAAGGGTCGCCCGCTCATCGTCGATAGATTCCTCGGACCGAACCACGGCAAACAGATCTCCGATCCGATAGATCGTCAGTCCGTGCGACGCTGGCGCGCCAAAATCCCCCGATATTTGCAAAGGCTGGGCACTGTCGCCCAATGAACGGAGGGCGAGTGTGATCGCCGATTTGTCCAATTCTGGAAAATGTTCCCAAAACGACGCTGCTGGTTTGACAGAATCAGGCAGCTCAGTGCCTAGCAAATTCTCGACGGGATTGAAATCGCGGTCAAAGAACAAAAGCCGGTCGATCGAGCTCGAAGCTCTCGCCTCTGTTTGTCCGAGCGCCGAGGGGGCCGCACGAATTTTCTGCATGTCCGAGGCCCTCCTTAGTCTCATGTCATAACCAGATATTGTAGCAAATTAGCTCCCACACAACTTGTGCACGCCAAGATTTACATTAGGCATTTCTGATTAACAATCCCCAACCTCGGCCCAACTCGCTCACGGATGGGCTTATGCCACATCTTTATTTTCGCGACCCATTTGCATCCATCGTCTCGGCGGCGACCCTTCGATAAATTGCGGGCAGGGGATCTCACGCGCCCGATCCGCACTCCGTCATGAACCAGTCGATAAAGCGGCGCACCGGCTTTTTCGCCCAGCTGTTCGATATGACGTAATAGCCTTGGTTTTCTGCCGTCGCGATGTCGGAAAGCACCAGCAGATCGCCGCGTTCGATCTCGCGGCGGAACACCTCGACCGGGCAGAGCGCCACGCCATGGCCGGCGACTACGGCCGTCGCCAGCATGTTGAAATCCTGGAATATCGGACCCCGGAGCGGCTCCGGCGCTTTCTGGCCTGCCTTGCGGAACCATTCCTTCCAGCCGTCGGCGGATTCGTCGTGCAGCAGATCGGCGCCGGCGAGCGAGACGTCGTCGATCGTCCAGTTTCGTTTGGCAAGGTAATGGCCGCTGGCGACGGGCTGGTTGCGGCGGGAGAAGAGCAGGCGGCTTTCCCTGCCGCCGCTCAGATCCTCGCCCATGGTGATCAGCACGTCCAGGCTTTCGTCGTCGAAGCGTTCTTCGGCGCGTGCATAGACGATCCTGACGTCGAGATCGGGGTCGCTCTCCTGGAAGGAGGGCAGGGCCGGGACGAGCCAGCGGGAGGCGATCGAGGGAATGCAGCCGACGGTGATGGCCCGCATGTTGTGATCGCGCCGCATGTTGCCGGTCGCATGCGCGATCGCCGCCAGCGATCCTGACACGGCGCGGTAATATTCGCCGCCGGCTGCGGTCAGCGCGACACCGCGGCCCGATTTCTGCAACAGCTTGCGGCCGAGCCAGGTCTCCAGATGCTTGATCTGATGGCTGATCGCCGCATGGGTAACGTGCAGCTCGTCGCCCGCTTTCGAAAGGCTCATCAGGCGGGCCGTGGCTTCGAAAGCGCGCAGGGCGTTCAACGGCGGCAATTGCATTTGTAAAATTTCCTCACAGATGACGCAAGAATCATCATTTGAAAATTCCAGCCATTTCAATAGCTAATTGTCGTGAGCGATAAAAAAGAATCATCGCTGCATCTTCAATAATTTATCAGGAGAATCGGCGATGTTCGTCAGAAATCTGAAGGAGGTGGAGCTCACCGAGCGTTTCGTCGACTGGGGCAACGGCACGAGCCACCGCTTGCTGACCAAAGACGACGGCATGGGCTTTACGGTGTGCCATACCGTCGTTCGCGCCAATAGCGAAGCCCTGCTTCAGTACCGCAATCATCTGGAGGCCTGCTATTGCATCAAGGGCGAGGGCGAAGTGGAGGATATGGACGGCAACGTCTTTCCGATCCGCGCCGGTGATATCTATGTGCTGGACAAGCATGACCGCCATTATCTGCGCGGCGGCAAGGATCAGGATCTCATTCTGGTCAGCATCTTCAACCCGCCGCTGACGGGCACCGAACGGCACGACCTGAACAACAAGAGCGGCTCGCAATACTGAACGAAAGCATGATGCCGAAAAGTGTGAGCGGTTTTCGGACGAAATCATGCTCTCACTACATGATGTAGAACAGGATTCAGATTTTAGGCCGACCCGGCCTAGTATCATCCTGTTCTAGCCGATCATTTCGTCGACTTCTTAGGTGGAAAGCAGAGCCCGTCAAATGGCGGGCACTGCTTCCGGCGTGAACGGCAAGACGTCCGCTGCCTTTTCGTGGCGACTTACAGCGCCGCGCGCAGCCTATTGCTGCTGCTGCTGCTGTTGGCCCGGCGGTGGCGTGCCGATTTTTTCCAGAACTTTCTTGGCCAAAGCCGGGTCGCTCTGGGCGGCCGTCAGGATCGACGAGTATTCTTCGACGGAGATGTCGGGAGAAGCCTTGACGGTGTCGACCATCTGCTTCTTGGCCTCCTCCTGCAGTTGTTGCTTGGCAGTCTCGTCCTTCGTCGCGCCGATCTTGGCCGAATATTCCTGCCTCACCTTGTCGACCTGCAGATAGGCAACGGCAAAGGCCTCGATTTTCTGATCGCTGACGGCTGCTGTCGCACCGGTGCCGCCGGGCTGTCCCTGCATCGGCGTCTGGCCCTGAGCCGGCGGCTGCGCCTGTGCCGGCTGCTGTTGCGCCTGGGCCATGTCGACAGCGGATGCCGGGCTGAAAGCAAGCAGACTGAAGACCACAGTGCTCAATGTTGCGACAGATGTGTAACGATTGATCATATTCATTCCTCTTCAAGTGCATGATTTGATCGGCAGCAAGACCGCCTCGGTCGATCGCTCAGCCGCTCAAAGGCCGGCGAGGTCGCGACGATGGAACCTTGAAGAGGGCACGGTGCGGCGGTAACGGGGCGATTTGCTGACGATTGAGCGGCGGTTTTGTGACCGCCGGCATGTCGACTGGTGCGGGAAATTCCAGCGCGAGCCGGTCAGCCCGGGGTCTCACGCTGCGCTTTTCCAGCGCGGGTCTTGGTCGGCTCAGCCCAGACAAACGGATGTCGCGCGCGACCTCCGTTTGTCTGGTTAGGCTTCGGCTAAAGCAATTCTAGCAAACGCTGCGCGGGAGAGCTTGTTTCGCAGCGCAGCCGCTCTATGTCCTCTCCCGTTTCAGCATGAGATCTGCAGGCAGTATTCACCGTAAATCCGGGTGCCGACGGCGTTGTCCGCCGGCCGGCTTGAAGGAGCTGAGCAATGAAAATTCTCATGGTTCTCACATCGCATGATCAGTTGGGAAACACCGGCAAGAAGACGGGATTCTGGCTCGAGGAGCTTGCTGCTCCTTATTTCGTTTTCCGCGACGCCGGGGTCGATATTACACTCGCTTCGCCGAAGGGCGGCCAGCCTCCGCTCGATCCGAAGAGCAATGAGCCGGCGTTCCAGACGGAAGATACGAGACGGTTTGAACGAGACGCGGCCGCAATGGCTGCGCTCGCAAACACCATCAAGCTTCCTGAAATCGACCAGGCAGACTATGACAGCGTGTTCTTCCCGGGCGGGCACGGCCCGCTTTGGGATCTGACGAACGATCGCAATGCGCTGTCGCTTATCGAGGATATGCTTTCGGCGGGAAAACCCGTGGCGCTCGTGTGCCACGCACCCGGTATCCTGACGAATGTGAAAGCGCCGGATGGAAAGCCCATCGCCAAGGGCCGGGCCGTCACGGGGTTCACCGATTCCGAAGAAGAGGCCATGCACCTGGTCGAGGTCGTTCCCTACCTGCTCGAAGACGTCCTGAAAGAGCAGGGCGCAAAGTTTTCGAAGACCGCGGATTGGGGCGTGCATGTCGTCCAGGACGGCCTGCTGATCACCGGCCAAAACCCGGCTTCGTCAAAACAGGGCGCCCGCACGCTGCTTGATGCCTTGGGAAAAAAGGCCGCGGCTTAAGCACTTCAGCCCCTGGGCACGATTGCTGCCCGGGTGGCGAGATCTCCTCATTCGGCTTGTGCCGACGCCGGCCGCAGGCGCGTTTCGACGACCTCTGCGGCACCTGCGCATCGGCCCAAAAATCGGAATCGCTTGTCGGGCTGATGCGCGGATTGAAAGAGTTAGAGCGTCTTTTGTGCGTCCGAAAGGACGCACGGCGCCCTGAGGCGGTGGAGAGCCAATCGCACGACGTTCGAACACGGGATGGGAGGCACCTGACATGACCAGGAAATATACCGGGCAATGCGCCTGCGGCGCAGTAAGATTTGCCTTCGACACGGACCCGAACTTTGTCGCCAACTGCCATTGCCTGGACTGCAAGAGGGCAACGGGCGGCGAGGCCGCCACGTTCTTCGCCGTGCCGCAGGAAGATTTCACCGTGATCAGCGGCAGCCCGAAAGCGTTTCATTACATCGCCGATTCAGGCAAAGGGCTCGACCGCAACTTTTGCCCCGATTGCGGCGCCAGGTTATTCAGCAGCAACCTGGAGAGCTTCCCCGGCCTCGTCTTCGTGACGCTCGGCAGCCTCGACCGGCCCGAGTTGATCAAGCCGGGGGTCGAAATGTTCACCCGGCGCCGGCTGGCCTGGGCAAGGCCGCTCGATCTTCCGCAGTTCGATGGCATGCCTGGTTGAGCCGCGACGCCGGATCGAATTCTTCTTGAAGAAAAATTCGATCCGGTGTCGGATCGGCCAAGCCACGTCCGTCCTAGGTTCGTCCATTCCGTAAATCCAAAAAGGATCACGACTATGCCGAGTACCATACGCCTGCACCGCGTTCTGGCGACCACCCCGGAGAAAGTCTATCGCGCATTCCTGGAGGCGGACGCGCTTGCCAAGTGGCTTCCGCCGAACGGCTTCCTCTGCACTGTGCACCATTCGGAGCCGGTTGTCGGCGGCACGTTCAGAATGTCCTTCCGCAACTTCACGACGGGCAACAGCCACGCCTTCGGCGGCGAATATCTCGAGCTCGTCCCGGGCGAACGTCTGCGCTACACCGACAGGTTCGACGATCCCAACCTGCCGGGCGAAATGGAAGTCACCGTGACGCTGAAGGAGGTTTCGGTGGGCACCGAGGTGGATATCGTACAGGCAGGCGTGCCCGACGTCATTCCGCCCGAGGCTTGTTATCTCGGCTGGCAGGAGTCGCTGCGAAACCTTGCCAGGGTCGTCGAACCCGACATCCAGGAATAGCGCAAGATCGCGCCTGCCGGGCGGCAACCGCCCGGCGCCTGCGACATCAATTACTGCCGATGCCGCGTTTGGCCAGGGCGTTGCGGGCGGCCGCAGCGCCCCAGTCGTCGGAAAGGTCCTGCCCCTCGATTTCGGCTTCCTTGATCGGCGTTGCCAGGATCAGCGGCTCGGAGCCGAAAGGCAGGCCGTCGATCCGGCCTGCGTCACGGCTGAGCACGATCCGGGTCATCGGGCGGTAATCCTCAGTCAGCCGGCAGAACAGGATGGCGCCGTGCTTCTCGACATCGCGGGCGACACGATAACCGTCTGCCACGAGGTCGCCGATGTTGATCAACAGGTTCGCCCAGTTTTCGATCCCGGCCGCATCCAGTGTCGCGGCGTCGAATTCCATGAAAAGCTCGCATTCGACGCCGTTTTCCGGCTCGGATATGCCGGCCCAGGGGGTCGACAGCCCGTCGGTGGCAAGCGTCAGCCTTCCCGGCGCATGGATGGCGAGGATCCGGCGGTGCGGGCCGAACCATTTCGTCTGGGCGTGAATGTTGGCCGTTCCGCGCTCTGCGGCAAAATCCTCCTGGACTGTACCGCGGCTCTGCCAGAAGACGCGCCGCGTAGCGGCAGCGGTTTCGTAGATCGGGTCGTCGGGGCCGCGCGGCACGATCGTCCGGTCATAACTCGTTTCGAGCGTGATCTCTCCCCGCATGAAGGGGAACTTCGGCTTCCTCCAGCGGATTATCACCTTGTTGAAGCGGGGCATCCCTGATGCACCGAGCTTTTCAACGACATCAGAGATGATATCGAGCGGATGCCTGGAGGCCTCAGGGACATAGTTTCCCTCGGCATCGCGGTAGCCGCCCGTCCGGGAGGAATGCCCTGCCTGCATCGTGGTGGCTGTCCATTCGCCGCTGACCGCGCCCGCCGGCGCCTTGTCGAGAGCCGGTGCAAGTTCCCGGATCGCATCGTCAATCGAATAGAATGCCACGTCGCCCTCCGCCTTCGCCCAAAGATCGTATCCCCCGCGGTCGCTCGGCCGCGAGCAGAAGCTAGCGCGGAGGCGTCGCCGATCAATAGCGAGGTGGATGGCTCAAGCAGGGGAGGCGCCCAGATCCCTGGGCGCAGGAGAATTCCTCACCTAGGTGAGGTGAGGCCTGCGGCGCTATTTGCTTCCGTTGTTCGGGCGCGCCTTGGCGCTATCGTTGTTGGTCGACGAGGCGGTTTTTCCGTCTGGTTGCTGCCCGAAATATGTCCCGCCGAGATGGCCGCCGGCGCTGGTGTTCCTCACCTGCCGTTCGGCGCGTTTCTGGAGTTCACGAACGTTGGTCTTGCTCATTTTCGGCTCCATGTTTGAGGTGGACATCTGGTCAACCGATGGCGGACGACACGGTTCCATATTTTTGCGGAGGGCGGTGTCCTTTACGTCGGCGGCGGGCTTGGGGGAAACGTTTGCTCACCCGTCGTCGGTGTCCCGCTTCGCTGCCGCTGACCCGATGGAAATATTCGCACGTCGGACATTTGGAGCTCCTTCTTTTGGCTTCGTTGTAGAAAGCCGATCCGGGACAACATCCCGATGAACGGCGTGGAGCAGCCGGTGCCGACCTAAGCGAGGAAAAGCGGAAAGGCTCTAAAGTTTGGGCCTGCGCTTCGCAAGCGCCTTGCGCGCCGCCATCCCACCCCACTGCTGGTCGGGATCGAGGTCTGCGACTTCGGCGTCTCTCGCAGCGAATTCCTGGATAAATTTACCATCGCAAGAAAATCGTCTTTCATTCCACAGTATATGTGTTAACACTTTATTAGGGATGGGGAGTATTCCGGTTCTGATTTAAGAAATATGGGCATTGTTGCCGATAATATCGGCACGATCGCATGTTCAACGCGTGTCATGCTGGCTTGCTAATCTTGAATCAATGCCGGGTTACTTGTTTTGTATTATGGGGGGTTATTTTTATGAGTACGCAAAGCACCGGCGGCGGCAGCACGACTTCTTTCTCCAATACGCCGCAGGCGAAGGATGACTCTTACATCTGGACAGAAGACCAACTGCTCAGTCTCCAGCTCTACAATGCGGCCACCAAAACCATAACCCTCGACGTCATGTCGAATGATCTTGGCGGGAATGCCAAATCCCTCTTTTCGGTCGACGACGGTGATGGCAATCCAATTACCGCCGACTACGAGCTTCTTG
>Ga0102593_1000384_pt1 | contig 86505 bp, 92 predicted proteins | sample AraplaCol_mMS_r2_2_FD_76862 | JGI IMG/M metagenome (GOLD analysis project Ga0102593, IMG submission 76862) | Arabidopsis root microbial communities from North Carolina, USA - plate scrape MF_Col_mMS_r2 (SPADES assembly) (version 2) | ecosystem: Host-associated > Plants > Roots > Endosphere...
AAAAAACATTGTTAGTTGGAGGGAAGAGAAAGAGGAGAAGAGTGGAAAAAAAAAAAAATGATTTATAGGAGGGGGGGGGGGGGGGGAGAACTAAGTTGAATAGGATGCGCCATGCCTAGATACATCATACAAGAATAATCGGCGAACTAGGATCCACCTGGCGAAGGAGAACAAAGAACAAAAAGGACAAGCGACATACATACTTCCTCTCCACACCAGAAAGAGAGAGTGATAGTGTAGGGCTGAAGGGTAAAGCATCCATCAATGGGATTCACGAATCTGCAGCTTGGCCACCTGCGGCCAGACCTTTCTGGAATAGCGGGGAAATGCGCTGGAGACGCCCGTCTTTTTTCGCGCCCCTCTTCATCTTTAACCGACAGGGCTCCACGGCATCGGGACGAGAATCCGGCTTTGCATACTCTGAATGAGGGGAACGGTCTTGTGAACGGTCTCTGCCCATCCTTCAACTCCCCACGACTGCTCACGGCGAATCTTACGCTCCTCCAAGTTGGCATACTGCCACAGATGATGTACCGTGTTGAGGTCACCAATTTGAACGAACCATGCTCCCACGCCTTCCATCACCTCTCGGCGCGCTGTGAGACCCCGGCGCCAGTGGGTCTCCCATTCCAAAAGGTTACCCGGGTGCAGTGTATACGATCGGAGCTCAAACAAACCTCCCAGTCGACGAGGGGGAGTGGTGGGCCAGAATGAGAACTCCTGCATCAGTGATGTCTTCTTACTCTTGATCAAACTCTTGAGCTTGCGGTCAAACGCGGGGAATTCGGGGTGCTGCGAGATGTTGTGCAGAGAGGTGTGATAACCTTCGTAGCGCTGGTATTCCCAGATGTGGACTGTTCAACGGATTCAAGGGTCAGTACACACAAACACATACACACGTTGCATGACTAGCTCAAAGGGAGGTGAAGTTTACTGAAGGTGTCATTATCGCCAACTTGTGTCCGCCAGCTGCCCACCAAGTTGACCTTATTCTCCTCGGTGCCAGCCATGCGGGGGTACCACTGGCCCACTAGATCCACATACTCGTCGACTTTGTCGGGCTTCACGTCGTGGAAGACAATCGAATGAACGTACTTGCCACGGGCAAGTACCTGCGAGAAGGAGCGCTCGATATCTTTATCGAAGTGCTGGCCTTCCTTGGTACCGTAGATGAGCGAGGATAAGGGACCACGCTTGTTATAGGGGTCGGCTTGATATTCATCTCCTAAATAACGATGGGTTGACAGTGAGCCCAGTGCCTTATTATCAAGAGCTTCAGCTGCGTCAAAAGCAGGGCGAATTTGATCATAGCCGCTCGCATTGCTCACACGCGGAGCAGTGGGAACAGACTCACGGGGAGGGGAAGTAATAGAAGCATCGACAGACTGACTCTCTTGCTGCTCCTTTCTCTTGCGAGCCTGTTCGAGGTTCTCGCGGAACTCCTTCTGCCGGCTATTGAATTCCTCGGCCGAGCTGGCCGTCACGTCACGAATGGACGGGGAACGAAATGCCACAGCCGATGAGCTGAAAGGCCGCGCCAGCGAGGTTGCCGAGCGGATCACACGGGGGGCCAGCATCTTGTGGCTTGGATAGGGTGAGGGAGGATATAGGGAGGTGTAAACTTATGAAAACACAATTTCTCCAAATAAACAGATGGACACCGTTTTAGTTGTCCCGAGATAATTAAGAAAGGGATGGAAGTGGCGATCACGGAGCGAAGGGGCGTAGAGGAAAGGACCGTGTCGAATAGGGTAGTAGTGTGAAAGAGAAGAGAGAAGAAGAGAAGAAGAGGAAGCGGAGATCGGACAGAATGAGGAAGAAAAGGAGAAAAAGCGGGATTGGACAAGAAGAGGGGGAAAAGGACAGGGATGAGCGGAGGTTGAGGAAATGCAAGAGTGGGAAGGTCGTGCTTTTTCGCAGGTACTCGTTAACTAGGGGGAACACACTACCCCGGAGTGCGTGTGCGGAGGGGAATCCGGAGGAAATGTCGATTTAGAAAGTGGAGAGAAGGCAGTTGAGTACAGTTTTGAGTACAGGAAGTGCGTCGCTGAAGAAGCTCCACGTTGCTGACGATGGGCAGCGAATTGATTCGAAGTGAGAAGTGCGGGGAAAGGTAAGCTTGAGAAGTTACTGCATTAAGCCAGTCAGCGTTCCTCTACTATGTACTCTTGACTGGTATTATTCTAGTTAGTTACCACTAGTATACTAGTATTTAGTTAAACCATTAGTATAGTGTATGTATTGCATTTAGTTTTATTCTTATGAGTATACAGTACTCCAATTACAACAACACATAGTACGCGAAAATCGGCGCTTTCTCCCTTCTCCGTACTGCCGTACTCGGATGATCGTCAGCTGTCTCGCCATCATGACGATACTGACTCCAGTTTGCTCCACATTAACAAAACGAGCCAGACTGGAGTCTGCTCAATTGTTGTACTACAGTATGTAGGTAGCTTGAGAATGCAAATATCAAGCTGTATATATTAAAGGTATTTCTATACTAGACTTAGACATATAGTAGTAGTTTAAGATTTCGAACTACATAACAATTAAATACCCAAATCGACCTTGTTCACCCGGCAAACCCAAATGACGTCGATACCCGAGATGAACCAACCCTCACCGCCTGATAGATCGATCATCCCACTTGCTGCCCGGCTGCAACTGTCCAACTGCGCGTGTTCCAGTCGATCTGCTCGTCCTTCGCCATGACTGACTCTCTGAACCCTCCTCTATCCTACGAGGCCTCGGCCACCACTACTCACCCCCATGAGGCCGATTCCCTCCCTTCCGAGGTAGTCGCATGCCTGAAGAATTCCCGTTTCGTAAGACTGCCCTGACCTTCAATTGCCCCAAACCTTTGCACTTTTGATCTAAAGTCAACTCATCACTAATTCGAATCAGCTTCATCTGGCAACATGTGATAACCTCACCCCCCATATCTCTCTGATGTCCTATACCTATCTCCCCTCCACCCCCTATGATCCGTATCCAACCATCATCATGACCACCAACCCCGCATCGCGGAAGACAAACCATCTTCTTTCCAACCCGCGTATCTCCCTTCTGGTCCACGATTGGGTCTCGCATCGCCCACCTACTCGGGCACCCAATCCCGATGGTCGTGAGGGCTCACCTCCACCTGCAGCGAGCCGTTCGTCCCTCGCCAGTCTGCTTCTCAACCTGAACACAAGCGCACTGTCCAGTATCTCTACCACTATTACCGGCGAAGCCCGCTTCTTAGAGCCTGGTTCTCCCGAGGAGCAGTGGTGTAAGGAGAGACATCTGGAGAACAACACTTTTGAGGAAGAGGAGATCAGTCTATTTGGTCAGCAGCAACGCGAGAATCCAAGTCAAAGACGGCCCAGCATGTCAATCGATAGTGATGTCCGTGTGGTCACAGTGCAAGTACGAGAAGGTCGCATTGCGGATTGGAAGGGTGGTGTTCGAGACTGGGTCTTGCTTCCCCGAGAACAAGAACAGGCTGGGCTAGTCAATGGCGTATAATCAGTATGCGCAAATTATTTACACTTTTTAGTAGAATCTTTTCGAAAATGATTGATGATTGCGATCAAACACGAATTCAACAGTGATATCTGCTGCTCTGTTCAAGTTCTAGCTCGAATTAATTTTCACCACAGCTCCTCATAAAATTATTAAGCATATTGCATTCTAATAGCTAAGAACCTTGTAGCATTGGCTTGGAATTTTCCTCTGCATTTACATCTACGACCGACGCTGGTGTACGCCATCTAGGCTGACCACCCTGATTATCATAGCGGGAGTAACTCTGAAATCCATAAGTCGTTTGAGAGATGAAACAAGATAATCACTCAGTCTATCCGACTTCAATTTAGTAAAGGATGTAGAAGGTTGCAGATTTCCGGCATAAAGTTGAAATATGGCAGCGGGAACCCACGGTGAAAGGTCGGAGCGCCGGAGCTTCCAGCTTCTCCGCAAATGATTGAATTCACAATTCCTCGGAAAAGACTTAACCATCACCCATCACCGGCAATGAACTACCAAACAGATCAATTTGCATAAAAGAAACTTCTTCATATACTCCAAATCAATCTATCGCCAAAATGAGACTCGCCCACCTCCACCTCCCAAACACAACACCCTTTTCTCGAGTCTCCGCCCTCCAACAAGCTCTCACAACCCGTTTCCTCACGCATAAAAAACTCGCATCACCAGGCTCAATTTCCTCCCAAGAGACGGCTCAAACAAACAATCTCACCGCAAAAGCAAATCCACCACCCCCAGACCCAACAATCATCACCTTCTCCCCAAACCCCGTCTACACAACGGGTCGTCGCGACCTCCCACCTTCAAATACCGCTCAACAACCCCCAGACTTACGAAACCTCTCCCTCCCACCAGCCCTCGAACCAATTCGTTCAATCCTGACCCCGGGTCCAAATGGCGAACCGCCAAAAGCAGAGTATCACCCCACCCTCCGTGGCGGACAAACGACATACCACGGACCAGGCCAGATGGTCGCGTACACGATTCTGGACTTGAAACGGCTAGGTCTCACACCAAGGTGTCATATCCGTGTCTTAGAGAACAGTGTAATCGACCTTTTGAAAAAGTACGGAGTAAATGGATTCGTTACGGAGGACCCCGGTGTGTGGGTGAACGGTAACAACTCAAGAGATTCTGCGCCGAGAAAGATAACAGCCGTCGGTGTCCATTTACGGAGGAATATTAGTAGTTTTGGCGTTGGGTTGAATGTTACGCAAGATCCTATGTGGTATTTCAAGCAGATTGTTGCGTGTGGGTTAGAAGGGAAAGAGGCGACTAGTTTAGAAGGGCTGGGGGTGTCGGGTGTTGGTATCGATGAGGTTGCGAGTGGGTTTGTGGATGGTTTTGTGAAGAGGATTAATCAGGATTTTGCTTGTGGGGAGGGTGCGTCCGGGGAGAAGATTGAGGAGGTTTATTCTGTTAATGAGGAGGATCTTTTGAGAGGGTAGTTTTGTGATTTTGTTCTTCTAGTTTCGTTCATCTGGAATCTTGGAAGAACATTTTTTTTGGAATGACCAATGGACATGCCTGCAGTTATGATATTGCAGCACTAGATACGCATTTCAGATATTCTATTGCATGTGGCACGTAGGTTATACGATGATTACTTCTACGAGATTTGAACCTGGAAATACCCGCTTGCCGATTGCTGATACCAAGCGAAGAATCAGCTGGAATAGAATTAAGTAGTGTATAGAAGAAAGGTAAAGAGCCAACCTCGCTGAAATGCTTCGACAACAGACGGAGCCATGCAAAAGACTAGAATGGTGGTTGTACCAAACCGTTCGCAGTCAGGTATAAGAAGAACAAGTGTGTCACAAATCAGGGAATTGTCAACATCAATGCAAAGGGGAATCAAGAAAAAGAGGAAAAGAGAAGAGAAAAGGAAAAACAATAAGGATATGAAAGGAACAGGGAACAAGTGGAAGGGGAAAGGGTCAGGAGAAATCAACCATCGAGAATCGATGAAAGCGCATGGCTCGTTCACGCGTCAAAAGGGAGTTGGGAAATGAGGGTTAAAGTATCACGCAGGATGAACTAGATCCCTTAGTTCCAGCAGGCTTCACCTCCAGCGCAACCTTAGCAGCCTCATAAAAGCTTTCCCTGATACCACGGTTTTGGACCGCAGAGCATTCTTTCGAGATTGTTAGTGACACGACCAAGGCTACTAGCTGCGCGAAGAACATACCCAAATACTTGACTGCACCAATCTCTTTAGCCTTTGCGAGTCCCTGCTCGAATGAGATCGCATCTGGATTATCATTCTCTTCGTCATCCTTCCGCAGATCACACTTGAGAGCAGTTAAAACGACCCGCACACCGGGGCAATTCTCATTGATCTCCGCAATCCATTTCGATCCAACATTCTCGAACGAATCGGGGCTATCAACCTGTGTACCAAGATCATTAGTTTTATCCCCCCACTAGCCAAGCTCTAGTTGGCATCGACGTGCTTTCGAGACAATCGGCTGGCACTTACGCTGAAACAGAGCATCAGAACATGCGTGTCTTCATAGGATAACGCGCGCAAGCGGTCAAATTCCTCCTGACCGGCGGTATCCCATAGCGAAAGTTCCATATGTACATTGTCGACGAAGATATCTTTTCGCGGATTAGTCTCGAGGTTCGTGGTAGAAGCGCCGGTAAATCGAATCGAATATCATACCGTGAACGTAGTTTTCTAAACCGAGGATGTTAGCGACAAGCTGCTTTCTTTCAATCATCGGGTAAGCGCATACCAAAAACGGTGGGTTCGCTGGGTAGCACAGGTGATGGTGTCAGTATTAACTCGTGACTATAGAAAGCAATTGATGGAATTGTTCATACTAGACCGTTGGGAAGAACCTGATTGAGTCAAAAACAATTAGCTGAGATTCATTTAGATTGCCTCCACCCCCCTCCCTTTCATCTGCACCTCCCACATGTTCACTTTGGAGGGGAAGCTTGGGGGAGGGGAGATGAGGGGGCTGGGAGATGGTAGATTGGAGATTGCATACCCTCTTGTAAACACGTTCAGGGCCGATGTCTTGCCGCAGGCACCGTCGCCACTGTCAGGAATATAAATTAGAAGAGATGATTTCTGAAGGCGACGGGATAGATTCAGTGTGATCGACTAACAGCAGCACCATCTTGCGCTGAACCACCTTCTGACGACCGCATAGCTCCATTGCGAATTATAGATGGTAGGAATTGCGCGAATAGACGAAGTTCAAGGAGAATGAAATTCAATCAAATAAAATATCTCATACGCGAGCCTTCTTTCCAAGTAACAGAAGTCGTGTGAGGAATGCGGTTGGCAGAGGAGGAGTTGGAGGAGGAGGAGGAATCCAGCACTGCCCGAAGTCGATGACATCGCGCCCTGAAAGGGATCGGCGAATTAGGTACTTTTCCCCCCTCCCCTTCTGGTCCACTCTTGCTCGGCTGCAGACTCCTCCCTGTTCACCATTGCCTGGATACTGTAAGCTTGATGTTGCTCAGAGGGGTCGGTGCTGTTTTTTTCAAGCTTGATGTGGTTGTGAGTGGGAGTTGTACTCCTTGCGTAGCTCGATTAGGGGCGACTTTTAGTTGGATTTACAATTTACTGCTGGGCTCAGGAGACTAGTACGTAAGAAAGAGCAGATTAAATGAGTACAGTGCAGTGTAGAGGACTAGAAAGTGGCAGATAGTATATTTGCAACAAACGGTCAAGTGTATACTCCGTAGATACTCCGCAGTAGATTGTAGGACAGGAATAGACAGGAGCGGTTCAATGTCTCAGACTCGTAGATGCGGGTACACATGAGCTAACAAAGCTGGGTGAAGATTAGAACTGTGGAATCATTTGTCAGCTTATGTTAGAGATGTGCAATAACTTGAATATATAATATATGAAATGTTGATTATTATAGAATATATCCATAATGTAGGACTATTCGAGATAAACTTGAAGTGCCTTGAAGGGCAGTTCGGTTGGCGGGGAAGTCGCGGAGCCTCGCTCCTTCCACTTCAAAGCTTCTCCAACTTCCAACTCCCCCACGACACACAAACAATCCACCTCTTCCACTCCCCGAACACACAACACTCAGACTTTACATAATTAGTCTTCCTACCTTACACCTCTCGACTGATATTACTATCTTACACGCCAAACATGTCTGACGACGATGATTTCATGCAAGATTCCGGGGACGAGGAGTGAGTCCCCTTCTATCGCCCTCGACGCTTTCCAGGGCGGGGAACTGATGCCTTCGCAGCTATGACTTTGAATACGAAGATGATGATGACGATGAGGAGGGCGATATTGGTATCGAGAATAAATACTACAATGCGAAGCAAATGAAGGTGGATAATCCTGAAGAGGCGGTGGATGAGTTCTTAGGCGTACCAGCTTTAGAACAGGACAAAAGTGATTGGTGCGTGAGGGATATGTGTCCTGACATAGGAATGACTCTTTTTAATAAAATTGCTGACTTGTGACTCTCACAGGGGATTTAAAGGGTTGAAACAGGCTATCAAGATCGAGTTCAAACTGGGTCGATACGGTGATGCCGTTGAACATTATCGAGAACTCCTCACCTACGTCAAATCCGCCGTCACTCGCAATTACTCCGAGAAATCCATCAATAATATGCTCGACTATATCGAGAAGGGCTCGGATGATGCCCAGGCATACCAGTGCATGGAGGAATTCTACTCTTTGACACTCGACTCTTTCCAGAATACCAATAACGAACGCCTATGGCTGAAGACAAACATCAAACTGGCCCGCTTATGGCTCGAACGAAAGGAATTTTCACAATTGAGCAAGAAGGTGCGCGAACTGCACCGAGCATGCCAGCGTGAGGATGGTTCAGATGATACAAGTAAAGGCACTTACCTGCTTGAATTATTCGCGCTTGAGATCCAAATGTACGCCGAGATGAAAAATAATAAGCGCCTCAAGGCTCTATATCAGCGGGCTCTGCGAGTGCGATCGGCAGTCCCCCATCCAAAGATCATGGGTATCATTCGGGAATGTGGAGGTAAAATGCATATGAGTGAAGAGAACTGGGAAGAAGCGCAGAGCGATTTCTTCGAATCATTCCGAAATTACGACGAGGCGGGATCTATGCAACGAATCCAGGTCTTGAAGTACTTGGTGCTCACAACGATGCTGATGAAGTCTGACATCAACCCCTTCGATTCGCAAGAGACCAAACCTTACAAAAATGATCCTCGTATATCGGCTATGACCGATCTGGTGGACGCCTTTCAGCGCGATGATATCCATGCATACGAAGATGTTCTTACTCAGCATCCCGATGTGCTGGCCGATCCCTTTATTGCCGAAAATATCGACGAGGTCAGCCGCAACATGCGAACTAAGGCAGTGCTCAAGCTGATTGCTCCTTACACCCGATTCTCCCTGCAATTCATATCTAAGCACATCAAGATCGCCGTACCGGAGGTGTTGGAGATTTTGAGTTTCCTCATTCTCGACAAGAAGCTCGACGCGAAGATTGACCAAGAGAATGGGACTGTAACTGTGGCTAGTTCTACCGATACTGAGCGCCTTCGCGCACTTGAAGAATGGAGCTCTTCGATCCGAACACTCTGGCAGACGACTCTTAATGGCGAGGGACTCCGACCCGATGACACTTCTCATGGCGGTGGCCCGGGCCCAATGTTCCAAGGGTTTGGTGACGAGGCCTCCTTCCGCGCATTGAGCGCGCGCACACGGAAAGAGCGCAAAGCATTTGGTGGCAAATCAGCTATGGCCTAGTCATCAGGACAATTGTGGATCTGTCAGAAACGAGACAGCCTTGGGTGATGGATTTCAGTGGCATCAACATTCCAACGATTACAATTGTTGCAAGAGTTCGATGAAGGTGGTTCTGGGAAGGGAGATCAGTTTTAAACCATGGCGGCTAGTATCTGTCCCCCCCTTTGAATATCTGAACGGACCGCGCATTGGTACATACCCTGGTACCTGCGGATAAAATCGTTGAGCCGCCTTTCGAGGGGATATCCACGTGGGATGAGCATCTCACCGAGTTTTCGGCTGGGGGGCACAGTAACGGGCCCTGGCAGTGGAGCGGTCTAAACAACGACAAGGACAGAAAAGCGTGGGAATTCGACAAGGCCCCGCAATTTAGAGTTGCTGTGACATAAGACGCTAAATTTCACGATAAGATGATGAATTACAAGTTATTTGTAGTACTAGTTAGCAGCCATGTGTATTCGTGTAGGAGAGTAGAAGAGTAGGAGGATAGTAGATAGTTACGCTGCAATACTTGTACAGTTGTATGATTCTGTCTTATCACATAGTTGATATTTCACATGTAGGATGATTACTGTTTAGTATAAATTCGGACATCCCCCGGATACACAAATACACTAGGTAGCCCCATTTTCTAGATTTTCTATTGCACCATGTGGCACCGTTTCGAACCTCGGAGTAACATCATCGAATCCAAGACCTGATTGTCGGGTCACAACCAGGCCAATCATTTAATGGCGAGCAAGCCGGTCAGCTCTCCGAAGCGGAAGCGACTCCGCTGTATGCATCGTGTATGGTGTATGGTGTAACTTTCATAAGTACGAGGAACTAACTGGGCGGATTATATCTTATGGAGTATTTACGAAGTATATTCTCAATAGACTTCTCAATTTCCAGGTTGAAATTGAAAAATGAAAATGAAATCATGAAAGGGGACAATTGGAGAATTGGCATGTGGAGAGTAGTTCGCCAGGTCACAGCTCGTTCGTAACAACACTTGTGAGCATGGTGTGATCGGGATCTGCTTCAAAGAACAAACATGACAAGGCCCGGGCTAGCCCACGCACTGATCCCAGGATGCCCGCAACCCATGATCTTAATGGTGGCGGATATTACAGCAGTTAACATTCTCGAGCCAGTAGCTGAGGACCAACACTGGCAATATCAACCAACAATCGACGATATCTGTATCTGCTGTCCTTTCCTGGGCCACAACAGACACTGCTATACATACATGATTCATGGTTCTGCCATGCTGTCTCGACTCTAAGCTCGCACGTCCCCCAGTCGGGATTTTGACCCTCATCCGACCTTCTCCACCTATGATTTCTCATTAATCCAAGAAGTCGGGTGACGGGAAACTTTGTGAGAGTTTGATCACAGTACATCTGTACATGTGTGTATGTACTGTGATGGGAACCAGTATGAACATGAATCAGGGTGATCGAGTCAGCCGTTCAGCCTCGATCTCGTCGTTTGTCGATTGCGCTTGATGGAAGATGATGAGTGGCTGGGTTTCAGCTTGGGAGGAAAAAGCAAACAAAGATCGCAGTGGATGGGAGAAACAGTGAAAAAGGCAAACAGGTTGAGTGCAGGAGAGTGCGTTGTGACGCGAGTCCACAGCCGTTTCTGTATCTACTTACATAACCTATACTAAGCTATACTAACTTACCATACTATATTATACTATGCTATACTATTGCCGTACCATTGTTTATACTATGATTATAGTGTTCATTATTATACTATATTTGATACTTACTATTGTTCTGACTATCTACTCACTAAATACTCACTAGTTGATAGTTAATCACTAACTATACTCTGTTAGTATTGTGTATACTAGGGTATACTGATTGTATGGTATTGTATTTTTTGCTCTGCGTTGGCACTCGATCCGCATCTTCACACATCGGCGGGGCGTGAGTTTTCCTGCATTTTCCCCTCTCAAAGGAGCTTATCGTCTTCCTCTTATTCCACTTTCTATTTTCTTTTTACGATTTGCCCTCTGTTCTTATTATTATTGTTCTTATTGTTGCATCGTGTACTTCGTATGTAGTTTTGCCTTCTTTCTCTCTCTTTCTCTTCTCGGGCTTTCCTCTTCTCTCCCCACTCCATTTCCGCTTTAACATTCAAACCCTTCCTCTCTCTCTCCCTCTCCCTCTTCAAAGCTTCTCTCCCTCCCTCTCTTTTTTTTTTCTCCACACTCTCCCACACTACTCTCTTCTCAATCATCCCTGTCTCCTCCCTTCTCTCCCCCCTCCATGATTATCTCATCCACGTGTGGATGATCGTTGTCGGCGCCATCGGCTTCTCCAAACGTGCACAATCTCCGGGTAGGTCTGAGCTCCCCTTTCCCCTCTCCTTGTCCTCCACCTCCACTTCCATCCACCACGAATTCATCTCTTCCTACCCCCCTTCACACGTTTGATGGTCATCTTCGTGCATCCCTCCTTGCGGCTGGACAAGATTATCAATCCGAAAGTGTCTGGATCTCCGCCTGTCATTCCGCCGGAATTTTTATCCGCTTCGGCAACCCCTTCTCGGCTTCAATCAGGAATCCTTGTACTCCCGGAGAGTGGGCCCTCCTTTCAAAGAACCTCTTTGCCTTGTATGGTTCGTTGTGTACCCCCAAAAAAAGAATGGTGGTTGACTGCGGACGGTTGATCTCTCTCCGCGTCCACTCGCCAACGTTACCCACCCTCCTCTTCCCCCCTTCTAGACTCGACCCGGGAGCAAGTGGTATTGAAGCAAGGCCTCCCTGTCATCATCTAGACAGTATTTGAGTCGTCTATCAATGCTGTATCTGTTAGAGCCCCCTCGGCGCTGACATCATACGCTCACACTCGGGTCAAACGTGATGCTTTCCTCCCTCTTCACCTGTGGCGTCTGGGTTTCTCATCACAAACGCTCTTTTTGATGGTCCTGGTCCAATCGGGATGATCCTGCCCAGTTTTCAACGTCTCTCCCATACGTGCACGCACCCATTTGCCGTGTGAAATGGTCGCCGTATTTGGGCACCCCGTGGCATTCCGTCTAGAGCCGTTCGAGCCATACTCCCGGTGTTCATACACTGATGGAAATCTCTATGCGATATGACATTGCCTTTTTTATGCATTAAAGTTTGTGTGTCTGATCTTTCATGCTGAGACGATGATCATTTAGTTCTACCAGACTGTCGGGTCCTCTGCAGGACTGCAGGGTTGTACAAATTGCCTCACAGACACGCACTGCCGTGCAGCCTCAACCAAGGAATATTCACTAGGGAGATGTCATCTCGCTTCATGTGGGTTACCACCTATTTCTACCGACAAGCTCGCCTTTGATTCTTCGAGTACACGAACTATTCTGACCATTCGTCCTATCTAGAACGTTGACTCGAACAGCCACCTAGTCCCAAGGACATTGGAGAAAAACAATTCCCCAAAAAGGCGACTTTTCTTCCTGCAAGGCTCTCAAAAACGCCCATCTCCTCTTCTGTGTCGTATGCGATGTCCTTATCAAAAATTCCCTGGAGTCATTTCGGTCCTCACCATCCTTTTCCGGACAAACAGCGATTTCCCGACACGTATTACCGGGACTCCTCTTCTTTTCTCCCTCCTCTGGGATTCTCAATATCAGCTGCCTTGACTCCTCAAATCCCCGCCAATATGAGTAACTCTACCAACATGAATGCTCTCTCGCAAGCCGAGATGGAACGTTTTCAGAAATTGTCGAATGAGTTCGAGCCAGATGTTCAAGTATGATTCGTTGGTGCACGGAGAACAGAGCTTGAAACCTAACCTTCATCCACAGGGCCCTCTTGTCTCGACGAAGCAATCGAGTCATAGTATTGCAATGGAATATGCAAATGCCGATCCAATTCTCGCAACGAAGACAAATGTAAGTTGAGACTGTCTGATTCGTTTCAGTTCAAGTAATGTTGATTCGATAAATTAGGATCTAGCAGTGACACATCCAACTACTCGCGTCATGAAAGGCGATGGAAACTGCGGCTGGCGTGGTAAGTGATCTTTCAACCTGAAATTAGGGCAGTATTCTGACCTCTCCTTAGCGGTCGCATTCGGCTATTTCGAAACACTTTTTACAATGCGTGATCCAATACACGTGCAGCAAGAACTTATTCGCATCAAATCTCTCAATTCTTATCTGGACCGCGTTGGACTACAAGAACACCTGTACGAGGTCTTTGTCGATGCCACTGAGGACATCTTTGCACAAACTTCTCAGGCAATTCACAATGGCGATCAGGACGAATCGTTCCTCGTCAATGCTTTCAATGAGGAGTACAGCTCGCAAGCAATTATCACCCATTTCCGAGTATGTCCTTCTGACATGAAAGACTTATATCTCGCCCTCTATCTGCGTATTTTTGCTAATCCATCTAGCTCCTGACAAGTGCCTGGATGAAGCTTAATCCAGACCGATACGAAGCGTACCTGACCATGCCGTTAGACCAGTATTGTGCTACACGGATTGAACCGGTGCGGACAGAAATCGATGAAGTTGGATTGCAAGCTCTTGTGGACGGCGTGATTAAAGTATCCGGGATTGGCGTCGAGATACTGTATCTCGATCGAAGTGAGGGTGAGCATGTGACGCCACACATACTCACTGATTCACGTCCCAGCCAAGCTACCATTCGCCTGTTGTATCGACCGTGAGTTATCTCTCTGTCTTTTCTTCTTTTCTCCTCTCCTCTTCCTTTTCTTTTGTTTTCCCTCTCCAATGCACCGTGCTGACATATAATAGTGGCCACTATGACATCCTCTACCGAGCCGAACCTACTGTGAATATGACACCCATGGTCAACCTCCAATACGATATGTCTTCTAACCTCACGCCATGGGATCAAGGTGCTCTCAACTTCGATGTCAGCTCTCACCTGATGTCAATCCCAAACCTGATGGCAGACCCTGGGTTCGGCATGGGTGCGCCCATGTCACCCATGTCGCCCATGCCACCGGTATCCCCAGCACCAGCCAGCCCTTTCCGAGTATCTCCGCCCGAGGAAATGTACCCTTCACCTATACAAAGCCATGTGCCCAGCCATGCTCAGAGCCATGCTTCTATTCCTTCTATACCGGTTTCTTCACCACCGCCAGTCATGCCATCTGCCGCACCCCCACCAATGACAACTCTTCCGAGTCGATCATCCGATGGACCGCAAATTAGGTTGAACCCTTTAGTGATGAAGCCGAATTTGAGTCATTCTCTTCCGGTGACGACCCCCTTCAAGAAGTGAGAATACCCACACCCACACCCATGCTTCATTCATTTGGATCTACATTTACATGAGAGTATCGCAACTAACTCTTCAAAGTTCCCCTTACAACCAAGCACACTTCCAAAATTCCGACTTTGAGCCGATTCATTGGGAACCAAACGATTCTCGCAGATCATCCTAGAAAAATAAGCTCGAGTACTTCCATCATGTCTGCTTTTTTGCTGTTTCTTTTTTTTTTTTTTACTTTTTGAGGACTGGGGTTTAGCGTTTCTTCATCTTCTTCACTTCGGACTATCTTCTACCATTCCCTGAAATCATCAGGAAGGAAATGCTTTGGTGTCTGGTTCTTGGCTAATGAAACATGAGCCCATCTAACCTTAGCCGCGCTTTATCTATGCTTGTCTTGCCCTCCCTCCCTTCGATTGTTTCTTAGCGTAGGTGCAGCGTGTTGCATGGGCTGAGCGTTTGTTCTGCGCTTTCTGGAAATTGCGATCTCCCCTTCTCACTCTTTTATTTCCTATATATGGAGCTAGGAACCGGATACGATTGATCTTACGAACCGCATTCTCAAGTAATCAATGTCCTCGTTATCTAATTCTCACATGTCTATAAACCGTCAGACATACGTTGCGAGTCGTAAAAGTAAAGACTAGTATACACGTATTTAAGAGGATATTCAAGTGCTCCAGACCTGCGAATTAGGAGACCTTTTCATCCCCTGCTTCAAGAACAGCATCAACCATCTTATCCAACGCCTTGTCTTTGGCCCCGGCATCAAGATACCCCGCGACAACAAGTCTATCCAGCGCCTCCCCAACCCAATTCTGACTATTCCAATCCGACTCTTCAGATGCACCGAGGCGAATCGGCGTATCGGAGATAATAAGGCGAAGCGCAGACGAGGGAGCATTAGTTATAGATGAAACAGGTATTACGCGAGCGAGCTCTGCTCATGAATTAATCAGCTATCAGAACCCAGATTTACCAGATAAGAACGTACCGGCTGATGATTTAGGAATTCTCGCATTGACACGCTCGGAGAACGAGAAAAGCCCCGATGTCCCTGTAACTTCCATTATAGAAGAGGTGATTTCTGCATCTGAATTGAGCTCGTCATTGCCATATGCATTGGTATATGAAAACGGTTTCTCTGTCGATGACTCAATCCCATTATGAATTTTGCCATCTGATAAATCTACCACCTTCTTGCTCGTGACATTTTCTGAGGTGGTGGATGCGGGTGTATCTTGGAAATCGAAGAATAGGGCTGTATGTCTGTATCGAGCGTAGTCGAGAGGCGAGGCGACGAAGACGAGGATCGATAGGTTGATTGGCATTTATACGGATGGAAATGTTGTCATATGTACTTATTAGAAGCATTAATTTAATAGAAACGATTGTCGTTTGTACTTCTGGGTTGATGCGAGGGGTGTATGCTGCAGAATATTCAATATTCAATCTTGAAAATTGAAGAATTTCCTGGCTGATGACATCGCCGTGCCGAGTTTCGGGATGACGTCGTTTGTGGGTGAACTGTGGGGATTAAAGTTGTCTAGGCTTAAAAGGGTGTAAGGTGGTCTTCCGCTTTACCTAATCTATGGCCGCCTAGGGCTCTCTGCCCTGTCACTTATACACCTAGACCATGTAGAGAGTTAATAAGAGAAAGAAAATTTTCAGAAAGATCTCATCGATGTGTGACATGATATACGCGTCAATAGTGATTGTGCTGCTACTGGAGCCGATTTGTCCCTTGTGGACCTGGAGTACTACTTGCTTCGTTGCGAACACATGAGTTAGTTTAGCTCTTGACACGTCAACTAATATTAAATGATTATTCCTGAATTCAAGAGTCCTATGACTAGGAAAGATTGCCTTTCTTCATGTGGTCCTACTACTATCATCCTCGCGTAAGAGTTCGAATAATGTAGCTGGGTACAGATCGGAGAATCTGCCACATAAAAAATGCATCGTCGGTGGAAGGACGGCTAGGGTATTCAATCTTTCGAGGAACAATATCCGCAGCCCCAAGAATTACATTCACAAGAGGGGCTGGATAGTTCTGGCGAAGATATTCCGCCATGAGATCGTGTCCGTTCGTAATTCCGCCTGTCCCTTGTTAGCAATATCGCGCGGCGAGGCCCATCTCATAACAAAAAGAGAGAAGACTATACCGCAAGACCAAAGATTCCCATCTCTTACCACACGCATACTATCATCCCAAAGTTTTGTTTCCGGAAACTCCTTTCGAAGTCGGGGGATCAAAAATCGAGGCGATGTCGTTGTCTTCCCCTTGGTGATACCAGAATACGCAATGACCAGCGCTGCCGTACAAACAGACATGATCTCAGCACCAGCCGCGAAATGCTGACGAAGAAACTCGAGGTAGTCCTCTCCACAGGGCATATTCCCTGGCGGAGGACCGGGTATGAAGAGTACATCCAGTTTTCCGGGAGCAACAGCTGAGCTTGTGAGCGAGTCTGTCAGGACAACTTCCAAGTGTGCAGTAACGGGCGAGTGCTTCTGAGGCCCACCGCGTCCAATGTAATGGACTTGGCAGGGTCGACCGAGCTCTTGCATAGCCTTGGGCATTCCGATTGCTTCTATGTATTCCGGGCTCGTCATGTACAGCAGGTCGACCGCTGCAATGTCAAGAAGTTGAACGGAGTCGACGAGGAGAACACCCACACGAAGTGACTCGAGGGGGGCCATGTTACCTGAAGAAGCTTTTGATTCAGGTTTCTGAAAAGTACAACGGGTTTGCTGGTTGAGAGAATCGGTTCGTAATGGAGGATTGGCCGTAGGTTGGCGTTGAGGATAGAAGGAAGGAGATGATGTAAAAGTATCAGAAGAGCAGAAGTGGCGTGTTGAGACACGATCTGGCAAGTGAGAAGATTAGGGCTTCCTCAATCCAGCAACTTGCTGGATTAAGTTAGGGGCTAGAGCTGAGTGTCGGCCAAGTCCAAAAGTGCACACCAATAAAGATGAGTGACTGGGCTTTGAATTTGCCAGGTCCCTAGCAACAGATCTGGATTTCTTGGGGAATCCTAGTGGGCAGTTATATTATTGAGACCAGGGTAGAGACATGTAGAGGTTCTCAGACCATTGTCGAATAGACTGGATGGTTGTGTGTTGGGACCCTGTGCTTGAATCCTGCCTCTGCATCTGAAGAGGTATATAAATGTCGAGAGATAGGACTTTCATTTTCATATGCAATAGTCAAATAATGCAGATCCTAGTATATAGTTTAGTAGACGATATAGTATATATTGAAGAGCCCAAGGTTGGCAACGCAATCTTAAAAAATGAAGTTCTATAGACGGCCTGCCCGGTAGACATTTGGCACATGCTATCCATGCCAGTAAATGAGGTCAGCGTTTGCTGATCAATTTGCTCAATGGACCGCGTGCTGAGTAAAATATTTCAAATTCCAACTGGTCGTTGCACTATCCTGAGTTTGGAATGGCTGTGATTCGGCAGTTGTGTTGCACTGAGGCTGTATTCGCAAGCAAGCAGCCTCATCCACAGCAGTCACCATCCTTGCTGACGCATCCTGAATACAGTAAATAAGATATTAAATTATGAGAATTCATCAACTTAATTAGTTCCCGGGGCCAACTTAGTTCTGGGCACATGAAGCTATTTAACCTCATCCAGAGAGCAGGCGCATAGTAGTAAGTGGAAGCTGGTCTCTTCTCTGACCCTCACAAAGCATTTGCTTTATGTAGTGCAATCCATGTACAACCAACCGACAGATCGTATTGCAACTTCTGAATTATGGTCAATGGAACAATGAAACAACGCAATATGTCAGCGCATGATGCCGACTTGCAAAGCACCTAAGCCACATGGTGGTCCAATGTTCCCATTATCTTTCCTTGGCAAATAGTAGGAAAGTCTAGACTCGGCAAAGCCTTAAATGTTGTACAAAGTGGGCTTCGATGGATCTATTCAGTAGAGCCAATTAGTAGAGGCACTGCTAATCCGAGCCAAATGTGATACTACTTTCGCAGTAGTTGAGTAGATCGGAGGAAGCCCGACGGAGTGAAGTTCTCCGCGTTGCACTTTGTTTTCCCCGCCAATCTTGCTCCTCCCCAACTTTCCATTCTCTCCACATCTTCGGCAGGTTCCCGCCCAGCTTTTCGCAACTGATTTAATTGCCTCCAGGTGAGTTGAGGACATGTCAAATCAATTAATAAAATAATGTATCTATTCAAGATATGGGCTAGTATATAATCTCCAGCCACGGTCCTATTGTACCCTTCCAAATTGAACCTTCTATCGCCCGATATTCTTTCCAAGTTTAGCGTTCCATGGTTCAAGGCTTCCCCGCATCTGGGGTTTGCACCTTAAATCAAATCGGCCCATCCGTCTAACAACAGTCCGATAGTCACCCCCTTTTCTGTCGTCATTGGCGGACGACTGCAGTCCGTCCCGAAACTCGCGGCACTGTTGTCATCCATGACCTCGCTCGGGCTCGGGATACGGAGCACTGTCTTCCTGTCGGCACCACGAATGGTTAAAAGGGTGCTTTCTCCTGCCAAGCCAAATCACATATATAGATCTTGTTACTCGCATGTTTGGAATCAGTGCTTCCTTATAGCAGGTGGCAGTGCAAGAAGACCGAGAGGATTAGATCAAGATGGGCTCTGTTGCTGATGCGCCGCCAAAGGGCGGCTTCAAGCTGGTCTTGCAAAATCCATATCTATGCGGCGTTGCATCAGTAAGTTGGATGGGCCAAGAATAACAGCATAATAATTATGATGATGCTAATATTTTCAGTTCTCAACTCTCGGTGGCCTGTATGTTTCTATCGCTGTTATTTCTAGCTTAAGACCTGGCTGATTAAATGAAAACCAGGTTGTTCGGCTATGACCAGGGTGTTATCAGTGGTGTGATCACGATGGAATCCTTCGGGGCTCTATTCCCTCGAATATTCACCGATAGCGGATTTAAAGGCTGGTTTGTGTCAACGCTTTTGCTTGGTGCGTCCTATAGACTTAGGAGTTGCAACCCGGAGATATGCACTGACAATCCCTAGCTGCTTGGTTTGGGTCTTTGATAAATGGGCCCCTCGCTGATCGGGTTGGACGAAAACTTTCTATCAACATCGCAGTGGTCATATTCGTTATTGGTTCTGCGATTCAATGTGGAGCAGTGAACATCCCGATGCTGTTTGCCGGTAAGTAGGACCAAGAGCTGGCTATCGAAACATGGCTTACTTTTTTAGGCCGAGCAATTGCTGGTTTGGCTGTCGGAATGCTGACCATGGTGGTGCCATTGTACATCTCTGAGGTAAAAAATCTAATTTTGTTTTGGAAGAAGCCTCGATTGAGCAGCACAGGCTAATGCATTGACAGGTTTCTATTCCTGAGATACGTGGAGGTCTAGTTGTCACTCAACAATGTTGGTCTTTTTATCTCCTTCGGGGTCTGGTATACATAAAACTAATACGCTCATAGTGTCTGTTACAATTGGAATCCTTATTAGCTACTGGATTGATTATGGTACCAACTATATTGGTGGTACCCGCTGTGCCCCTGATATACCCTATACGGGCGGGACATCTGCAAAGCCTGCATTCGACCCATACAACGATGTCCCTGCAGCAGGCTGTAGCGGTCAATCGGAGGCCTCCTGGCGCCTTCCACTGGCTCTTCAGATTGCACCGGCAATAATCTTAGGCATAGGAATGTTATTTTTCCCAGAATCACCTCGCTGGCTGCTGATGAAGGAGCGCGATGATGAGTGCCTCAATGCTCTTTCGAGATTACGCCGACAATCTCGGGATAGCACCAATCTCCAGAGTGAATACTTGGAGGTCAGAGCCTCGATCATGCTTGAAAATTCTTTTGCTAGAGAGAACTTCCCCGACCTTTCTGGCCTGAAGCTGCATGCCGCCCAAGTGGGTATCCTTAACCACAATTTTTCTGACCAGGGCTGACAAAATACTAGTATATGTCTCTTTTCACCAAGTGGGCACGCTTTAAGCGACTTTTTATTGGATGTGCGGTAATGTTCTTCCAGCAATTCATTGGATGCAATGCCATGATTTATTATGCCCCTACCATATTCGGTCAACTGGGTATGGATGGCAACACTACTTCACTTCTTGCTACTGGAGTGTACGGTATTGTCAACTGTTTGGCTACACTTCCAGCGCTGTTCTTCATTGATAAATTTGGACGCCGAGCTCTTCTGATGGCTGGAGCTGCGGGGACTTGTATCTCATTGGTGATCGTAGGCGGAATCTTGGGAGCCTATGGTGCCAATCTAATGAACCATAAATCTGCTGGATGGGCCGGTATTGCATTTATCTATATCTACGATATTAATTTCTCTTATTCTTATGGTGAGTATTCTCATTTGTGTCTACAGATCAACAGCTAATAGTTACTTCAGGCCCTATTGGCTGGGTTCTTCCCTCGGAAATCTTCAATTTGTCAATTCGATCGAAGGCTATCTCCATCACAACCTCGGCAACATGGATGTGTAACTTGTAAGTTGAGATGCAGCAGAATGAATTTCGATTTGCTTAACACATTTGCTAGCATTATTGGATTGGTCACTCCGGATATGCTCGATACCATCACCTGGGGCACATACATCTTCTTCGCGGCTTTCGCTTTGATTGCATTCATCTTTACGTTCTTCTGCATTCCAGAAACACGTGGAAAGGTACAGAGCCATCTAGTATATGACTCTTTGCGGATTAAAAAACTAACTCTCGATTGATTTAGACCCTAGAAGATATGGACCTCATTTTCGGGGACACCTCGGCACACGAAGAAAAGGAGCGCATTAAACATATTGAGGCCGACTTGAGGGGCACCCCGCTTGATGATACAGATGATCTGAAGCCGATAGAACAACACAGAGAGGTCGTTGACTCGGTCTGAATACAGTGTATATTTCGTTTTTGATGGTGTGGATGTGAATGAGACTACCTTCACACAAAAGTTCCCTGCCACTGATAGAGTTTCGCGACAGATTATCTACTCCTAGAATGGAGCCCAGCTTGATAGTGATATACTTTGGTGTGTCCGTGCCAATGGCAATTATCATTTGATGAATAATAGCACTCTCTCTATCTATTCCTATGACTTAAATAGTCCCTCTCGGGGTACTCTAGTACTAATTCTAAATTTAAACACTTCTTATAGATTGCATGTAGCCCCCTCATCCACAGCCTTGGGCCATCTCAGAGACACGGTGTCTTTTGGCCCCAAATTACAAGTTTTGGCCGTTTTCAATGGCAATCATTGAGCAGGATGACCCGTTTGTTAACACAACACGATATGCATTCTGGTTGCCAGATCATTAACCCATGATCTTTTCGTCCTTGCTGGTGTTATAGCCTGATGAATTCTTGCTATTGAGAGGCGACTCAATCTCGCAATCTGCCAAAGAATTCCCACTTACCAAGCGGAAATCCTGTCTGTAGACTCAGAACTCGTCGTGGAAGGCCTAACTTATATCTGTTGCTGCCAAGGAGACACATCGGAGTTCGGGAGGAATCTTGTCCGATATCCGATCTACATTGCTTACTGTATCTGTGAATTGTGGGTCCAGAACAGATCTTGGGGTTCGGGCTTGCGAGTGCCGTGCTCGGGATCGGACCAATGCATGCACCCGGGTCGGGTAGAGTGCGAGCTCTCGTGGCCCTGGGTTTTATGTACTACTGTACATTAATTAGTATGAGGTCATTGAGACAAGGAACAGTATGTTTTTCACTGCCACTGTTAGGCACCGGGCTAGACATTGGATGGATGGCCAGGTACACAATAGACTTGTCAGAGGAGTCTTGATGCAGAGTCTTCGTCTCCTATATTTTATTTTTCCTCTAACTTCCTATGTGGGACTTTGCTTGTTCATTTTCACTAACGACAATAGTGGAGATTTATGCCTAATAAAATATGGACCGACACATGGTCTAGAAGAAAATCCCAACGGCGATCAAGATCAAGGGTCAGATGTAATCTGTCAAGACTTTTCTCCCTTCGCTTGTTCATCCATGATCTGTAGAGCATTCATGTACAATTAGATCCTTTCGCACTTGATTCTTGGCGATTTTAGTACATAATGGTGACATCACGACTACAGTAGTGGGGATAAATCTCAGTTAAACTCGAACTGCCATGTTTCACACTTGAAAACACTGAATCAGCGCCAAGAGACAGAAATTTGATGAAATTGTAATGCCTAGCCCACTATTCTTCGCATAGATATCCAAATGCATGACACCTTCACACGAATTTCCCAAACATTCTTTTGTTCTCCATCAGAGCCGCCACAACTGTAGCCCTAATGTACTTGTAGTAACTGCATGCACCCTCAGGTTGCTGACGTGCTCTCGTCCTATCCATCCAATTGGGTCCAAAATACCACGAATACGGGGTACATAGCAAAGGCTGAGCCAACATGGCATTGCTGTGGGTATCAACCAAGTTTAATATTCGGAGCTCGGATAGTGAGTAAGCGGGAGCAAGATGGTCAATCTTCCGGAAGGGGCTTTGCGAATGATCTACGTCGAATAGATCCACCACCGGATTTGGACCATCCGAACGCGAATAGGATCACAGCAATTCACATTCTTTTCCACTTCGGAGCCGGGCCTGTCGAAAAGGCTGTCGGTACACGCCTCTCAACCGCCTCCGTGACCCACCATATCGATAGCTCGTCCGAAAACATCGGAGTCTTTGGCTAGCCAGCCTTACTTACTAGCGAACGTTATATCTAATTTCAGCTCGTGGTTAATGGGGCATCGAATTTTCTCTGGATCAATTTTATAAACTCTATTCTACTTCCACCTCCTATCTCTGTTTAAATACCTCCGGATCTGCCTCCCGGACCAGGATCTTTTTCTAGTTCCTGATTTCCCAACCCATTTCTAGTAATTACTAGCTACCTTTCTATCCATCCCCCCTCTAACCTCGGATCGGAGGCCGTCTCCTCCCATCTAATAACCATGTCTTCCTCATCGAGCCATTCGCATGACCATGAGGAGGAGCACTGGTCAAAGGATGAATCAACACCAACCTACGAGTCGATTAATTACATCGAACAACACGATGTTGAAACTCTTACACGAATCGCTACTCAGCAATCTCGCCGACAATCAACTATTGCTCCTCATCGTCTTGCATCTGTCGCCCAGCATGATGTTACATTGGATCCTCAATCAAAGGAATTCAACCTGCGTAAATGGCTTACAGCCGCCATGACCGATAAGTGCCGAGGTGATGAACAGCACGGGCAGAATCTAGGTGTTGTTTTCAAGCAACTCAATGTTTATGGATCAGGGGCAGCTCTCCAGTTCCAAGATACCGTTGACTCCATGTTGACTGCTCCCCTTCGGATTCCGCAGGTCATTCGTGAATCTCATGCCCCAAAGAGACGAATTTTGAAGGATTTTAATGGTCTTTTGAAGAAGGGAGAGTTACTTCTTGTCCTCGGTCGTCCTGGGTCTGGCTGCAGTACCATGCTTAAATCAATCTGTGGTGAACTGCATGGCCTTGAACTTGATAAGGAAAGCACTATTCATTACAACGGTACAAACCCTTGTCATCTTTTTTTTTTCATGTTTTTTACACTTAGCTAATTACATCCAATAGGTATCCCTCAATCTCGCATGATCAAGGAGTACAAGGGTGAAGTGGTCTATAACCAAGAGGTGCGATATCATTTCCGTTTCCTACGTCTCAGCAGTGTTCTAATAACGATTCTCTCTAGGTTGATCGCCATTTCCCTCATTTGACCGTCGGACAGACTCTAGAATTCGCTAGTGCGACGCGAACTCCATCTAATCGCTTTGAAGGCATGTCTCGATCGGAATTCTCTAAGTACATGGCACAGGTTGTGATGGCAGTCTTCGGTCTCAGCCACACCTATAATACCCGGGTTGGAGACGACTTTATTCGCGGTGTCTCTGGTGGCGAGAGGAAGCGTGTCAGTATCGCTGAGATGGCCCTTGCTGCAGCTCCTCTTGGAGCCTGGGACAACTCTACTCGAGGTCTCGACTCAGCTACGGCCTTGAAATTCGTCGAATCCCTGCGTCTTCTTTCAGATATCACTGGCTCGGCTCATGCTGTCGCTGCTTATCAAGCCAGTCAGAACATCTATGACATCTTTGATAAAGTTGTCGTGCTCTATGAAGGACGCCAGGTCTTCTATGGATCCGCCAAGGTTGCAAAGGAGTTTTTCGAGCGACAAGGATGGATTTGTCCACCTCGACAGACAACCGGAGATTTCCTCACTTCGGTGACAAATCCGGACGAGCGTCAAGCTAAGCCTGGCATGGAGAATCGTGTTCCTCGCACCCCCGAGGATTTCGAGAACGCCTGGCTCAGCTCTCCCGAGTACGCCCAGCTTCAGAAGGAAATCGCCGCTTACGAGCAAGAATACCCCGTGAAGGATGATTCTTCGGCTGCTATCGAATTTCAGGAAAAGAAGCGTGACAGACAGGCCAAGCATACCCGACCCAAATCGCCATACATCATCAGCGTACCCATGCAGATTAAGTTGAATACTGTCCGTGCCTATCAACGTCTTTGGAATGATGCAGCTGCAACAGTCTCTACTGTTATCAGTAACATCATCATGGCACTGATCATTGGTTCCGTTTTCTATGATTCTCCATTCTCAACTGATAGCTTCCAAGCCCGTGGAGCTACTCTCTTCTTCGCCGTCCTGCTCAATGCCCTTACCGCAATGAGTGAAATTAACAGTCTTTATGCACAACGCCCCATCATCGAAAAACACAATTCATATGCCTTCTACCATCCTTTCACAGAGGCAATGGCAGGCATAGCAGCTGATATACCGGTCAAGTTTGCACTTGCAGTCGCATTTAACATCATCATCTATTTCCTTTCTGGACTTGTGCGCGAACCTGGGAATTTCTTCCTGTACTTCTTGATTACGTTCCTGATTATGTTCGTCATGAGCGCGGTATTCCGAACTCTGGCAGCTGTCACGTCAACAATATCTCAGGCAATGGGTTTGGCTGGTGTCATGATTCTCGCTCTCGTTGTTTACACAGGTTTCGTCTTACCGGTTCCATCCATGCATCCGTGGTTCGAGTGGATTCATTACCTGAATCCTATCTACTATGCCTTTGAAATTCTGATTGCCAACGAATTTCATGGCAGAGATTTCCCTTGCTCGCAATTCGTTCCTTCTTACGCTGATATGTCCGGAACTGCCTTTTCATGCTCTGTTATCGGATCTGAAGCCGGTAAATTAACTGTCAACGGTGACGATTATATCCGGCTGAACTACAACTACTCTTATTCGCATGTCTGGCGCAACCTTGGTATCCTATTTGCTTTCCTGGTCGGCTTTATGACCATCTACTTTGTTGCCTGCGAGTTGAACTCCTCCACTACTAGCACTGCCGAGGCCCTTGTTTTCCGTCGCGGTCATGAGCCTGCCTACATGCGCCGTGGCCACGAGAAATCTGGGGACGATGTTGAGAGCACAACTACTGCTCCGGTGGCGCAGTCTTCTTCCAAGGAAGAGGAAGGCCAAGGCATGTCTGCCATCAAGCCTCAGACTGATATCTTCACTTGGCGCGACGTCTCCTACGACATCGAGATTAAGGGCGAGCCTCGACGTCTTCTGGACCATGTCTCTGGATGGGTCAAGCCTGGCACTCTGACTGCCCTTATGGGTGTTAGTGGCGCTGGTAAGACTACACTTCTTGATGTCTTGGCTCATCGCACTTCAGTCGGTGTTGTTACTGGTGATATGTTTGTCAACGGAAAAGGTCTTGATGCTAGTTTCCAACGCAAGACAGGCTATGTCCAGCAGCAAGATCTTCATTTGGAAACAGCAACTGTCCGTGAAAGCTTGCGATTCAGCGCCCTTCTGCGTCAGCCTGCCAGTGTATCAATTCAGGAGAAATACGACTATGTCGAGCAGGTCATTGGAATGCTTCGAATGGAAGATTTTGCTGAAGCAATCGTCGGTGTTCCCGGCGAGGGTTTGAATGTTGAGCAACGCAAGCTGTTGACCATTGGTGTTGAACTGGCAGCAAAGCCAAAACTGCTTCTCTTTTTGGACGAACCAACCAGGTATGATTTATTTGCTATTATACTATTATGAACCCCTTTAGATTTTCATATGCTAATTACTTTCTAGTGGTCTCGACTCCCAGAGTTCCTGGGCTATTTGCTCTTTCTTGCGCAAGCTCGCTGAGCATGGTCAAGCCGTGCTCTGCACTATTCACCAACCTAGTGCCATCCTTTTCCAACAATTTGACCAGCTTCTCTTCCTCGCCCGAGGTGGTAAGACGGTTTACTTTGGGCCCATTGGTGAACAATCTCGAACTCTTCTGGACTACTTTGAGGTCCACGGTGCTCGAAAGTGCGACGATAGTGAGAACCCTGCTGAGTTCATGCTCGATGTGGTTAATGCTGGCACCAACCCTCAAGGCCAGGACTGGTTTGACGTCTGGAAACAAAGCAAGGAATGTGGAGAAGTTCAAAACGAGATTGACCGTATCCACAAGCAGCAGGAGGACAAGCAGGCTGAGGTTGACGATGCTTCTGCCCACGCCGAATTTGCCATGCCCTTCTGGTTCCAGCTGTACCAAGTTACCTATCGTGTCTTCCAACAGTACTGGCGTATGCCGTCATATGTCATCTCGAAGTGGGGACTGGGTATTGCAGCTGGTCTCTTCATCGGTTTCTCATTCTATCAAGCGAAAACTTCTCTGCAAGGAATGCAGACTATCATCTACTCGGTCTTCATGCTTTGCACAATCTTCACATCTCTCGTCCAACAGTTGATGCCTCTCTTCGTTACTCAACGATCCCTCTACGAAGTGCGCGAGCGACCCTCCAAAGCCTACTCATGGAAGGCATTCCTCATCGCCAACATCATTGTCGAAATCCCTTACATGGTAATCACCGGAATTCTCATTTATGCCTGCTATTTCTACGCCGTGGTGGGAATCCCAAGTTCCCTCAGCCAAGGCACCGTCCTTCTTTTCTGTATCCAATTCTTCATCTACGCCAGCACTTTCGCCCAAATGTGCATTGCTGCTCTCCCCGACGCACAGACTGCCAGTGCAGTCGTTGTCCTTCTCTTCGCGATGTCTCTTACTTTCAACGGTGTGATGCAGCCACCTTCTGCCCTTCCCGGATTCTGGATCTTCATGTACCGCGTCTCACCCTTCACATACTGGGTTGGAGGCATGGTTTCAACTCAAGTCCACGACCGAGCCATCGAGTGTTCCGATAACGAGGTCTCTGTCTTTGATCCACCATCTGGCCAAACTTGCGGGCAATATCTTGAGAAATACGCAAGCCTGGCTGGTGGTCGTGTTCTCAACGAGAATGCCATTTCTCAATGCCAGTACTGCTCTTTGAAGGTTGCTGACCAGTTCACTGCACAATCCGGTATCTTCTATGGTGACCGCTGGAGAAACTTCGGTATAGTTTGGGCTTTCATTATCTTCAACGCTTTCATGGCGACGATGCTCTACTACGTCTTCCGTGTCAAGAAATGGGATCTTGATGGCATCAAGAAGAAGTTCAGCAGCATCATCCCATCGAAAAAATCCAAGGCTGGTCAATAAATGACAGCATGCACTTTTCGTTTTCATTTTTTCTATTTCCATTTTCTTTCTTTCTATTTCATGTACATCTTTCATCCTGTTCATATTGTTATAGACTTGATTTTCCGATTTTAATAGACCTGGCAGTCGTGACCATATGACTGCCAAGCATTATCAAATATTCTGACTTTCACATATCAAATTCAAAGATTCTCGATCAATTGAACACGGACTTGTACCAATTAAAGCACAGTTTATACGTACAGACGGGTGGCCTCTACTACCTTGCATATATTGAGTATCAGTACCTACCTAGGTACTGATACTCAATATATGCTCATGGAGGATTGCCTTGGGAAAATGGCAGCTCCACAAGCAGTGTAAGTTACAATGCATGAACTGATGACCGGACATTGACAGTGAAACAAGCCGAGGCGTCACATGGCGAGTATTAAGATTTGCGAAAATAAAAAAAAAAAAATTCTAGAACTAGAGTGGGTATCTTGGCAACTGACAAGGGTAAAAACAGTGGGCATTTATAGACACGCAAACCGATCTAACGCTTTGGTCCAATATTTTGAGACCTGGCCAAGCCAAGCGGAGATTTACAAAACGGTAAGTACTACGCTGTAGCCCTATGATATTCACAGATTTTGTCGGAGATCGGAGGATGCGAATCCGTTGTGTAACCCTCTTCGCGAAGAGACAAAAGTTCGGCATGCCGAATTATCGGGCTTTCTCATGCCCCGACGACCGATTGTGTTCCTAGTATATGGTTCACGGCTGAGCGAGGAAAAGAAGAAGAGGAAAAAAGTAATAGAAAATTTGTCGAGATAAGTTTAGGGACATCGCAGCAGATCGTATGGTGATTGATTTTCCCTAGGCCAAATTGAGGACAGGACCAAAGAGAATCTTGAAATACCCACGCCGTGGTTTGGAATGATCGCACGGTCGAGATAAGTGTTCAATATCAAGCTAGAAGAATAGAAGCGATACAAACTTCTTACAAGATAATGACCCAGTCTGTCTAATTCAAACAGTTCATCATAAACTCTCAACTGTATACTCATCGTAGTATTTGATATATCAAAGTAGAGGCGTTACCCAAAACGGCGAGACCATCAACCAATCAACTAAAGCCAACCCCAGACTCTCCAACTTCCATCAAGGCCCACCAACCTCATCCATCCTCCCAATCGACCTCACAACCCCCAAAGCCGACAATGGATCCAGACGCAAGTATCCCAGAACCCGAACCATCCGCCTTCAACTACGTCCTATCTTTCCTCCTCGTCGGCGTAGCATGGGGCTTCACAACCCCCTTTATCCGGCGCGCCGCGGCAGACTTCAACGCGCGACAAGAGAAACAGTCCGGTACGACAGGCCCATCACGAGGTCGATCACAGAGCCAGCCATCCGACCAAACATTTCAGGATGAGACTGAAGAGCAGGAACTTCTTGGGCAGGAGGATAGGGATCGGGATGAAGATGTGACGGGTGACGAGGGCGTGAGGAGACGGAGTGCCAGCCAACAACGGGCGGAGCAACGAGCCAATATGCCAGAGGGCGAGGTACATGACACGCCTGCACCGGCTTGGATGCAATCGTCAGCGCGAAAATCATGGCTACGAACGAAAATCACATCAATCTTTTGGACGGTTGTGAATCTTTTACGTACGCCGGCGTACTCGATTCCCTTGATTATCAACTTGACTGGAAGTATTTGGTTTTTCTTGCTAGTTGGAAAGCATGGTATGTCTTCTCTTCTTGTTTATGCTGTCGCGGGGTTATATTTTGCATTGGCTTATTTTGATATTGTAGAACTTTCTTTGACGGTGCCGTTGGCCAATTCGAGTGCCTTTTTGTTTACGGTTTTGGGAGAGTGGTATGTTGATCGGAAGGTCATTGCGAAGGAGACATGGTTAGGGTTGGTTTTGGTTCTTGGTGGCATTGCATTGTGTGTGCATTCGAAGAATCAGACGGGTTAGAATGTGCTGGCCTTCTTCAAGTTGTATAGTTGCATCATTATTTACACACTAAGACATTAACCTTCTCATCAATCGAAAGGGAATGGTTCCGAGGAATTGCAACAGTACAGGAAGTACTCTTATTCCTAGTATTATACTGAATGACTTCAAGCTATAATATAGTGAAATAGCTTCTAGACGATTGAAGAGTATCGCTCGTTAAACTTTTGATCGTTGACAAGTCCAATTCATCTATACCATCACACATCGACCTGTCTGCTGGAGATTTCAGGGAAACTATCCAGCTCATATCTACAGATACCAACATATCTAATCCTCATGTGGGCAGTCGCCAATACATCATGCATCTGTGGCTTCCAAAGCAGTCAAAGAAAGGAAAAGAAAAGGAACAAAAAAAAAGACAAGAAACTGAAAAAACAAAAAGACAATCCAACGTACACCATGCATCACATCACCGGCACAAAATATAGCTGCCGTAGTCAAAGAGGCATATTCATCACATGCTTACACAGATTTCCGATTCCAAGGGTACCAAACCATACCAGATCGGACCCGCCGAGGTATCAACGCAATGTGGGATATCTTCAAAATACAAGATCGAAATAAGGCTGAGCGTACAATCACCGTTCTAGAAATGTAAATCTTAAACGCCTCGGAACTGTGTTTCAAAAAGTTAGCAAAGAGAATATTTGGGAGGAATTGCTTTGATTAGACGAAAGTGCACTCACCATCCGAACCACCAAATACCACATCGCACCAAAGAACTTGAACATCGAAAGTGCAGCAACAGACCACAGGACAACCTCCATGTAAATCATGGACCGCTTAGTCTGAGTTGAGTCCTCATCACTGCTACTGCTCTTATCATCGAAGGTTTCTAGACCAGCTGCGCTCAGCACGACGGCACCAAGAGCGAAGTTGCAGAAAACCCAAGCCAGCACGACTGCACTTCGGAATCCCTTGTAATAATCGGCTTGCTTCTCTTCCTCTGAGATGACCGTAACTTCCTTGGGTGGCTTCATGGAAAACTTCACCAACTCGGCCTCATACTGTGCGTTCAAATCACCATCATCCTGAGGAATGTTCACGTCGACCTTGCCGCCGGGCTTCAAGTTTGCAGATGGCAGCTTCTCGGCTTTGTCGTCGCCCTTGGTACCCCATGTGATATCGTGGGTGTTGCAGAAAGCGTAAATATTGAGAACGTTGATGTAGGTTGGCGTGAGCAGAATATATTGGATGAACTAAGGGGTTGTTAGTAGAATGAACCGAATAGAGATAAGACCTGTGGGATACATACCGAGGTGAACATGTGCCAAGGATCCATGAAGATGAAAGACGCAATGAACCACATAACGTAAGTCGAGCCAAGTGAGACAATGATCGAGAAGAAGGTCTTGTTTGTAAATAGATCGCTGACTGAAAACCCATCGGACTGCACTTCAGACTGAATGGATTTCACAGTGACGAAGATCGCTGCGAACGACAAGTATATCATGATGAAGATCCAGAAATAGACCATTGTCATATAAAACTTGTTTGATCCGCCAGGTCGGTTACCAAGTGCAAGCACGAAACAAGTGACCAAAGTTGCAAGATAAAGCCATTCGAAAACGATACCCAAAACCTTTCCAGCAGTACCTAGAAGATCATCGTCGCCCAGGTATGTTGTAAGGATATGGAAAACCAAGAAGAAATTGCCGATACCGAACCACGCGAAGATCATCGCAATTGTTTGGTAGATAAATTCGATCATGAGAGCAAACTTTCGCAGGAAACTGTGGTCACTGCGGAAGATCTGGTAAAAGTGGGTGATGGCGTAGACGGCAGCGAAGAAACTACCGTTCAACCAACGACGACGCTGCAGAATGAACTCAGCCATGCGGTCAGGCACATCAGTTTCACCAGTAGAGGACTTGACGTATTGTAGCAACCAGCGACACTTTCTCTTTGAGACAATCTCGAAACAAAGAATACGATCTTCGGCCAGATACATGTTGGCTGTGAAAATACCGGCATTGGCACCATGCATCTTCTCACCCAAGAAGTATCTCTCCAGCGGCCCTTGGCCATTCTTGTCGTTTTGCAACGCAACGTAGCGATAGGCAGAAAAGGCTCCGGGAAGCACAGTGATGAAGCCAAACGCGGACTCGAGGGGCTTATCCAAGATGTTACTAAGCTTGTACTCGAAGTTCTGACCAGCAACAAGAGGATTGAGCAACTTTTTACCATGCGAAAGCATGACCTTGATCTCTCCACAGGCACCACCGCACATGGGCTCAACATCAAATGCCTTCCACAGGTGATAAATAGAGTCTCTGCCAGGCTTAGTACCAGCATCAAGAAGCACACAGATGTTGGGATCTAGAACCCGTCCAAATGCCTGGAAAAACCACCTATGGGAGTTGATCTTCTTCTGATTCTTTTCCTTCAGACAAAAGATCATTTGGACTGGTGGACCTGAGCGCGGCTTTAAGTGAACTTGAGTTCCCTTGACTTCTAAGCCCACTTGGGTTGTGTACTCGTAAATGTGGGCTGTGACATCCTTGCCATTGACCTGCTGCTTGGCAATTCCATCTTGGTAGACACCCAAACCAGCCAAAACGGCGCGAGTACGTGGGTTGATCTTAGCACGACCATCGCTAATCACACAAACCACGATCTTCTTCCAAGCATCCTTACCCCAAGTCTTACTGCTGGTGCGGGAGACCATGTGATCGATGTTCTTGAAAACACCGGACATGGTGCGGGCGAAGAGGAAGTCGTCCTCATTGTACATTGTGACCGCAATGAACAACTCAGTGTGACGGGGCTTGGCGAAGAGCTTCTGGCGCAATGTAAAACGTTCATCAAAGAAGTCCGCGGGGTCGCAAGTAGCAGCCGAGTAACGCATATGAGTGAACTCATCACGTCCCGGGGGCTCAGCGTGAGGTACCTGGCTCAACAGCTTGGGCGCGATTGGACAATCAAGAACGAGATTGCCGTTGAACAATTGCACCTCCTTCACAGTCTTCCAGCGTCGAATGGGAGCGGGGCTCGGAGTTGGTCGTGGCTCATCCATGAACTCTTCCTGGTGCGGGTCCGGCCCGAAAGGGTTATCACTAGGTTGAAGCATGGGAGCACCGGGGTGTTCGTCGTATGGGGAACGACCTTCTGGGTGCTGGCCGAGGTCATAGTCATACTCGTCATGATATGCGTAATCGGGGTGAGTCTGGGGCGGATGCGATTGATATTCGCCAGGAAGATAGGCATCATGGTGAGCGTTGGGGTCGAATACGTAGTCGTCGTGAGCATCAGGATGGGCAGGGTCTGCGTAAGGGTTTTGGTAGCCAGAGTGTGGGACATTCTCCACGGAATACTATGACGATGACAGCGGTTAGTGTTATCTGCGATCAAGTTGTTCTCAGGCCAACTTTAACTTACGGTAGGTTGTGAAGCAAGGCGGTCGGCCGAGGGCATATGCAGATGTTCGCCGTATGGGTTATGTGAGTGCGCGGCATATGGGTTATCCTCAAGTTGATAGGCATGGCCTGGAGACGGCGTCCGGCTGTTGTAGCTATTCATAGGTTGAGGGTTCAAGGGCGAACGATTCTCGTCCCCAAACGGGTCTGGTTGGCGCATCTTGTCAGTTCCTGTGGCTTGAAAGATGCTCCGCAGCGCGAGAATGAAGTCGCCCAAGCAGATAGAGCGGATGAGAGTATTTCTCGGTTTTTGCGCAACGACCGAACACCTTTAATGGCCAGCACCAAGGTGTGGAGGGTATATGCGCAAGATGATATTGACGGAAAGATACAGAGTCCCCAGACAGCAAAAGGAGGAACGGGGAGAAAACTAACCGATGCGATTATAGGCCATAGTGTCTTAGCTAGCCTTAAAACTTCAGAGATCAGCGGAATAATCTCGCGCTGGCTGCTAAGGGCAAATGGGAGTGCTCGTTGACTGGAAATTGCGCCAGGAGCCAAGTGGAATAGGCCTTGTCAGTGGTGAGAGGTATCGCTAGTCCGAACGACGGACCCGAACTCTCGGCAGGCGTTTCAGAAACAACGATTATCACAAACAAGTGATGAGAGGAGAAACACTCTGAGGGGGGAGGGTCCGTGTCGCACGACGAAGGTAGTATTAAAGGATAAGATTGCGCAGAAGGAAATTCCCGACCCCCTGGTTGTTTACGAGGCCTCAATGACGATCAGCAGAGATGAGGGTGGAGATCAAAGGCAGACGAATAGGCATTCAAGTGTGTGACCCGCAGGTAATTGTTGTGGATGATGATGTATTGAGGATTCGTCTGCATGAGATGCTTGTCAATAGTACATCAGCAGCAGATGAGAGAGAGTCGAGAAGAATTAAAAAAATGAGAGAAATGTTCAAGTGGTTATTACTCTGGGGTACAGAGAATAAGTTTTGACCAATAATTCCCGAGAAGAAACCTCTGAAACGAGCGATCCACGGATTGTAGGCGATGCAACAAGATGAGAAGTGGAGAAAGACAATCGTCGTTGGGCCAACGCGAGGCACGCAGGTGACTCTCAGCCACGGTTGACGGGCGTGGCAAGTGAGAAAGTGTGGCGGTTCCTGACTATTTTTAGCTAATTTGGGTGCCTCAAGAAGTACAGTAGAAGTACATAGTATATTATTACACAGGATCTCTACTATGCTGTATATAGTAAATATATCCTATTCACACCTATTAATATGTATACCTTAGATTCATAGTGTTATTCTGCATCTTACAGAATGAAGTAGAATAGTGTATATGGAAGTAAGGCTGCTCAGCGATCACGGGAGATTAGATAAATGGCCCCGCTACTTTTCCAAAATGGTTGGAAGATGCGATGCGAACTTGATGTCCCTACATACGTCACCGTCAAATTTATTCAATCTTTTTCATTGGACTCATTTCACAGTCTACAATCCAACTATTATAATTTTACAGAGTCTCAATTGATCAATCCACCACACTATGAGCCCTCCTGTCAGTGTCTTATTTGTCTGCCTGGGCAATATCTGTCAGCCACCCCCACCTCCCCTCACTGCGCCCTGCTCTGCCTTGTTCTACCCTACTAACTCTCACCAGGCCGCTCACCCATGGCCGAGGGTGTTTTTCGCAATGTCGCCGAGTCTAACCCCATTATCGGCGAGATTGACTCAGCCGGAACTGGCGCATATCATACCGATGAGCCACCCGACTCACGCACTATGTCCACTTTGCGCCGCCACGGCATTACCAGCTATACTCATGCCGCACGAAAGGTGACGAAGGATGATTTTCTCAAATTTGACTACCTGCTCGCTATGGACAAGTATAACTTGCGCGATCTATTAGATACCCGTGATTCAGTGATCAATTCATTGAATCGAAAGGCCGACCTCAAGTCTGCTGCGAAGAATACTCGAGCTGCGCGGGATGCTGCCCTAGGTGCAGCTGGAGAGGATGCCAAGGTCGCTGAAGTTAGGTTATTTGGGGATTTTGGTCGCGGTGGAAAACTGCACGACCGTGTCGGTGGCGGGGAGGTGGTTCAGGACCCTTACTACGGCGGTGCCAATGGTTTCGAAGAAGTATATCAACAGGTCGTGAGATTCTCAGAGAGTTTCGTCAATTACTTAGAAAGCAATGAGTAAGCCAATGAATTGCTTAACATATAATTTATGATTTGCATCTTGAGATGAGAAAATGCCGAATTTGAGGTATAAGTCACACCACAAGTCACTTTGTCACCCACGGTTTCTAGATAGCTTCATGATCTTACTAAATATTCACTTTTCACCATTCAAAATTCTATACAGTCACATAAAGGTAGTATATCCTAGTCATTCACGAATTCCCTGGGAAGCCAAAAGACATAATATATCAAATATATTAGGTGTGTGAGACCTTGCTGGTTCACAGATGTCGATCTAATATTGTATCTATTTGACTGCAGCATGTCCGCAGGTTTTGCAAATAATCTCTCACCGAAACCCCAATCTATCAGCGAGGGTAGTACTTTGATGTTCCAACCCGTGCGCGGGCAGTTTAGGGTAATACGCCGGAGTAAAAAGAGTACTATTAACCCTATTTAGCGCCCAGAATATGCCAAAATGGCAAGGACGGACATCCCTCCCATTCAAGATGGAGTACCAAAAAGTATATGACGAAATGAGGCCGCAAATGCCAGTCAGCTGGCCTGATGATGCACTAACAAATTGGAGTTTCGAAAGAGAGAAATGTTCAAAGGTACTACTAGTACCCTTTTACCTTCTGACATTTGTAGGTACATACAGATTCTATGACAATACCTATTTTAGGTAGACTGCGTGCCATAATCAGCTTTTGTTTGTAAGCACCTCTTTTCAATACTCATCTTTTCCACATGAATATGAGTAATATTTACTGAACGTGATACATGTCATTTAAGATAGTCCATAATGGATCTAATCATGTGTCTGAGATTCTATGTATTCTGTTAATGTATCGAGCTTGTAATTACATAGCACAATATATTGTGATTGTTTTTATACCTGAGAAATGCCTAAAAAATGATAACTAAAATCCCGCCAATCTAATTCGGCAACATCCTTTGTTTGGTAGATGCTGATTTGCTCCGCGAGATGCCAACTGTATCTTTTCGAGGTGGAAAAAACGATATATGAGTGAAGGATCTTATCCTTGGGGAGAGGCCTATGACGGGATTACTGAGCGACATGGTGGAAAATCAACGTACAGTTCAAAACGAAACCATTCGTTTTCAAAAATACAAAAAGAATTTCATGGTACGCAGGATCAAGAGATCGAGAAGGATGAATGAATAGGCATATGTACACGACGATTGAGATCAAGTAATAAAGATACCAAATGACAAGACCCGGAATGAGGTCGATCAAAAATGACTGACCATTGGAACTAATACATAGAAAGGTCATCTGTATTATGCGAGAAACAAAGTTACTGTTTCAGACCATGTTGAGCTGCATTTGAACGGTCGAAGCCTAAGGAAATTGGTTTTTGCATCTGTCGCGGTATATGACTTTCTCGGCCTCTTCTTTCGTGGGATACACATTGACAAAGGCCTGATATGATGAACCATCCGGGTTCTTCTGGCCAGTGCACGACTCCATGAAGCGGCTGGTCAGGGTATCCTCCTTTTTTGATGCTGGGGTGGTGAGAAAGCAATTCTCGACGCAAAATTTTTCATTTACCTTGTCACAGACAGACTTTGCATTCTCTTCTTGCTTAGTGATATCTCCGGATGTGCCAGAATAGCATGATGCCACAACATAGCGAGTCGAATCAAGGGTGGTAGGGTCACAGACCATTCTAGCATCACCCGCCACTATCACAACGCTCCATTTGCTCCCAATGCAGTTTTGATCACATCATTTATTGGTGCGACAGTCTTGGCCAGGGCGGTACTTTGTTGCAAGAGCAGGTGCCGCGAGAAGGGCGGCAATTGCGTAAAGCAGCTTCATGATAGTTTTTGATTGTATAAATATTGATGTGACCTGGTAGAGTTAGAAAGAAACAAGAAGAGCGGACCAATGGGCTTAGGGAAACTTACAATAGATCCGATAAATTAAGTCTTTGATTTTTGGAAACTGGGACGGACGCCGGACAGTACTTGATGATCGAAGAGAACGACTCCCCAAAGAGGGAGCAAGAACACCATATTTATAGTAAAACAGAGCACGCTGGATTCTGACGAAGGTGGCATGGATGATTTCTCCATCATGAGACAAAGCCGGTGATAAGGTGACACAGGAATCAATACTTGAATAGGTCCTGCAAATCACCGATTAGGGTGCTCCATTCAGGGAAGAAGACCTGCTTCTCTCGACGCAGATCATTGTTCAGCTCAGCTTCCCTTATATATGTACAATCAAGCACCCTAGGCAAGGGTATACCGAGTAGTTATGTTAAATTTGTGGGATGGGTTGTGCTTACATCTTGTGACTTCCGAGTGCCCTGAAACTACATGTGAACATAGACGAATAATGACCGACAGATATTTTATGTCTAGAATAATCACAATTGGATTACTTGTAATGTTATTTTGATGGTTTTAATGATGTACTAATTTAGCTTCGCAGATGCCAACTACCTAGTTGTAGGTATCATGAATAGTGGAATTGTCAAGCTTGTCGATATCGGATCTAGTACTACTTCGAATAGATTATAGTGTTCCCAAAATCAGGGGTAGTTCCTAGCGATGAAATCATCGAACGCACATTCAAATATCTGGGCGGCTTAGTAAATATCTCGATAGCTGATACGGAACACGGGGAACAGCATTTCCACTTTGAGGCAACTTTTACCCTTTGAACATCCACTGGGGGATACAAGTTCCAAGACGTTGTTTTTACTGCAACTCGATAATAGCACCATCGACAAGAGACCATTCTAATCGCCGGGGCTCAATAGCTGCGACGATTCAGCTCAGTCAGGAATCTTTTTAAAGCTAGTTGAAAAGGTAAGAACTACCAAAGTTAATTGAACCACATCGTAGCAATATATTCCACATTAATGATACAAATGTTGTACAGGCTTACAGGGCGCGATATAGTATGACACAGATAGACACTACAGTACTATATGCTCATGATTCAAACCTTCTCGCTGATCTTGATAGCGGTCCTGCACCCAAGGCGAATCACATCCACCAGTGGATCGTATGGCCGGGCTTCCTTGGAGTCATTTGCGACGGCATGGTCCAGGTGCTCAAGTTCCTCATCACGAATTCGTCGAAAGGTAATCAGCATATCTTTTAATTCATCATCCAGCTCCTCACCCCTCCTTTCAGCATCTGCCTCCCACGACAAAATCTCCCTCACTTGATCATTGTAGTGTGAACCGATCTCCGTCTCCACCGCCTCGGTACATGCCATAGCAGCTTCTCGTCCTAACGCGGCGGTAGACCAACCCAGAAAGGTAGCCGCGACCTCCCAGATCGGATACATGGCGGTTGGACGGATTTGATGTTTTGCAACAAGTTGATTGAATGTCTTCAGGTGGCCTGCCTCCTGATCGTACATGTGCTTCATTAAGGGCCGAAGGTGTGGATGGGATCGGACCACCTGGGGTGTTTGCGCAGTGTAGATGAGAGTTGCAGCGATTTCACCAGCCTGGTTGACCCGCAAAGCACTGTCCAAGAATTCGCGCTGGGTCTTACTTAGAATGTATCGAGGCTTGGAGGTACCGTTTGTTCCGGTGGTGGCGTATCGTCGCTGGGAACGTACGGCAGTCGGGGCAAGAAAATCGAGGAGGATCGGGGATGATCGATGAGCTGAGCGTCGTGCCTGCGCGGTCAGACATCTCCGTAGTGTTGGAATAGACGACATCGTGAGAATATTGGTAATGGCAGCTTCTTGCAGTAAATATTGAATCTCGGAGGTTCGTTGGACGGGATTGCCGCTGCCGCGCGCTTGAGTCTTGGCGCGCGGACGTCATGAACCGACGGCAAAGGCCAACTTGCGACATACTACGCCGTCCTCCCTGCGATACCCTCACCTTTACTACCGAATTCGCCTGTACAGAAGCCCTATTATCGTTGGGGAGTTTTCCGACATTGAAATCCTGCATTTGGTGGATAGCCTACCCCGAGGCTACTCAAGAATCTTTGCGCCTCCTGGCCAGGAGCCTCTCGACTGCCGGTTCAGGATTTGGTCGGCAGACGGAAAGGCTTGAAGCCTATCTTTATATACGTGAACTATTCCTTCTTGTTAATAATAGCTGAAATACCGGCTTAATTCAAGATGGCGGACGCTTTGGATGAGGAGCTGCTCGCTTTGGCAGGTGACTCTGATGAGGAACAATCACCTCCCCCTCAGCAAAAGGATGAATCACCGGCACCTTCTCGTTCACCTCATTCACCAGACCGCGATTTATCGCCCGAACCCACAAATCGCAAAGGCCAGACCAAAGGCTCCCGGCGTTCAAGAAAGGCCGTGAGAGACGAAGAAGACGGAGAAATGTGAGTAGAGCCTTCTCTTTGATGTTCTTATCGTTTTCACTGACAAATACGGTTGAATGAAGGTCTGACGCCGAATCACATCATTCTCTTCAATCGGCTCCCATGTCAGAGTCCGACTCCGAGGGAGGAGACTTTGACGCCGAAGATCGACCGATTTTTCCTTACGACAAGTTGTACTATTCAGCGAAGGAGAAAGACGAAATCATGGCGATGCCTGAAATTCAACGTGAGGAGATGCTCTCAGAGCGTGCCCAGCAAGTCGATCGCCACAACCAAGATCTTGCTCTACGTCGCCTTCTGGCTTCCAGAGAGCGTGAAGAAGCACGTGCCGCCAAACAAGCTAAGCGGAAGGCCGGCTCAGCTGGTCTTGATGAAACCCAACGAAAGAGCTCCCGCCAGAAGACCACTCTTGGTGGCCGCAAAGTTGGAGAGACTTCCGCCGCAATCGATGCCTACAAGCGCCAACGAGAGCAAAAGGGCAAGCGTGATCTGAATCGTGGCCGCGATACCACACAGTCTCGCCGCCGATCATCTGTCTCGAGTGCCTCCCAGGCCTCTGATGATGATGCTGATGCCGAGAGTGATGTGGAACTAGACGACCGCGTTGGTAGCTCTGGCGTGGTGCCCAAGGACGACCCCCCTGCCGAATTACGGGAGATCCAGCGCGCTCGTGTTGGCCGAAGCAACTTTGCTCAAGTTTGCTTCTACCCCGGATTTGAGGATCGTATCACTGGTTGTTATGCCCGTGTCAATATCGGCCCCAGCAAAGAGACCGGATTAAATGAGTACCGTCTTTGCTTGATAACTGGTATGTTACTGAGTCACTCAACTATGTTAATTTTTGTTCACTGCTTATTTCGCTCCAGGTTTTACCACAGGAAAGCCTTACGCAATGGAGGCGTCTAATGGACGTCCATTTGTCGTCGATCAGTATGCGAAGTTAGCCCACGGGAAGGCCATCCGCGAATTCCCCTTCATTGCATGCTCCGATTCTCCTTTCACTGAGGTATTTATCACCGGTTTCATATTACTATCCAGATCACTAATCTTTGGATAGACCGAGTATGCGCGCTATCGTAAGACTATGGCGGTTGAAGACTGCAAAATGGCCACTCAAAGCAAATTGGCAGCCAAGGTCACCGACATCAACAAACTCATCAACCACCAGTTTACGAAGGAAGAGTTGAGTGAAAAGCTCCGTAAACAGGGTGCTCTGGATGAAAAGAAAAACGTTCTTCGAGAAAACGATATTCAACGTGATTTACAGTTTGCACGAGCCAACGGTAACGACGAAGAAGTCGAACGCCTGCAGAAGGAGCTTGATGATATTCGAAACCCTAATCTTTCTTGGGGAACTTCCCTGGTCTCCAAGCCGGCTGCAGACAAGCAACTTTCTGAGGCAGAACGGGTCCATCAGATCAACCTGCGTAACCAGAAACTTAACCACGAGAATGTCCGTCGTGCTCAACTTGAGGAGCGCAAGGCTGCTCGCAAAGCTGCAGCTGCAGTGGCTCGTGGTGAGGCCGCTGTTGATCCCTTCATGCGTGTCCGAACTGTTGCGAAGACCCATCACGATGTAAACACAAAACCTGGGGACGCACCAAAACCCGCTGATTCTACTCCTACCGATACGCCCAAGGACTCCCCTAAACCGGCCGCCAACATCTCCGATGCAGCCAAGGCGAGCTTGACCCCGAAGAAGAAGAACGGGTTTATGATCAGCTACCGAAATAACGACGACGAGAACATCGCAGCTTTGGACATGGACATTGATATTGAAATTTGAAATTGTCGCATGACCGCTGCTTGAATTTCCGAAATATGGTCGACATTTGTTGACAACCCATTTAATAGCTCTGAAACCCTTGTACACTCTAGAATATCCGGTGGCGGACGCAGAAACGGTGTTTTTCCATGCTTCTTCTTTTCATTCGGGATAAGACGTCAAATCATGCGGCGTCTAGAAAAAATGATTCCTTGTCCTACGGGGATATTGTATTATGAGCACAATTTGAATGCATCATGGTTAACTATCAAGAAAGATGTCGAGTACCCGGAATGATCATTGAGATGAATATCTCAACTTGGATAGTTCATTAGTTAGTAGATGTCCACTTAGGGTAGTTGAGGCGCGTGATTAGATGTCACGTGAACTGCTGGGCAACGCGAAGCACGCGCATCGCGTTGGACATCTTCAATTATGCGCCCTTGGTGACCCGCATTGTCGACTCCTCAACCCTCTTTACTACTATCTATCGAACCCAGAATGGTCTATTCCTCCCCATAATCACGCCGCAATATCGTCTGGACCTTCACACATCTACAATGTCATCCGCGTCTACGCCGCGTTCGACGCGCTCCGCGTCCCCGGCGGGCGATTCGCCGAATATGCTCACTCCCGGTCAAAAGATTAAGGCCATGATGGCAGAATTTGATAGTGATAGCGACAATGGTGGTGACTCCCAAAGCACGAAAAATAAAACTACAATCCTGAAGCTGGACTTCGGACGCAACAACACATCTAATACCGAAACGCGTTCTCAATCCAACGACCCTTCGGACGACTCGGACGATGCAGACGACATTGCTCGACCACGGGGCAGAATGGCCGCTCGCATGCAGGCAGAGGTAACTGAGACCGTTGAAAAAGATTCTGCTTTCTCTCGTTTATCGAATGCACTTCGGTCTGAAAGAGAACAAGCCCAAAAATCACGCCAGAAGAGCCCTATCCAAGCCCAGGAATCAAGTAACGATGAATTTCCAGTAACCGGACCGAAAAGAAAGAATAATGCTAGTATTCGAATGTCGCAGACCCCACGAGACTCACCTGCTCATTCCCGTACCGGGTCGCCGTTGTTTGTCTCTTCACCTGCAGCTAGTGATAAAGAGGGAGGCAGTGATTCAGAGAAACCAACGAAGGCAAAGAATGCCCGATTTCTTGAACTGGTCGCTCAGAAGCGCAAAGAACGCGAAGAGCGCGAACGGATTGAAGCTGAGGAAAAGGCTGCCCGGCGAGCCAAGATGGAACAATTTAGCTCTGATATACTATCTGGAGAGGAGAGCGAAGCCGATGACCCAGGGTCCGCTCAGAAACTATCCCAGAAAGCTCGTCAACCACGCAAGGCTAGCAAGAAAGCACTGGAGGAAATGAACAGGGAGACTCAGCGCATGAGCCGCAACATGCAACTCGCTCATCAGGCGCAGACCAAGAAGAAGATTACGAAAGAGAGCCTCTTCGCTCGATTTAACTTCATGCAACCCGAAGCACCCCCGGCAGAGCCTGCTGCAGCGAACTCATCGTCAACCGTCGGTTCGCAAAACTCGTCTGATGCAGAAGGGCAGAAGGCTGAAACTCCTCGCACTTCTCCAGTCCTTGGTCCTGCTGATCCAGAAAAGCCTGGTGTCTCTGAATTACCTACACAAGACCAGGAAGAAGGGGAGAAACAGCAGACAGATATCGAGATGACCGATCTACCTACCCTCGAAGAGGCCATTGCCGACACCCCAGCTGCACCTAAGGAAATGGATATCGTCACCGCTGCCGCTGCCCCCGAAATTACTGCGAAAGAGCCTGGTGTAATCGCCCAGCCTAAAGAAGCAACTCGAAAAGTCACGCCGCCGTCTGTTCGCGTTCTGATGTCTCGACAAGAGGTCGCCCAACACCAACATGACGGGTCAGATAGTGACGATCTGGAGGTCATTACATCACCTGCCAAATGCCGCCGTATTGCGGCTTTCGAAAACCTTCCGACACGCAAGATGCAGGAGTCTTCCTCTATGACAAGGCTGAAAGCTCTAGCTCACTTGACTTCCTCTGACCATAAGATGAGTTCGATGAGTCCTTCCGAACTATCCGCCAGTCTTCTGTACAAAGCTCGTCAGCAGGCCGCCAAAGATAGACGAGAACGCATCGAAGAGCTTAGAGCAAAGGGCGTTGTAATTGAGACTGCTGAGGAACGGGCTGCTATGGAGGATAATGTTGAGGATCTGGTAGAAAAAGCCCGCAAGGAAGCCGATGACATCGCCAGGGAGGAACGGGCCGCGCGAAGAAAGGAGAAGGGTCTTGATGAGGAGGAAGACGATGATGACTATACCTTCTCAGGGTCTGATGATGATGCATCGGGCGAGGAAGAAGAAGAAGATGACGGGAATGCTGAGGCCGAAAATGGATTCTTCGAAAAAGAGGCGGATGAAGCGGACGAGTCTTCTGGCGAAGAGTCGGAAGCTGCTCTCTCAGAGCCTGAAATGGATGCCCCTGGATCCCGCAGGAAACGCCGAACTCTCGTTGTTAGTGACGATGAAGATGAAGAGGAAAAGGAACAGCAGGTTCCATCCACTCCAGTTCGGCCTCCATCCCATGCTGCACAGTTTGCTGAGCGACCTCACTTCCCCGGAGTGCAAACCCCCAACATGTCTCTCGGTCTCACCCAAGCCTTTGCTGGTACGCTTGCTGAAGATGATGCGAGTCAACCAGGGGCTGGTACTATCCCTTTCTCCCTCCCTGACCCTGGGCAACCCGTTCCACGGCTTCGCGCCGAAGATTCTGAAATCCTTGTTAAGGACAGCCAAGATCAGTCAAATGAAGCCGACTTCATGCCAGCCTACAGTCAAAATCTCAACAGGGTGTCAGAATCCCCGGCAGGCCGTAATTGGACTCAATTCTCGCAGATTCCTGATCCTACGCAGGATGAGGGTTTTGTTTTCTCGCCATTCGACCCCTCTAAACGCTTTAGGGAAACGCCACCAGTTTCAACCATCGACACAGTGATTGTCGGCCAAAGCCAGTCACCCGTCGCCGAACGTAAAGGGCGAGGTCTTCGACGAGGTCGTGTGCCTAACTTGTCTGATGTTCAAGAAGAGCAGGAGGCAGACGGAGGTGACTTTGAAATCAATGCCAACGCTTTCAATGTCATGAAGAAGGCTTCCAAGAAATCGACGACCCCATATGACAAGAAGAACAGCAAGGCGAAGGGTGTTGTGGACGAAGCTGCAGAGGAATCCGAAGATGAGTACGCTGGCATCGGCGGTGCAAGTGATGACAGCGATGGAGAAGAGAATGCCCAAGATCTGCAGATGATCAATGACAACAGCGGCGAAGTTGTTGATGAGAAACAGCTTGCTGCGCTGAATGCGTATGTGTGGAATCCCCGTTTATGCATGGACTGTATACTGACCTACTTCTAGTACTCATCAACGAAACCGCGACGAGAAAGATGTTGCGAAGTTGCTCAAGGACATCACAACTGGAGCACTACGTCGTCGACGTGGTGCTGATGATGATCTTGATCTCGAAGACTCGGATGATGAGCGTGTAGCACGTCGTCGTGAGAAGCAACGCGAATTTGCCAAAATGCGCAGAGCACTTCTTGCTGATGACAAGGTGGGACAACTCGCCGAGAATCCCAAGAAGGCTGCCTTCTTCAAGGCCATTGAAGATCGCGAGGAGCAAGATGATTTTGAGCTGGAATTCTTTGAAGAAAATGAGAGCGCATCCCAGGGCGAATCCTCTCAGGATGTAGTCGCCGACCAACAGACTGGATCTGATAATGACAGCAAGAAACGCAAGCGACCTCTTGAACCTTCCACTGAAGAAACCACCAACCGACCTCCTCCCAATCTTCGTCGTACGCCTGCAAGTGCCATGTCAAAGAAACCTGCTACCCTGGCTGAGATCCGTGAGACTCTGTCGTTCCTGACAGAGACTCCTGAATACGACTCCTTCCATGAGGATGCCTCTATCGATGAAGAGGAAGAATCTCATGAACAGGATGGCACCGATACGTCTGCACACGATGAAGCATACTCCGAAGACGCACAATCACAGCCTAAAGAAACATTTGCCAAACCCAGTCACCCGCGCCGCACCCGCGGCACAGTTATCGACCGACTTGCTCTGTTGCGTCAAGCATCTTCCAACTCTGCAACTGCAACAGGCACTGGTTCCGCAAACAACTCGAAGATGGCCTTCCACAGCGGCAGCAACTCAGACGGACCGATTGGATTCCGTCCTCCTCAACTCTTGCGCCGTGTGACATCTGGCTCTTCTTCTAGCACATCAACCACATCCAATTCATCCAGCAAAATTCCCAAGGCGGCCGCATCAGGCCCCAAGAAGGGTGGTGCCGTAAACTCTTACACTGCTGCTCGTGAGCAGGAGCGTGAGAGGCAATTGCGAGCTAAGTCACGGAATGGAGGATCTAATATCGCGAAACTTTTGAATAAGCATGCTGGTGGTGGTCTGGGTGCATTGGCTGGCAAGGGCCAGTGGGACTGAGCTGGGTCTCAACTTGTTACGAAATTCTTTATGCATGTCTGTTCTGGCCATATATCTTTTGCTTTTGGGTGCAGCGTTCGAGGCGTTTTGGGATGAATTCACACAGGCACTTGGAGATTTATAGTATATTAGCATCTGAGAATGAATGAGTTACTAGTAACCTGTACAATCCTTTGAAGACAAAGTCTAGTTTTAGTAGCTACAAGGCAGCCTTGGAAATTTAACATTAATATAAACATTGTTTAAATAGTATAGACTGCTATTGCCAGTGTCTCCTAGGTACCTGAAATAGAACTTAGGGCTCAGGCATTGGGAAGTAGGATATACACCATTGCCTCAATCAAAGAAGTCATAATAACATCGATCCTTGGAAATCGACAATAGATGGACTCATGGAGTTATCTACTAGTCAAATCGTTCATGTAGCCCGATTCTTATTCAGATTCCAACTACATTAATGTGCTGTTCTGCCGGCTTCAAACACACTAAAGTGTCTTGGCAATATACACACACCCGTTGAGGCCAAACGCCGTTTTCTTTCTAAATAAGCTCGCCAACCAATTTCATCACCAAACAGGCCAGTCATATTCCGAGAACCCTGCCATCGAATCTCACTCTCGATCCAATCGAGGGCAAAAGAAAAGCTCCGCCCTCGGACGAAACTACTGCAAAGCGAATGGTGGCTAGCGCTGGCGTGATGACGCGTCGCAGAGATCCGAATTCAGATAAACCATCTGCTGGGATGAAGTTCGGCACTTTTTCAATATTTGAAGACTTGAAGGCTCTGCGGAATGTTCTTGATAGAGAATTTCAACAATTGAAACTCTATCATATTCTCGCAAGATGCACACCTTTCGCCAACTAACGATTGGCTCGCTTTTGAGTCTATCGATCTGCTGCTCCACTGCATCTACTGCCGATCCAACCATACAAAACGCAAACCATATTTTCAACGTGATTCACGATTCCATGCGCCAATGGGGCTCATCTCTTCATCATAATGGCGTCTCCTTCTTTCTCGCAACAGTTCCTGCAGGGACTCAATTCTATCATGGTACCTCCAATGCCGGCCTCGTAAGTGGCATGGAATGGCTGGCCTTTGAGCCTGAGCATGCCATGGTCTTTGCTCGACCTCACCGTGGTCCTCCTCCCCACAATCCACCTGATGATGACAGTGACATGGAGGATCAAGATGGCCACCATGAAGAACTACGTCGTCGTCATGATCAGGACCCTTCTCAGCCTCCTCTAGACTTCAACGAGAACGACTCGGGATATCTTCACACTTACGCCGCCGCCAAGGATCTTCGCCTCGTTTATATCGATGGAATGTCAGCTGGAAAAACGAACAAGGGAACTCTTGACTCACAGGACTATGTCTTATTCAATGGTACTATAGAAAACTTCTCTAAGGACAAGAAGCCCCATCGTGGCCCTGGCGGCGAGTACGACCGCGCCAAAAAGGCATGTGAAATGGCGGAGAATGAATGGGATGGCCGCATCGATGGTGTTCTTCGTATGGAAGCTGGATTTGAAATCATTCTTTGCTCGTTTGAGCGGGGCTTGACGCCGATCCGTACAACCCAAATCAAGAAGGATACCAGGTCATGGGGGAAAGGCAAAGGCGGCCCCAAACCGCATGGCCCTCCTGGAGGTGACAAGAAAAGAAAAGGTCCTGGTCCTGGAGGACATGGACCGGACTCGTCGCGTTGGATGCGTGCGGTTACCTCCCGGTATGATAGTATCGGGGGCAACAGAGTGTCGTTGAACTATGACAGTTTTGTAACTGCCTACTCACATGAGTTCAACCTTTTCCCTAACGAGTCCACTCTGCCTCGTTTGGCACATCTTTCTTCCATGAACTGGACAACTTTGCGCTGCGAAATTACTGCTATGGTGTTGAGTCAGGATCCCAAATCTACTTGGGATTGGCAAGCCACTGCTGATATGATCGTTACTCGGTATAGCGATGAGCTGTCTTACATGACCTCCGGAAAATTCGCCGAGCCCAAGGACTTCCGTGATCATATCGAGATGCTCTTATCACCCTTCATAGACTACAGCGAACGAGATATCTCGGAAGAGGCTGAGAGATGTGCTACTCAGTTTCTGCCTTTCCAGATTCAAGACGAGAAGGCTCTGGCCGCGCATGCCCTGCATCATGTTGCGCACACTATTTGCTCGACATTACTCGAAGCCTGGGCTGAAGAAAATCTTAGCCTTGCCCAGGATCGCGTGCGATCTTTGATTGCTTACTTGGATTGGACGACCTGGAAAGAATGCCGCGGTTGTGAAGATAACGAGATTTGCGTTCTACCAATCTGGCCAATGGGCACCATCTCTGATTACGACAACCCAAAGTGCAGAGATGCCTCTCGTCCGTATGAGGGAGAGGATGGGGATAGCTATTGGGGTCGAATGCATGGGTGATTTCATATTAAGACAGCGGAGTTGAAGATTGACTCGGAGCAGATATAATAAAATCAGGTTAAGCTCCAAAATTTCCATTTGGATATCAATTCTTGACGTAATAAATAGGTACAGATGAATTTGTAACGAAATATGTAGACGGGAACTCCTCATGTGCAGTCGTTTTGGTGTGCGTCAGCTCGAAAGCAACTCCTGCACCCTCGAAACATATCAACAGAGGACCCATAGAAGCGAATGTTCAAAATCCCTTCAAGGGTATCAAGGGTGGAAATAGTATAGAGAAAACATCATTTACAGAGCACCGCCGGCGACGGAGCCGACAACGTTCTCCAGGGAGCCGAGACCCAGAGCGCTGAGGAGGCCAGTGGCAGTGCCCTCAAGCTTGACAAGCATGGCAGAGCTGCCATCCTCGCTCAGAACGCTGAACAGCTGGGTAGGGTCAGCAGTGATGGACTCAGCCTTGGAGACAAGGCCGGTCACAGAGGAAGCCTGAGCGACGACAGTACCAACGGGGCCCTGGACGGAGGAGAGGTCGAGACCACCCAGAAGACCGAGAACGTTAGATCCAAGCTTGACGGGGAGAACGTCACCGTTCATTCCAACGATGTGCATGACGGTTTCGGTAACATCACGCTTCAGGCTGCCAGAGCCAAGGCCCTCGAGGGTACCAACGAGGCTACCGACGAGGGAGCCAACCTGGGGAAGGCCAAGACCAGAGAGGAGGCCCTCAACGGTGGAAGTGAGCTTGACAAGAGCAACGGAGCCGCCTTCAGTGGCGACGGTCATGAAGTTGGAGCCGAGACCCTGCAGGTTCAGGCCATCAAGGGAAGATGCGGTCTGAACGATCTCACCGACAGGCTCCGAGAGAGGCAGGTCGAGACCGGTCAGAAGGTTGGCAACTGTGGGCTCCAGCTCAACCAGGATGTTCTTGGACTCCTGGTTGGTGACGGTCATGACACTGTTGACCTTGTTGGAGGCACTGCTAGGCGAAGCAGTGGGAGCACCGGTGCAGGTTGGGATACCGGAAGGAATGGGGACGCCAGAGGGGATGACACCGGATGGGATGCAGCTAGGGACACCAGAGGGGATAGTGCCACTGGGAATGATGTTGGTGGGCAGAGCCGCAGCAGTGGAGGCCAGAATGGCGGCGATGGTGAAAGACTTCATCTTGTTTGGTTAAGAGAGTGACTGATGCTGAAAAAGCAGTAATGAATGGACGGTATAAAACCGGAAAAAGGAAGGACTGTAGTAAGAAACGGTGGGAAAATGAAATGCTTCTTGGGGATGAACAAGACAAGAAAGTCAAATGGGTTGGAATACTCTTTTATACACACACCTTCAGAGATGATTCTCAGGGGCCACTCCCCAATTCCAAGCTCTGTATCCAACAGCGACCTCTCTCCTACCATTTCTGACGTCGAAAGAGAGGATATTCTCCACATTCAAGATGTTACAAGGCAACACTCACACCCCCCGTCTCCACGAATTTTGCCAATAGTCCAATCCCATGAGATGAAGATGGACCTCGGGGCCGGGTATCCTTTCATGTCAAAGGGATTAGATCCACAAGTTGGAGCCCAATTGAGGTGTAAGAGGAGCCAACACATTAAGATTGGACACGGAAGCAGTCCTAGTCCTCTCATAAGCTTCATAGCGGGTTCATCTTCATTAGCCACTCCGCAGATCTGCTTCCTCCGTCTTCGCCCAGAGTTATACTTCTTTGCCGAGCGGTCCAAAGGAGCTCCGCAATGATTAACGGCTTTTGATGGTCTTCCGATGAACAGAAGGATTGAATATAATTCCCATTGCGTCCTGCGTATCAACAGACACGAATGTTAGCGAAAAAAGCAACTCAGTGGTTAAATCTACCTAAGTCATCCTTCGCCACATGGTTCGCATGCACCTGTAGCGTAGCAACCGGGGCTAAGTTCCCTGCAGGGCTAAGAGGGTGTCAAAACACACTTCTTTGAAGAGTTACCGGCAAAGCTTTCTTAACCCGAAGATCGTCATTAGGGTTGCCGCCAAAACTCCAATATCTACCAATGGCAGTACGCGTAAACGCTCGGGTCCCTCAGGATCTGCAATGTTGACTTCCTCGAAAACAGTCTCAATGGGTGCGTTTATCCCCGCCAGAAGGGGCACATTACTTGGTTAGAGGTCCTGTTGTAAACAGACACTAACATTAAATAGCGCCGCCAGTGGATCCTCTAGCCTCCCCGAAGCCTGGTGGACTCGTTCCTGTCAGGGGGGAAACAGAATGATGTTCGAAGGATTCCGTATACCAAGCCCACCCTGACATCATAGAATGACATTCGTTTATTTGAAATCTGCCTCAATTCTCCCAGGGGATGAATTGCTATGGTTGGAAGGCCCCCAGCTGGCTTACGATATATTTATCCTCACCAAGTACAGCACTTTGACGTCAGATAATCCTGAAACACGACCTCTCCACCATCAAAAGTGGCGAACGAGGTTCCCCTGAAGATCCACTGGGATTGATGGGGTCAAACCGTTGCTCGCTCGGAGAAACCTTGGGGAAGCCCGTCAGCCAACGGGAAAGTTCCACTATCAAATTTCATGAGCGCGGGGTGAGAAACTCAAATTGGTTCTTGTCGCCAGGACTTTCTCTCGGAGGCATCTAAATGATCAAAATTTAAAATAACGAGAAGCCTATATTCGAGTACTTTTGTTGTTAAAGGCTACTATATTGGTGGTATTGAAGTTCATCTTGGCATTCAAGAATGGTTCCGCATAGGTACTAAAGACTGTGATAGCGATGGTTTCTGTACGGAGTAGCAAGTAACAAGCATTAGAAATCATGCATGGTAGGCTCATCACATGTGAAAATCCTTTTGACCCGAGACCAAAGTGCTGGATATACTCCATACTAGTGCTAGTAACGCTAGAATGCTAGAAGGACTTTGCAGCCAGGCACAGCCACTAGCAAATGCCGGGCCTACTTTTTATTTCGCAATATCCATTCGCCGTAATTCTCAATGGAGAAGGTGGTTGTGATCTGGCAGAAGAGGCTTTCAGGATCAGAATAGTACTTCGTAGTCCAAATTGCAATGCAAGGTGTTCCACAATGGGAAATATTTCATTCATTCGCTTTACTAGTAGTAATGGACCGGAACTTATAAGAGAATCTCGATACATGCTTCTCCAATATCATCGACCGATGTACTGTAGGTACATATTTGACTTGCATCCATGTGGTTTGAAATATGTGGGCCTTTTAACTAGCGCAGGGGATCGACCATTACAATCAGAATGCCTGTGTTAGATAGTAATAAACAGTCATTTATTTCCGCGAGACGCCCCTGGACTTGTAATCTCAAAAATAGAAGCACGCTGTGTAGAATCTATTGCCCTAAAACTGCACCTCCACCCGGTGAACATTTGACAGTTTCTTCTGCCCAAGAATCGATCTCGGCTAATGTTTTCTGAATATCATTCTTGATCAAAGGTATTGTTTCAGCCCCTAATAGTAGTCTGGTGGGCAATTGGCGTTCTTTCTGTCCAACGACTATTTGGAAGAGCACACGAGCGCAGATTTCCGGATCGCTCCATGATTCTTGGGATCCAGGATTGGTGATATAATCCAGAAGCTGATTGAACAGGGTGCCTGGTATGTTATAGGCAGCATGTCGTGCTGGTGTCTTCATGTTAGGCCCAGCGAAATTCGTACGGATTCCCCCTGGTGCAACGATCATAAGCTTGATGTTCCATTCTGGATTCACTTCTTGTGCAACCGATTCAGTAAATCCCTCCAATGCGAATTTGCTGTCAATAGTTTAGTGAAATGTACTAAGATTTGAACTTTACTTGAAGATTCACCTAGCATGATAGTATGAATGGCCTGGTGCAGTCCACCATCCGCCCATCGAAGATATTTGCAGGACTGTCCCTCCTTGTCCCTTGGGGTTTATCTCTCGAAATATTCGTAATGCTTCTTTTGTAATGCGCACCGGTCCCCAGAAGTTGGTCTCAAGTTGAAGCCTGGCATCGGATTCAGAAATTGCCTCCGTGTCTCCAGTCAGACTATACCCGGCATTGTTGATGAAAACATCAATGCGGTTCCAAGTTTGAATTGCACTGTTGATAGCTGCGATGATTGACTCTTGTGAGATAACGTCAAGCGCAAGTTTTAGCACGTTGGTATCGTCCGGTAGATACGATAGCGAGTCCACATTGCGAGCCGTGGCTACAAGATGGTGGCCGAGATCATAAATAGTTTTTGCGAGAGCCTTGCCGAGTCCAGATGAACAACCAGTCACTAACAATGTAAGAATTTCGAAACCAAAAGAAGACAGGAAAAGACATGGCTGGATTCAGCTTTCTGGACAACTCACCAAACCAGACTGTTTCCTTGCCCAGTGCTACTCCAGAGGACGGCATCCTATCGTGGAAATGGCTTAGCTTTATAATTCGCGTAAACTTAGAGAATCGCTGAGCTCAAGTTTGACAAAGCTTGAAAACATCAGTTCGGGGAGTCGAAATCAACGTGCCTTCTTATATGATTTGCCCAAACCCTTTAAATCCGGCTTGTATCCGATGATAACTATAGATCTTGAATTGAATTGAGGCTTGTCGCATGAAGACAGATCGATCTAACCCTTTTAGGAACATGCACTAGTCCAAATGGCGTCGAGCTGGTGGGTCAAACGGTTGAATTGCTGTCAGATTCGCCGCGACATCAGCACATCTTTGAATTTGAACCCGTATCAGAAATCAATCACTCCGGTTTCATCCCGGCCGCGTGGCGATACCCTAGTACAGTTACTTCTTCCGGCTAAGAAAAGCCTCTCCGAGCTTCAGCGATGGCTCCTGCGAAAAGTGGATCCGCCTTTATTGTTATCACCGAAGATCCGCAACAAGATCGTGGTAAGCGGCTGAGCGAAGTGCGTTCGCACCTTGCAAAGGAACGTCATCGGTCTCGACGTGGGAAGCATCATCTTGTCGTGCATGGCAAAGGTGGCCAAGCATTTATGGGGCAGGAGGATGTTTTGAGCCTCATGCCAAAGGAGATTGTCGTTAGACACAAGTCCCCTCCATTGGCATCGTCAGCCATCGGCTATCGACGAATGCAAAAATGTGAGTTAACTCATGATTAATGAGTGCGATACTCAAATTGCTCTTCATACACATCATGTCCAATTATTTCTTAATACTGAACATGACAGTTATGCACGAATATGTGCTCTATGGCCACCAGGTACACCCGTTCTTCTCCCATGTGATAAATGCAGCAGTATCCCATACAGCTCTTATGAGCACGAAGATTCTCAATGCATCGGCATGGGATGATTTGAATACGGAAGGACAGGTCAGTTACCTGACTCTACAACAACATGTGATAACTCGCAAATTGCTTGGTCAGGTACTGGAAGATATGGAGCTAGCATGCAGTGAACCTACCCTTGCAGCTTTAGTCGCAACATTATTATTTGATGTAATGTTGCCCCTGCCCCAGGTCATTTCCCCCCATCTGAACACTAACAAAATTGGACAGATGGTAAATGACCAGAGAGACGTTTTCGTATATGACTTAAAAGTGATGCACCAATTAATGACTATGCGAGGCGGCATAAATAATATGGGGTTTGAAGGCCATGTGAAGAGCAGTCTGCTTGTGTATCGAATTGCCAACCGAACTAAATAATGATTTTGATTACTGGCTAATATCAAGTTAGGATCGAGCAACTCCAAAGAGTCGTCGAAATACCTCCGTATGCATCTTTCAGTGCGCAATTCAGCCCAGGCACCGATTTGGACATACCACCATCAGCATCTATAGATGTGGCTCTCTTCACTCTAGGAATGGAGCCTGCGTCTCCATCGGAGTGGGATGGCATCAACCGATTGATCCCGGGTTTGAGCAGCTTCTATGAAGAAGTACTATTGTCAACCCAGGAAGCTCATTTTAGAACCGGTCTCGGCCTGGACTGTCGACTCGCTGTACAGAAAACAACGCCGTTATTTGACACCCCATGTTTATATGATCAGATACAACATGATGATAATCGGATACCTGCATTACTTCAAGCAACTATGATCATGGAGCGGACCCATCATGCTACATCTGACGCAGGAATCGCTGGACTAGCTGATGCGATTGCGTATTTAAAGGATCTGCTACAGGCAACTGATCTCGATAACTGCTGGACTCCACTGTCTGGTGCATTGATATGGTGTCTTTCTATCGGGGCCCGGAGGTCTTTTCCGGGGGCTGTCCGGAAATGGTTTGTCATGCAGACTGCGCGTGTTAGCTGTGCCGTTGCGATGAATCGACCGGATGCCGTGGTGAGATGTCTTCGCGTTGTAGTGGAAGGACTAGATGGGGCGGATTTTTGTCGAAGAAATGGTTGTCCTCCACACATCGCTGAAACTTGATGAGGCAATTGAATCAATTACATTCCATATAGTAGAACACAGACTAAATAATATCCTTCCTTATTCCATACTATACCACTAGTTTGATCTTGAGAAATGGAACTGTGTTTCAGTGAACTAAATCCGCCAATAGGATAATACTGATATGACACCCATACTGCACTACTGTAATATTCCTTGTGGCAACCCGTCGGCAGTTTCGTAGCGCCGTGCCAAACAAGTTCGGTCCGACAATGTGGGGAAGTCCAAGTTGAAGTTGAGCGGGGACTTCCCCAGCTGCAAGACATCTTAGTCTGAGTGTATTCGGGATAGATGATCATCCAGTTTAATATCTACTATGTCTCTACAAGAGTAATTCACAAGAAGTGTGATCATTGTGGACATTTCGAAGTATTATTCTTCATATTAAAGCAGTACCTCGGGGTCTTTGATTGGTCGGATCTATAGAACCCCGGACTATGTACATATATGTACATACTATGTATGTGATACCTGGTATCAAGAACTGTCTTGGCTGCTAATTCTTTCTCCATGGACTATAACACTGGACTCTATTTGATACAATGGCGGATAAAATAATTTGCATTCCAGAACGAAATCTAAAAGATGAAAATTCCAGTAAGCACAATTCCAACTCGGCACTCCGCAGTTTCGATTGTGGGGAGGTGGAGAGGCGGGAATGATTTTTCCCGGCCTCGTAATTATCCAGGCACACCAAATGGCAAAGGCGCAAGAACTCGGAGTTAAATCATTTAAAAGATTTAATGCTCGCCAGTTTACTCGTCGTCTACTGCCTTTTTTGACCTTTCATCCTTTATTCCTCTTAAGCTCCGTCTCGCTGTCGTACTTTCTACATCGACTTCCGCATAGATCCGACCACAATGGCGAACTCACCTCAAGATTTGAAAGTCGCCATTTTGGGCGCTGGTATGGGTGGATTGACGACTGCACTGGCACTAGCTCAGCGTGGCTTCAAGAATATTGATGTATATGAAAGCGCACATGATCTTGGATTTGTGGGTGCTGGTATCCAACTCGCTCCTAACATGGCGCGAGTCTTGGATGGTCTTGGTGTATGGAAGCCTATTGAGGCTGAAGCCGTCAATATTTCTGATACATCTGTTCGAGGTAAGCTTCATGGGAATCAAAAGAAAGGACAGTAATATCCAAAGTAATGATGACGGAAACGTTAACATAACCTGCAGAGGGTGCAACTGACAAAGAGCTTGCCCACGTGGAGTTGGGTTATATCGAGAAGACATATGGATATAAGCATATGGTTGGTCACCGTGCATCACTTGCCGATGGTTTATATCAGGGTTGCTTGAAGCAGTCTGCTATCAAATTCCACTTTGCCACTACTGCCCAGAACGTCGAGTCTTTCGGCCCGAAGCCTTCATTTACTGCTGTACCTCGGGATGAGACGCAAAAGCCTTACAAAGTGCAATGTGATGTTCTCTTAGCTGCCGATGGTATTAAGAGCCAAGCCAGAGTTGAGATGCTGAAGCGATTGAATGTCGACGTTGGTGTAAAAGATACCCACCAAGCCGCCTATCGAATTATGATCCACAAAGATCAGATCAAGGATGACCCCGAGCTTCTTGCTCTGATCAACAACACCAGAGTTACTCGTTGGATTGGTGAGAAGCGTCATATTATCGCCTACGCCGTCTCCAATAACACTATTTACAATCTGTCCACCACCCAACCAGACACTAACTTTGCCGCTGCCACCAATGCCACCTACACCACCAAGGGTGACAAGAGCGCCATGCTGGGCGTTTTCTCGGACTTCTGCCCAATGGTTCAACGTATGCTGAACTATGTCCCCGAAGGTGAGGTCTGCGAGTGGAAACTCCGCGTTCATGACCCTCTTCCTACCTGGGTTCACGAGCAGATGGCTCTTATCGGTGACGCTTGTCACCCTACCTTACCTCATCTTGCCCAAGGTGCTGCTCAAGCCATTGAAGATGGTGCTGTGTTGGCCGTTGCACTATCTCGTTTGCCCGACACAAGCCCCGAATCCATCAACAAGGCCCTTCGTGTCTATGAGAGGGTTCGCAAGGGCCGTGCTGAAGCACTCGTCGATATGGCTACTGCCTCTGGTCGTGCTCTTCATCTTGGTGATGGTGCTGCAAAGGCTGAGCGTGATCGTCAATTTGCTGCTCTCCGTGCTGGAGGTGGCAAGGGCCCTGTCCCTGATAAATGGGCTGATGCTGATGTGCAGCGTGAAATTTATGGCTTTGACTGCACGAAGGTTACTGAGGACAACTTTGACGAGTACTTCTCGCAGCTGTAAGCGCTTGATTTTTCTTTCTCCATTCCTCGAGACATTTCTGGACTTTGGCGTAGCCCCTCTTGTTAAAATCCCGTTGTTACTTCCATGTGTACATACTACTACCTATAAATAGGTATCTATGATTCTTACGTGCCATCAAAAGAGAACTATTATTTTACACTTACGAGAGCTCGTTGCTAAGATACTTGCTTTTAGGGACAGCGCTGGAAGCAGTCAAGCACGACTATAAAATAAGTTCGAAATTCACATGAGGCCCTATGGATACTATCCTAGACTATATAGTCATGGGCCTCATGTATGGATATATTGATTCCTACTAGGAAAACTAATACACTATTAGTTTTGTAATTTGTACTACAAGATACCTAGTTTTTAAGTAGTACTTCTGGGAGTGATCTCCTTGTACATAGTTCTTGTATTCCAAACAGTTAAATTATCACCAAATTTGAATTCAAACAGCTCGTATATATAATCTATTACTAGATGATTAGTATCTACTACTGTAATACTGTAGTAACCTTACTATGTTGGTTTATAGTTGGAACTATATACACCAACGTGAATGCTCCCGCCTCTCCACACCGCGCTACGCGAACTCCCGCCGATTTGCAATTTCAACTTCAACTCCAACCTGCACATTTGCCCAATTTCTAAACCCTCGAGCGGCGCGAGTACAATGCTGTACTCTTCGTTTCAGACCGGACTAGGATAAATGCCTTTCCCGGGAGTATGTTCACCCTGCATTGTTTACTTATTAGCATTTACCAATCCCTCGCCTTAGACTCCATCTCCATTCCGTTTGTCTCGCCGCCAACATTCGACGCGTAGAGGGGCCGGCCCTCGATTTTCCAATTCCCCTCGGTTTCTCCTCTCGCAGTCTACTCCTAAGCAAGATAACGATCTTGAGATCGACGATGAAGATGGCAACGATGCACCTTCAACTTCAAGGACTCCGCGAACCCCGGCCGCTTCGCATAGCACCCTTCCACCACCGCGTCGGCAACGAGAGGTGATTGAAGACTCCGATGAAGATGAGCCATTTACAGAAGATGGGATTCATACCAATGATCAGAACGAAGATGGGGTTGTTGATGATGCTATCAATAGCACACCCTCAGGCGAATCTGGCACGCCTGGACCTTTCGACGAGGAATTCGATACAATTTTTGCGCCAGAAAGGGACGGACAAAAACGAAGACGGCTAGAACCAGGTGGACGGATTTCACTTGACCGCAAATCAGACCAGAAAAGTCCATTGTCAGCTCTCTCATCTGAACCACGGCATAAGCCGATCACTTCACTTGGCTCGCCTACTTCCCAGCCAACACCTGGGGCATTACCCCAAGAAAGAGACATACATGAGACACCCGCTCCGCGTGGCCGAACTATGGGCCCATGGTTTGCAACACCAGGAACGATAAGCACCCCGTTTCGCAGTAAACCTCGGTTCATGATCTCAACAAAGAAACCTCCGAACACCCAGTCGCATACCCGAGGCGAGACACCATCGATTTCTCGACCGGCATCACCTCCAGAAAGACGTAAACCAAACTTCATTCTCCCCCGCTCGCCATCACCGCCAGCTGTAGCAGAGGATATCCCGGCTCCTTTCTCCCCATCCTCGCGCGCATTGCGTCGGCGCGGGCGACCCCGTGCCGGAGCTGGGATCTATGCCCCAGGCGGGATGGCTGCGGAGGTCCGCAGCTGGATTCTGGAAATGGGATCGAAGCGCGAAGCAGTATCAAGTTTGGCCCTACAACCGGATCAAACCCCTGGTAGAAGGCAATATTTGGCGACTGTCCGCGTTATACATGCAAATCATGCAGTACTAAGTAGCTCGGGGCCATTAACCTTTGTTCAAGCTGAGAAAACGAACGGGACTTCTACGGACATAGATAATCCGGAAATCATACAAATAATGATGATGGGGCTACCTCGATCTCGACCGGTCTCTCGTGCTGATACTGTCCAGTCTGCTCCTCTCCAGACGGGCGACTCGTTGGGCATACATCACGGTCTCACCTGGAACGTGGAACTTCATGCATTTAAAACGCTGGATCCTTGTCTGGCGTCAACGGAGAACCTACATATCCCATCGGCCATGCAAAATGCTGGCTATCCTCCGAAAAAAGATTGGTTGATCGCTATGGAATGGGATATTCTTGAGACCTGACGCTGGAATATCTCATCCCCTGCTACTTTAAATATATTTTACCCGCAATCCGTCCAGTATGCACCACCCAGATAAGATGCATGGCGTTATCAGAGTTCAGCGAATGAGATCTCTGGCTGGATGCAAGTAACACATGCTTGCTTTACCTCGTTCTGTCAGACACATCACCCCGCCACTGATAGCCCGGCTCGTCGATCCTTAAGAGTTTCTTCTAAATCACATTCTCGTATTCAAGCAGTTGATAGCTGCCAAATCTCCAAGTATATAACTCAAGATGCTACAAACGGAACGTACGATATGTGAGAAGCAAACCATTCGTATCCTAGCGATACCACCAATTTCCCCGACTCTCCTTACTCTTCCAACCGAACTTCAGCTGCATATCATCAGCTATTTGGACTATCCGTCAGCTCTCGCAATTTCACAAATTAATAACCGATTTCGTTCTATAGTTCAAGTCGAGAGTCCACAATCATCGGTGCAAAAAATGGTATTCTTGAATGCAATGGAAACATGGCAAAGGTAAATCGATAATCAGATCGCCCCCAATTCTATAAACAGTCCCTGGTGTCAATGAGCACTAATACTAAATATTTATTCCAGAAATAATGCAAAGTACGCCTGCAAATTCTGTCTCAAACTCCGACCTGCCCATGCATTCGCCGATAATCAACTCTACGGCGCCAGAGGTAAACGTGGATCAGAGTGTGATCGCCGCGTATGTCTAGACTGCGGGTTTCGCAAAAGAATCTATCAACCAGGCCAACCAATTGTCGTAAATGGCCGAGAACAAATACTATGTTGTCTTTGTGGGGAGAGACGACGATACGGATTATATTGTATGCTCTGTTGGCGGTGCGAGAGTTGCTTTTCGAAACACAGTATGCCGAAAATCCCATTTCATACGAGTTTGGAGCAATATATTCGACAACATGGATGTCCGCGATGTTCGCATCATTTGGAGGATCTGGGTAGTCCGGAGTTGGAGTCTCAGGTTACGATTGAGGAGTTGTTGTTGTTTCAACGGATGAAGATTGCTGGGTCGGAGAAAGATTTGGAGGAGTCTGCTTGCTCTTGGTATGAGGATTATCGTTAAGATTGTTCGTGAACGATTTTGAACGGGGTTGGATGGAATCAGGCGAGAATAAATGCACTGCTCACGGTTGTTTAGTGTAGCATCTGATGCGCGAAGAGCGTTGAGCAAGGTATACTTCTAGTACCAACCGACTTAAAGATGAATCTATGGATATGAAGTGTAATATGTTCAACTTTTGATTATGCACAATCCGGGTATATTCTAGATGCAAACAAATGGTAAAGGATGACCTTGAAACAATGACAAAATGCCTCATATAATCATCAGTCCTTGATGGCCTTGAGTGCGTCGACGGCGACATTGCATCCCCACCGAACCAGCTTCTCGTCTTTCTCAGCGACGATATCACTCTTCGTCACAACCTTGCGGATGAAAAAGATCAGACCCTTGGCAATCTGGGGCGTATCCTGTACTCGCAGGAATATCTGCATCAATGCCTCTTCGTCTCGGTTTGAGTCATCCGAGCTGTCCTTCTTGGCCTTTTTCTTGTTCGCTTTCTTGGTCTTCTGCGATTGTTGAATGAGACTTATGAGCAAGACCTCAACAAATGTCTTAGTTTTAGGTTGGAGATAAGCGAAATTCAGATTCTTGAGTACGCCCAGAGTAAGACTTCCATCAGCGATGAGCATGCCATACATCTTAGCAAGATTGACAACAGCCTTCATGCTGACACCACTCTCTTCATCATCCGGGTCAAAGCTATCATCATCTTCGTCATCCCCACGCTCGCCCATACGCTTAAATACGTTCCAAAGCGCAAACATGAAGGACATTTTGATGCGTCGTCCCATATCTCCGCAGATTCGACGGGAGATAAGAGTATAGTAAGGGTTGTGCACCTCTTCTTCCATGGCGCAGTGAAGAAGCACACGAGGAATCTCGAATTCTTGCGCTCGCTTCAGTCGAAGCTTCATGAGACGGACATGCGCATCTTGAAAGTCGGTAGCGGACATTATAGCGACGAAGATCGACCGGCGAACATCAGTATTCATTCGATGCGCTTTGGCAAGGTCGCCCAGATCAGGCTCGGCCTCACTATCATCATCATCCACGGCATTTGCGTTTCGAGTTTGAACACCAGCTAATTCCTGTCGTGCCGATACCAATGGATCTTCTCTCCAACTGGCTCCGACTAACCACCATTTACCTTTCTTAGAGGAATCGTGAATATCGGCGCGAGTAATATTGATGGGTTCCGAAGCACGAATCACACGAGAGCTATTTAGGGATCCTAGAATCTTGCGCATTTTGGTGATATGTTCGGACGTCACGCTGGCGCCGATGCCGGATTTGACACGATTGTTCTTTAAATCGGTGATGGTCTCAATCATGAACTTTGTTCTAACGGACATATTGGCTTCACCTGCCTTGGCGACTGCAGGCTGGATAAGCAGTACAATGTCCTTGAGTGCAGATGGGTCGTCTTGTCGGAGTTGAGGACCACAGTCTGACAAACAGAGGTTAGAAAAAGCAATGTTATATAGATGGCAATGAATGGATACTTACTGCGAATGACCTTCAATAGTAATTCTGTGTTGGTCTCTGTGATCTCCTGCAGAAAGAGACGAATGTAATCAAACATCAACGGGCTTCCAATGACATGGAAATTGTAAAGTTGGGCCAAAAGAGAAACAAGATTGATAGCCTCTTTGCCTTCAAACTCTCCACGTTCATCACTTCCAGCATCCAATGTCTCGACAATCTTTTGTACAATCTCTGCACCAAAGTCCATACCCATCAATTTGTATAGAGCAGCAATGAATCCGGCGTGGAGAACAAGGAACGTGTCTTGAAGAACAGATCTTTCACAGATAAGACCCATCAACAAATCAATGATCGTGGAAGTGACATGCTGACGGGGGTAATCACGGTAGAGCTTTTCGAATTCGGCGACGATAGATATCAAATTGGCCTCGGAAAGCTTATTCAAGTGTCCTTGTGCTTGTCGCTTGAGTCTTGTGAGTGATTCAGATTCAGGATCTTGACGCGCACGAAGTGAAGGTGGGATATATTTCTGAGCTGGTGTGATCTCTTTCTTAGTCGGAGGCGCAATATAGGGATTTTCACGCTCTTTCGGAGGGGCCTTCTCATCTCCATCGAATCCCTCGAATTCACTGCCCTCAGCCTCTTCACTGTCATTGTCAGATCCAAAGATCTCCTCATCAAGATCAATCTCCTCGTCACTATCACTCTCCCCTTCCTCCTCATCAACTTCCATTGCGGCCGCCTGACGCTCCTGAGCTTTCTGTCTTTTGCTCTGCAACCAGTCATCCGCTTCACGCTTGCGCTTCTTACTGTCATCCTCCGAGATCTCTCCCAGATCACCCATCAAGTCCTCCAGACCATCCTCTGCAAATGCCTTTGGCAATTTTTTGCCCTTCTTGAGTCCCAACTTCTTCTCCAAAGCAGCGATTTCCGCATCATCCTCTGCCAACTTCGATTTAACCGTTGAAGAGACATGGCCTCGCTTGGAGACATTTGCGTCAGTCTGACTTTCGAAATCCTCCGACTCGTCCTCGGATGCATCCTCATTCAAATAGTCTGGCTCGCTCTCGTCGGATTCTGTCTCCACCTTTTTCAATTTGGTCGCCTCGTTTTTCTTGGACTTGAGCGCTGACTTGGATTTGCTCTTCGGCACGTCGTGAGCATCGTCACTGGCTAAGTCAGACTCATCCTCGTCGATATCTTCTCGTTGTTTGTGCTGAAATCGCTGGTTTGGGCCTCGACTCGGCTGTACTGGTGTCTTTCTCGACTTCTTTTCCGTTCGCTCGGCTTGTCTTCGTTCTTTGCGTGTAGTGGGACCTTTCTGTTGTCGCTTTTTGTCTCCATAAGTATCTCTGATCCCCAACTCCGCTCGCAAATGACGAGGGAGAGAGGTCGTATTATGCATTGGCCGAGGCATTATGAGACTGTCAACTTTCTCTCGACGTTTCAACCTGCTTTCTTTTCTCCAAGAAAGAATGCGGGCGGTGGCAGATCCACTTTTTCTGCCGGGCGGCCAGTAATCGCCCCACGTGAGAGTCTCGACTGGTTTGTGGCCTCAACTCAACTTGAAGCTCTCCTCAAGTCAAAAATCCAGCACCGAAGTTGCAATTATGGCACCGCATCTTGGAAATGATGAGGTATTTTACATCTAAGACCCAGTCTGCGTGTGGTTTGTTGGATAATTGCTCTGCGAATTCCAGGCTCACCAGACCGCCGCTCTGTTGACCAGTCATCGCTAATATCTGGGGAATTTAGTTCTTCTCATCTCTCACCGATCTTCTCGCTAAGACCACTGAAAAGGCACGAGGCTCCGTCACTTTATCTCAGAAGCCTCTCATCGAAAATGTCACCACCTCTCAACCCTCAATTCTGATTCGTGCGACCGATGGAAACACCAGTGCCCCGCGAGTGAAGAAAGATGGAAAAGTGGTCAAGGGCAAGGCTTCGAAAGCCACAAGAATCAAATTCTCTACAGTCGTCCCTGCGGATGAGCTGGAGGCTTTCTATACCCGATACGTGGAGATTTGCAAGACTGGTATGACCGGGCTGAAGAAGCGGGATCGCAAGCGCAAGGCGAAGGGTAAGGGCGGTGCGAAAGCTGCGAAGGCATAAGGTGCTGCATTGATACCCTTTCTATTCATGACGATTACCAAGGTGGTTGCACTCGGCACGGTGCAAGATCTGATGATGGCTTTGCTTTTGCATTTGCTCGGCGTTTAAATGGTGGCTCTAATTTCGAAAGAAGCCCTTTGATCTCGTTGGTTGTTTATTACCTTGCTTCTAAGGTGTACATAATTTCAATCGAACCAATGTACCTTATGATTCATTTCAAGCCCGCTTTTTTTATTTCCCTCGAAGATTGAAATGTACACCAAACTTCGAATTATATACAGGTGGTTGATGTAAATTACCCCACCGCCAGTGGAAATTGACCCTTTCCTGTCTCACAACGGAACATCCAATGAACCCCTTCATATTCTTCCCTCGCCCTCACATTGACAGGGAATGTGCCCCTCACGGCACCCATGATCGAAACCAAGGATGTCGTGTCGGTTGGAGGTGCCTTCCACGTTCCACCAATGGGTGCGATGTCATATCGCAAGGCCATCATGGCTCCAATACCCAAGACCTCGGAGCTGGCGAAATGACGCCCGGGGCAAATCACTGGAGAGATACCGAATGGCATAAATCCACCCGTGCGCCGAGGTTCCTTCTTTTGAGGCCCGGCGCTGGATGGATCGGGTTTGATGAATCGTCTGGGATCAAATACTCCAGCACTATCTCCCCACACTTCGGCACGTTTGCCAATGACACCTCCTGGCATTGAAATCATAGATCCTGCTTTGAGAAGATACTTGTCACCGATCAATGTGTCCTTGACAACACAGCGTGTGGGGGTTGTAGTGGTGCGCCAACGCAAGATCTCCTGGAACAAAGATAATACAAATGGACAACGTTCCTTGATAGCCGTTATATTGACTGTGTGGGTACCATCCTCTGAAATGGACAGCGCATTTTGCCTTATCTCTTCCCGGAATTCCCTAAGAATCTCTGGGTTAGAGAAAATGTCAAAAAGCGCCCAGAATACCGCCGGCACGGTGTTAGACACGAAAGCTAGTTGCATCGGTACTTCGAGCTGCGCGTAATCCTCCAAGCTGATGCCATGCTCCATTGACTTCTTATATCTTACTTTCTCCAATTCAGATGCACCCTCAATGCCATCTTTTTGGAGATACTCGAGCAAAGCGCGAGAGATTTTGTTCCGGGCATTCCATGCTTTGCGTGCCGTTAGCCAGGGCAGAAAATTGGGCATCAGGCTGCTGAGATTCTCTTCGAAGTCCCTGTGATAAGATGCTTTTAGTAACAAACAGCTATTTCTTTCACTGATATTAAATCGTTGTTTGAATAGCATACCAGAAAGCATCGACGATTTCAGGGTCTCGATACGGATTTAATGGACCATATGTTGCTTCCGTACTCGCCGCGGTGATCATGTCTCGAGCCCAACGATATAGATCAAAACTCGGGGTCTGCTCTAGCTTTGCAATGTATTCCCCTACTGTTTTGATCATAATGGAGTTCATTCGATCCAGCGGTTCTCCAATTAAAGCTGGAGTCATGGCGTGCATGATTTCAGCATTTAGGCCTTGCCCACCAGAGTCTTTATCCAGCATGAGGTTTCTTGTGCGCTTGTTCTTCATACCGGAGAAACTCCGAATGCTCACGTCTAGCAGAGGATCAAATGAGATGGTTTTCTCATTGCGCTGGATTAGACGAACGATCTCTGTAGAAGAAACAACATAAATCTTCATGAACAGCATGTCCAAGGTGAATATTGGATAAGCCGTATTCTCGTTACTGTTGAGATGATAAGTTAAATTTTTTCTTTTCCCTATACATAAATCACCCCACAATTCAATACTCACGCATATTGACTCCAGTACGGAAGACCCTGAAATATCATCCCGAGTAAATGGCCGATCACAGGAAACTTGCTCGGCAGAAATGGTGGCTCTCGGGGGTCGCGCCGCATCCCTTGATAAACCATGCAACCTAGGACTGCAGCTATGCCCAAGAGTAGAAATTGGGTAATCTCAAGCATGGCGGCGACCCAGAGCAGGCTCTCATGTCCCTGAGCTAGCTGAGTCTCGGGGAGATACAAATGGTAAATGTGTTGAGATGATTAGAATCATGGCTGTTTCGTATGGGGCGATGTTTAGAGTGGGGAAGTTGGCCTGGCGCCGCGAACCATTACCGCCAAGAGATCCGTCCAACCACTACATGCTTGGAGATAACTTGATCTTGAGTGTTTCAGGCTAGTATTGACGTCAATGATACAATTTAAATTCTATTCAACAAGATGCCAATAGCTTATAGCATCCGAGAAAAGTATTTGCAGTGCACCAATGTGACTGCCAGTGCCCAGGCAAGTAGCGTATGGCGCAGGTAGATCCTATAACTAGTTACTGAAATACAACTACTTTGTATACGTTCGTGAAGCTGGAAAGGGATTTTTCAATTGTCCTGAGCTGTGAAGTTTGCCAAGTGCCACCTTCAATGTAGCATCAACCTTCCCATATGAGCTCAAGCAAACCTATTCCAGCTGGCCATCTTCTGGCTTCGAATCACATCCATACTGACAGATCTAAAATATTTCCAGAATGGCCATCTCCTTGCGAGTATGATTTCTGCGTATGTTGCTTGAAAGCAAGGCGATTGATGAGGCACGGGGCCCGAGAAAGAAGTTCGGAATATGCGTTGCATCAATCGAAACAATGAGTTGGATCTCTGTGACTACGACATAATCCCAAAGTTCATCTTTTGCTTGATGTCGTACGCATACGCATTCAAACTGCAGTAAAACTTTATCAAGTGAACTTTTTTCCGGGAGTCCTGGGCTGCTCATCAGCCTCCTTCTCATCGTTGGCGACGTTGAGGCTATCAATGTTGTCTAGAGACAAACGCAAGAAGTCGTGCTTATTCTTCCAAGTGACTTGGCTCTCGGCAAAACCTTCACTCTCAGCGGGTGCTGGGGGTGGGTCGGTGATCTTTGTAACGAGATAGGCAGTAGACGCTTCAGCTACACCATACATGAGTACGCCAATGAATGGAGTCTTAAGAATGATGGTGAAGCCGAATGCAAAACCGAAAAGTACGCCTTCGCGATCTCTGAACCATCGTTGCTTCTGTTCAGGGGTGAACTTGATCCGGCGGAAGTAAGGTTCCAGCTGAAGAATGGTTAGATAATAATTACCTCAACTGTGAAAGAGAAACTCACGAGCTCGCGCATCAAGCTTCGTGATGCAAAATAGGTGTGCAGGAATCGAACAATGAAAGCTTTTGGCAGAAATAGGCCAGCGCAGAAGATGACTGTAGCTGGAGTAGACCCAACTTGCTTGCGGAATGTAAAATAACTGGCCGCAGGCATCACGTAACGACCGACAATAGGGACCAAAGAGAGCAGGTAAACTCCAACAAGGAGACCCATCCTCTTAGCGTAGCGGTTGACAAAAGCCACTAAAGCCTCCGTCTTTGGTCCAGAGGGACTAGTGGCACCTTTATTTGGGTACATAACCAGGTTTGGATAGTACATAGCCCGTAGAGTGTCAGGGTTCTCGGACTTGTGCTTCTGGATATATGTTGTATCTACCCAATAGATAGATTGCATGAAGCTTAATCTGGTCAGCATATATCGGTCAAAGTCATGGTCAATAGCAGCTTACATTTCATCAAGCGTTGGGGTCAAATATCCCATTAGAGTCATCAAAAGGAAGGGCACCTGAAGAACAGACTTGGAAATGAATTCAAGGGCATTCAATAATTTGTTATCCCATGTAGCCTGGTTCAGATCGACCGCAAAAGAAACTACATAGACGGCAAACTTGACGGTCATGATCTTGGGGCTTAGTATCAGTATACCTTGACTCCGACAGAGGGAAAAGTCTCGGACCATACCGGGATTTGAACAATAAGTTGGATAGCAACTCCAACTGCCACTGCAAGGGCTGCTTGACGAAAATGCTCATACTTGAAAAGCTCTGGATTTCCTAATGCCCGAACAGCTGTAACTCAAATCAGCTTCAAGAAACCAAAAAAAAAGCCAAGAGAAGAAATGGATTGAACGAGGATCATTCGAATTACAAACATACTTCCCACCACTACGAGCTGAAAGCCACGAATGATGGCATTTGGCTCGAAATTGGACATTGCTGCCACCGTTTTGAGTACCACTGAAAAAAAAGAGTGCTGATCAAGCAAAGTAGTGTATATCAAACTGACTTGAATATGTTTCAGCCTGCGATTCAAACGGGCATCACCTGACTTTGTTATGCCTGAGGTATCCATCACATGCCCCCCGCAGGAACGAAGAAACACGCGAACCGCCGGGGACTCTCCAATCCGCTTCAAGTTTGCCTTGTAAATGCACGTCAAGCGGGTTTCAGCCCCAGCAAAAATCCACTTCGGCTGCACTGACTGCATTTCAACGGAGTCACAAGGCCGCGCGATGCATCAACAGTTATTGCGCTCCTCCACATGAACCCCATAACTGGCATCGTTTCAACCAGCCGGCGAGGATGCCCGAGTCTCTGAATGAGCCCATGGGTCAAGCGCCAAATATTCGCCGTTCGTTCACACTCCCCACGAAGTTAAATCCGTCGGCGCGACGCGGTTCGCAGACCCCGAAATCTTCAGAGAACGTCATTTTCTATCATCCCTCGGCAAAGATTGTTCATTTCGCTCCTCGAGCGCTCGCTCCGATCCCGTCCAGTTCCGCGCCAACCGACTTTGACTACCCCGTCGACACCGTTGAAACACTACCATGGCGCTCGGCTACTGAACGAACTGTCGCAACGGCGCCGCTCCGGCTGGAACGAGTCCATGGATTGACAGCGTTCCTCAAGTGCGGGAATGTCGTTCATGCGATTCTGAAGAACTCCCAGTGCTGGTGTGTGGATGGGGTGTCCAAGTTTGTTTTGCGCATCCGTCCTCTCACCTACTATCGCATCGAAATACCCTACGAGACCGATGAGGACAAAGAATTAGTTGGAGAGCTCAAAGGGACACTGCCTACCATCCTTCGATATGAGGTGACGCCATGTCCTTTCAAGCGCGCATTCACTGTCGATCTCCCTGAGGATGCCATGGCACCACGGCGGAAGAGGGCCTGGCGACCAAAGGAACGGAAGGATGGTTTATTTCCTGCCTCTGGAAGCAGCCAAGGATCGCCATCGGAAACTAGGTCTGAATGGCTGGACTCCGCTAGTACCGGAGAGGATACAGATGGAGGAGCAACAGATGACAGCGCCTTAGCCCCACAGAGGACGAATAGCTCGGTATCTGATGCTGTTCCAACTGGTGATGAGTCGCCATCTTCGACCGACAAAATAGTGCTCCCATCAGTACCAAAGTCTACCAGACGGTCGGTGACCGAAACACCCCAGACGTTCACTAGCCTCCTCGCCAAATTTGATGCCACGCCGGCTCCCGAAAGTACAGAATCTACAGATCTCATGTCCACGAACTACGAACTTAAGGACCCTGTTGGTCAGAACAACCCTATTCCTATACCAGAGGTCACAGTTGAGCCAGCCGTCGATCTTGTCGATGCGCAGCCCAGCTCCCCGATCGTAGAAGCAAGCAGCATCTCTTCCCCAAAACGTCAAAGTGTGGCTGAATCTGTCTCGAACATTGAATCAACTTCCAACGCCGTTGCGCCTAATGAATCGCTTGATGTCGCGCCGCAATCTCAGGCTATGCCTGTCGCTGTTTTGGACTCCGGGATCGAGGAGAAGTCTACGGCTGAGATTGCTGCTAAGGATGAGCCTGAAGTAAAGACAGAGACTTCCGAAGTGTCAGCGTCCTCATTGGAAACTCCTGAAGCCATTAATATCAATGAAGCACCGGAGACTACCCCCGAAATCACCGCCCATCCCACAACCACACCTTCAGCAACATCTGGTACTTTGCCTGAAAATGAGACCTCCACGAAGCCGCCTGTCTTCCTTAATCCGTTCAGCCAAAGCACACCTCAACCTCCGACTGATGCGACTGATGCTGAGGTTGCACCCACACCCACACCCACACCTATATCTACCTCCGTAACACCTGCGACATCGGAGCCTATACCAGTACCTGACCAAGAGGCTACACACATTTCCGTCTTGGACCAGGATCATGATAGCTCATTTTCTTCCACACCAGAGTCGTTCCATTCCGTGGAAGCGCCGTCGCCCTCCAAATCTGTTTCAACCCAGCCCCCACTTGTGGAAGTTCACAATCTACCTAAACAGGACGACGACTTTTCGACGAGCCCCAAAACTAGAACTTCCAGAATAATGACTCAAGGACCTGCATTCGAGGATGATGGCCTTCCAAGCAAGAATGCCTCATTCACTGCCAATGCCCCTAGCCCGGAGATGCAGTCTACCTCCGTGAAATCATCTACTCACGATGACTCGCCCACCAGTTCTCTTGCTATCCCTTCAGCTACAAGGTCTTCACCAGCGCCTGCTGTCAAGTCTTCGCCCCCAACAGACTTCGATCACATGAGCTCAGAGTTTCGCCGCCGCTCTAAGGCAACCCGAGAGCGTGATGTCTCCCCAATGCCGCCCTCCGCCGCTATCTACCAACCAAGAGCAGGAGATGAAGCTTCAACATTCCTTTCCAAGGCCCTTACTCTTGTTTTGGTCCCACCTGTATCTCTGTTCATCGTTCTACTCCATGTCGCCGCTCGCATTGTGATTAGTCCTGCCTTCAACTCAACATCTGATGAATCTAGCCAAAGCTCGAGGCCTCCCAATAAATCACCCGTGATTGATGACTTCAGCTTTCCACTCGATCGTCAGTCTTCCTCTGATTATGACGATGCGGAGATTACCAAGAAACTGGACCCTTGGGATCTGGACTAATCGCATTTATCTGCCCCAGCCCTGTATAATCACTATCCTCTACTATTCCCCTGTGTTAATTCTTTTTGCGAATATTGCTCATTTTTAATGTCTTCACCCCCATTTTCATGTGACACCATGCTTTATTTATGACTTTTTATTTACCTTATCCTGCATCTGCCGGTGACATGATGGTTTGATGTGAAATCCCGGGATGATTTTGTATTCTAGCGTCGCATATACCATCAGGTTCGCCAGTCATACAAAGACTACTATTGGCTTACCAAATTTAATTGAAACGACATGTTGCTTTTGGGATGACTTATCTTGTGCTTATTGAGTCTAGTATGTATTGATATGGTGATAGCGCATTACTCCAAATGGTCAAAGCGACAGGTCTTCTTCCACTGGAGAATAGGGTTTCTATCAAGTAAGATATCCCCCTTTGGACCTTGAGAATACGTAAGATATGGAGAGGACTGAATGCAACCTTGGAGAGATAAACCTACTATTAGTAGTTAGTATTCAAGCTAGGACTATTATTCGTAGTAATACCAACTATGGAAGCGGGGACTACCCCTCTGCGGAGAAGCTCTTATCTACGCCTCGTTGCTTCACTTTCGTATTTTCTGATCTTTCTCTCTCTGACATCTTTTTCATCTTTTTCAAAGGTATCTCGTTCTTCTATTTGATATTTTCGTCCAACCACTCAAAACACAATCGACATCTATCCATCTTGAATCATGGGTATCAAGGGAATCCGCACTGCGTTGAAGGTTGACCTTGATAAGCCTGCAAGAGACCAGCCTGGACTTCATGTAAGAGAGTCGATGAATTTGGCTTGTGAGCAATTACTGATAAGGAATCAATGACAGAACCGTTGGCACCCAGATAGTATGTCACGCAATCTCATAAAAATATCATTTTCATAACGCTGATGCTAGTTTCAAGTTCCTGTATATGGGAAGATAGCCAATAACGAAGTCGTGAAGATCGAATGTCTCGACTGGACTGGTGGACAGATCGGAAATAATGACTCGGCCGAGGATGTCAAGAATGTCGACCTAACACAGATTCACTATCTCTCTGGTCCCTTTGATATTGAAACAGCTGAGCCGGGAGACGTCTTACTAGTCGAAATCCAAGACGTGCAACCATTCCAGGACCAACCATGGGGGTTCTCAGGTGTATTTCATCAAAAGAATGGTGGTGGCTTTCTTGACCAGCATTACCCAAAAGCGTGAGTTGATGAAGATATCCCCCTTTCGCCACGATATTCATGAGCTAAGTGAGATTATTGATAGCGCCAAAGCCATCTGGGACTTTGAGGGCATTTTCTGCTCTTCGCGACACATTCCGCATGTTCGCTTCGCGGGACTCATACACCCTGGCATCCTTGGATGTGCCCCTTCAGCCGAGGTGCTGGCTGAGTGGAATCGCCGAGAGGGCGAATTAATCGCCGCTAACACGATTGAAGATCGAATTGTTGCGCAGCCTCCTAATCCCATGAACGCGCATGCCGGTAGTGCTGGTGAAGATATCAAGGAAAGGGTTGCAAGAGAGGGAGCTCGGACTATCCCTGTGAGTAAAACTCTTCACAACAGAATGGTCGAGCAGATACTAATTTAACTGTTAGGGCCGTCCTGAACACGGCGGTAATTGCGATATCAAGAATCTCTCGCGCGGCTCCAAGGTGTATCTACCAGTCCATGTCCCTGGTGCAAAATTCTCAGTTGGGGACCTTCACTTTTCTCAGGGTGATGGCGAGATATCTTTCTGTGGTGCCATCGAGATGGCCGGGGAAATTACACTGAAGTTCAGCGTGATCAAGAATGGAATGGCGAAGCTGAATATGAAATCGCCAATCTTCCACGCTGGCCCCGTTGAGCCACAATTTGGTCCTGGTCGCTATCTGACATTTGAAGGCTTCTCAGTTGATGAGAAGGGAAAACAGCATTATCTCGATGCTACGGTTGCGTACAGACAGACGTGTCTACGTGTGATTGAATACCTTCGTCGCTATGGATATAGTGACTATCAGATCTACTTGTTGCTGAGCTGTGCCCCAGTGCAAGGGCATATCGCCGGCATTGTGGATATACCAAACGCATGTACTACTCTTGGAGTCCCTATGGATATTTTCGACTTCGATATAAGACCCGAGGCAGAAATTGTTAAAAAAAATATGGGGGCATGCGCCATTACTCAGGATTAAGTGTGAGTACTAGTGACAGTAGTTTTTCGGTCAGTTTGATGAAATTGAATATGAAGCTTTCTTGTACTATGGTATAACCATCGGGGAAGTATGATTCTAACCTCTTTTCGGAATTTCAGTCCACTCATCTTTCTCCACATTCTGAAAGTCCATGAGCTTATTGGGTCCTCCGAACCTATCTTGCGTAGATTGCCAGTCTCTATCAACTGCCGTTTCTGGTCTCCAGCGTACAACCTTTCTCAACTCTATCTGCAATTTGCCCTCCAAAGCGTCTGAAATGAAACCACCAATAGTTGGCATTTGCATCGCTCCATTACCAGAACCACCAACTGCTACAACAAGAGATGGGTGATCCGGATGTCGGTCGATTAAGAAAGCTCGATCCGGGGTATCTGCGTCCCAGCAGATACGAGCGAAGACAAATGGCCTTTCTGCAAGGTGCGGCATGGTATCGCGTAGAAAATCTCTAGCACGAGCCTCGGCCTCGAGGGGAATCTGTTCCTTTGCGAAGGGAACGCTTCTCTTTTCGCCTGGATACTTTGGATCCTCAATGAAATTGCAGTACCCTGGGTGCTCATCGCAGATCTTCAATTCATGTCTGTCTTCATCAGGCTCCATGAAGAATCCCTTGGCGATATTGAAGAGAACCGGCAAATTTCGATACAGCTTTGACTCCTCCGGTGTCATTTGAATATGGCTCAAGGTCCAGGCAGTAGGTCGTAATTGTTTCTTGAAATCAAGCAGTCGATCACTACCAGCGCCTGCGGCAAGAATTGTATGGTCTGCGCGATGCACCACGTTGTCTGCGGTTCGAGCACCAACGACATCCCCAGCTTCGTATACCAATGACACCACATCACCATATGGTGTACCAGTGATGAACTTTGCACCCAGCCGCTTTGCCTCCGCGTAGGCCGATACCATGGCTTTTCGAGCATGAATCCATCCTGCTCTCTTCTGATTGAGCCAACCCTTCCACCCTGGAAAGTCCCCAGTCAATACACCTGGTGGCATCGTTTTTCGAAAGTCATCTGCTGTTTCAAGGGTTACGAAGTCAGCCTTGGATGAATCGATCTCGTCTTCTTTGATGTGCTGGATGAGCTCAGACGTGCTCCCAGAAACGATGAAGCCCGTCTCATGAAAATATGGTTCAAAGACAGGATCGTTCGTCCAGCCATTAAGCGCGGCTCGCGTGCAAGTCGCAAATGCGACACTTTTTGCGTCGGCGTGAGGACCTGTGTTTTATCAGTATGTGCCTTGACATTGAGACTTGACCGGGTGATATTTGGAGAACGTACCTTTCAGCTCCTTGTGTTCCATGATTTTATTCACATCATTACCTGCAGCTATAGGCGATGGCACTGGATGAGGATCCAGCACAGTGACATTTTTGTATCCTCGTCTGACCAAATTAAGCGCAGTCGAACAGCCCCAGGTTCCTGCACCGATGATCAAAATGGTGGATGTGTGGTTTAGCGATGGTGACATCTTGGCAGTGCTTGTAGTTGAAATTTTGAGTGAGAATCATCTGGTAACGGAGGGTAATAAGACAGTCAAACCCCTTTATCAATTTTACATCGGTCAATTTCTATCGGAACACGCTAAGCTGCAAGATTATCGTCGGCGTCAGAGGCTTTCGCGTGGACCTTCCTACCCCTCAAATCCGGGGAAGCATCTCCGCACCGCCGATACACTTGATATCACATAAAATCTGGGAAAGGACAATGAAACGTATCTTATTCACTCGCTTGGAACTTCATGATTTAGCGACCCCTCACCAAGCTTCGTATCTTTACCAGATACAGGATGATTTCCCCAGATTAGCCGAGTATGCCTGGCCAATCGGCAGGTTGATTGTTGCATGTAAACATCAAGATGCTTGATAACCAGCGATGAAAAGCTCACATGGTACAAATTATAAAAGGCTCGCTAGTACTGCGATAGAAGGGGCTCTCATCGGATTCGAGTCTTGGAGCCCTGGGCATTAACACTTGGGCCAGTGAACATGCCTCCCTTCGATGACCAACGGACTGATGTTCCGGGTACAGTGTACCTGATTGATAGTATGTTATGTTCCTAATAGTCCTTGGAATGAATTATATTCTAACAGACCCTAGCATCTGATGCGCTACATGATGCCGCTCATGCTGGAGGGCAAGACATCATCCTGATCCCTCAGCCATCCAACTCTCAAGCTGACCCTTTGGTGAGATATCCGAGCAAGAATTCCAAGGACAAAGCACCTAACAAGACATCCAGAATTGGCCTCATTTCAAGAAATACTGGACACTATTCCTCATCTCAATGTACGCATGTGTCTTCTCATTCGGTGAAAATAATTGGGGTGCTAGCTGGACCCTGATATCCGAAGATACCGGCGTGAGCTTGACCAATATGAACGGAGGCTCAGCATTGAATTACCTTCTACTCGGATTTTTCAACATAATCTGGATACCCACTGCTATGAAGTTCGGGCGCAAGATTGTGTACATTCTGAGTCTGCTGCTCCTTGTTGGCGGTAGTGTTTGGGGGAAATATTATACTGGGACCGCTCAATACTACATTATGCTTGCTATCCAAGGTATTGGGACAGCGGCCTATCAAGCTTTGATACAACTTACTGTCAGTCGTTTAAAACTACCAAGTGATGCGAGTGCTGACCCATTGCAAGATTTTTGACATGTTCTTCACCCATGAGCGTGGCCGGATGGTTGCGATTTACATCTTTTTCCAACAACTCGGCTCTATACTCGGCCTTATCTTAGGCGGATACATCTCGGATGGAATTGGTTGGCGCTGGAGCTCACCAATTGTTGCCATCGCATGTGTAAGTTATGATATCCTGCTTGCTGATCTTATGCTCACCGTCAAAGGGCGTTTTGATACTATTATTCATCTTTACTTTCGATGACACCATGTTCCCCCGTTATCGATTCAACCACCTCTCGAACACAATCTCCACTGGAGCTAGTGATGAGGTAGAAAAGGAGGCTCAGCTAGAACCCCCTGTTTCAGAGGTCACCGACGATAGCAGTGAAGAAATCCCCCCGAGAAATTATCTCCAAAAGGTTTCCCTAGTCCATTATTTTGCTGATGACAAGACAACATGGTTTCAATACTTCCGCCGTCCTTTTTATCTTTTTGCCTTTCCAAACATTGTCCTTGCAGGGATCCAGTTCGCTTTCGGGTGTACAGCTGGAATCGTGTCTTTCAACACTATATCAGAAATCATGACCGAGTCACCTTACAATTGGAGTGCTGGCTCTACAGGCCTGATCTTCCTTGCCGCTCTCGTCGGGAATTTTCTCGGTATGGGGGTTGGCTCATTATCTGACTGGGTAGTGCTTGTACTTGCGCGCAGAAACAAGGGCTATAAAGAACCGGAGATGCGCATATGGACATATATTTTCCCCTTCATCTTCGGCGCAGTTGGTTATTTTACTTATGGTTGGGCAGCCACAAATGGCTCCCACTGGATGGCGATTGCAGTCGCACTTTGCTGCTTGATCGCTCAGCAGGTTTCTATGACAAGTCTGGCAACAGCATATGCCATGGAGTGCTTTGATGGGGTATGATGATCAATCCGTAGTACTTTTGTATCTCTATAGCTTTTTCTCTAACCATGGTTACAGATATCCGGTGAGCTGGTCGTGGTACTAGCCATTTGCTCTTCTTTGATCAACTTCGCTATATCTTATTCCGTGCAACCATTTATCGACACCACAAACTATGGCTGGACATTCACTTGCTTTGGTATTCTGGTAGTTGTTTCAGTCATGCTAGGTATTCCTATGATGATCTGGGGTAAGTCGTGGCGCCGAAAGTGCAAGTCACGATATGAGCAATTCCTAGCAGAGACAGGCCGAAACTAGTAACGGGGCTGCATGGCTTTATTATAGGAGTGAATTCGAAATACGATTTTTGCGGCAATTTGAAGATTTATCCTATTGTACAGTTATCGCTAATACATCCATGGTTATTGTGATTGGCCATATTTCTTTCAAGACTTGGTCTTAATACTCTGAGTAGGACACCATTGAAGCCACTATATACCGTATCGTCACGCATTTCCACAAAACTATCATGACGTAGTATTATTAAAAGGGTCACCAAACCAAATCCGATTTTCAGGCTGAAATCCGGGATCATCGAAATCAAATAAAGAAGACCAGTCGAAGAAACCCGGCAAGTTTTCATCGATTTGACCGAAGTTCCCATTAGAAATCCAAACATCCGGATTCTCAGAAAACTGATTGAAGCCAATGCTCAAAGAGTTATTATACTCAGCAGATGCGATAATAGCATCGACTAAATCCACATTCTCCTCACTCTTTGAAAAGTTCTTCTCCAACCTCTCCATGAGACCGATCAACCCAGATATAATTTTGCTGCACATAGCATAGAGGCAACCACCAGCAAAGGCAGCCTCAACTGTTAATTCCGGAGACGAGGACATGCTCGCAAATCTTTCAGCGCATTCGGTAAATAGATGCATTTGCTTCTGAAATGCTGGACCTAGATGACCGCTTGCTTTGATCTGAACAACGTTGTTCTCCACAACGTTTTTGCAAAACACCACTATCTCCATACCAATGTGACGTGGTGGAGGACGTAAGTTTGTTCCATTCAGAGTCATCTTTGAACATTCAATGAACCTCTCAAGGATATCCATCATCTGTAAGACGTATACCCCTCCGAAACGTTCTAGATACTGTACCAAGTATCCATTGGCCTGTCCATCTGGGGCCGCGTAGCTTTTCATGACCTGGGAGGTAAGTTGAATCGTTTCATCGCAGGATAGATCTGCATCGCTCATTGTTTCTGATCCCTCTTGGGGCCGAACCCCCAGCACTGATGTATAAAGAAAGCCAAGTCCGACTGTCCAATTGATAATTGTACGAAAGCGAAGCTCAAGCAGGGACCGAGCGACTGGTATCTCTTCATTGCCATCGTGTTCCCTAGCCGCCAGTAAAGAGTTCGTATAATCGATCTGTTCTAAGCATTTCCGCTCTGTATCCTCTACGACAGCGACGAAACATCTTGGTCCAGTGAGACTGGCCTTAATCTCGATCATAGTCTGAAAGAGTATATAATTCGAAGTAACCCACTGGATATGATAAATAGCTCGTGGTGAGCACTGTCGGAGCGAAAGTGTATTTTGGTACGCTTCAACACGAATCCTGAGGAATTTGACGAGCTTCTGTAAGCCTGTGAGTGATTGACTTGCCGGGCCGTCCACAGTAGCATGGTTCACAACGACATGAACCTCTTTTATAGAGTCAAAGAGACATCTTTCAACTTCAAAATAGTCTGTCGCTTTAAGACCGCTTAGATCCGGATCACTTCCTTCAAGAACTGGTTGCAGTCTATGAAGGGTTCCGTATGCGATATTGATGTACATCGCCGACTTGATGGTCTTATGAGCGACGCTCTGCATCGTCGACAAAGCTGTCGGTTTATAGTCAGATAATAATAGAGCCACCAGTATAGAATCTTGATGGGAAGGTGGAGAAGACATAAACTCTTGTCCGTAGAACGAAACGGCCACTTGTAATTTCCGCTTCAATCGCCATTCTTCTCTGGAGAATCTACCATGCGAGTCGAATGCGGCCAAAGATAGCAGTGAAAAAAGCAGTCTTGTGGCACAATTTATGCTACGAGGTATGTTTGAAAGAAGACGATTTCGAAGACTGACAAGACTGGGCATATTTGGTAGAAAAAAGTAATGCCACACCAGGCTAATGAATAGGGTTAGATAGATATCAAGATGTATCACCCAGAATTCTAAGACAGACTTACCATTTATCGAATGATTCTGCCATATCATGACTGATCAAGTCTGGCAAAGGCGTAGTCCAACTCGAAGTATCATGAATAATATCAGCACCAAAGGCACGATCTTTGCTAAGCACAGAAATAAAAAAAGAGGTAGGTTGAATCATCGATTCAAAGATCTCCTCCTTTCGCAGTGCACGACTGGACTCCGACTCGCGTTGTTCAGAAAGTATATTATCTTCATCATCAGCAAAGAGATAATCTTTAATCTCTAAGCTCGAGAGAGTCGGAAGATTTTCATCCGGTACAGGATCCGAATGTGTATTCGGACTTCCATCTTCGGACTTTTTGGCTCGATGAGTTCGATTGACTCGTGGCCTTCCAAGTAATGTATAATCAACTACACACTCAAGGTGAAGATTTCGACATCGTTCACAGGCTTTCTCTGTTGGCTGAGGTGTGTTTAAAGGTCCCAAATCATGTACATCAGGCAGCACACATTTGATCTTTCTGGATCGGCACCCTCGACAGATCAAACGCGCATATTTACCTCGTCGGCTTCGCTCAGACATGGTACTATGATAATAATAATTATTATAACTGATAAATTGAAAATGAAATTGAAAAGATCCAGATAGATAATGAATGATGACGCCAGTAGTGAGCAAGTGGCTCAGCGTGGCGGAGTCTTTGGAGATTTCAGCTGCAGTTGGGGGCCATTTTGGTGCAGATCCTCTGTGTTTTTGAGGTTATCCACCTTTTATACCTACGACGGTATAAAAGGTGCATATGTATACAGTATTAAAGAATTGCTAGAGTAAAGAAAGGCATAATAGAGCTGAATTTACAAGGGAAAAATAGAGAATAGGAAGTCTCAGCAAACGAATTGCTCAAATGATGTGATTTTTATCATACATCATGCCGAATTAACAGATAAAACAGGGGAAGTACATCATGAATCGTGTATGGCATAGAGAGCTATAAACACCGGCATAGATCAGGAAAAGAACTTCTGGGCAGCCTTTCTATCCTTCGCCTCGCGGTCCTTGACAGCCTTCTTAACCTTGGCAATCTCGTTGGCGATACCGGCATCAGTAGGTGCAAGCTTGGAGGCCTCCTGGAGGTCCTTGAGGGCGCTATCTTCCTCCTTCAGACCAACGTAGGCAAGGGCCCGACGGTAGTAAACTTTGGCCTTGTCGGCATCTTTGGCTTTGGCGGATTCGGCGACCTTCAAAGCATAGCCAGCCCAGGTCTTAGCGTTCAGGTACTGACCGAGCTTGTTGCCCAAGAGGGATGAGTTAGAGTGCAGGGTGAATCGGAGAGAGGTCATCTGTTCGCCGAGCTCCTTGGCATCATTCTCACCAGGTTCGGGGAACTCGTTCAGATAGCGCAGACCCTTCTGGTACTTCTCCAGGCCGAGCTCGAGATTGCCGCTCTTAAATGCAGCGTTCCCGAAACCCTTGAGATCAGAAGCAATCTTGAATCCCAGAGGAGCAGTCAGCTCTTCGCCCTGGTGGTCCTCAGGGAAATCCTCATAAGGGTCGCCGGTTGCATCTTTAATTTGCTTGTTGGCGTTCTCGTACTCCTCGCCGGAGAATTGACCACAGTTCACGACAGTCACGTCAACCTTGGGCTTGTCAGACTGAGTCGACAGGTTCTCAATCTTGCGGACAATGCTCTTTCCGTTGATCACCTCACCAAAGACGACGTGCTTGCCATCGAGATGGGGGGTTGGGACGGTGGTGACGAAGAATTGACTGCCATTGGTACCGGGACCAGAGTTGGCCATGGAGAGCAAGAAGGGACGGTCATGCTTGAGGTCGAAGTTCTCATCGGGGAACTTCTCGCCATAAATGGATTCACCACCGGTTCCGTTGAATGCGGTAAAGTCACCACCTTGGATCATGAATTGCTTGATAACACGGTGGAAAATTGACCCTATAACAGGTTAAATGCCGTCACTGGAACCCAGAGGCGAAGAGAAAAAGCTCGCTACATACCCTTGTAGGTCAATGGCTTGCCCTGCTGACCAACACCCTTCTCGCCTGTGCAAAGAGCACGGAAGTTATCCGCAGTTTTGGGGACGACTGTGATTTCGCCAGTGTTAGTTGGAGGGGTTCAATTTGATTCCATCGCGGGGGATTGATCGTACCATCGTCGAACTATTGAAAGCGCAAAGATTAGTCATGAAGCTCAAAAGAAGAAGAAGAAGAAGAAGTAGAAGAAGAAATCAGATAGCATACCAGCTCGAATGCAACACGACCAGCTTTGACGCCGCCAATTTCAATGTCAAAAAAGACACGGGAACGCTCTAGACGAGGGGTCAGCGAAAGACATTTTCCTGCGGGCCGATCGACGAACCCCGCAGAGGGATGCAATAGATTATATACATACTTTGAGAATCCGCCATAGTGAGAGAATTGAAAGGCAGGAAGAAAGGGAATGTGGAAGAGAAGAGGGGGGGACAGAAGTCAGATTGAAGTTGGAGAAACGAGAAAAGTGAAAGAAGGGGAAAAAGTTGGAAAATGTTCCAAAGTGAAAGGCGGCAGTGCGGAGAGGTTCAGGAAGCTTCCACGGGCCGAGCTGCAGTAGCGTAGATATATACAATACAGTATAGTATATATAGATTGATATTACATTGTGATATAATTGAGGATTAAAGTGATATAGTATAGTATAATATAATGAATTATAATACAATCTAGTATAATGTAGTAGGTATATATGATTTGGTTATGGGTATCATTGCAGCAGCTCCGGAGGAATGGTAAACTCCAGCGTTGTCGTCCCATTCGATTCATCCTTTTTATTCCCATCCTGGGGCTCTTTTGGTGTCTTCGGTTCTTTCTTCGGTAGATTCGTGTTGATCTCAATCGTAACCTGGTTTCAAGGTCAGTCTAATGATTTCACTTGGGCGCAGAGAGAAGCCAGAAAGGCAAAAGTATGTACCGCTGCGTCTTCACTGCGGTAATCAACACCCACCGGCCCATCATTCTTTAACTCAACCTCCATCATGGCCTGAAACACTCCATTTTTGACCCGCTCAGCCTTATAGCTCTCCTGCATTTTATGATAGAAATGGTCGTAGATTCTCCGCGCAGTGGTGGCATCGGCGGCTTCGTGGAAGGCGGGCTTATTGCCCTTGCTCATCTTCCCGTAGAGAGTGAACTGTGATACTATGGAAGAAGTCAGCTTGATGAACTAAAATCTGTATCCGTTAGTCGAACAGAAAGACCCATCACTTACCACATAACACTTCTCCCTCGATATCCAGTACATTCTTCTTCCACTAGAGTTGACCGTCAGCACTTGCTGATATAGCAATCCGTAGAATAATCTCACTTGACTGCCATTCTCATCCGGCCAAAACTTTGCTTTCAAAATCTTGTTGACCACATTCTCCGCTTCCTTCTCACTGTCTTCCTTTCCCACACCCGCCAGTACTAACAATCCTTTGCCAATGGAGGAGATCAACTCTTCATCTACCGTGACCGATGCCGACTTGACACGTTGAATAATCACTGAGAGGTTAGCACTTCTTCCAAAAATGCTTCAATTCGTCCCTACCTTTCATGGTTTTTATTCCTTTCTTTGTTTCTCCTCCTCGATGTTTTTGTTGTATGCGCACTCGTGACTCGACGACCTCCGCGGGGGACTCTCTCGGCGCGGAGCTATACTATCAAACTCGGAGTTCCAACACTCACACCTGGTCTCTGAATAACAAGACAGATTGAGCTTCTTTAGTACCTAAATCAAGCACTAAAGTCGACAAGACAAGAATTCTGATCAGATCGTGAAGAAGTACAAATCCAAAAACAAGTTCATGCTGGACTTAACCGACTTTCCCTCCAGCCCACCAACTGCGGTTTCCCACCAGACCGCCTACTCAAACCGGCCACTACGCATTCCCCGGCCAAAGCGGGCTCAAAGTCCAACCAGCACGACGAGTCAACACCCTTGCATCTCCACCCGTCAAGCTGGGATTCACCTGTGTTTAAGGTCAACGTCTTTCCTTGATCGATTGATTGTGCACCTATTCCGTTCCTCGGTTCCACACGAAACCGCCGCACCTCCGCACATCCTACCGCAGTATCGCACTTAGTGGACCACAGTCCACGCCCCATTCGATGCACGATGGCGTCTCGAAAAACGCAACAAGAGATCGACAAGACCTTCAAGAAAGTCGCTGAGGGTATACAGACATTTGAGGGTATTTACGAGAAGATCCGCTCGGCCAACAATCCCACCCAGCGCGACAAGCTGGAAGAGAACTTGAAGCGCGAAATCAAGAAGCTCCAAAGGTTTCGAGATCAAATCAAATCATGGGCTGCAGGCAATGAGGTCAAGGATAAGGCTCCCTTGTTAGAGCAGCGCAAGGCCATTGAGACGGTGGGACTCCGATTGAAGTATCCCCATATCCTGGAGCTCTGCGGCTAACGAACCCGAACAGTGTATGGAGCAGTTCAAAGCGGTGGAGAAGGAGATGAAGACGAAAGCGTACTCCAAAGAAGGACTTTCAGCAGCATCACGACTCGATCCGAGGGAGAAGGAGAAGGTGGAATGCTGTGACTTTCTGGCGTCGATGGTGGATGAGCTTCAGCTGAGGATCGAGTCCATGGAGGCGGAAGAGGAGACCCTTCAAGCGCAAATGAAGAAGGGTAAGAAGGACACGAATAAAGCGAACCGAATGGCAGATATCTCCCGAGTAACGGAACGCCATAAGTGGCATGTCAACAAGCTGGAACTTTTACTTCGATCTCTGCAGAATGGTAATCTGGAGGTTGGCGCAGTACAAGATCTCAAGGAGGGCATCAAATACTACGTCGACGAAGGGCATAATGCCGATTACTGCGGAGAAGATGAGACATTGTACGATGATCTCAATATCGGAGATGATGCCGAGGTTCAATTTGGTATGGGCGGCGATGAACCATTATCATCGCAAGATGCTCAGTCTGTTCCGGACGAAGAGCCAGAAACCAAACCACCCAAACCCAAGGCTGACCCGACATCAACTCGTCGCCCATCGGCCCAAATGAAGTCCCCCCTTCCCGTCCTCGCCACTCTCCATCCCTCTACATCTTCTAGTGGTGCGCCGGGCATGAAACCGGCACCGCTCCCCACGCGTCTACCGGGAGAAACGTTGAAGTATGCATCTGCCGCAGCATCTGCGGCCGCCGCAGATAAAAACGGCGTTGGCATTCTACCTCTACCCCCACCGCCAGGTACTAGTCCTGCATTCTCTCATGTTATTCCGGTCTCCAAGGCTTCCTCTACGGCATCTCCAAGCGTGGCCTCAGTACAACCAGTATCCAAGACTGCATCGACCGCGGCGACAGCTATATCAACGGATGAATCTGCCACTATGAGTCGATCGAAGACTCCCGCTGGTGCTGGTATCTCAGGTACTCCATCACCTGCTCCTCTTGTTGAGAAGACCGAGACTAGTAAGAGTACCTCGAGGAAAAACAGCAAGGCTGCAAAGGAAGGAGGTGATGCGGAGACAACTGAGTCGATCTATCATTTACCACCAGGTCTACAAGATCTGGCTCAATCATACGAGCTAACAAAGGAACGCTCGACGATCCACTCGTCACCTGCCGTGCAGCGCTTACTGGCGACATCACTAACGACATGTCCGGAGGCTGGAGATGCTGAGAAGCCCCGTCACTACAAGTCGCAGAATCCCTACAACACACCTCTCTACTACCCACAAGAACCATTGGCAATCTTCGATGATCCGCGCCTGTACGATACAGGACGGATTGACACGGACACCCTCTTCTACCTGTTCTACTACCGCCAAGGGACATATCAACAGTACTTGGCTGCCAAGGCACTTAAGAACCAGAGCTGGCGCTTCCACAAGCAATATCAAACGTGGTTCCAACGACATGAGGAGCCAAAGAATATCACAGAGGAATTCGAGCAGGGCACCTACCGGTTTTTCGACTACGAAAGTACATGGTAAGTAAATCTCCGCCTCATTCTCTTCTCTTGACATGTGCTTACCACCGTGCCCGACAGGATGAACCGACGCAAGGCGGACTTCAAGTTCGTGTACAAATATCTCGAGGACGAATTATAATGCGTTCTGTGGATTTTTCCTTTTTCAATGACTGCCTCTCCTTATTGCCCTTTCTCCCCTTCTTCTTGATGTCTCTGCGAGACTCCGTGCCTCTACATTGTTGAATCTTCTTTTCCCCTTCCTTGGTTTGAGATTTGTCGAGGGCTATGTGAAGAAGCACCTCATTGATCGACACAGGAATTCGAGGAAGTTGTTGGATCTGTTCCTATTTTTTTAAATCTGACGCCTTGTCTCTTTGTTTCCCCCTCTATGCCTTTAGGACATTTACACCTTCCCTCTTCTCACATATCCTATTATTTGAGTCCAGAGTTGTGAGCTATTTCTGGTTACGGGCAGGAGTACAATGAAATGGAATCGTCGGGGCTGGAGTTCTGTGCTATTTTGAGTTCTTCTGATCCATGGTTTTGGAATTTAATCAAGCTCTCTCCATGGGTTCTTTGTCTTTGCTTTTCTTTGAGATGCATTGATCCAGACCTGCGCCTAGACTTTGTTTCCGTAGAGTAGATGCATCATGAGCCTCTTGGGCAAGCCTTAGAGGAACGCCTTAGGGGGACCATCTCCATAATCCCTGACACCATTCATCTTCATCCATTCATTCATTCATCTTCTGGTACCTGAAGGGCAACCTATACAGTACCTCGGATCCTCTGCAATGCACACGCCCGTCTCTTGGACTTTCTCGCGTCCACCTTTTCTCCCCTGTCCACATCCGCTAGATCCCCGACCAGTCAGCGTGGTTTTCACAAGTACACACGAAAAATGACTGGTCTACAAAGACCGACTAATGCAGGCTCGCAGAAGTGCGGGATTTCTAGAAGGCCGCTGGAAGGGGCTGTGCGTCTTCGTATTAGATCATATGTTTTCCCCGGGGCTTGGCTTAATTGCTCCTTTACTATGTATTTCACTCTGAGGCATTCTCGTTCACCTCGTTCACCTGTTTTCATTTGACTAGTGGCTTGGCGGGCGATCGTTGGATCGTAAATGACGTTCTTCCCGGCACAGTTTTGCCGACTCGACTCAGCCTTGCGAGTGGATTCATTCCAAAGTGCAGAGTAGAAGAGTATGTACAGTGACAAAGCATACATAATAGAAAATTGAAGCTGTACAATAATATACTGTAGACAGACTGCGGGGTATCCAGCACAACTGGACAGATGAACTCTGATGTACCTCTTCGCTGTTCTTTGTACCCGGGTCAGCATGAAACGACTCAAAATCAGACACAATTTTGGCCCCCCGGCGCTTGGGTCACCACGCTAGAAGCATTCCAGAAGAGACCTATCACGCTAATTCTGCATGGAGATGATCCTTTGCCGTGAGGGGAAGCGAATATGCAGGACTGACGCCAGTCCTCGTCCACACCACCACACACCCCCCCCCCCCCCCCCCTCGCCCCCACACACCCAC
>Ga0102593_1000381_pt1 | contig 86383 bp, 79 predicted proteins | sample AraplaCol_mMS_r2_2_FD_76862 | JGI IMG/M metagenome (GOLD analysis project Ga0102593, IMG submission 76862) | Arabidopsis root microbial communities from North Carolina, USA - plate scrape MF_Col_mMS_r2 (SPADES assembly) (version 2) | ecosystem: Host-associated > Plants > Roots > Endosphere...
ATCTCCGCCGATCCGGAGGTCTGCATTGCCGACCGCGCAGCGCCAATAGCGGACCCTAATATCCGGCCGCAATCCTGCCGTTCACCTCCAGCCCGAAAGCACCGTATCGACCCGATAGGCGCGAGCCTCGCCGCGGGACAGCCAGCGCCCCCGACCGAGCGCGGCGGCGCCGGGGCCATGGGCGGCGAACTGCGAGAACCGAACGCTCTCGGGCTGCAGCATCGTACGCGGATTGCCGTCCCGGCCCGTGTACCACATCTCGGTCCAGCCTTCCGGCGCGATGTGGTCGTCCATCCAGCAGTCGAGGTACGCCGTCGCGCCCACGAAGCGGGGGTCGCCGTAGCGGCCGTCCGGGAAGACGCCGGAGGGACGCCAGGGCCGGCCCAGATAGACACTGTGGCGCTTCACGCCCGGGTCCGCCGTCAACCGGCAGCGATGGAAGACGAAGCCGAAGGGTTGCTCGATCGGCGTACTGGGCGCGACGATGTAGCCGTCGACAGGATCGACCGGCCGAGGGCGCGAGCGGATCTCGCATTGCTCGAACCAGGCCCGGCCCGCGCCGAAGATGAAGTCGTAGCTGCCGGCGATCAGGCAGCGCTCGAACAGGCTGCGGCCAGCGTCGGGGAACAAGGTGTCCTGATAGCCGAGGATGTCGACCTCGGTCAGGCGTGCCCGGTCGCTGCCCTTGTCCAGCATCAGCGCCACGGCCTGCGGCCCCGCGCCGTCGTGCGAATGCAGACCGCCCGGCTTGCTCATCTCGGCCAGGCCGTCGAAGGTGTTCTGGATGGTCAGACTACGCGCCACGAAGTCCGGCGCGCGCACGAACAGGGTCGGCGTCCGGAAGGTGCCCCAGCGCTTGCCGTCGGGCGCGGTCAGGCCGGACGCGGCCAGGTGGCTGATGACGGAGCCCTTGCGGTCCTCGCCGATCAGATGGACGAACGGCTTGTCGATCACGACCTGCTCGTCCCAAAGCCCGCGCGTGACCAGGATCTGGAAGGGCCGCGTCCCGTCGGCCGGCGCCGCGGCGACCGCCTCCGAGAGCTTGGCGAAGGTCGGAGTTGAAAACCGGCGGGGATCGTCGGCGCGCTTGAGCACCGCGTCATAGCGCGGCCCAGCCAGGGCCAGGCTCGGCGTGACGGCCAGGGCCGCCCCCGCCAGAAGCCCGCGTCGCGTCACAGGAACAGTTCGCATTAGAGCCTCAAAGGTAAAAAGGCGGGCGCCGACCGGGACAAGCGGCCGACGCCCATTCCTCGGGAGGAGGAAGCCTAGAACGCGTATCGCAGGCCGAAATTGTACTGCCGACCGGTGTGCGAGTAGACGTAGACACTGTCCCGCTGGCTGTCGGTGTACTGGTCGTTGAACGCGTCGGTCAGGTTCAGCCCCTCGAACGTCAGCTTCAGGCGCTTGTTGATCGCGTAGCTGACCGAGGCGTCGACGGTGAACGTGTCGCGCACCCCGTCGACGTCGTTGGTGCTGGTCCCGCTGGGCACCGCCGTCAGATACTTGTCGCGATAGGCGCCAGACACCCGCGCGCTGAACCGATCATCCTCGTAGTAGATCGTCGCGTTGAAGGCGTTCTTCGACAGGCCGACCAGGTCGTCCTGCACGAAGCCCGTCGGCGAGCGCGACGAGATGTAGTCGATCTTGGAATCGACCACGGTGACATTGAAGATCGCCCCGGTGTGGGTCAGGAAGCCCGGCAGGAAGGTGAAGGGCTGCTGGTAGCTGATCTCGATCCCCTTCAGCGGGCCGCCCTTGGTGTTGACCGGCTGGCTGAACAGGAAGGTGTCGTTGACCGAGACGCCCAGGCCGTCGAGCAGGCTGGCCGGCAGCCCCGAAGCGCTGAACGGCTGCGATATCCGCGACGTCTGGATGTAGGTGTCGATGTCCTTGTAGAACAGGCCGACCGACAGCAGGGCGTCCTTGGCGAAATACCATTCGGCCGACAGGTCGTAGGTCGTAGCCCGGATCGGCTCGAGGTTCGGATTGCCCGAGCTTACGCTGAACACACCCACCGTGCTGAGGCTGCCGCCCGGCGTCAGGCTGCCCAGGTTCGGACGGGTCATCACCTTGGCCGCGCCGAAGCGCAGCAGGAAGTCGGGCGTGACCTCGGCCGTGACGTTCAGGGCCGGCAGCCAGTCGTCGTACTCGCGATCGACGGTGGCCTGCTGGGCCGCGCCAGCCACCAGCTGGTAACCGGTCGAGCTCTGCTCGGTCTTGACGTAGCGCACGCCGACGTCGCCGCGGATCGGCCAGGCGAAGCGGTCGCTGTTGAAGTCCAGCTGCGCGTAGGCCGCGGAGTCCTTCTCCTCGACGCTGCGGATGTTGCCGCGAGCGTTGGCGTTGCTGGCGCCGCTCAGCTCGAACAGGCCCTGGCCGTTATAGATGTTGAACAGCTTGGCGAACGCGTTCAGGTCCGGGGCGGACCACGAGGTCGGCACGCCAGACGGCGCGCCCAGGTTCTTGCCGAAGCCCGAGACCGTCTTGGTCAGGCTGGCCAGGGTGACGCCGGCCGGCAGGGTCGGGACCACCGACTCGTTGACCCGGGCCATGGCCCAGGAATCGAAGTTGTAGTCCTTGAAGTTGACGCCGACCTTCAGGTGCAGGCTGTCGTTCAGGCGATAGTCGCCGTCGAGCTGGGCGGTGCCGATCTTGTTGACCACGCCTTGCGGGCGCAGGCGGATTTCCGAGCGCGCCGCGCCGAAGTTGTAGGCCAGCGGATCGTTGACGTCGAAGCCGTAGTTGATCAGCGGCAGGTTGGAATCGGGACGGTAGTCGTACGAGAACCCATCGGAGTTCTCGCGGTTCATGATCACCGTGGTCTGGACGGGATTGTCCATGTCGGACTTGGAGAACCCGACCAGGCCGGTGACTTTCAGCCGTTCGCCGAACTGATGTTCGACGTTGAAAGTGGCCTGGGTGTACTTAGTGTCCAGCTTGTCGAAACGGCTTTCGCTCTCGATGTCGACGTCGTCGAACAGGCCGTAGACCATGTCGCCCTTGGCGTTGACGGCGCCGTCGCGGACGATGATCTCGGGCCGGCCGCCCTGTGAAGCGTTACGGGCGAAGGACAGCGCCTCCAGCCAGTTCTCCTCGCGCGTCGCCTTGAAGTCCGAATAAAGGAAGTCGGCGCTGATCAGGGTGTTCTCGTCGGGGCGGAACTGCACCGAGGTGGTCACGCCCAGGCGCTTCTGGTCATGGGTCAGGCGTCCGTAGCGCGGGAAGCGCGGCGAGAAGACGTTGGCCTGGCTGGCCTGGGTGAAGGTCGAGGCGGGGCTGTAGCCGCCCACTTCCGTGCCGTTCAGCCAGCCGCCCGATCCGTGGCCTTCCTCAAGCAGGTTGCGCTCGGTGTAGGCCACCGAGACCAGCGCGCCCAGCTTGCCGTCGAACCAGGTGTCGGACGCCAGGACCGCCAGACGCGGGTCCCAGGACTTGGACAGGTCGTTGTAGCCCTCCTGGGCCGAGACCACGAAAGTCCTGCCCTTGTAGTCGAACGGGCGACCGGTCTGCAGGTCGACCGTCGCGCCCAGCGAGCCTTCCTCGGTCTGGGCCGAGGCGGTCTTGCGCACGGTGATGCTGTTGAACAGCTCCGAGGCAAAGACGTTGAAGTCGAACGAGCGGTTACGGTTCGCGCCGCCCGAGCTGTCGGTGCCGCTGGTCGTGCTCTGCCCCTCGACGCCGTTGATGCGCACACGGGTGAACTGGGGGCCCAGGCCGCGGACGGTGATCTGACGCCCTTCGCCGGCGTCGCGGGCGATCGAGACGCCCGGCACGCGCTGGATGGACTCGGCCAGGTTGGCGTCGGGGAAATCGGCGATGTCCTCGGCCTTGATGACGTCGACGACGCCGTTGGCGTGGCGCTTGACGCTGAGGGCGCTGCCCAGGCTGGCGCGGAAGCCGGTGACCACCACTTCCTCGACCTCGGAGCTCTGGTCGTCGGCGACCGGGGCCGACGCGGGAGCGGCGTCCTGCGGCAGCGCGACGGGAGCCGTCGAGGCCAGTTGGACGCTGGCTTTCTGCCCCAGCACCGCGGTGCGGCCGTCATTGGAGACCACGACGAGATCGCCGCCTTGCAGCAGACGGGTCAGGCCGTCCGGCACTGAATAGGCGCCCCGCACGGCGTTCACGCGCTTGCCCTGGACCACGGCCTGCGGCGCCAGAATCTGCAGGTCCGCCTGCTTGCCGAACTGGGGAATGCCGGTGGCCGCCGATTGGGCCGGCACGTCGAACTTGCGCGCTTGCGCTTGCGCCTGCGCCTGGCTGGCGACCAGCAGGGCAGTCGCGCCCGCGGCCAGCATCAAGGATGTTCTGGTGTACTCGTACCGCGAATGACCCATGCGGCGCCCTCCCTATGATCTGTTTTTCCGACGGCGCCTCTTGGAGCACCTGTCTTGAGCGATGCGGCGGAAACCGGTTTCCGTCAGACACCGGCAAAAAAATTATTCGCCGGCCTCGACCAGGATCACGTCGCCGCGCACCGTCACCTTGCCGCCGAAGCTGCTGGCGGCCGCCCGGGCGAAGCTTTCCGGCTCGTTGGTGCGGAACCAGCCGACCAGCTTTTCGTCGGCCATCGAGTCATCGGCGATGACGATCTTGCGCGCGTTGTAGCGGTTGAATTCGGCGGCGGCGGTGGCGAAGGCTTCGCCGTCCAGCACGATCTGCCCTTCCCGCCAGGCCAGGTTGCGGGTGATGTCGATCGGCGCGACGGCGGGGTTGGCGGGCCCGACCTCGTCGCTGACGAAGATCCGCTCGCCGGCCCCGACGCGGCGGGGCGCGCCGCCGACGTCCTGCGACCAGGCCTCGACCACGCCTTCGGTCACGAGGACATCGCATCCGCCTTCGCGGCGGCGCACCGAAAAGGCCGTGCCCACGGCCCGCACCCGCACCGGCCCGCTCTCGACCACGAAGGGACGCTGCGGGTCCTTGGCGACCTGGAACCAGGCCTCGCCCTTGTCCAGCTTCACCTGCCGCAGCCGAGGCCGCATGGTCACGTCCAGGACGGTGTCGGTGTTGATCGCGGCCATCGAGCCGTCCGACAGCGGCACCCGGCGAATTTCGCCCAGCGCGGTGCCGTAGCGCGCCGACAGCAGTCGAGGCGCGATGACGATCGCCGCGCAGGCCGCCGCCGCCACGCCCAGTCCGGCCAGCAGGCGACGGCGCCCCATCCGTCCGCGTTCGGACAACGAGCGTTCCGCCGGGGCGCCGCCCAGCGCCTTCGCCCGGTCCAGCATCAACCAGGCGGCCTCGGCCCGCGCATGGGCGCCCTGGCGGCGAGGATCGCCCGTCAGCCAGGCGTCCAGTTCGGTTCGCTCCGCCAGGGTCAGCTCGCCCTGATCGGCGCGAACCACCCATCGGACGGCTTGCGCCTCGATGTCAGCGGCGCTTTCGCGTTCGATCATGAGAGCTCGACCTCCTTGGGACAGCGTCTTGGTTGGTTTCGCCCTCGGCGAGGGCGGCGAGGATGGCGCGCAGCCCCCTCACGGATTCATTCTCGACCACGTGCTCGGTCACGCCCATGCGGCGGGCGATCTCGCGCTGCGGCAAGCCTTCGATCTTGCGCATCTCGAAGATGCGTCGGCACCGTTCGGGCAAGGCCGCGATCAGGCGCTGCACCCGGGCCAGTTCCCGCCGCCCACCGGCGATCCGCTCGGGCGAAGGCTCATCCAGTTCGACGTTCAGCGCGTCGATTTGCGTCACCGTCTCGATGCGGACCACCCGCGCCCGCCGGATCTGCTCCAGGGCGACGCTCCGCGCGGCCTGGAAGAAATAGGCCCGCGGATTCTCGATGTGGTCGATCGAGGCGAGGTTGGCCAGCCGACAATAGGTTTCCTGGATCACGTCGTCGGCGTCGCCCGCCGCGGCCAGGGATCGCCGAAGCCATGCGCGCACGTCGGCTTCATGGGGCAGAATCTCCCGCCCCAGCCACGCAACAATGCGCCCACGTCCATCCTGCAACCGGTTTCCTCGCCTGGCTTTGGGTCTTTTCTGAAGCGATGCACGGCGAGCAGGTTTCCGTCAAACAAAGTGGGCAACGCAACGCAGCCGCCGCTTGTGAAGGTAACATGGCGCCAACAGCGGACTCCCGACCCACTGCTGAGACCTGACATTCCAAAGGCGCTAGACGAGCCTGGCGATCGAGCAAATGACCTATGCGGAATGGTGCTCGCTTTCCTCGAGCGTGCGTCGAACGGCGAGCGCCAGGTCGCTGACCTTGAACGGCTTGCGAAGCACCGCCTCAGAACGAACCAAGTCCTTGATCGCCTGCGCATCCGCGTAGCCGGTGACCAGGAGGACGGCGAGCGCGGGAAGGACCTGACGCGCCTGGACCGCAACCTGGGCGCCGTTGACGCCCGGCATCGCGAAATCCACCACCATCAGGTCGGGGCGGTCCTCGGCGATGCGATCCAGACCGGCCTGGCCGCCGGACGCTTCGGTGACGTGGTAGCCTAGCGATTTGAGGCATTGAACGATGAACCGCCGCACACCGGGATCATCATCCACCACCAAGACTCGCTCGCCCTGGCTGAGCGGCGTCTCCGCGGCGGGGATTTCACTAGGCTTAAGGCGCTCGGCCGCGTCACTGACCGGCAGCCAGATCTCGATGGTCGTGCCCGTGCCCACGGTGCTGTCGATCCGCACAGTGCCCCCAGACTGGGTGGCGATGCCGTAGACCTGGCTGAGGCCAAGGCCCGTGCCCTTGCCCACGCTCTTTGTGGTGAAGAAGGGGTCGAAGACCTTGGCCAAAAGCTCGGCCGGAATGCCATGCCCCGTGTCTTTGACGGCGATGACCACATGATGGCCCGGCTGCAGGCCCTCGTGCCAGTCGTCGGCCAAGCGGGTGGACACCGTCACCGTTCCGCCCTCCCCCATCGCGTCGCGGGCGTTGATCGCCAAGTTGAGGATCGCCAGTTCCAACTGATTGGGGTCGGCGTTGGCGCGCGTCATTCCAGCGCGCAGATTCGTTCTAACCTCGACCGTATGCCCCAGGGTGCGGGTCAGAAGGTCGTCCATCCCCAGGATGAGCGCATCGACCTCGACGGGCTGCAGATCCAACTGCTGGCTACGGGAGAAAGCCAGGAGTTGGGCCGTCAGCTTGGTGGCCCGTTCCACGCCCTCGCGGGCGTTGGCGGCCATGCGCTTGATCCGCTCGTCGTCGCTGCGCCGCTCGATCATATCGATATTGCCGACGATAGCGGTCAGGAGGTTGTTGAAGTCGTGGGCGATGCCGCCGGTCAACTGGCCGATAGCGTCCATCTTCTGGGCCTGGACCAGGGCGGCCTGGGCCTGCTCGCGCTCGCCGATCTCGTTGAGCAGCCGCGCATTGGAGCGCTGCAGCTCATGGACGCTCTCGGCGACCCGCTTTTCCAAGGTTTCGTTCATCGCCATCAAGGCCGCCTCGGCGGCCTTGCGCTCGGTGATGTCGAGCGTCACGCCCGACAGGCGCCTTGGCAAGCCTGGGGCTGGGCGGCCGCGAACCTGAAGCCAGTGAACGGAGCCGTCGGGCCAGACGACGCGATATTCAACGCCGTAGTCCTCGCCCCGGTCGATCGAGGCGTCCAGCCCGCCCTGACGCCGTTCCGCGTCATCGGGATGAACCGCGGCCTCAACCTGCGCCAGGGTCAGTTCGGCATCGAGGCTACGCCCAAAGTGGGCCTTGGTCATGGGCGACACCGCGATCTGGCGACTGTCGAGGTCGAGGTCCCAGGCGCCGAGCTGACCGGCGTCCAGAGCAAAACGAAGCTTCTCTTCGGCTTTGGCCTGCTCGACCAAGTGATCCCGGGCCACGTACTGGCGTCGACGCGCACGCACCGCCGAGGCCGCCGCGCTGATCAGCGTCTCGGCGTTGATCGGCCGCTCGAGCAGCACGATGTTGCCGATCGCGCTCAACCGCGCCGCATCGGCCTGGGTGCGCTTGCCCGGCTGCTTGGTAACCAGGACAATAAACGGAAAGTCCGACCATGCCGGTTGCGCGGCGAGCCACGCGGTCAAGGTATCGGTGGCGTCGGCGGCCAATGCCTCCTCGGTCAGGACGGCCGCCCCTGCGTCCTCCCGCAGCGCCTGCGTAAGCGCCGACAGGTTGGGACAAATCAGCGTTCGGTGGCCCAGATTGGCCAAGGTCTCGGCGATCACCGGCGCGTCCCTGCCTCGCGGCGCCAGGATCAGGATACGTTCATCCATGCGCGCGCGGCTCGTCGCCTTGGCCGAGCATGGGCACCTTGCCTTCGTAGGACGGCAGGCCCGACATCACGCCCTGGAAGTCGGTCAGGGCTTCGCCCACCTCGATGCCATCATGGGTCAGGCGGATCTCGCGGATGGTCTTCTCATGCTCAGTGGTGCGGCTCTTGACCGCCGAGATGGCCGTGCGGATCGCGCCGGCCGCCTCGAAGAAGCGGAACAGCAGGATGCTGTCTGACAGATAGCTCAGATCGATATCGCTGCGAACTTCGCCGATGAAGCCGTGCTGGCCGAGGATCAACAGCGTGACCACGCCCTGCTGGTTCAGATAGGTCAGCAGCTCGTGCATCTGCAGCAGCAGGAACTTCTGTCCCGGCATGGCCTGCAGATAGGCGTTGAGGCTGTCGATGACGATCAGGGTCGCGCCGACCTGCTCGACCGCGTCGCGGACGTGGAAGGCGAACTCGCCTGGCGACAGCTCGGCCGGATCGATGGCGCGGATCAGCAGCTGGCCGTTGTCGAGGAAGGGCTGCAGATCCATTCCCAGCGACTTTGAACGCGCCAGCAAGGTCGGCAGGCCCTCGTCAAACAGGTAATACGCGACCCTCTCTCCGCGCTCCAGGGCGGCCAGAGCGCAGCGCACCGCCGTGGTCGTCTTGCCGACGCCCGAGGGCCCGCTGATCAGGGTGTTGGTGCCGCGCGACAGGCCGCCGCCGACCAGGGCGTCCAGGCCCGGCGTGCCGGTCGACACGACTTCGTGCGTGAAGTCAGTATGATGATGGGCCGCCACCAGCCGCTCGAAGACGGTGACGCCGCCGGTGTCCAGCTCGAAGTCGTGGAAGCCGCCGCGATACTTGACGCCGCGCATCTTGACCACTTCCAGGCGCCGACGCTGCGAGCCGTACTCCTGAGGGGTGCGCTGCAGGCTGATGACGCCATGGGCGATGCTGTGGAGCTGAAGGTCGCCATCTTCGGCGGTCATGTCATCCAACAGCAGCACCGTGCACTTACGGGTGGCGAAGAAGTGCTTGAGCGCCAGGATCTGTCGGCGATGGCGCAGCGGGTTCTGCGCCAGCAGCCGCATTTCCGACAGGCTGTCGAAGACCACCCGCAGCGGCTTGGTCTCCTCGACCTGACGCATAACGCCGCGCGTAGTCTCGCCCAGCTCGACGTCGGAAGGATGCAGCACCGATTGTTCGCTGTCGGGATCCAAGCCCTCTTCGCTGACCAGCTCGAAGAGGTCGATGCCGTCGAGCAACCAGCCGTGACTGGCCGCGGCGGCCCGCAGCTCGGTCTCGGTTTCCGACAGGGTGATGTAGAGCCCGCTTTCGCCCAGCTCGCGGCCTTTGAGTAGGAACTGCAGGGCCAGGGTGGTCTTGCCCGAGCCCGGCGTGCCTTCGATCAGATAGATGCGATCGCGCGTCAGCCCCCCGCCCAGGATTTCATCCAGGCCAGGGACCCCGGTGGCCACACGCGGCTCGGACTGGCTGGCGGTCGGATCAATCTGCATAGGCGCTCCTGGCACGGGGTCTCGGACTTATCGGCAAGCGCCTCAAGGGCTTTGCACGGCCTTTTAACTCACGAGCTAAAGCCAAGGTTTCTCCGGACCGGAAAATGTGCCGCTGGAACGGGTCCACAACGGCGGCTTCGAGGGAACCTTTGCCTTGGCAGGCCGCTTCCTCGCCATGAGCGATCTGAACCGCGCCAGCCTCGAAGACATCACCGCCACGGGCATAGAGGCGCACATCGCGCGCCAATTGATGTTCTGGGGTCCTTTTCGCGCGTGGGAGGACTTGCTGTGGCTCAGCGATGTTGACGACGAAACCCTGGAGCGCCTGAAGGCGCGTGGCTTTGAACTTCGGACCGGTTTCGATCACGACTGGGCCCCGCCGAAGCGGTTCGAACTGTCCCAAGCCGCGGCTCGGAGCTGAGCCCCCCGCGCCCGATCGCCACCGCGGCCCAAGTCCAGGCCCCCGTGCGGCGCCTCATCCAAGAATGGCCTTGGCGCCGACATAACCCGCTCGTCAGGCGGCGATGTCGTCGTCCATGGAACGTGGCGGAAAGAAGAACCGCCCCGCAGTGGCGCCGTCACGCAGCTTGATTTCCAGGACGACAGGTTCGCCGGCGTCAGCCAGGCGATGGGCGAGCGCACGCGCGGCCTGCTCGGCGCTCGCGCCGGTAGCGAAGATCATCGGGTTGTCACTGAGGTCGCTGAGAACCGCCCACGCTTCACTGGCGGGCTCGACATAGATATGAGTCGGCATAATCGATTTTGAACTGGTTAGAGGTTCCGGGCGGATGACGGCCGGTCGAGCGAGGACCGGCCGTCATCCGCCCCGTCTCAAGACAAACCGGCGCCGTCCAGGCGGCGAAGCGCGGCGAGCACCTCGCTGAGCGCCACCGGCGCCAGGGTTCCCAAGAGCCATCTCTGAGTGGGCTGATCCTCCACCGCGCTGGCGTCGGAAGCCCAGGCGGCCAGGATCTCGCGCTTGGCGGCAAGATCGAGGTCCTCGTCCTTGACGACCTCCAGCGGATGGAGAAAGCCGACGGCGGGCCGCACTCGCCAAGGCGAAGCGCGATCCGCAACAGCCGTGGAGAAGGGCATGGCCGTTCCCTCGTTAGGCCGCGCGCCGGGCCTTCGGCGCCTTCAGCGCCAGAGGCGACACCCCGCTCGTTCGGATCGGGATCTGCCGCGGCTTGGACGCCTCGGGGATTTCCCGAACCAGATCGATCGTCAGGAGGCCGTCCGCGTGACGGGCCTCCTTGACCACCACATAGTCGGCCAGCTCGAACCGACGCTCGAAATTACGGCGCGCCAACCCCTGGTGGATGAAGGTTCGCGCGGTCTGGCTGTCGGCTTGCGCCTTGCGTCCCCGGACCACCAGGAGATTGGGCTGGGCGATGACTTCCAGGTCGTCCCGCGCAAAGCCGGCGGCCGCCACGGAAACGCGGTAGCCGTTTTCACTGGTTTTCTCGATGTCGTATGGGGGATAGCCGCCTTCCTCGTGACCGCGCAGCGCGGCTTGCGCCAGATCGACCAAGCGATCGACACCGACCATGGTGCTGTAGAGCGGGGAAAAATCAAAAGCGGTGCTCATTTCCATCTCCTCGAAAGCAAGTTGGACATGAGGGGCGCATCGAAGCGCTCGAGCGCCCCAGGCCGCAGGGCCCTGTCGGCGCCCGGCAAGCACCGGATCAATTAGTTCGCGTCGAACGGCCGTCAAGAGGTGCGTTGTCCCAAAAAACAGCGGCGCTCTCAGCAGGCCGAGCGGCGCCATAAGCCAACCCAACGATCGCTTCACAAAGCGGACCTTCGGGCCTCAGGACTAGAGCGTTAGCCTCTGCTTCAACCGGTCGCGGCCAGCGACGGCCATAGATGTGCACGGTAGGCCTCGTAGCAGCGGCGGCCGGCTTCCAGGCGCATGAGCGCGCCTTCGGCGATGAACCGCGCGCAGTCGGGATCGGCCGTGACCAGCGGGCGCAGGACCTCGGCGTTCCAGGCTTCCGAATGGGCGATGTCGAGCGTGGCGTGCAGCGCGAAGTACTTGCGCGTCTTGCCCACGCCCAGGCGTTTGAGCCCCTTGGCGACCAGATCGGCGCGCCAGGGCGCGGTCAGCTCCACCGTGCCCAGCGCGCCAACAGCGTGGTAGGCGTAGCGCCGCGTGGTCGCGAAGGCGACGAGCGTGTTGCCCAAGGCCAGCGACGCCGGTTCGGTCGTCTCTATCGCCGGCCGTAGCTCCAGGGCCTGGGCTAGCTGGTCCAGCATCGGCCCGTGCATGCCGGCCTGCGCGCCGCGCCCCATCTCGTCCCAGTAATTGCGAGCCAACTCCAGCTTGGCGACGACAGGCATCTTCACCTGGGTCAGGGCGACCAGATCGTCGAAGCCGGCTTCGCCCGCCACTTCTTGCTCAAGGAACCAGCGCATCGACTCGAAGTCGGCGGCCCTCTCGAGCCACGGGAACAGAGGATCGTCCTGGCCTGGACCGTCGACCTTCAGCCCTTCGAACCAGGCGATGAAACCTTCGACGTCGCTGGGCGCGGCGGCGGCGCGGTCGGCGACCAGCAGGCGCTGGCTTTCGACGAAGGCGCCTTCCAGCTGGCGCATCGCGTGCTCTTCCGCAAGGTCGGCTTCCCAGTCGGCGTGGGGCTTGGCCGGGTCGAGCCGGCGGTGGTTCCAGCGCGACAGGCGCCGCTGGAGCGCCGCGTCGATGGCGGCGGAGTCGTCCAGCGCCGGCGTATTGGCCGGGCTGACCTGGGGACGGTGGGCGAACGTGTTGATCATGGCGGCGTAAGACCCTCAGCGCGTCCTGGGTTCCCGCCAAACCATCATCCGATAGGTCGCCGAGCCCGTAGAGGAACCACCCGGAACCGGCCCATGGACGGCGTGTTCTTGCATCCCGTTCTCGGTAGGTGACGACATGCACGACTATCCGATGGTGAGGTTCTCAATCGCCCCGACAAGCTCCGGCGCCTGGCTTTGGCGGACCTTCGATCTGGACGGTCAGCTTCGCGCCCAGGGCCTGGTGGCCACGCGGAAGCTGGCCGCAGCCCTGGTGATCAGGGACATCGTATCTCCCGATCTTCGGTGGGTTTCGCAGCTTTCCGCCAAGGCTGCCTGACATGCGCATCCTGGAGGCGGCGACCTATCGCGGGCCGCATCTCTACGCCGCCCGGCCCATGGTTCGCATCCAGCTGGACCTCGGCGCGCTGGAGGCCTGGCCGACCAACCGGCTCCCGGGCTTCACCGATCATTTGATGGCGGCCCTGCCGAGCCTCGAGGCGCACGGCTGTTCCTATAAGTCCCATGGCGGGCTGCTGCTGCGGATGCGCGAGGGAACGTGGCTCGGCCACGTGATCGAGCACGTCGCCCTGGAGCTGCAGAAGCGGGTCGGGGTGGAGGTCGGGCGCGGCAAGACCCGTTCCGTCAAGGGGCGTCCCGGCGTCTACAACATCCTCTACGCCTATGAGGGCGAAGGCCTGGGCCGGGCCGCCGGACGCGCCGCCATCGAGTTGGTCCACAGCCTGCTGCCCCGCGACCTGCGGGGCGTGGAGGGTCTGGACCGCGTGGCCCCGCCGTTCGGCGACCTGACGCCGCCGCTGTTCGATTTGCCCCGCACCTTGGAGCAACTGCGGGCGATCTCCCGCCGTGAGACGCTGGGCCCGACCACGTGGTCCCTGGTGCAGGAAGCTCGTCGCCGCGGCATCCCCGCCCAGCGCCTGGATGAGCAGAGCCTCGTGCAACTGGGCTGGGGCGCGCGTCGAAAGCTGATCCGCGCCAGCATCACCGGCCAGACCAGCCACATCGCCGTCGTGACCGCGGGCGACAAGGCCCTGACCAAGACCCTGCTGGCGGCCGCCGGCGTCCCCGTCCCTCGCGGCGGTGTCGTGCGCACGCTCGACGAGGCCCAGGCCCAGGCCGCGCGGATCAAGGGACCGGTGGTGCTCAAGCCCCTGGACGGCAATCACGGCCGCGGCGTCAGCCTGGGCTTGGAGACGCCCGAGCAGGTGCGGTGGGGCTATGAGCAGGCGATCAAACACGGCCGCCGCGTGATCGTCGAGGAGCAGTATGTCGGCCGTGACTACCGGATCCTGGTGGTCGGTGGTCAGGTGGTCGCCGTGGCCGAGCGGGTGCCCGCCCAGGTCGTCGGCGACGGTCGCGGCACGGTGCTGGACCTGATCGAGACGGTGAACCAGGACCCTCGACGGGGCGTCGGCCACGAGCAGGTCATGACCCGGATCGTCGTCGACGACCAGGTGCGCGAGATGCTGGCCCGCGCCGGCCTGGGACTGGATGATGTTCCCGCCGCCGGTGCGGCGGTCACCTTGCGCGCCACCGCCAACCTTTCGACGGGCGGCACGGCGATCGACCGGACCGATGAGATCCATCCCGACAACGCCGCCATCGCCCGCCGGGCCGCCCTGACTGTCGGGCTGGATGTGGCCGGCATCGACTTCATGGCGCCCGACATCACCCGCTCCGTGCGCGGGACCGGCGGCGGCATCGTCGAGATCAACGCCGCCCCGGGCTTCCGCATGCATCTGGAGCCGTCCCAGGGCCAGCCGCGCGAGGTGGCCAAGGCCGCGATCGCCAGCCTCTTCCCGCCCGGCGCCCGCAGCCGCATCCCGATCGTCGCGGTCACCGGCACCAACGGCAAGTCGACGGTCGTGCGCATGGTCTCCCGCATCGCCCGCGAGATGGGCAAGACGGTGGGACTGACCAACACGACCGGCGTCTACATCAACGACGAGAAGATTCTCGAGGCCGACGCCAGCGGGCCCAAGAGCGCCCGCATGGTGCTGCGCGACCCGACGGTCCAGGTCGCGGTCCTGGAGACCGCGCGCGGCGGCATGCTGCGCGAGGGTTTGGCCTTCGACCGCTGCGACGTCGGCGTCGTCCTGAACGTCACGGCCGACCATCTGGGCCTGAAGGGCGTCGACACGCTGGAGGACCTGGCGGCGGTCAAGTCGATCGTCACGGAGTCAGTCTCGCGCCGCGGCGTCAGCGTCCTCAACGGCGACGATCCCCTGACCCTGCGCATGGCGCGTCACGCCGGCGGACGGATCGCTTACTTCACGCTCGAAGGCGGGCTGGAGATGAGCCCTTTCCTGCAGAAGCACCAAGCCGAGGGCGGACTGCTGGTCGCGTTGGAACCCTCCGTCGGCGGCGGGGATCTCGTCCTCTACGACAAGGGTCGGCGCTGGCCGATCCTTCGAGCGGACGAGATCCCCGCCACCCTGAACGGCCAGGCCCGTTTCAATGTGGCCAACGCCCTCGCGGCGGTCGCCGCCGGGCATGGGCTTGGCGCGACGCCGGAGGTGATGGCCAGGGCCCTGCGGGCCTTCACCTCCTCGCACGCGGAAAATCCGGGACGGTTCAATGTCCACGACACACACGGCTTCCGGGTCATCGTCGACTACGCCCACAATCCCGGCGCCATGCGGGCGATGGGCCAGTTGGTGACCCAGCTGCGGCCGTCGGTCGGCCGGGTGATCGGCGTGGTCAGCATCCCGGGAGACCGCCGCGACGAGGACATCCTGGAGATGGGCGCGATCGCGGCGGAGATGTTCGACGACCTGATCTTCCGCGAGCTGCCCGACGGCCGTGGGCGTCCGGCCGGATCGGTGCTGTCTCTTCTGACCCAGGGCGCGCTGGAGGCCGGCTTTCCCGCCGAACGGCTGCATCGCATCGCCAGCGAGTCCCGCTCCGTCGACGCCGCGCTGCGCATGGCCCGGCCGGGTGATTTGGTCCTGGTCTTCCCGACCGCCGTCGGGGCGGTCTGGAACCAGGTGGTGGCCTTTCAAGCCGCATCCCCGCCCCTTTCCAACGCCGGACAGGACGCCCTCCATGCCTGAGACCGCCTGGGCGATCATCCTGCACGGCGGGGCCAAGACGATCGCGCCCGACCAGGAACAGGCGCATCGCGACGGCTGCCTGCTGGCCCTGGCGGCCGGCCAAGCCATCCTCGAAGCGGGCGGCGACGCCCTGGACGCGGTGGAGGCCGCGGTCCGCGCCCTCGAGGACGATCCGGCCTTCAACGCCGGCTACGGGGCGGTGCGCAACGCCAAGGGCGAGGTCGAGTGCGACGCCGCGATCATGGACGGCCGAACCCTGGCGGTCGGCGGCGTCGCGGCCGTACAACGCCTGCGTCACCCGATCTCGGTCGCCGCCGCCATGCTGCCCGAAACACCGGTCCTTCTAATCGGACACGGCGCGGAATGCTTCGCCAGGGAGCATAACGCCGAGCTCTGCGAGCCCGCTGACCTTGTCGTCGAGCGGCCCGGCGATCCCGGCTGCGACACCGTCGGTTGCGTCGCCCTGGATATCCACGGCAATCTGGCGGCGGGCACCTCGACCGGCGGCCTGAGCGGCTGCCACCAGGGCCGGATCGGCGACTCCCCCCTGCCCGGCTGCGGCCTCTACGCCGACAACGCCGTCGGCGGGGTGTCGCTGTCGGGCGACGGCGAGAGCCTGATCCGCACCACCTTGGCCGCGCGCCTCATGCACAGCCTGGAAGCCCTTCCCCCGGGCGAGGCCATCGCTGCGGCCCTGGCCCGCCTGGCGCGGGTCGGCGGCGAGGCCGGCCTGATCGTCATTGACGGCGACGGCCGCCTCGACTGGGGTCACAACAGCGCCCACTTCGCCGTCGCCCACGCCCGCGCGGGACATCTCGCGCAGGCCTTCGTGAACCGGGCCGAAGACGCCCAGAAAGAACCGACATGACCGCACCTCCCGCCCCGGAAGGCCCGCTGATCATCATCGGGGGGCATGAGGACAAGGAAGGCGACAAGGTCATCCTCAAGGCCGTGGCCGAACGTCTCAAGGGCGGCCGCCTGGTGCTGGCCACCGTCGCCTCGCACGCGCCGGAAGGCTATTTCGAGACCTACCGTAAGGCGTTCGCGCCCTTAGGCGTGACCGACCTGATCGAGCTCTATGTCGACGACCGCGCCGAGGCGCATGACGCCGGCAAACTGGCCCTGCTGGACGGGGCTGCGGGGGTGTTCTTCTCCGGCGGCGATCAGCTGCGGATCAGCAGCCAGATCGGCGACACCCCCATCGAAGCGCGGATCCGCGAGATCTGGAAAGCCGGCGGCGTGCTGGCCGGCACCTCGGCGGGCGCCTCGGTGATGAGCGACACCATGATGGTTCGAGGCTCCAGTTCCGAGACCCATCGGATCGGCGACCTGCAGATGGCGCCGGGGCTGGGCTTGGTGCGCGACGCGATCATCGACCAGCACTTCGCCGAGCGCGGACGGATCGGACGCCTATTGGGCGCGGTCGCTCAAAGCCCGCGCGTGCTGGGCGTCGGCATCGACGAGGACACCGCCATCGTCGTCGAGGGCGACGACTTCAAGGTGATCGGCAGCGGCGCGGTCTATGTGGTCGACGCCGAGGGCGTCAGCGCGTCGAACGTCGCCGAGGCGCGGGCCGAACGGGCCCTGTCGATGTTCGACGTCCGCTTGCATGTCCTGGCCAGCGGCGACGGCCTGAACCTGACGACACGCCGGCCCCACGGACAGCCACAGCCGCCCATGCCGGCGCAGACCTAGGCCAGGCGCTGGATGACGGCCCCAACGGCGGCGATGCGCTCGACGTCGTCATAGGCCTCGCGCCGCAACTCGCCGGCGAAGATGTCGGGATCCAGCTCTTCGTAGGTGAGATGGTGAGACGAACTCGCCACCAGGCCTTCGAGAGCCGAACGAAAGGCGTCGATCCCGCCGTCCAGGATGGCGCTGCCGCTGTAGAGCACCAATTTGCCGCCGGGGCTCAGGCGCTCCAGCGCTTGGCCGCTCCAGTCCAGGGACATTCGCGCGCCGTGCAGGTCGCCGCCGTCCTTGTATGGCCGGCCGGATTCTCCGGCGACATAGGGCGGATTGGCGACGATGAGATCGTATGGCCCGCCGAGGGCGGCCATGCCGTCGCTCAGCCGCGCTTCGAACGCGGCCCCGGCATGGGCGGCGTTGATCGAAGCCAACTCCAGGGCGCGCGGATTGACGTCACCGAGCGTCAGCCGCGCGCCAGGAAACAACCTGGCGGCGGTCAGTCCGCCGACCCCCGCGCCGCAGCCGATCTCCGCGATCGAGCCCACCCGGTCGCCAGCCGTGGCCTGGGCGATCAGGCGGGCGAAGCGGTAAGAGTCCGGCCCCAGGAACACCGCATCGGCGGCCGTCGCCGGAAAGGCCGAATGCAAGAACAGGGTTCCAGCCAGACGCGACACCCGCAGGTTACTCCGGAACCGCTCTCCCTCCTCGACCAGCGCGCCCCCCGCCGCCAGCAGGTCGAACAGCGCGGGCTCAAGCTCGCCGTGGTCGAAGGTCTGGCTCCAGCCGAGGATGGCCCGGAGCGGATCGCCTTGTGACAACCGCCGTTCCGCCGCCCGCCGGCAGACCGACGGCGTGGGCGTGACGAAGTCGTAGGCCCGCGCGTCGAGCGCCGCCAGCAGGGCGCCGAGCGCCGAGGATCTGTCCAAGTCTGATCTCCCTGGGGCCGTCAACAGCCCCATCTTTTGATGTCGTGGCCGAGCGAGCGCCCAGCGATTGTTCAGCGTCGGGCGGCCCGTTTCGGGGCGTCGTCGACGCTGGACGCGAGACCAGAGCCCGCGCCTGCCCCTTTAAGTCCAGGCTCGCCCCACCGTTCCCTTCCGGCCGGCCGGAAGGCGGGCGGAACACCCCCGGGGACCAACGGTTACAGTCACACGCAAAACGCGTGGTTCCCGAAAGCTGCAATGCCCTTGATCATCCTCGCGCGGATCGCGCTTTCGCTGTTGTCCCTGGTCGTGCTCGCGGCTGGCGGATACGCCCTGTGGTCCTGGTACGACGGGCGATGGATGCTCGACGCGGCCGGCCACGCGCTGCACGTCCGCGACGACTGGCGTCTGTGGCTGGGCCTGGGGCTGCTGGCCTGGTCGTTCCTGGGTCGCCTGGTGATCATGCCGCTCCTGGCCCGCCGCGACAGCGATCCCAGCCGACCGGAGCGCGGCGAGGGCCAGTTCCTGGATAGCCCGACCGGCTCGCGGCTTTATGTGGAAGTCCACGGTCCGGCGAACGGGCCGACCGTGATCCTGACCCACGGCTGGGGCCTGGACAGCACCATCTGGTTTTATCTCCGCCGCGCCCTGACCGCCCGCTACCGCGTCATCGTCTGGGACTTGGCGGGCCTTGGCCGCTCGCGCGCGGCGAAGGGCGCGGTGGACCTTTCCCACTTCGCGCAGGACCTGCAGGCTGTGATGGCCTTCGCGGGCGCGCCGGCCGTGCTGGTTGGCCACAGCATCGGCGGCATGACCATCCAGACCCTCATTCGCGACCATCCCGGCTCGGCCGAGGCCATGGCGGGCGTGGTGCTGGTCGACACCACCTACACCAATCCCCTGAAGACCATGGCCCTGGCGCCCCTGGCCCAAGCCCTGCGCTGGCCAGTCCTCGAACCGGTCCTGCGGTTGGCCATCCTGTTGCAGCCCCTGGCCTGGCTGTCGGCCTGGCAAAGCTATCTGAGCGGTTGGGCCCATCTGGCCAACCGCCTGGGGTTCGCCGAGCACGTGACGCACAGCCAGCTGGAGCACACCACCCTTCTGGCCACCCGCAACCCGCCGGCCGCCCTCGCGCGGGGCAACCTGGCGATGTTCGACTGGGACGCCGACGGCGCATTGCAGGCCGTGACGTCGCCGATCCTGATCCTGGCCGGAGACGAGGATATCGTCACGCTGAAGTCGGCAAGCCAGGTGCTGGCCCGCGCGACGCCGGGCGGCCAGTTGCTGACCATCGACGCGGCCAACCACATGGGCTTCCTCGAGCGGCACGACATCTACCTCGAAAAGATCGAGGCCTTCTGCCTGACCGCCTGGAGCCCGGCGCCTCGGGCCGCGTTCGAGGTGCACACGATCCGTGACCACGGTCTTGAGGTCGGAGAGCGGTCATGACGCGTTGGATCAAGGACAACAGCCTCACCTTGGTTCTGATGCTGATGTTCGCCGCCAGCTTGGTCGGCCAGTGGCTGACCGGGTGGCGGGTGGCGGTCGAGGACCTGCAGCGCCACGGCCAGGCGGCCATCGGCCCGTTGATCTATCTCTCCGACCCGATGTTCATCTCGACAGTGTTCGAGAACTGGGAGAGCGAATTCCTGCAGATGGCGGTCTACGTCGTTCTGACGGCGTTCCTGATCCAGCGCGGCTCATCGGAATCCAAGGATCCGGACGCGCCGGAGCGCGATCGCCTGCCCAGCCGGAATTCCAAGGCTCCTCGCCTCGCGCGTGTCGGCGGCGCGCTTGGCTGGCTCTACGCCCATTCGCTGGGCATCGCCCTGGGCCTGCTGTTCGTGGCCTCGTTCCTCCTGCACTGGACGTTCAGCGCAAAGGCGGCGGCGCAGGAGGCCGCCGAGCATGGCCAGGTAGGAGTTTCGGCGCTGGCCTATCTGGGCGATCCGCAACTGTGGTTTGAGTCCTTCCAGAATTGGCAGAGCGAGTTCCTGTCGACCGCGGTGCTGGTGGTGCTCTCCATTGTCCTGCGCCAGAAGAGTTCACCGGAGTCCAAGCCCGTGGCCGCGTCGCACGGCCAGACTGGGGCCTAGCCAGGCTCAAACCGCGTCGCTCTGCAGACGAAGGTAGGTCGGGTCGAACTGTCCAAGGCTCACCAGCCTGTCCCAATCGGGAATGGTCACCAGGCCCGCCCTCCATTCGAGAAGACCTTGCTGGCGCAGGTCCATCAGGACGCGGTTGACGTGGACGGGCGTCAGGCCAAGGACATCGCCTAGATCGACCTGGGTCATGGGAATGCTGAACCGGTAGTCGCGCGCCAGACCCGCGCTCTCCAGGCGGCGGTAGAGCTCGCAGACCAGGTGAGCCAGACGACTGGCTGCATTCTGCTGTCCCATGGTCACCAGCCATTGGCGATGAATGGCTCCATCGACCACGGTCTCCAGCCACAGGAGCCGCGCCAGGTGCGGATGGCTTTCGGTCAGCCGTCGCAGGTCGGCGTGGGCGGCGGACGCGATGACGCAGTCGCCCAGCGCCACGACGCCGTGGTCCATCTGGCGCATCAGCAGGCTGTGAAGATCGACGAAATCGCCCGGGACATTGACCTCGGTCAGTTGCCGGCCGCCGTCCACGGTCAGGCTGTAGCGCGCGCAAAATCCACTCACCAGGAAGGTGCTGAAGCCGGGCCGGTCGCCCGGTTCGACCAGCAAACCGCCGGCCGGAACGTGCCGTTCGGGTCCGAGCAGGCCCGCCAGGACGCTGCGCTCCTCGTCGGACAGGGCGTCGCGCCGCGCCAGCTTGTGGATCAGGGGCGTAATCGTCGGTGATGAGGACATGGCGCTCAGGGACGCTACGTCCCGCTCTGGGTCAAGACCGGTCGGTCGGCCGACTGATCGCACATCAAATGATCGGTCGAACTAACCTAGATCAACGCCCGCCTCCGCCCATCCGCCTAGGATGTGTCGATCCACGGAGGCTTTGTGTCGACCAGACCTATCGAACGCGGCGGCGCCGACAGGGTTCAACGAGCCCCAGCCTTAAGAGGGCCTGCTTGAGCCGCCTGCTCATCGCCAGCCTGGACCGCTTCGGTCCCTTGCGCGACAGCGTCCGCGACAGCCTGATGTCGTGCACCCAGACCGTCGAGCGCTTCGAGGCGGGACAAACGATCCTGGCGGCGGGCGGGCGATCGCAGTTGCGACTTCTGTCGCGCGGCCTGGCGGTCAGGCAGCGCGTGCTGCCAGACGGCGGGCGGCAGATCTTCGGCGTCGCCACGCCCGGCGACCTGATCGATATGGCTGGGCTGTTCGTCGGCGCCGATCACGAGGTGCAGGCCCTTGGGTCGTGCGAGGTGCGCAAGACCACTACCCACGAACTGCGCACGATGGTCCGCGCGCATCCTAATCTGCTGGCCGCCCTGTGCCGTGTCGTGCTGACCGAAGCCCAACAGCAGCGCAACTGGATGATCGGCCTGGGACGGCGTTCGGCCGCAGCGAGGACCGCCAATCTGCTGTGCGAGGTCTATTGGCGCCATCAGGCGCTGCAGCTGGCGCGGGACGGTCACTGCGAGTTCCCCGCCGTGCAGGGCGACATCGCCGACGCCTTGGGCCTTTCGGTCGTCCACATCCACCGCGTGCTTCGGGGCCTGCGCGACGACGGTCTGGCAACACTGCGCAACGGGACGCTGCAAATCGACGACTGGGACAAGCTCGCGGCCCTAGGGTCGTTTGACGCCGAACGGCTGCGGCCGCAACAGGATCCCGCAGAGCAGGCCACAGTCACGACCGCCCGACGTCACGCGATAAGCCCTGACGAGGCCTGACCCATAGTCCGATCAATTGATCGCAAGCGCGACCAGGCAAGGCGTGAGCGGTCAACCAAAGCTGACCGTTAAACCGCCTATCGGCCTTGGACGTGGAACAGCGCCGCTCAGGGAACCTTGATCAAAGGCGGGCCAGACCGCGCGAGGTGCGGCGATGAAGACCTATCACTTCGATATTTCGGGCGAGGTGCGACCGACGCTCGAAGTCGTCGAAGCCGCCGACGACGCCGCGGCCGCGCGCCAAGCGCTGCTGTTGCTATCGGAAATCCTGCGCGACCGCGCCCTCTCCGCCGATGCCAGCGTGGTCCTGCGTATCGTGGTTCGCGATGACCAAGGCCGTATGATCTGGGACGGCGCGGCCTCAGGCCGGCTCTGACGCGGAACGTCGCATCGCGCGTGGCGCTATGTGACCGAAGGGATCTTAAATGACCAACCGCCTGACCAAGGCCCAGGCCATGGAGGCCCAGTCGGCGCCGGCGCTGCCGACCGACCCGGGCTGGTGGTACGAACCAAAATGGGACGGCTTTCGCTGCCTGGCTTTCCGGCAGGGCCAGGTCGTGACCTTGCAGGCCAAGTCCGGCAAGCCGCTGACCCGCTACTTCCCCGAGGTCGTCGATCTGCTGGCGGCCCTTCCCGAGGACAGCTTCGCTCTCGACGGCGAACTGCTGATCCCCATGAACGATGGTTTCTCCTTCGAGGCCTTGCAGATGCGGTTGCATCCGGCGCAAAGCCGCATCCTTCGCCTGTCGGCCGAGACGCCGGCCATCCTCGCCGCCTTCGACATGCTGCAGGCGCCCGACGGCGCTGACCTGCGCGACGCGCCCTGGCGCCGGCGGCACGCCGTCATAACCACCTTCCTCGAGCGTCACGGCGGCCCTCGCCTGACACTGACGAAAGGGACCAAGGACGCGGCCCTCGCCCAGGCCTGGCTCGACGAGGGCAAGCTGGAAGGGATCGTCGCCAAGCGGATCGACGGCCCCTATGCCGAGGGCGAGCGGGCGATGATCAAGGTCAAGCGCCAACGCACGGCCGACTGCGTGGTCGGCGGATTTCGATACGGCAAAGACAGCAAGCTGGTCGGGTCTCTACTGCTGGGCCTCTACGACGACAAGGGCCTGCTCGACCATGTTGGCTTCACCTCTGGCCTCGCGGCCGCCGACAAGCCGGCCCTGACCCAGCGGCTCGAGGCCCTGGCCGGCGGCAGCGGCTTCACCGGCGACGCGCCCGGCGGGCCCAGCCGCTGGTCGGACGAGCGGTCCAGCCAGTGGACCCCGCTCTCGCCCGAGATCGTCGTGGAGGTGTCGTTCGACCACGTTTCGGGCGGGCGGTTTCGCCACGGCACGAAACTGATCCGCTTCCGGCCCGACAAGGCGCCCGGCCAGTGTCGGATGGAGCAGATCGCCTAGGCGTCGAGCTCGATCCAGGTCGGGGCGTGGTCACTGGTCTTGTCCCAGCCACGGACGTGACGATCGACCTGGGCCCGCGACAGTCTCGGCGCCAACCGGGGACTGAGCAGCAGGTGGTCGATCCGCAGCCCCGCGTCCCGCCCGTAGGCGTTCCGGAAATAGTCCCAGAAGGTGTAGATCCGCTCGTCGGGATGGAGCGTGCGTAGAGCGTCTGTCCAGCCTTGATCGACCAGGCGACGATAGGCTTCGCGCACTTCGGGACGAAACAAGGCGTCGTTCAGCCAGCGCTCGGGCTTGTAGACGTCCAGGTCGGTGGGCATGACGTTGTAATCGCCGGCCAGCACGATGGGGACCTCGTGCGCCAGCAAGGAGGCCGCATAGGCCTGAAAGCGGGCGAACCAGCGCAGCTTGTAATCGAACTTCGGACCCGGCGCGGGATTGCCGTTGGGCAGGTAGAGGCACCCCACCAGCACGCCGTTCACGGCGGCCTCGATATAGCGGCTGTGCAAATCCTCGGCTTCGCCCGGCAAGCCGCGGCGTGTCTCATGCGGCTGATCTCCGCGCGCCAGGATCGCCACGCCATTCCAGCTCTTCTGGCCCAGCCAGATCGCGCCGTAGCCTGCCGCCTCGATCGCCGCGAGCGGAAACCTCTCCTGCGGGGCCTTGAGTTCCTGCAGGCAGACGACGTCGGGCCGGGCCTCGTCCAGCCAGCGCAGCAGCACCGGCAGGCGGCCGTTGACGCCGTTGACGTTGTAGGTGGCGATCTTCATGCGGCGGTCGGCGAAGCCATCCACACCTGAATCTTATGCGCCGCGCCGGGACCGTCTTCGTTGAGCTGCAGATCGACCCGCCACGCGGCCAGGCCGGGATGGCGACCGAAGAATTCCTGGTCATGGGCGGCGTGGACGACGAACTCGGCGTCGGCCGGACGGGTCGGGATGTCGGCGTTGGCGGCGATCCGCGCAGGGTCCTGGCCGGGGTTCGGCTTGAGCCAGACCAGGACGGTCCACTCCGCCAGGTCCGCCTCACCGGGGTGCATGGTCACCTTGTAGCGGTCGACATCGGGATGCCCATCCCAGAAGCCCTCGTCGTGGGGCGCGGCTTTGATCAGGAGGTCGGCGCCTTCTGGCGCTTCGGGCGCCGGGATCGGGGCCGCCACGGCGGGGTCGGAAGAAACGGCTTCGAAGGTCATGACGGCTCCTGAGCGCAAGGAACTGCGCGGCGTCGGCGCATGGGGCGCCCTGGTTTGCGGAACGCGTGACCGGCCTATCGGCCGCATTCGAGCTGGCTGTCTTCTGTTCTTCGATCCGGCTCGCATTTCGTGGTGATCGCGGCCGGCGAGATTCTCGAACCGCGCGCTTTTGGCGCACTGTTCCTGCCCCAACCGGTGTGGAGCTTTCCGGTGTCCATCCCCATCTGACTCTTTCACCAAGCTTATGAATCGGAGACGCGATGGCCGGCGGCTGGACGCATGACGGCGGGGTTCTAGACCAGATCAACGACACGGTGTCGGACGGCGTCTCGCACGCTCGCGCCCGCCTGCCCGTCGGCGAGGGCACGGCCTTCTGCGTCGAATGCGGCGAGGACATTCCGGCGGCTCGTCGTCAGGCGCTGCCCGGTGTGCGGACGTGCGTCCACTGCCAGTCGGGCCGTGACAGCCGCATCGTCCTGGGTGGGATCAATCGGCGGGGCAGTAAGGACAGCCAGCTGCGCTAGGCGGGATCGTCCTTCCGGAACGCGACCCAAAACGCCTCGATCAGACCTCGCGCCAGCGCCTCGAACCGATCGGCCGCGCCGGCCGGAACGCGCACGCGAAGCTCGCCGCCCCTGTCCGTGAGGGAGCCGCCGGTAAGGGCCACGATCAGATGTAGCTGGTCTTGGGCGTCCCGCGTCCGATCGGGCGCGCTGAACGACGCCGCCTCGGCGCCTGGCGGAATGATGAAATGATAGACCGCGACCCGGCGGACCGCCGTGGCATGCGCCTCCAAGCGGGCCAGCCGGGCGGCGACGCTGTCCTGATCCTCCGTCAGCGCGAAGGCCTCACCGATCGCGTCGAATCCAAGATCCCCCGGATAGCTTTTCATGACCGGCGAGGTCATGGCGCCTAGCCTTGGCGATCGCCCTTGTCGCCCTGGCCCGGGCCGGCGTCGTGCTCGGAATGGCGTCGCTGGTCGGCGGCCGAGGACTTGCCGACATCGGCCGCCTCGGTGAAGTGGCCTTTGTCGTCGCGGCGGACATAGCGCTTGTCGCCGGGCGTGGGTTCGATCAGTTCGCGTTTGGACATGTGAAGACTCCTTGCCGAAAACCAAGCCGTCGGACGCGACAAGGTTCCCGATCGGCTTGTCGGGCTTCAGCTTCTGGTCGCTGCCGAATTGGCGGCGATCGAAGCGGCCACAGCGCCTGGATCGACCGGCTTGGCCATGGCGTCGGATTCGCGATCGACCCGGTCGGCGACATTGGGCTGGTCGTGACGCAGCTCCTCGAGCAACGCGATGATCTTGGCGCTTCTCTTGTCGGCCAGCAGGGCCAGTTCCAGGGTCAATTGCGCACGCTTGTCCGCCAGTTGGTCCTCGCGCCGCTGGGTGACGAGGATCAGGACCGAGACCAGGAGGGCCGCGATGGTGGCAGCCAGCTCCAGCCAGGCGAATGACGGCTGATCGACGCGCCCGCCGCCGCGCCAGGCCGCCAGGCCCGCCCATATCCCGACTATCGCCGTCAGGACGATGACCGCCCAGGGGCGGCCCAGGCGCTCGGTGGTCGCGTCGATGACCTTTTGCAGGCCGCTGGCGCCTCGGTAATGCTCGCGATGGAAATCGGCTACAGCCTCGACGGACTGGACGACGTGATCGTCCAGATCGCCTTGCGGCGCTGAAGCGTCCAGCTGTTGCGCCGTTTCACTCACGACGCGGGTCACCCCCGCTGGGCGACGCACGAGGCCGAGGCGCGTTGCTCCTCGATCATCACGCGGCTTCCTTCCGCCAATCGGGCTTGAGGACGACCTTGGTCACCTCGTTCTGGTTTTCCTTGAACATCTTGTAGCCGTCGGGGGCGCTCTCCAGCGGCAGGCGGTGGCTGATCAGGAAGGTGGTGTCGATGACGCCCTCGCCGATCAGATCCAGCAGCGGGCGCAGGTATTTGTGGACGTGAGTCTGGCCGGTGCGGATCTGCAGGCCCTTCTCCATCAGGGCGCCGATCGGGATCTTGTCGCCCATGCCGCCGTAGACGCCGGGCACGGAGACCCGGCCGCCGGTGCGGCAGGCCATCAGCACCTCGCGCAGCACGTGGGCGCGGTCGGTGCCCAGGCGGGTGGCGACCTTGACCGCATCGACGACATTGTCGATCGAGAAGCCGTGGCTCTCCATGCCGACCGCGTCGATGCAGGCGTCCGGGCCGATGCCGCCGGTCATGGCCATCAGGGCCTCGCGCACCTTGACGTCATGGTAGTTGATCACCTGGGCGCCAAGGGACTTGGCCAGCTCCAGGCGGTGGGGATGGTGGTCGATGGCGATCACCTTGTGGGCGCCCTGAATCAAGGCGCTCTGGATCGCGAACAGGCCGACGGGGCCGCAGCCCCAGACCGCCACCGTGTCGCCCGGCTCGATCTGGCAGTTCTCGGCCGCCATCCAGCCGGTGGGCAGGATGTCCGACAGGAACAGCACCTTGTCGTCCTCCAGCCCGTCGGGAACGACGATCGGGCCCACGTCGCTATAGGGCACGCGGACATATTCGGCCTGGCCGCCGGCATAGCCGCCGGTCATGTGCGAATAGCCGAACAGCCCCGTCATCGCCGTGCCGTAGGCGATCTCGCCCAAATCCTGGGTCTCGGCCGGATTGGAGTTCTCGCAGCCTGAGAACTGCTGCTTCTCGCAATGGAAGCACTTGCCGCAGGCGATGACGAACGGGACGACGACCCGCTGACCCTTCTGCAGGGTCGAGCCGGGGCCGGTCTCGACGACCTCGCCCATGAACTCGTGGCCAAGGATGTCGCCTTTCTCCATCGAGGGGATGAAGCTGTCATAGAGGTGCAGGTCCGAACCGCAGATGGCGGTCGAGGTGATCTTGATGATCGCGTCGCGGGGATTGACGATCTTGGGGTCGGGAACGGTGTCCATCCGGACATCGTGTTTGCCGTGCCAGGTCAGGGCGCGCATGCGCGTCTCCATCAAATGAGGGTTTGGGATCAGGCTTGCGGCGCGGCGTCGGGCGACTTGGCGGTGGAGATTTCGCCGGTCTCGATGAGTTGCTTGAAGCGGCGAAGCTCCCGGCGCGCCTGGATCTTCGGCTCTTTCTGGAAGAGCTTGGCGATCAGCTTGCCCAGATCGCCGCCCGGCGGCTCGTAGACGATGGTCGCGGTAACCTCCGTGCCGCGTCCCGGCGGAGCGTCGCGGAATTCGATCCGGCCAGCGTTCTTGATATCCGCGCCATCCGCGGATTCCCAGGCCAAGACCTCGTTCTCGACCTCTTCGGTGAGGACGCTGTCCCACTCGACGGTCTTACCGGCCGGGGCCTTGACCACCCAATGGGAACGGCCGCCCTCGCTCGGCGTGACGCTCTCGACGTTCTCCATGAACAGGGCCAGGTTGCGGAAGTCGCGCCAGAAGGCGTAGAGCTCGGCGCGCGGACGATTGATGGTGATCGTGCGGCCGACCAGAGCGGCGGCGTGCCAGTCCTGATCTTCGGCGATGACGTGGGCGACATCGCGCTGGCGGACGGCGGCGGTAAGCGGCGCGTCGCTTTCCAGCGCGCGGGCGATGGTCTCGTCGGACATTGGGGATGTTCCTCCTGCCCGCTGACAACCGCTCGCGACCAAGCCCGTTCCTATAGTGAAGTCAAAGACTTCCTATGTCGCCCAGCCGACCGAGTCATGCGATCGGACGGCGTGTCGGCCTTGCCACGCCAGGCCGGACTCCTGCGTCACGCCCCATGAAAACGCCCTCGGAACCGGGTTCCGAAGGCGTGAACCGTCGTGATGCGTCGAGGATCAGCGCGCGTCGCGAAGATAGATCGTCTTGCTGCGACCACGCAGGAGAAAACCCACGACGATGCCGATGGCCCCGGCGATCGCCACCGCGGGCAAAGGCTTTGACAAGACGTAGGTCTCGACCGCGTCGAGCTGATCGTGGACCTGGCTCCGCACGCCATCCAGGCTGTCTTCGAGCGCATTCTTGACGCTGCTCTTGGCCTCGCCGAAGGCCTGCTGCACCGAGCCGACCGCTTCCCTGATCTTGCCCTTGGCCTGGAGATCGGCATTGCCGGTCAGGCCGCCAACGGCGTCTTGGACGCGTCCCACGCCTTGGTTCGCCACGCCCGTCACTTGCTCGTTCATCACCGGCTCCCGCTGGTTTGACGCCCGCTTGATCGCGAGCCCTCCTCAAACCCCCGCCGTCACGGCTTGTTCCTGGGAGGCTTGACGCGGCGTTCGTGGACGGTGGCGAGGAGCATCATTTGATGGGCCGTGACGGGATCGTCGGAACGGCGGCCCCGGGGAGTCGGTTGATGAGGCCTCTCCCAATCGGAACTCGCCCCATGGCCACCACGGCTAAGACCAAAGCCAGGAAGACATCGACGCGCGCGGCCACCAAGGCCGCCGCCGCGCCCAGGACCGCCGGACCGGACGCCATCTCCCTGCTTATCGCCGACCATCGAGAAGTCGATGACTATTTCGACCAATACGAAACCCTCACCGACGACGCGGCCAAGAAGGCGTTGGCTGACAAGATCTGCCTGGCGCTGAAAGTGCACGCCCAGATCGAGGAAGAATTCTTCTATCCCCCGGCCCGCGAGGAGACCGGCGACGGCGACCTCATCGACGAGGCCATCGTCGAACACATGGGCGCCAAGACCCTGATCGCCCAGATCGAGGCCGGCGCCCCCGGCCAACCGCTTTACGACGCCAAGGTCAAGGTGCTGGGCGAGCAGGTCCGCCACCACGTCAAGGAGGAAGAGGAAGAGCTCTTCCCCGAGGTGCGCCAGACCAAGATCGATCTGGACGCCCTGGGCGCCAGGCTCGCCGCCCGCAAGGCCGAACTGATGGCTTTGCTCGCCGTCCCTCCGGTCCTGGCCTGAACGCCCCTTCCCTTTCATGACGAGCGCCCGCGCTCGAAGGACATCCCATGGCCAAGAGCCCCTCGAAGACCATCCCCAAGTCCCCGGCGAACCCCACGTCCCCCGCGAACGGCGCCCAGGACCGCAACGGCGCCGTCGGCGAAACCCTGGTCGCGCCGGGCGGCGAGTTGCACCAGCAGGCCGGCGAACCGGCAAGCCAATTGACCACCAACCAAGGCGTGCCGATCGCCGACAACCAGAATTCGCTGACGGCCGGCGCGCGGGGCCCGGTTCTCCTGCAGGATTTCATCCTGCGCGAGAAGATCATGCACTTCGACCACGAGCGCATTCCCGAGCGCGTGGTCCATGCCCGCGGCTCGGCCGCGCACGGGTTCTTCGAGTGCCTGGACTCGGCGGCCGACGTCACCAGCGCAGACTTCCTGCAGCGGCCCGGCGAACGCATCCCCGTTTTCACCCGCTTTTCGACCGTCGCCGGCAACAAGGGCTCGATGGACCTTGCCCGCGACGTGCGCGGCTTCGCGGTTAAGTTCTACACCCAGCAGGGCAACTTCGATCTCGTCGGCAACAACATCCCGGTGTTCTTCATCCAGGACGCGATCAAGTTCCCCGACCTGATCCATGCGGCCAAGCCCGATCCCGACCGGGAGTTCCCGCAGGCGCAGACCGCGCACGACACCTTCTGGGACTACATCTCGCTGACGCCCGAGAGCATGCACATGATCATGTGGATCATGTCGGACCGGACGATCCCGCGCTCCTATCGAATGATGGAGGGCTTCGGGGTCCATACCTTCCGGCTGGTCAACGCCGCCGGAGCCTCGACCTTCGTCAAGTTCCACTGGCGGCCCAAGCTGAACGCCCAGTCGGTGGTCTGGGACGAGGCCGTCAAGATCAACGGCGCCGACCCGGACTTCCACCGCCGCGACCTCTGGGAAGCCATCGACACCGGCGATTTCCCTGAGTGGGAATTCTGTCTTCAGACCTTCACCCAGGAACAGGCCGACGCTCTGCCTTTCGACGTCCTGGACGCGACCAAGGTCATTCCCGAAGAGGTCATCCCGCTGCGGGTGGTCGGGCGCGTGGTGCTGGATCGCAACCCCGACAACTTCTTCGCCGAGACCGAGCAGGTCGCCTATTGCGCCTCGCACGTCGTGCCCGGCATCGACTTCACCAACGACCCGCTGCTGCAGGGGCGGCTGTTCTCATATCAAGACACCCAGCTCAAGCGCCTTGGCTCGCCCAACTTCCATCAGATCCCGATCAACCAGCCCAAATGTCCGTTCCACAACCTGCAGCGCGACGGCCACATGCAGATGGGCGTCCCCAAGGGCCAGGTGAACTACGAGCCGTCCAGCCTCGGCGCGGACGTGGCGCGGGAGTCGCTCGAGACCGGCTACCGCACCTTCCCCGCACCCGAGACCGGCGAGCAACTGCGCGTGCGGCCCGAGACCTTCGCCGACCACTTCACCCAGGCCCGGATGTTCTTCTTCAGCCAGACCGAGCCCGAGCGGAATCACATCGTCGCGGCCCTGATCTTCGAGTTGAGCCGCTGTGAGGTGGCCGCCGTTCGCGAGGCGATGCTCTCGCGCCTGGCCAATATCGACGAGACGTTGGCCCTTCGCGTGGCGGCCGGTCTTGGCCGGGCCGGCGACATCACGCCCGCGCCAGCCTTGGTCCCGGCCGCGGAGATGGAGTTGTCCCCGGCGCTCAGCATCCTCGCCAAGGCCGCCCCGGGGTTGATCGGTCGAAAGGTCGGCTGCCTGGTGACCGACGGCGTGAATGACGCCCTGCTGGCGCAGGTCCGTGAGGCGGTGGCCGCGGCCGGCGCCAAACTCGCCATCGTCGCCCCGACGATCACCGGCGTGGTGACGGCGGGCGGAGAACGCGTCCCCGTCGACTTCCGCGTGGACGGCGGCCCTTCGGTGCTGTTCGACGCCGTCGTGCTGCTGCCCTCGGACGAAGGGGGCGCGGCGCTGGCGTTGGAGGCCACGGCCGTCAACTTCGTACGCGATGCGTTCGGGCACCTGAAGGTCATCGCCTACCTTCCGTCCGCTACGCCCCTTTTCGTCAAGGGCGGGCTGTCGGACGCCAATCCTGACGCCGACATCGGGCTGATCAACCTGCCGAAAGCCTCGATCGCCGACTTCATCGCGGCGGCCGAAGCGGGACGTGTGTGGGCGCGTGAACCTCTGGTGCGCAAGGTCTTCTAGGCGTCAGAACGTCGAAGCCCCATGCGCCGTCGTGCGTATGGGGCAAGCCCTAGAGCATGATAGGACGCTAGCCGCTGTCGTTGAACGCCCGTCGATCATCGTTTCCAACCCAGATCAACGCGGACCTCTCGACGGTCGGCTACGAGATCGCGGAAGTCAGCCATGTCGCCGAAGATCGGATCGATCGCCACGTGGTCGCGTACGTCGGAGCCGAAATCGCGCATCGGCGAGCGATAGAACGGCGACAGCCAAAGCGCGTCCACGTCCAGATCGACCAGATAGTCAAAGCGGCGCACCACGCCACGGAGGTCACCGATTCCATCCCCGTTCGTGTCCTGGAACGAGCGCGGGTAGATTTGATAGATCACCGCGTACTTCCACCATACTTCGGCGCGTACAGCCTTCTCTGGCGCCATCCCCTGCGCCAAGCTTGGGCGCGCCAGAACAACAAACCCGACCGCGCCTGGCGGTCGCGCTCGATCACCAGAGCCTGTCGCTAACCCTCCAGCGGCCTTGCGGTTCAACGCTGGCGCAACTGCGGTGGAACACGCCAGCGCCCCAGCGGTTAGAGCCTCCGAGCCAATTGGGGGCCCCATGTCCAAGTATAGGCCGATCAACCCACCCGCCGTGGTCGGAGCCGGACGTCGAGAGTTGCCGGCCTATGTCTCCAACGGCCTCATCGGCCTGCGCGTTCGTGACGTACCGCTGACCACGGGCATGACTTTGCTCAGCGGCTATAGCGGCGAGCATTATGAGCGTCAGATCGAGGCCGCCGCCGTCGCGCCCTACCCGATCGCCGGGGACATCGCCCTGGACGGCGCCTGGTTGTCGGACATGCCCCATCAGGTCTTCGATCTGCAGCAGGTCTACGACTTCTCGGCGGGCGAACTGACCAGCCGGTTCACGTTCCAGGCCGAGGGCTTCACCGCCCAGGTCGAGGTCCTGACTTTCTGCAGCCGCACCGATCCGACGCTTGTATGCCAAGAGGTCAGCGTCAAACTCGACAAGGCCTGCAGCCTGGGCCTTCGCGCCATCGTCGACGCCAGCGGCGCCGACGGTCGCGCTCTCAGGCACAGCCGTGTGACCCCCGGCGAGCCCGAGCCCGCCACCGACGGAACCTTGCTTTGGGAGTCGGCCGGCGCTCTCTCCACCTGCGGGGTCGCCTTCGTCACCGAGCTGCTGGGCGCGGGCGATCGGGAAGCCACGCATCCGAAGTTGCGCGATCACCGGCTGGTCACTGAGTACGGCTTTCGCGCGCGAGCCGGGCGAACGGTGCGCCTGCGCCAAATCGCCAGTCTCGTGCCGTCGGCCCTCCATGCCCTGCCCGACCAGCAGGCCGCGCGCCTGGCGGCCAAGGCGGCCAGCGACGGGTTCGACAAGATCCGCCGGCAGAACCGCGCGGTCTGGAACGAGCTGTGGAAAGGCCGCATCCGCCTGGAGGGCGCCGGAGACCGCTGGCAGGGACTGGCTGACGCGGCCTTCTTCTATCTCAACAGCTCGGTTCATGCCTCGTCGCCCGCCTCGACCTCGATCTTCGGCTTGGCCACCTGGCACGACTACCACTACTATTTTGGCCATGTGATGTGGGACATCGAGGCCTTTGCGGTCCCGGCCTTGTGCATGGTCCAGCCTGATGCGGCCGAGGCGCTGCTCGATTATCGGTCCTCGCGGCTCGAAGCCGCCCGTCAGAACGCGAAGCTGATGGGCCGCCGCGGTCTCCAGTTCCCCTGGGAAAGCGCCCCGACAAGCGGCCAGGAGGCCGCGCCGCTCCCCGGCACGGCGGCTTGGCACGAGGACCATGTCTCGCTCGACGTGGCGCGCGCCTTCGCGTTTTATGCCGACGTCACCGGTGATCGGGAGTTCCTGCGCACCAAAGTCTGGCCGGTGCTGGCCGGGGTCAGCGAGTGGATCACCACGCGGGTGACCAGGACCCGCGAGGGCTATGCCATCAACGCGTCCATGGGCATCGCCGAGCGCGAGAACCCGGTCGACAACGCCGCCTTCACCAACATGGGCTCCGTGGTGGTGCTGCGTAAGGCCATCCGCGTCGCGGCCGATCTAGGCCTGCCAGCCGATCCGGCCTGGGAAAAGATCGCCGAAGGCATAGCCATCCCCATGCGCGGCAAGGCGGTGATCTCGCACGACGCCTATCGCGTCGACGAAGAGAAGGGCGCCACGCCTGACCCGCTGATGGGCCTTTTTCCGTTCGGCTATCCGTTGGCGCCCGCGGAGGAGAAAGCCACTCTCGAGCTCTATCTGGGGATGGCGCAGGACTATATCGGCAGCCCGATGCTTTCGGCGCTTTACGGCGCCTGGGCCGCGCGGCTGGGCGACCGCCCGCTCGCTCTCAAGCTGCTGGACGAAGGCTATGGGCAGTTCTGCACCGGACGGTTTCTACAGACCTTGGAATACCGCGCCGACCGTTTTCCCGAACAGCCGCAGGCAGGGCCCTTCTTCGCCAACATCGGCGGGTTTCTGACCGGCCTGCTGTTCGGGTTTACGGGTCTGCGGGCTGGGCCCGATGCGCTCGAGACGTGGATCGAGCGCGAGGTGGTTCTGCCCGACGGGTGGACGGCCATTGAGGTCGATCGCCTATGGATCCGTGGGATGGCGACCCGGCTGTCCGCGCGGCAAGGTGAGAGGGCCCGCCTCGAACCTCTGTGATCCGTCGCATCGGTGTTGCGCCAGGAGCTGACGTTGGCCCAGCTCCGGCAATTGGACCTTAAAGGCGCGTCGTTGCGCCGAGCCGATCCTCAAGGACGCTGCGTTGCGTATTGCCTTCCACATAAAGGCCGAGCATCGTCGCGCCATTCCTTGAAGTGGGCTTGAGCGTGACGGAAATCGCTGACGACATTGCGGCGATCGCCTCGATCGGGCTTGTTCCCAGAATTCTACAGAACATATGCCGCCTGACCGGTATGGGGTATGCGGTCGTCGCTCGGGTCACGGCCGATCGTTGGGTCGCCTGCGCGGTGGCTGACGACATAAACTTTGGCTTGCCGGTCGGCGGCGAGCTGAAGGTCGAGACGACGCTTTGCGGCGAAATTCGCGACCATCACCGATCAGTCGTGATCGACCACGTCGCGGCCGACCCGGTCTATAGCAACCATCCCACACCTGCGATGTATGGACTGCAAAGCTACATCGCCGTCCCCATTTTCCGCCGCGGCGAGTTCTTTGGCACCCTGTGCGCAATTGATCCGGCGCCGGCTCCGCTGACGGATCGCGACGCGCAGGAGACCTTCGAGATCTTCGCGGAATTAATCGGCCAGAAGCTAGCGGATCAGCAGCAGCTGGCGTTGAGCCAGGCGGCGCTGTCAGATGAACGGGCCGGTTCTGAACTGCGCGAGCAGTTCATCGCCGTGCTCGGCCACGACCTGCGCAACCCGTTGGCCGCCATCGAGGGCGGCGTGCGCCTTCTGCGCAAAGACCCGACCGGGCCGAAGAGCGGCTGGATCCTCGGGCAGATGGAGACGAGCACCGCGCGAATGGCCGGCCTGATTTCTGACGTAATGGATTTCGCACGCGCCCGTCTGGGCGGCGGCTTCAATGTCGATCTTTCTCTCGAAAACGACGTCGGGTCCGCACTGCTCGATGTCGTGTCTGAGCTTCGGACCGCCCATCCCGAACGGATCATCGAGGCTGACGTCGACATTCCCACGCCGGTGCCGGCCGACCCCGCCCGATTAGCTCAGCTCCTTTCGAACCTTTTGGCCAATGCGTTGACCCATGGCGCCGGAGACGCGCCCGTTTCGGTCGAGGCCAAGATTGTGAACGGCGTGTTCGAGCTCTCCGTGGCCAATCAAGGTCCGCCGATCCCTAGAGAAACGCTTGCCCGTCTTTTCCAGCCGTTCGAGCGGGCCGCGGCCAAGCCGACACAGCAGGGCCTTGGGCTTGGCCTTTACATCGCGTCCGAAATCGCGCGCGCCCACAATGGGAACCTGAGGGCCAGTTCGGATGCGACCGAGACGCGCTTTACCTTTCGCATGCCGCTCGAGAACTAGCGCGACCACTCAGATGCTCTTGGAGACGGCTCGATCATTGCGTGCCGGTGCCTTCGTCGTCAGTCGCTGCAGGCGTTTGAGCACGCCCAGGGGCCATTTGGACGAGAACAGGCGCGCCGCTTGATCCGGGGCCTCGTTGATGCGCTGCTGATGGACGCTGACCATCTGCAGGATGGACAAGCGCTCAAAGGCTTCGCGAAACTCCTCGTCGACGCCGTGGACGTGCCGGTAGTCTCCGGCCTGGTGGTTGAGCTGGTGAACGCTTCCTTCCAGGACCGCCCGACTGACGGCCTGAGTGGTTCCGTTCTTCGACCCGGCGACGCCCAAGCTGACCATCGGCGATCGCGGCGAGGCCCCCGACGGGTTCTTCAAGATCCTGTTCGACGAAGGCCCGGGCGGCGTCGAGACCCTGGCCTTCCTGTATGAGGAGCCCGACGCCCTGGATGCCGCCGGCAAGCCGGCGCCGACTGCGCAATGAGTCAATTGCAACAAGGCCAAAGGACTGCGCTACCGATACGATTCCACGCCCCAGCTCGTCTCCATAGCCCAGATCGAGCTGCGAACCGGCCTGCGGTCCTTGGTTGGCCAGCCCGACCGCGAAACCCTGACGGCTAGGCCCGCCGATCATGTCTGGCCGGTTGAAGCAGGCTATTGGAAGGCATCTTCCGCCTGCGCCGGTCAGCGCGGCGCGCCCTAGACAGGCGGGGTCCAGCCGGCGCCCTGGGGCGACCCGATCGATCACATCGGTCGTCAGTGGGCAAGCTCACGACCGGACGGTCCAGCGCCGGTGGAGTTCACCGGTCGCGCCCGCTCAAGACGTTAGCTCAAGGTCCGCCCAGCACAAAAAATGATCGGCTTTACCGACGATCACCCCAGCTTCGCCCGGCGAGAAATCGCGCGTCGCGAAGATATGATCAAACTGCTTGTTCAGGGGTTGGGTCGTTGGCCCTGACGGCAACACCCGGCGAAAGGCCGAATTTCGAAGACTCGGCAGGCAACGCTGCGGCTCTTCCAGATTTAGATCGCCGCCGAAGATCGTCGGGCGCCGCTCGGCGCGGTCGCTAAGCAGTTCGTCCAACCGGCTATGGATCGCGACCAGGTCCGGATCGTCTTCCGAGAGCCCAAAGGCGCGTATGGGGAAAGCATGTCCCGTGATTACACGGCCCAATATCTCGGCGGGGACGAAGCGATCGCAGTCGCCCCGCTTGAGGAGGTCCAAGTCATCCTCGCCCAGGTCTGCGCCGATGCGCGGTTCCAGATTTCCTTCAGTTGCGGCGCGTCCCCTCTGACGGCCGTCAAAATAGACGAGGCGCTCGCCCTCGCGGAGCGTCGGCTGCATGAAGCTAAATCATTGTCGCGCCGCCAGAGTTAGGGCGTATCGACCGCGTCCCACCCTTCTCGCCAAGCTCCGGGCGCGTGATCGCCCCACATCTCTGGCCTACCGATGATCCACAGCGCCAGATGCTGTTGCGAACGCGTCGCACCGCCATGATCGCGGCCAGCCCCTAGCGCGGTATCAGCAACGCGACGTCCGATAACTTCAGCGTTCCCGTTCCGGTCAGGCTACTGAAACTAAAGGTCTGGGCCTCGTCCGGCGCCTGGCAATCGAAGGTCTCGCGCAGCCCGTTCTCCTTGCGCCAGGTCACGCGCAGCAAGGGATTTCCGGCAAAACGCTCGATGCGCAGCACCCGACCAGCCGCGTTGAAGTCCGCGTCCGCGCAGACGTCCTGCAGGCGGATGTCCTGATCAAGGCGCATATAGCTGTCCCGCGTCTCCCCCGAGCGCCGAACGATATCGCTGAGCACATTGACCGCCCGCACGATGTCAAGGACGCCGCTGGATGCGACATAGGGCGCCAGGTCCGGCCGTTGATCGGCGGTCGCGAACAGGCGATCGCGGATGACCTGGGGAGACTTCAGCCCTTCGGACTTTAGGACCGCCACGACGAAGGTCACCAACGCCGTGGCCTGGGAGGTGCCATCCAGGGTCTCGCGCATGCCGCCCAAACCATAGGCGGAGATTTCCACACCCGGCGCGAGGATGTCGACGGTCTTGGCCCCGCGGCCGGAAAAGTCGGCCAGGCAGCCGCGTCGATTGCTGGCGCCGACGGTGATGAAGCGCCCGGGGATGCGCGAGGTCTCCCCGCCATAGGAGGCTGGATAGAGCGAGACGTCGCGGTATTGGGTGGCGCGGTTGCCCGCCGCGACCACGATGACCAGCTGGTCGTCGAGACGGGCTTGTTCCTCGAAGTCGGTGACCAGCTGGCTGGTGGCTACGCTAAGGTTCAGCACCGCCGCCCCGCGCTTGCGAGCGAACCTGATGGCTTCGAACAGGCCCTTGTTCGGGTACAGCCAACGCTCTTGGTTGACGAGGTTGACGCTTTCTTTGCGCCGCTCGACCATGTTGATGATCAACAGGCGCACCCGATCCGCGCTCGCCGGCGCCTTGGCGCGAAAATCCGGCCCCCCCAGGGCCAGGCTGGCCATCAAGGTCCCGTGCTCGGGTTGAAGGATCGCGCCCAGGGGCGCGGGACCGGGCGCAGCGCCCTCCTGAAAGAGGCTCACCCCGACCACGTCGTCGACATAGCCATTGGGCTCGTCGTCCTTCAGATTGCCTGGAATCTCGCCGTCATTGTCCTGAAAGACCGCGGCGGGAAAATTCGCGCCGCCGATCTGATCGACGCCATTGTCGGCCACGGCGACGACCACCGGCTTCGCCAAGGTCATGTTCAACGCGACCCGAATCTGGCGATTGCGTTCAAGTGCGGCGAGCACCGCCTCGGTGTTGAACGGCCAATCAGCGTCCGGCGTAGCCGAAAGCGAAGTCGGGCAGCTGACGGCCTTGCGTTCGAAGAGCCCGTTGGACGGACTCAACTCATCGATCCGGGTCGTCGCTGCGGCTTCAGGCTCGAGCGCGGCCTGTTTACCGATAGCCCTGGCCAAGGCCAGAGCCGCGGCGTTCGGATCCGCAGCCGCCTCGCCACGCAGCGAATAGACCACCGGCTCGGTGCTGAACCGGACCTTGAGGCCGCTTTCCTTGCCGGTAGCCTCCACGGCGACGCCGGCATTGTCCTCCTGAAGGTGGGCCAGGGTGCGCGGACCGGAAGCGCCGATCACCCGCTCGGCGAAATCGCTGAGCCGCTCCTCGGCGAGCCGTGTCAGGGTCGCGGCCGGACGCATGACAAAACACGCGGGCAGCACGATCTGCTGCTCGCTCGTGCTGGGCGCCAACGCTCTGCCGGGATTGGCCTGATTCAGTAGATCCAGATAGGTCGGCGTCAGGCGACCGCACAGCAGCCGCGCCCGCTCGAGCGGATCCGCGTCAGCGGCGATGGTCATCACCGTCGGCTCGGCGATCTTGGCCAAAAGCTGTTCGGCCGCTGGCGGCGCGCCATAGCCCGCCCGAACGCTGAGGTCCTGGCCCGCGGCGAGCGTCGGGGCCAGGAGCGTCAGGGCGCCAAGCGCCCAGAAGACGGGGCGCATGGCGTCAGCGGCAGCTCACCGCGGCCGGATCGAGCCCGCAGATCGCCTTGCCATTGCGCTTGGACCAATCGCGCAGGAACGCCAAGGCCATGGGCGTGCTGGTGCTCGACAGGAACGAGCGATCACCCAAGGTGGTTTGGTCGATCTTGCTTACCCGCGAATTGACGCTCACCTGCCAGCGGCGCGCGCCGGCCACCGCAAAGGCCGGGCCACCACTGTCGCCAAAGCAGAGCCCGACCTTTCCCTTCGTTTCGATATCGTTGTTGTCGCCCGACGGCAGCCCGACGACCTGGGCTTCTCCTTCGCGCAGCACGCCGTCGTTGCCGCCCGTGCCATTGTCCTTGGTGCAGCCAAAGCCGGTCAACAGAAGCGAAGCGTCCTTGACGATCCGCGCGGGGTCGGCGTTGACCCGCTCGAATCGCAAGGCCGGGATCGGCTTGTCGATCGCGCAAAGGGCGTAGTCGACGGTGGGGTTGGCGGTGTACTCCGAGGCGTGCTCGCAAACGGCGCGATAGGGCTTGCCCCCCAGACGGAACGTCGCCACGCCGCCATTGCTCACGCAGTGAGCGGCCGTCAGCAGAACCTGCTGGCCCACCAAGGTGCTGGTGCAAGAGCCGCCCGCCGAGGCCGAATAGAGCGTGGCCGGGTAGTTCTTGGGATCGGCCGCCCGGGCGCCGCGGAGCTCACCGCTCAGCTCCTCGGTCACACTGAGCTCGCCGACGCTGCTCATTTCGACCTCCTTGGGCGCTTGCGCCTCCTGAGGTCCAGCGGCCATCACGGCCGCGGTATCTTCGGCTTTTTTCGAGGCCGTTTCCGGCGAACTCGGGCTGCAAGCCACAAGGCCTATGCAGGCCGCAAGAATAGGCAGTCTCATCGCGATCCCCCGCTCCGCACCTTCGGTGGACACTGCTCCACGCTCATATTGCAGAACAACGTTATGTTAAAAAGTTGCAGGCATCAACAAACTCCTCCATAGCGCGAAACACCTTGGCGCTAACCGCAATTACCAGCCGTCCCCGCTCGACGGGGCAACAAGCGGTAAGATCAATCGCACATTGCCCTTCCTGCACGGCCGGTCGCGGCAACTGGGCCCGCACCTGATCTCGCCCCTCAGCGGCCCGCGCGGCTTGGAAAGCTAGCGCGCGCGACCCTTTCACCAATCAGATCGCCACCCCACACCCTTTTCGAGTGCACATGCCATTTACAATTCGGGCGCGCACATCAAAATAACAACGTTCGCTCGGGGGAGATGATCTGATGCGCCTTTTGGCTTTGGCGGCCGCCGCGGCTGTCGCCGCGACCTTGGCTGGTTGCACCACCACTTTATCGACCTTACCCGACAACATCGCCACAAGCACGGGCGATGCGCTTCCCGGCGCGCCCTATGCCCTGCCGATGGCGCGCTATGACGTGACCTATACTTGGTCGCTGACCAAGTGCCCCACGGTCGAGACCACGAAGATCGCCGAAGGCGACTTCGACGTCCTGACATCGCCCTTGGTCTTCTCGCGAAAGGTCGAGGCGGTGCTGAGCTATGGTCCCGGCGAGCGCTATATCATCGACTATCGCGCGCTGCAGGCGCCGTTCAAGACGTCCGGTTTCACGATCGTCCCCAACGCCAACGGCACGCTCAAATCGGTCAACGCCAGCGCCGACGACCAGTCGGGCGAGGCGATCAAGGCCGCCGTGAAGCTTGGCTTGACCGTGGCTACCCTGACCACCGGCTCGCCCGTCGCCGCCGCGGCGCTGGCGGCCGCCCCCGCGGTCGAAACCACGACCACGGGTCAGAAGAATAATACACCCCGCGGCGCGGTAGAGGCACAGGGACCGATCAAGCCCCCAAAGCTCAGCAAGAAGGACGCCGCGCTGCGCAAGACTGCCATCGATCAGCTCACGGCGATCAAGGCGGCTGGAACGCCCCTGACCTATGTCGGCTGTACGCGCGCGGCCAAAAAGGTGCTAGCCGACGTCAGGGCCGCCGGCGACAAGCTGGACACGGCGACCGGCGACCTCAATACGGCCACCGCCAAGGTCAATCGGCTGACGGTGGTCGCCAACCTCAAGCGCGCCACCTATGCCGAGGTCCAGGCGCTGAACGGCGCGATCACCGCGCAGGACGAGGCCAAGGACGCCGTCACCGCCCAGACCGACGCCAAGGGCGAGGCGGTAAAGAAGGTCACCGTCAGCGGCTCGACCACCTGGCCCACCACTTTCAGCGATCATTCCGCGCCGCTGGCGCTTGAAGTCGACGATATCGCGGCGATGAGCGCTCACCTGCGCCGCTACAACAACGTCACGGCGCTGACTCTGGACGCGCTGGTGGACTGGAAGGAAGGCCTGGACGAGCCGACCCTGACGGTTCTTGAGAGGGATTCCGCTCTCAAGACGCTGCTGGGCAAGATCCCGGCCAAGGCGCCCTCGCCGCCCGACCCCGCCTGCGAGGGCGATCAGGCCGGCATCGATGTTTGCGTCGCCACCCAGACGGCCGTCTTCATGCAGTTTCAGTTGGCCGACGCGGCCTTGTCCGCCTGCTCGGACGCCGAAAGCACCGATCCGGCTAAGGATTGCCTGCGCAGTCGCTACATCCTGACCCAGGACGAACCGCGCAAAGCGCTTAACGCCGAGGACGAGCCGCAGCCAGGCGAGACGCCTACGCCCGCTCCCAACGCGGTCTTTGGCCGAACCGGCCGCGACCGGATTGCCGACGAGGGCGTCTTTGTTCGCCAGCCAGCCCGCGCGCGCCTCTTCGTCTGCCTTGGGGCGCTGAAGCCCGGTCCTGTCGATCTGACGTCTGAACCCTGCCTGGGTCGCGCTGTTCTGTTGCGGTCCGATCCGGTGTCGACGCCGCAGCTTGGTCAGCTGCGCTTCCTGCCGTTCCGTAACGGCCCCTTCGAGGGTAACGAACTGGCGCTGTCGCTGCGCGAGGACGGCAGCATCGACAGCTTTTCCTACAAGCGGACCAAGGCCCCGGGACCTGGCGCGATCGGCGCGGCCAATGACGCGGCCTCGCAGTACCAAGCCTACAAAGACGACCAGGACAAAAAGGCCAAGGACGCGCTGACGAGCGCGCGCGCCGCGCAGATCGCCGATCTGCAATACCAGATCGATCTCCTGACCAAGAAGAAGGAACTGGCCAAGGCCGGCGCGCCGGCGAGCATCGATCCCAACCAGGCGCTGATCGACGAGACGGCCGCCATCAACGCCCAGACCGCCTTGCTCGAAGCCAAGCTGGCCAAGCTCAAGGCCGAGGCGGCGATCGCTGAAGCGAGTGGGACCTAGAGGCGCAGACACTCCGGCCGATGGCGAACGTCGCAATCGGTCGAGCGTCTTGCCCACGATTGCAGCCGCAGTTGCCCGCGCACTGTGGGCGCCCCCGCTCCCCTGGATGGCCGGAGCGTCGGCTCGGTCGCGCCATCAACGGACTCTAGCAACACTCCAAGAACGCGGCGTTCAGGTCCGAACAAGAAGGAAGGGGCGACATGTTGCGCACCTTTGCAAAATTATAAGCGCGTCTAGGCTGCGGACACGGCCAGCGGTATGCCCACCGTGTACCTAGCCCCCATAGGAACCGATGGACCTCAGCCAGCTCGACGTGATCACGCGGGTCGCGGGGGCCACTCTGCTCCTGGCGCTGGCAGCGCTGCTGGCGCGCGACCCCCGCACGCGGCGGCTGGCGGCCTATTTCGCGCCGATGGCCCTGTGCCTGGCAGGGTTCCTAGCCGGTAACACGCCCGAACACGCCTTGCGCCTCGGCGGTCCGCTGGGCCACACCGCCGCGCTGTCCGCCGGCTACGCCGCCGTCTTCCTGTGGTGGTTCTGCCTGGCAAGCTTCGATCCCACGTTCCGGCCAAGCGGCGGGGTGCTGACGGCGGGGCTGGTGTGGCTGGCCGTCGCCAGCGCCGACCGCGGCCTGCTAGGGCCAGCGCTGGAGAGTAAGGGTCTGTCCTGGGCGTTGATCGCCCTGGGCCTGGGCATGATCGGCTACCTCTTCTGGCGCTTGGTTCGCGACCGGGCCGGCGACTTGGTCAATGAGCGCCGCCGGGCGCGGATTCTGGTCGTCGTGCTCCTGGCCGGACAGCTGGGCGCCGACTTCCTGGTAGACCTCGTTATGGGACTGGACTGGGGTCCGCAGGGCTTCACCATCGTCCAGAACACGGCCTTGCTGGCTTTCGCCGCCTGGCTGGCCCTGCGCTTGCTGCCTGTCCCTGTCCCTGCCCCGGCCGGCGCCGCCGCCGCGCCCGTCGCCCCGCCCGCCCAGGGCGAAGAGGCCCGCCTGACCGAGCGCCTGCGGTTGCTAGTCGAGGTCGAGAAGGTCCAACTCGAACCCGACCTGACCTTCGCCGACTTCGTCCGGCGGATGGGTGCGCCCGATCGGACCGTGCGCCAACTGATCAACCACCGTCTGGGCCATGACCACTTCCGCGCCTTCCTGAACGCCTGCCGGGTCGCCGAAGCCCGGCGCCTGCTGGCCGATCCGGGGCGGGCCGGCGACAAGTTGATCGCCATCGCCCTGGACAGCGGCTTTGCCTCCCTGGCCTCGTTCAACCGCGCCTTCCAGGCGGTGGAGGGCCGGCCGCCCAGCGCCTTCCGCGCCGCGCCGGATCTTGAGGCGAGTCTTGAGGAACGCCGCGCCGTCTTCTGAGAAGCGCGCGTCGGCGTCTTCGCCCTAAGGCGAGGCCTCGATCTTCCAGTTTCGAGGTGTGTTCATGGACGGCGTCTTCACCATCGGCGCGATCGTCGCGCTGCTTCTGGCGGCGGGCGGGGCTATCGCCTTGTTGGGCAAGGGCAAAGGGGTCTCGTTCCGCTGGCTGCTCGTGGCGGCGGGCCTCGTTCTGCTGAACGACGCCCTGCTGACGCGGGCCTACCGCCTGCTCCCCGACCTGATCGGCGGCGACTGGAACTGGCAAGGTAAAATCCTGGCCTTGCTCGCCACTCTGGCCATGGCCGCTCTGCCTGTCTTCGGCTGGCGCGCCTGTGGCCTGACCCTGCGCCAGGCGGACCTCAAGGCGCCGCTGGTCGTGGCTGGCCTCTACGCCCTGCTGTTCGTCTGCCTAGCCCTGGCCTTTCCAAACGAGCCCACCACCACCGAGACGATGGCCTTCCAGCTGACCATGCCGGGCCTGGAGGAAGAGGCTTTCTATCGGGGCCTGCTGTTCCTGGCCCTGGACCGCGCCTTCACCAGCCGTGCGCGGTTCCTGCGCATCGACTGGAGCTGGGGCGCGGTGCTGTCCTGTGTCCTGTTCGGCCTGGCCCACGCCTTCGGAATCTCGCATGGCAAGGTCTCGTTCGACCCGCTCTATTTCGCCCTCACCGCTGGCCCGGCGCTGATCGGCGTGTGGGTTCGTCTGCGGACAGGAAGCCTTTTACTGCCGGTGCTGATGCACAACATCGGCAATGCGGCATCATTGCTCCTCTAAATCCTCTCGATCAGACACCCCATGACCACCGATGGGTCTGTTGAGCGCCTATAGCCGCGCTTCTGCTTGTCGGCGCCATCGCCCGCGGCTCCACGGCTATGCACCATTAGCGGACATTGGCTCACCTCCTGGAAGCCGCCCTCCGTGCGGCCTAAACTGAAAGTACGCAAAGACGAGAACGTCGATCGAAACGCTGATGCCGCACTGACGATCGCCGCAGGTCTTACGTCAGGACCGATGGACCATTCTCCCGTCATCCACCGCAGAGAAAGGTTCTCCCCATGCTTTCGAAGACCACGATCCGCCCCGCCGTCGTCCTGGGCGCCGGCGCCGCGACCTTGCTGCTCCTGACCGGCGCCGCCGTCGCCCAACCGCGAGCCCAGGCCGCGAGCGCCAGCTTCGCGCGCGCCGCCGAACGGGTGGAAGCGCAAGGCTTCACCATCCTGGAAATGGATCGCGACCGGAAAGGCTTCGACGTCGAGGCCGTGGCGCGTGACGGCCAACGCATGGAGCTCGACGTCGCCGCCGACGGCGCCATCCTTCGCCAGCGACCCGACCACTGATCTCCTGCGCCCGACGCCTCGGCGTCGGGCGCCCTAGCCCTGGGCGGCCGCGATGATCGCCAGAAAGCTGTCGGCGCGCAGCGAGGCGCCGCCCACCAGCACGCCGCCCACCTCGGGCGTGGCCAGGATCGCCGCCGCGCTGTCGGCCGTGACCGAGCCGCCATACAGGATCGGCGCCCGGCCGGCGTCCGGTCCCATGTCCAGCAGTTCGCTCCGGATCGCCTGATGCATCGTGGCGATGTCGCCTTCCGAGGCCCGCGCGCCCGTGCCGATCGCCCAGACCGGTTCATAGGCCACCGCGATCGGGCGCCCCGCCGGGACCGGCGGCAACGAGCCTCGCAGTTGGCGGCGCACCACCTCCAGGGCCCGTCCGTCCTCGCGCTCGTTCCACCGTTCGCCGACGCAGACGATCGGCTGGAGCCCCGCTTCGAAGGCCGCCAGGACCTTGCGCGCCACCAGGGCGTCGCTCTCGTCGCGTCCCCAGCGCCGTTCGGAATGACCCAGGATCACCAGCCGCGCACCGGCCTCGGCCAGCAAGGTGGCCGAGACCTCGCCCGTGAAGGCGCCGGAGGCCTCGACATGGCAGTCCTGGCCGCCCGTCAGGACCCCCGAGCCCCGCACCTGTTCAGACACCCTGTGCAGCAGCGTGGCCGGCGGACAGATCGCGACCGTCGGCCCGGAGAGCTTGCCGGCCAGGGCGGCCGCCACTGTCGCGGCTTCCCGCAACGGGTCGGAACCGCCGTTCATTTTCCAGTTGCCGGCCACCAGGCACGACGAAGCGGGCGTCGAAATCGCCATGGGTCGTCTCTCGATGTCGGGGAAGAGCGGACATGACAAGGCCCGGACGTCACGGGGACGCCCGGGCCTTGCGCGAAGTCTAGAAGGTGTAGGACAGGCCGAAGCGGTAGGAGCGGCCGTAGGTCTCGGACTCCGCGAAGCGGCTGCGGGTCTGGTAGTAGTAGTAGTCGGTCGCGTCGTTGAGGTTGTTGCCCTCGGCGAAGATCTCGACCTTGTTGATCCGATAGGCCACGCGGGCGCTGAGCGTGGTCACCTTGTCGAAGTAGATGTCGCTGGCCCCGGTGGCGTCGCCGGTGTTCAGCTCGAACAGGTAGGCCGAGCGGTAGGTGTAGGCCAGGCGGGCCGAGAAGTTGTACTTCTCGTAGTACAGCTGGGCGCTGGCCAGTCGCTTGGACTGGTTGGGCAGCTGGATCTTCCGCGAGCGGTCCGGCACGTTCATCTTGCCGTCGACCAGGGTGGCGTTGAAGTTCACGCCCAGGCCGTCGAACGGCGACGGCAGGAAGGTCAGCGGCTTCTGGACGTTGAACTCCAGGCCCGTGACCCGCGCCTTGTCGCCGTTGGTCATCTGGGTGACGTCGGCGTTGACCAGGGCCACGCCGCCGAAGGTGCCGCTCTCCGTGACCGTCGACGAGAAGATCGGGTTCTCGATCCGCTTGTGGAACAGGCCCAGCGAGATGCCGCCTTCACCGGCGAAGTAGTATTCCAGCGAGGCGTCGAAATTGACGGCCTTCTGCGGTTGCAGGTCGGGGTTGCCGAGCGTGACCTCGTTGTCGGCCGCGCTGACCGCCAGGGTCGGCGCCAGGTCCGCGTAGTTCGGGCGGCCCAGAGCCGTGGTCACCGCGGCGCGGGTCAGCAGGCGCTCGGAGATGTTGTACTTCAGGTTCACGCTGGGGAACCAGTCGGTGTAGTCGTACGCGCCGAACTGGTTGTAGGTGTCGTTGACCGTCGAGGTCGGCGTCACGGCGATAGCCGAGGTCTTGCCCTCGGTGTGCTCGACCCGCACGCCCGGGATGACGGTCAGGTCGCCCCGCGTCACGCTGGCCATGCCGTAGCCGGCGGTGATCTTCTCGACGACCTTGAAGTCCGAGCCCAGGGTCTCGATCAAGCGATCGGTGGCGGAGTCGGTGAACAGCCCCTTGTTGGCGTCGAAATAGGCTCGGGCCAAATTGTAGTCGACGGTCGGACCGAACGCGAAGCGACCCTTGTAGACGGTGGGGATGGTCGCGTCGGTCTCGCCCACCAGGGTCTCGCCGTTGCCGCGCGTATAGACATGGCCGTTGGCGTCGGTGAACTTGTCGCGATCCAGGTACTTGGCGCCGAATTTCAGGTAGCTGCCCTCGCCCCAGGCGTCCATCGGCAGCTTGTAGTCGACCCGCGCCTGGTTGAGGTTTTCCTCGGCGCGGCGGCTGACCTGCTTGTACTGGCGCAGGTTGTAGGTGCTGGCCGCCAGGGCCGAGGTTCCGGCCGTCAGGCTGTCAGGCAGGCCCACGGTGCCGGTGAAGGCGCCGGTCAGGGTTCCGGTCGAGCGGTAGTCGAATTCGTCGCGGATCGGGTCCTTCTTCTCCGACAGGGCGTGGGTGCCCTGGACGGTCAGCACGCCCTTGCCGACATTGAAATCGCCACCGAAGGCCAGGGTGGTGGTGTCGGTGATCTCGTTGCGCAGACGCACCAGGTGCCGCGCGGTCGTCGAGGTGATCACCCCGCCGTCGGCGTTGAGCGAGGAGTAGCTGCCGGCCGATCCCGGGAAGAAGAAGCGGAAGCGATCGCGCGTCTCGTTGTCGTCGAACTTGGAATACATCAGGCGGGCGTACAGCTTGACGTCGTCGTTCGGCCGCCAGTCGAAGTTGGCCACCGCGCCGGAGCGCTTGCGGACCGCGGGGCTGTACGAACGCATGTCCAGTTCGGCGGGCAGGTCGACACCGCCGACGATCTGGCGGCTGCCGGCCAGCACGTCGTCCGACACCGACGGGCGCTTGGAGTAGTTGCCGGCCAGGACCAGGCCGAACTGGCGATCGGGGCCGAACTTGCCGCCGACCGAGACGTCGCCTTCGGTGCCCTTGGCGTCGGTGGCCTCGAACGTGCCGCGCACGATGCGGGCGCTGAGGATGTTCTTGTTCCGGTCGAAGGCGGTCAGGGTGTTGATGTCGACCTGGCCGGCGATGGCGTTGGCGTCGAGGTCCGGCGTCAGCGACTTGATCACCGTGACCGAGCCGATCAGGGCCGAGGGGATGTCGTCCAGCTTGACGTTCCGCGACTCCGGCTCGGGTGCCGAGGCGGTCTGGTTGTTGATCGTCACGTTGGCTAGGTTGGGCTCGATGCCCCGGATGATCAGGTAGCGGCCTTCACCCTTGTCCGTGGCCACCGACACCCCCGACAGGCGACGGACGGCTTCGGCGACGTTCTGGTCGGGCAGCTTGCCTACGTCGTTGGCCGAAACGACTTCGACGGCGCTGACAGCGTCCCGCTTCTTCAGCAGCGAGTCGCGATCCGAGGCGCGTTGGCCGGTCACCACGACTTCTTCGACCGTCGTGGTGGCGGCTTCCTGCGCGGCGGCCATGCACGGCGCCACGATGCAGGAGCTCAGCAGCAGCGCACCAATTAGATTCCTGGATGCCATGGTCGTCACCCTCCCCTTCTGTTCGCCGACTCTCCGCAACGGCGCCATTGGGCGCTCTGGGCCGACGACCAGACACTACGAACAGATTTTCTATTTTGCAAGTGAGATAGAAAATTTCGTGCAGTTTTCCATTTCGACCGTTCCAACACGGTCGCTCACCGCCGCCCTACACGGCGTCGGCCGCCCGCGCCCTCCAGAGGATCGACACGGCCAGACCACCCAGGTTCGAACGCCCCAGGCTGAGTTCGCCCGCCGAGGCTTCGACCAGATCGCGGACGATCGCCAGGCCCAGGCCGTGGCCCGGTCCGGCCTCGTCCAGCCGCCCGCCGCGCATCAGCGCCGCTTCCGCCCGCTCCTCTTCCATGCCCGGTCCGTCGTCGTCGATGGACAGGCGCACCCCGCCGTCGATCGCGGCGCCGGCCACCCGCACCTGCCGGCGGGCGAAACGGGCGGCGTTCTCGATCAGGGCGCCGAGCATTTCGGTCAGCATGTCCTCCGCGACCGGCGCGCTCAGGGTTTCGTCGAGCTCGACGTCGAAGATCAGCCGCTCGCCCTCGGCCGTGCGCTCGACCACCGCCACCAGGCGTTCGGCCACCGCCAGGGGCGAGGCCCGGGCGTGAGGGGTGGTTTCGCGCGCCGCGGCGGCGCGGGCCCGCGCCAGCTCGGTCTCCAGCGCCGCCGCCATGGCCTCGATGGCGCGGTCCAGGCCGTCGGCGGCGTCGACCACCCCGGCGGCCCGGGCCCGGCGGCTCTGGGCCGACAGGGCGGCCAGCGGGGTCTTCAGGCTGTGGGCCAGGTCGCCGGCCCGGCGGCGCGCGCGCGCCAGATCGGCCTCGCGGGCCTGGGCTAGGTCGTTGATGGCGCCGATCAGGGGCGCGATCTCGCGCGGATGGTCGTCGGCCATGCGGGCCGAAGGGCTGCCGCGCAGCCGGGCCAGGTCGGCGCGGATCCGGGTCAGGGGCGACAGGCCCAGCACCACCTGCACAGTGGCCGCCGCCGACAGCACCAGCCACAGCCCGCCCAGGAAGATGGCGAGGTCGCGGCCGAACTCGGCGCGGGCGGCGCGCAGGGCCTTCTCCTCGCTGGCCACCTGGACCAGCACGGCGGGGCCGGCGTGGTCGGGCCGGACGCGGCGCTCGACCAGCAGGATGCGGTCGTCGAACGGTCCGGCGGCGATCCGCGCGCGCCAGGTATCGGCCGGCGCCTCGGCCGGCGGCTTCAGGGCCTGGTCCCAGAGCGAGCGCGAACGCACCGCCCCCGGCGCCGTCGACACCTGCCAGTAGAGACCGCCGGCCGGGGTCTCCAGGCGCGGATCGGCGGGCGCGGCGGCGACCACCGGCTTGCCGGCCGGATCGACCGACAGCCCGGCCACCAGGTTCAGCGCCACGCGGGTCAGTTCGTCAGTCTCGCGGCGCTCGATGTGGCGCTCGAACAGCCAGGTCATGGCCAGCCAGGCCACGGCCAGCGCGACCAGGACAGCCATGGCTCCGCCGAGGATCAGGCGCAGACGGAGCGAGCCGGCCTTCACGGGCGAACCTTCATGCGGTCGCGCCGCCCAGCTGGTAGCCGAAGCCCCGACGGGTCTCGATCACCTCGGGCCCGACCTTGCGTCGCAGCCGCACCACCAGGGCCTCGATGGCGTTGGCGTCGCCGCTGTCGGCCACGCCGTACAGCTGCTCGGCCAGCTCGCCCGCCGACACCGCCCGCCCCGGCTGGTGGGCCAGGCAGTCGAGCAGGCGGAACTCCAGCGGCGACAGCCGCAGTGGCGCCCCGTCGATGGTCGCCGACATCCGCCGGGTGTCGAGCGCCAAGCGACCGATCTCGATCACCGGCGACACGCGGCCCGCCGCCCGACGCACCAGGCCGCGCAGCCGCGCCAGCAGCTCGCCCATCTCGAACGGCTTGGCCAGGTAGTCGTCGGCGCCGGCCTCGATCCCCTCGACCTTTTCGGTCCAGTCGCCGCGCGCCGACAGGATCAACACGGGAAAGGCCCGCCCGTCGGCCCGCCAGCGGCGCAGCACCGACAGGCCGTCCAGGCGCGGCAGGCCCAGGTCCAGCACCACGACGGCGTAGTCCTCGACGCTGCCCTTGAACGAAGCGTCCTCGCCGTCGCGCGCCAGGTCGACCACGAAGCCGGCGGCGCTCAGCGCCTTGACCAGGTCGGGCCCGACGACGGGATCATCCTCGACGACCAGCGCCCGCATCAGTCGTTCTCGATCTTCAGCACCGTCCCGGTGCGGGCGTCGATGTCCAGTTCGCGGACCCGGCCGTTGCGGCCTAGGATCTTGACCTCGTAGACCAGCTTGCCGTCGTCGCCCTCGAGCTCGACCTTCAGCACGTCGCCCGGGGCGCGCTGTTCGGCGATGGCCAGGATGCGGGTCAGCGGCAACACCTGTCCCCGGGCCAGGGCGGTGCGCGCGGCCTCATGGTCCTTGCTCTTGTGGTCGTCCGCCCAGGCGGCGGCGGGGACCGCGGCGGCGAGCGACAGGGCCAGGACGGCGACGAGGCGTGAGGTGAGTTGCGGTTTCATGGGGCCCAGGATTCCATGGCCATCCTGACACCGCCCTGACGAACCGCAACGGCCGGATGTCAGGCGCGTACAGACAAAGCTTCTCCAGGGACGCGGAAGGGCCGCGTGGGGAAGACCGACATGACCGTAAGATGCTTCGCCGTTCTGGCGGCCGGCCTGCTTTCGACGGGCGCCGTCACCCCTGCCCTGGCGGCCCAGGACGCGGTCACGCCCTACCCCGCCGCCTATTTCGCCGACGCCCAGCCCTATTCGGCCTTCGACATGGTCAGCCGCCTCCCCGGCTTCGGCTTCGACGGCGGCGACAGCGACATGCGCGGCTTTTCCGGCGCGACCGGCAACGTCCTGATCGACGGTCAGCGGCCGACCAGCAAGTCCGAGAGCCTGGAGACCATCCTGCGCCGCATACCCGCCCGCTCGGTCGTTCGCGTCGAACTGATCCGCGCCGGCGCCGCGGGCGTCGACATGCAGGGCCGGGGCCTGATCGCCAATGTCGTGCGGGTGCGCGAAACCACGACTCGCGGCCGGCTGGAGGCGTCGAGCGCCTTCCACCCCGACGGCGTCACCGCCCCGCGTCTGGCTGGCGAGGTGTCGCGGCGACGCGGCGACCGACTGCTGGAGCTGTCGGCCTCGATCGGCCGCACGGTCGACGACGAGAAGGGCCAGGGTCCGCTCATCCGGACGCGTCCGGACGGAACCCTCCAGCGGGACGCCCTCTATCGCGAGGACAAGGGCGCCCGCGTGACCGAAACGGCGGTGGGCTACGAGCGCCGGGCGCTGGGCGGGAAACTGCGGCTGGACGCCAATCTGAGGGACGAGAAGACGCGCGCGGACATCCTGGAAACCGAGCGCGCGCCCGGCCAGTCGGTCGAGGCTGTGGTCGAACGCGAGCATGTCCAGGAGACCGAGTTGGGCGGCCGCTTCGAGCGCCCCGTGTTCTCGCGCTGGACCCTGGAGGCGCAAGGCCTGCGCCACGCCACCCGCACGCAGGCCGGCGACCAGGCGGTCGAGGGAACGGAGACCTCGGCGACTCGCCTGTCGTCGGAGGCCAGCGAGACCATCGCCCGCGTCCTGCTGCGCTTGGACGCCGCGACGGTCACCCTAGAACTGGGCGGAGAGGCGGCGCTGAACAGCCTCGACAGCCGCTCGGCGCTCGAGGAGAACGGCGAGGCGATCGCCCTGCCCTCCGCCAACGTCCGGGTCGAGGAACGGCGGAGCGAAACCTTCGTCACGGCGACTTGGCGCGCGCGCCCGGCGCTGACGATCGAGGCCGGCGCCCGCGTCGAGGCCTCACGCCTGCGCCAGACCGGCGACAGCCAGATGGAGAAGACCTTCCTCTACCCCAAGCCTCGCCTGCAGGTGACCTGGACCCGCGACGCGCGTCACCAGTTGCGGTTCGAGCTGGAGCGCCGCGTGGGTCAGCTGGACTTCGAGGATTTCGTCAGCTCGACCTCCCTGACCTCCAACACGGTGACCGCCGGCAATCCCGATCTCGAGCCGGACAAGACCTGGCGGCTGGCGGCCACCTGGGAACGGCGCTTCGGACAGGCCGGCGCGATCGTGTTGACCGCCCGGCATGACGAGATCACCGACGCCATCGACCGCGTGCCGATCGTCGGCCCCGGCTACGCCTTCGACGCGCCAGGCAATATCGGCCACGCCACGCGCGACGAGATCGCCCTGAACCTCAGCCTGCCGCTGGATGTCCTGATCCCCGGCGGTCTGTTGAAGGCCGACGTCGTGGCGCGCCGCAGTCGGGTCGTCGATCCCGCCACCGGCGCGCGGCGCGGCCTGTCGGACGAACCCTCCCTGGAAGGCGCCTTGCACTTCACCCAGGACCTGCCCGCCCGCCGCATGCGGTGGGGCGTCGACGCGGTGATGGGTGAGGAAAAACAGGAGTATCGCTTCGACGAAGTGCGGACCGACAAGGTCGCCGCGCGCTTGTCCGCCTTTCTTGAGATGCGCCCCGCCCCCGCCTGGAACCTGCGCCTGGAGGTCGACAACCTGACCAGCGGCGCTGTGGACCGCCGGCGCGAACAGTATGCGGGCCTGCGCGGCGCGGCGCCGCTAAAGCGTGTCGAGACCCGGAACATGGATCACGGAACGTTCGCCGGCGTGACCCTGCAGAGGTCGTTCGGCGGCTAGGCCGCCTTGCGCGCCGCCCCGCCCATCGCCCGCCAACGCTCGCGCTTGGCCAGGGCCCGCTCCAGGGTCGAGCGCTTGACCGGCAGGCCCTTGCGTAGCTTCACCCAGGTGAACTCGCTGATCCCGAATACGTCGAACAGATAGCGGTCGGTGATGGCAGGAAGGCTCGCGCGCAGGTCGGCGAACTCTTCGGCGGTGACGGTGACAAGGTCGAGCATGGCGATCGGTCCTCTTGGCGCATGCGGGATCGACGAGCGGCCGGGGTCGGCGCTCGGTACAGCGGTCTGGTACAGATGTAAGAACCTTAGGCGGTCTCGACCGGCCTCAGTTCGTGCAACAGGGCCGCGCTCAGTTGCGGCGTGACGGCCAGGACCGTGCCGTTCATCAGGTCCAGCGGCCGGCCCAGGGTGTCGGTGACCACGCCGCCGGCCTCGCGGACGATGACTGCGCCCGCCGCCATGTCCCAGGCGCTGACGCTCTGCTCCCAGTAGGCGTCGAAGCGGCCGCAGGCGACATAGGCCATGTCGACGGCCCCCGCGCCCAGACGGCGCACGCCCGAAACCCGGTCGGTCAGTCGCTTCATTTCGGCGTGGAACTGCGCCTGGCGCGGCTTGCCCATGAAGGGAATGCCCACGCCCAGCACGGCCTGCTCCAGCCCCTGGCGGTTGGAGACCTTGATCGGCTGGTCGTTGAGCCAGGCGCCCTGCCCGACCTCGGCCCGGAACATCTCGTCCAGCATCGGCACGTAGGTCACGCCGGCGATGACCTCGCCGTCGCGGGCCAGGGCGATGTTCACCGCCCAGATCGGCAGGCCGATCAGGAAATTGGCCGTGCCGTCCAGCGGGTCGCAGATCCAGGTGTGCGAGGCGTCGGCGCCCGGCACGACGCCGCCCTCTTCGCCGAGGAAGCCATAGTCCGGATAGGCCTCGGCGAGGATCGTCTTCACGGTCTGCTCGGCGCGGACGTCGGCGATGGTGAAGGGATCGGCCGGACCGTTCTTGTGCTTGATCTCCAGGGTGGCGATCTCGGCGAAGTCCTGCTTCAGGCGGTCGCCGGCGGCGCGGGCCGCGCGGATCATGGTCTGGATCAGGGGGGAAGGCTGACTCACGTTCAATCTCTCAGCTTGGTGCGCCACAGGCTGGTGGCGAGGGTCAGGGACAGAGCCGAAGCGCCGATCCAGAACAGGACGGCCGGCCCGAAGTCGTAGTGGCGCACGCCATCGACGACGCGCATGCCCTTGTCGATCAGCGCGCCGCTGATCTGCTCCTGGATGGCGGCCCCGAGATAGCTGAACACGCCGATCAGGCCCATGGCCGCGCCGGCCACCCGCTTGGGGCAGATGTCGGTGGCGAACAGACCGCCCAGCGAGGTGACCAGGGCGGTCATACCCAGGCCAAACAGGATCATGCCGGCCATCAGCACTGGATAGGTGTTAGGGCCGTAGAAGATGATGGCCAGCCCCGCCAGCTCCATCAGGCCAAACAGCAGGTTGGCCGGCGGACGACGGGCGTTGAACAGCTTGTCGGAGATGAAGCCGTAGCCAATGGCGCCAAAGATCCCAGCCAGAGTGCTGATCATCAGCATGCCGCCGGCCTGGGCCAGGGAACAGCCCCGCGCTTCCTGGAGGTAGAGCACGCCCCAGCTGTTGATGGCGTAGCGGGTCACATAGATCAGGGCCGACGACAGGGCCAGGGCCCACACCGCGGGAATCTTCAGGATCTGTAGCTGCGTCTTGAAGGTGCTGCCGGCCGCCGACTTGGCCTTCTCGGCCTGCCAATGGTCGTTGCGCCAGTCGGCGACGGGCGGCAGACCCAGGGTCCGGGGGCGGTCCTGGATCAGGAAGTAGCTGCCGATCGCCACCAGCACGCCGATGAAGGCCGGCGCCCAGAAGCCGTAGCGCCAGCCGAAGGCGCCGACGACGCCGCCGACCGCTACGAAGGTCAGGCCCTCGCCGATCGAATGGGCCGTACTCCAAATCCCGTAGTAGCGGCCACGCTCGCGGTTGGAGAACCACTGGGTCATCGACACCACGCCTGCCGGAGCGCCGAAGCTCTGGAACCAGCCGTTCAGGCCCCACAGCACCGCCGACAACGCCACGGTGGTCGAAAAACCCATGCCGATGTTGGCGATCGCTGAGATCAACACGCTGAAGGCAAAGAAGCGCTTCATGTTGGCGTGGTCGGCCAGGAAGCCGTTGGTCAGCTTGCCGAAGGCGTAGGTGTAGAACAGGGCCGAGCCGATCAGCCCCAGCTCGGTGGGCGAGAACACGCCGGCGTCGATCAGCGGCTTCTTGACCATGCCCAGGGCCAGGCGGCAGGTGTAGGACAGTCCGTAGCCGAGCGTGATCGCCACCATGATCCGGAAGCGATGGCGCTTGTAGAGCGTGTCGATCATGCCCTTGTCGCCGAGCAGCGGCGCGTCGGGGCCGGGCGCGAAGAACTTCAGCAAGGCGCTCATGTGCGGATCGTCTCCCCGGTCTCCAGCGACGCTTCGAGCGGCGTCGTCATCGACCATCATTCGAACAGACTATTTCATTTTACTTTTGAATGGAAGATTTTTTCTACGCTCGGAACGATCCTTCTCCCCTTGCGGGAGAAGGTGTCGGCGCGGCCGACGGATGAGGGGTCGCGCTGACCTATCGGCCGATCACAGCTGTTTCTTCCTTCACCCCCTCACCCGACTCGCCCCGCGAGGCCACCCTCTTCCGCAAGGGGAGAGGGATAGAAAGAAGGGCCCCGAACCCGTGAGGTTCGAGGCCCAGTTCAGCGCACGCAGGAGCGCTTCCGTCCGGGGGAGGAGCCCGAAGTCACATCGTCGGAATGACGAAGCTCTGGTCCAGCACGGCGCCGCCCTTGGGCCAGCGCTGGGTCACGGTCTTGGTGCGGGTGTAGAACCGCACGCCGTCCAGGCCGTACTGGTTGAGGTCGCCGAAGCCCGAGCGCTTCCAGCCCCCGAAGCTGTGATAGGCCACCGGCACGGGGATCGGCACGTTGATCCCGACCATGCCGATCTCGACCTGGTCGGCGAACTCGCGGGCGGCGTCGCCGTTGCGGGTGAAGATCGCCACGCCGTTGCCGTACGGGTGGCGCGAGGGCAGCTGGATGGCCTCGGCCAGGCTCTCGGCGCGGACGATCTGCAGCACCGGGCCGAAGATCTCGTCCTGGTACGACCGCATGCTCGGCTTGACGTGGTCGAACAGGGTCGGGCCAACGAAGAAGCCGTCCTCGTGGCCTTGCAGGGCAAAGCCGCGGCCGTCGACCACCAGCTCCGAACCCTCGTCGACGCCCATCTGGATGTAGCCTTCGATCCGGGCCTTGTGGGCGGCGCTGACCACCGGGCCATAGTGGGCGTCCTTGTCGGTGCTGATCCCGACCCGAAGCCCGCCGATCGCCGCGACCAGCTTCTCGCGCAGGGCGACGGCGGTCTTCTCGCCGACGGGCGTGACCACCGGCAGGGCCATGCAGCGCTCGCCGGCCGAGCCGTAGGCGGCGCCGATGATGTCGGCCACAGCCTGGTCGAGGTCGGCGTCGGGCAGGACGATCCCGTGGTTCTTGGCCCCGCCCATGGCCTGCACCCGCTTGCCGTTGGCGCCGGCACGCGAGAACACCGTCTGGGCGATGTCGGAGCTGCCGACGAAGCTGACGGCCTTGATGGTCGGATGGTCGAGGATGGCCTCGACGCAGTCCTTGTCGCCGTGCACGACGTTGAGGATCCCCGGCGGCAGGCCGGCCTCGAGCAGCAGCTCGGCCAGGCGCACCGGCACCGACGGATCGCGCTCGGACGGCTTGAGGATGAAGGCGTTGCCGCTGGCGATGGCCGGTCCCATCATCCACATCGGGATCATGGCCGGGAAGTTGAACGGGGTGATGCCCGCCACCACGCCCAGCGGCTGGCGCATGGAATAGACGTCGATGCCTGGTCCGGCGCCCTGGGTGTATTCGCCCTTCAGCAGATGCGGGATACCACAGGCGAATTCGATCACCTCCAGGCCGCGCATGATGTCGCCCTTGGCGTCGGCGATGACCTTGCCGTGCTCGGACGACAGCAGGTGGGCCAGCTCGTCCATGTTGGCGTTGAGCAGGCGCACGAACTCGAACATCACCCGCGCGCGGCGCTGAGGATTGGTCGCGGCCCAGGCCGGCTGGGCGGCGGCGGCGTTGGCGACGGCCGCGTCCAGCTCGCCCTTGGTCGCCAGGGCGACGCGGGCCTGGACCTGGCCGGTGTTGGGATCGAAGACGTCGCCGAAGCGGCCTGAGGCGCCTTCGACGGCGCGACCGCCGACGAAATGGGGAATGCTACGCATGGGTCGTCCTTCCTTGGGAGACCGGATCAGCTCTTGCGGGCGATCCAGTCGTGGGCCGGGTCGTTGCGGAAGATCCACTTCCTGTGCGGGCCGGCCATGACGTTGAGGTAGTAGAGGTCGTAGCCGTGCGGGGCCCCGACCGGGTGGTAGCCGCGCGGCACCATCACCACGTCGCCGTCCTGCACGCAGACCGTCTCGTCCAGGCTGCGATCGTCGGTGTAGACGCGCTGGAAGGCGAAGCCCTGCGGCGGGTTCAGGCGGTGATAGTAGGTCTCCTCCAGCGCGGTCTCCTCGCCGTCGGCCGCGGTGTCGTGCTTGTGCGGCGGATAGCTGGACCAGTGCCCGCCGGGCGTGATGACCTCGACCACCAGCAGCCCTTCGGCCGGCGCGGTCTCGGGCAGGATGTTGCGGACGTGCCGGACGTTGGTCCCCTGCCCCCGCACCTCGCGCGGCATGTCGCCGGCCGCGATCAGGCGGGGCGGCAGGCCGGGCTTGGCCGGCGCCGAGCACAGGGCCAGCTCCACCGGCGTGACCGCCGTGACGCTGAACGCCGCGCCGGCCGGGGCGTAGACCGCGCCGGGGGCCGCGTCCTCGAACACGCTGGCGCGGCCGCCGATCTCGCCGAACGCCTTGTCGGCCACGGTCACCGCCGCCTTGCCGCTCATCACGACCAGGCAGGTCTCGCGGGCCGTGTCGCCGCCCTCGAACCGCTGGCCGGGCTCGAGCGCGACCACCTTGAAGCCGACATGGGTCCAGCCGGCGCTTTGCGGCGTGACTTCCACCACCGCGCCCGAGGCGTCGGGCGCATGGGGACGGACGAGAAGGTTGGTCATGACCTCACGCCGCCTTCAGGCCCGCCGCGGCGGCTTCCCTCTTGAGGGTCGCCAGGCCGATCTCGCCGTATTCGCGCGGGTTGGCGATGGCCGGATCCTGCTCAGCCTCGACGATGATCCAGCCCGAGTAATTGATCTCGGCCAGGGCCTGCATCACCGCGCCGTAGTCCAGGTAACCGTCGCCCGGCACGGTGAACATGCCGGCCAGAACGCCGTCCAGGAAGCTGCCGCCGCCGCGCGAGATCACCTTGCGAAACACCTCGCTGCGGATGTCCTTGCAGTGCACGTGGGCGACGCGGTGTGGATAGCTGCGGATCATCGACACCGGGTCCAGGCCGCCCAGGGCCGCGTGGCCGGTGTCGACGGTCAGACCCACCGACGGACCGGTGTCGGCCAGGAAGGCCTCCAGGTCCTCGGGCCGCTCGACCACGGTGCCCAGGTGATGATGGTAGGCGAACTTCAGGCCCTGGGACTGGATGTAATCGGCCACCTTGGTCAGGCGCGCGCCGAACTCCTTCCAGCCCTCGGCGTCGAGGCGCGGCGTGGCCGACAGGGCCTTGGACTTGTCGCCGTGGATGGCGTTGCTGGTCTCGGCGTGGACGAAGACGGTGCTGCCCATCGCCTTCAGCAGGGCCAGGTGCTTCTGCAGCGCGGCGATCTCGTCGTCGGCCGACTGGACCAGCAGGTTGCCGCTGTACCAGCCGCCCACCAGGGACAGGCCGTAGCTGTCGAGCAGCGGCTTCAGCACCGCCGGATCGCGGGGGAACACCCCGCCCAGTTCGACGCCCTCGAAGCCGATCGCCTGGCAGTCGGCCAGCACGCTGGCCAGCGGGGTGTCGCCGCCCAGCTCGGGCATGTCGTCATTGATCCAGGCGATGGGGCTCACGCCGAAACGGATGGTCATGGCGTCAGTCTCCCGTACGCTGTTGCTTGATCTTGTTTTCGTAGTCCTGGCGGGCCGCGTTCACCGCCGGTCGCACCGAGACCTCGGGCACGGCCACATCCCACCAGGCGCCGCCGCCTTCGGTGGTCGGCGTGGGGTCGGTGTCGATGACCACGACATAGGTCCGGTCGCTGGCCTTGGCGCGTTGCAGCGCCGCCTCGAGTTCGGCGAGGTCGCCCACCTTTTCCGAGCGCGCGCCCAGGCTGGCGGCGTGGGCGGCGAAGTCGATGTCGGGCAGGGTCTGGTGGACCGTGTCGGCCAGCAGGTTGTTGAACGGCGCGCCGCCGGTCGCGGCCTGCAGTCGGTTGATGCAGCCATAGCCCCGGTTGTCGAGCACCGTGACGATCAGCTTGGTCCCCAGCATCACCGAGGTGGCCAGCTCGGAGTTGAGCATCAGATAGCTGCCGTCGCCGACCATCACGTGAACCTCGCGGTCCGGCGCGGCCATCTTCACGCCCACGGCGCCGGCGATCTCGTAGCCCATGCACGAGAAGCCATATTCGACGTGGTAGCCGCCGGGCCGCTTGGTGCGCCACAGCTTGTGCAGCTCGCCCGGCAGGCCGCCGGCCGCGCAGACCACCACAGCGTCGTCGGACGCCGCGCGCGACACCGCGCCCAGCACCTGGGCGTCGGTCGGCAGCGGCCGGTCGTCGGAAGCCGTCGCGGCGTCGAAGATCGCGCTCCAGTCGGCGATCCGGCCGGCGCTTTCGGCGGCCCACGCCGCCGGAGCCTTCCAGCCGTCCAGCCGCTCGGCCAGGGCGGCGATCACCGCGCCGGCGTCGCCGACCACGCTCGTCGCGCCGTGCTTGTGGGCGTCATGGACCGCGACATTGACCTGGACCAGCTTGCGATCCGGCGCGCCGAACAGGGCCCGCGAGCCGGTGGTGAAGTCCTGCAGCCGCGTCCCGATCCCGACGATCAGGTCGGCCGCCTCGGCGGCGGCGTTGGCGGCCGACGAGCCGGTGACGCCGACGCTGCCCAGGTTGCACGGATGATCCCAGACCAGCGCGCCCTTGCCGCCTTGCGTCTCGGCCACCGGCACGCCCGTGTCGAAGGCCAGGGCCGCCAGGGCCGCCTCGGCGCGGGCGTACAGCACCCCGCCCCCGGCCACGATCAACGGCGCCTTGGCGGCCTTGATCAGGGCGACCAGATCGTCCAGCTCGCGCGGGTCCGGCCGCGGCGCGCGGATGCGCCAGACGCGCTTGGCGAAGAAGGCTTCCGGATAGTCGAAGGCCTCGGCCTGGACGTCCTGGCAGAAGGCCAGGGTCGCGGGTCCGCAGGTCGCCGGGTCCAGCATGGTCGCCAGGACGCGCGGCAGGCAGTCGAGGATCTGCTCGGGCCGGACGATGCGATCGAAATAGCGCGACACCGGCTTGAAGCAGTCGTTGGCGCTGATCGTGCCGTCGCCGAAGTCCTCGACCTGCTGCAGCACCGGATCGGGCCGGCGGCTGGCGTAGACGTCGCCGGGCAGGAACAGCACCGGCAGGCGGTTCACGTGCGCCAGGGCGGCGGCGGTGACCATGTTGGTCGCGCCCGGGCCGATCGAGCTGGTGCAGACCATGGCCCGCTCGCGCCGCGACTGCTTGGCGTAGGCGATGGCGGCATGGGCCATGCCCTGCTCGTTGTGGGCCCGCCAGGTGGGCAGCACGTCGCGGACGCCGTGCAGCGCTTCGCCCAGGCCGGCGACATTGCCGTGGCCGAAGATCGCCCAGACCCCGGCGAAGTACGGGACGACGCCCTGACGGGTCTCGACGTGTTGCCGGCTCAGCCAGCGGATGGTCGCCTGTGCGGCGGTGAGACGAACAGTAGCCATTAGGCGGCCTTCTCCCCAGCGGCGCGCGCCCGGCGCCACGCTTCGACCAGGACCGTCAGCTTGCCGGCCAGCGCCCGCACGGCCGCGTCGTCGTCGAGACGGTCGCTCAGCCAGTCGCGGGCCACATCGTAGAAGATGGTCCGGCCGACGGCGAAGCCCTTGATGATCGGGAAGCGCGCGGCGACCTCGAACGAGGCCAGCAGCTCGGCCTCGGGGGCGGACAGGCCCAGCAGCACCACGCCGCGGCACAACGGGTCGTTCTCGTTGACGGCGCTCTCGATCTCGCGCCAGGCGGCGGGGTCGGCGACAGGCTCCAGCTTCCACCAGTCGGGGCGCACGCCGATGGCGTAGAGCCGGCGAATGGCGCGGGCCACGGTGTGGGAGTCGCTGTCCATGCCCTTGGGCAGGATCACCTCGACCAGCAACTCGTGGCGGGTCTTGCGGCAGGCGTCGAACAGCCGAAGCAGCTGGCGCTCCTGGCGCTCGCGCAGCTCGATCTCATCATCGGGATGATAGAAGACCAGGCACTTGACCACGTGGTTCAGCGGCCATTCGGCCAGTTCGGTGGCCACGTCGGCCGAGCTCTCGAATTCCAGCGGCCGCGACTTGGGCAGCTCGATCGGCCGACCGATCCAGTAGGGGCGATCGGCCGCCTGGGCCAGGGCGTCGAAGCCGAAGCGGCCGTCCAGCAGCACGCCGAAGCGATCGTCGCCGCCCGCCACCGCCTCGACGGCGCGCAGGGCCAGGGTCTTGAAGTGCGGGATGCGCGCGGCGTCGCCGCCGGTCTCGGCGATCAGGTCCTCGAACTGGCTGCGATGGTCCATGGCCAGCACCGTCAGCTCGTCGTGCACGCCCTCGCGGGTGGTGGCCCAGTGGGTGTGCTCCAGGTCGGCGTCCTCGCGCAGGCGGAACGGCCGCTCGCGCTCGCCCAGGAACTGCTCGAGCTCGATCCAGGTCGGCATGGCCGGGGCGCAGCCGTGGCGCGAGACGACGATGGCCCCGCAGGCGTTGCCCCACTCGCAGCAGGTCTCGACCGGCTCGCCGCGCAGCCAGCCGCGCAGGAAGCCGGCCATGAAGGCGTCCCCCGCTCCCAGGACGTTGAACACCTCGACCCGGAAGCCGCGGGCGCTGACGCCTTCGTCCAGCGTATCGGGGACGGCGCCCGGGAAGGCCACGCAACCGTCCGGACCGCGCTTACAGACCAGCAGGGCGTCGGACCGTTCGCGGATGGCGCGCAGGGCAGCGACGGTGTCGGTCGTGCCGCCCAGGATGTGAATCTCTTCCTCGGTGCCGACGATCAGGTCGCAGAGGGTCAGCACCTCCTGCAGCTTGCGGGTCACGTCCTGGTTCTCGACGAAGCGGTTCTCGCCGGCGTCCTTGCCCGTCAGACCCCACAGCACGGGACGGTAGTCGATGTCGAAGGCCACTCGGCCGCCGGCCGCTTTGACCGCCTTGGCCGCCTTCAGGCTGGCCGCGTAGACGTTGGGCTGGGACAGGTGCGTGCCGTTGATCAGCACGGCGCCGGCCCGCGCGAACCAGGCCTCGTCGACGTCGCCGGCCTCCAGCGCCATATCGGCGCAGTTCTCGCGATAGAAGATCAGCGGAAAGGTGTCACGGTCGCGGATGCCCAGGACGACCAGGGCGGTCAGGCGTTCGGCGTCGGTCAGCACCCCGGCCACGTCGACGCCCTCGCGGGCCAGCTGTTCGCGGATGAACCGGCCCATGTGGTCGGCGCCGACCCGTGTCAGCAGGCCGGTCTTCAGGCCCAGGCGCGCCCCGCCCGAAGCGGTGTTGGTCGGGCTGCCGCCCAGGTACTTGGCGAAGGAGGCCATGTCCTCCAGCCGGCCGCCGATCTGCTGGCCGTAGAGATCCACGCTGGAACGGCCCACGGCGATCAGATCGAGAGTTTTAGCGTCCTGCGCCATGCCAGTTCCACGTCACTTGGAGCCGGCTTCCCACCGGCGATATGTAACGCATATTCTAACTCTGGAACGCTTGCAATATCCATTTCATTTTGGAAGCGAGATAGAACAGATCGTTCAACCAGGCTTGGCGGCCTTGGCCGAGCGCCCCTTGGCGCGCGAGCTTTCGAAGGCGAATCCGATGACCAGGGCCTGGGCCAGGCAGATCGAGGCGGCCAGCGAGCGGAAGGTCCGCACCTCCGATTCGCGCACGTGCAGCACCAGCGCCGCCGGCTTGGCGATCGGACTGACCAGGCTGTCGCTGATCGACAGGATGGCCGCGCCGCGCGCCGCCGCCATCTCGACCGCCTGGATCGTCTCTTCTGCATAGGGGTGGTAGCTGACGGCGATCAGCACGTCCTTGGGGCCGATGGTCTGGACCTGCTGCTTGGTCAGGCCCGCCACGCCGTCGATGAACAGGGTGCGCTTGTTCACCTGCTGCAGCGAATAGGCCAGGTACGAGGCCACCGGGAACGAGCGCCGGAAGCCGACTACATAGACCGTCTCGGCCTTGTCGATCATCTTCACCGCCTGGGCCATGTCGGCCTCGCTGACCGTCTGGGCCAGGTTCTGCAGAGCCAGGGTGTTGCCCTCGACGAACTCGGCCAGCACGTCGGCGCCGCCCTCGGGCTTCTTGGCCACCGCCTCGTTGAAGTGGCGCACCCGCTCGCCGTAGCCCAGGGCCGCGTGGCCCGACAGCAGGCCGTCGCGGAACAGCCGCTGCATCTGGCTGGCCCCGGGATAGCCGAAGGTCTTGGCGAAGCGGACGATGGCCGACGGCTGCACGCCGCAGCGCTCGGAGATCACCGCCAGGGTCTCCAGCGCCATCTCGTTGGGCTCGTCCAGCACATAGCGGGCGATCTGCTGCAGCCGCTTGCTCAGCGAGTCGTAGCGCTCGAGAATCGCCGCGCGCAGCTCCTCGGCCGTTTTCGGCGCCGTTTCCAACGCCGGGGTCGCTTCGTCCATCGGTCCCTCGATATGATCGCTCTAGATTTAGAATATCCGTTCCGCGTCCGAACACAAACGCACCAGATTCATCGCCACATTCCACTTTCCATCTGGAAGGAATTTTTGTTCCATATTAAAGCGGAATGGAACGCGGCCCCGGAGAGCCGCCGGCCGGGAGTGACGAGCATGATCAAGGTGGCTCAGCTGGGCGCTGGCAGGATGGGGGCGATCCACGCCCGCAACGCCGCCGCCAATCCCCGCCTCGACCTCGTCGCCCTGGTCGATCCCCGCCCCGAGTTCGCCGGCCCCCTGGCCCAGGCGCTGGGCGCGCGACTGGCCAGCTTCGACGAGGTTCTGGCCGATCCGGAGATCAAGGGGATCATCGTCGCCAGCTCGACCGACGCCCATCTCGACAACGCCCTGGACGCCGTGCGCGCGGGCAAGATCGTCTTCTGCGAAAAGCCGCTGGACCTTAACCTGGCCCGCCTGCTGGGCGCCTCGGGCGAACTCGAGAAAACCGATAGTAAGCTGTTCGTGGCCTTCAACCGGCGCTTTGATCCGCACTATCAGGCCCTGAAGGCCAGGATCGACAGCGGCGAGATCGGCAAGCTGGAAAGCCTGCACATCATCAACCACGACCCGGCCACCCCGCCCCCGGCCTTCATTCCGACCAGCGGCGGGCTGTTCAAGGACTTCACTATCCACGACTTCGACCTGGCGCCCTGGCTGATGGGCGAGCGGCCGATCGTGGTGTTCGCCTGGGCCAGTTGCCTGATCGATCCGGAGATCGGCCGCCTGGGCGACGTCGATACCTCCAAGGTCGTGCTGACCACCGCTTCGGGCCGCCTGTGCATGATCAGCAACAGCCGCCGCAGCGGCTACGGCTACGACCAGCGCATCGAGGCCTTCGGCTCCAAGGGCGCGGCGCGGGTCGACAACCTGACCAACACCGCCGTGTCGGTGTGGGGCGAGGCCGGCGCCCAGGCCGACAAGTTCCCTTACGCCTTCATCGACCGCTACGCCGGCGCCTATGCCGCCGAGATGGATCATTTCGCCGATGTCCTGGAAGGCAAAGCCGCGCCGGAGACCGGCTTCGCGGCCAGCGTCGCCTCCCTGGAACTGGCCGAAGCCGCCGCCCGCTCGGCGGCGACCGGCGCCCCTGTCCGACTCTAGAGTATCGAGGTTCCCATGCACGACATCGCCATCCTGGGCGCCGGCCGCATCGGCCGCATCCACGCCAAGAACGTCGGCGGCCAGCCCGGCCTGCGCCTGAAATACGTGGTCGACCCGGTCGCCGCGGCGGCCGACAGCCTGGCGGCCGACACCGGCGCGAGCGTCACCGACCTCGACACCGCCCTGAACGATCCGGCCGTCGCCGGCGTCATCGTCGCCAGTTCCACCGACACCCACCTCGACTACTGCCTGAAGGCCGTGGCGGCGGGCAAGGCGGTGTTCTGCGAGAAGCCGATCGACCTGGACCTGGCCCGGGCCCGGTCGGCCCAGGGCGTGCTGGGCGGCAAGGACGTCAAGCTGTTCCTCGGCTTCAACCGCCGCTTCGACCCCAACTTCCAGGGCCTAAAGGCCCGGCTGGCCGGCGGCGTGGTGGGCGCGCTGGAGACCGTGCATATCACTAGCCACGACCCGGCCCCGCCGCCGGTGTCGTACGTCAAGGTGTCGGGCGGCCTGTTCAAGGACATGGCCATCCACGACTTCGACATGGCCCGGTGGCTACTGGACGAGCCCGTCGTCGAGGTGTTCGCCGCCGCCAGCTGCCTGGTCGATCCGGCCATCGGCGAGGCCGGCGACGTCGACACCGCCAAGATCCTGCTGCGCACGGCCTCGGGCAAGATCTGCGTGATCAGCAACAGCCGTCGCAGCGGCTACGGCTACGACCAGCGCATCGAGGCGTTCGGCGCCAAGGGCCTGGTACGGGCTGACAACGTCATGGAAAGCACCGTCAGCGTCTGGGGCGAGGCCGGCGCGGCCAGCGACAGCTTCCAGAACTTCTTCCTCGACCGCTACGCCGAGGCCTATCGCCGCGAGATGGCGCACTTCGCGGGGATCCTGCGCGGGGATGAGACGCCGTCGGTCGGCTATGTCGACGGCGTCGAGGCCCTGGCCCTGGCCGAGGCGGCGGGCCAGTCGGCGAAGACCGGACAGGTCGTGAAGCTCTAAGACCCTCCTCCCCTTGTGGGAGGAGGTGGCGGCCGACGGCCGACGGATGAGGGGTCGCAAGGCGAAAGCCTTGCGGCCCCTTCTTCGTCTGGCGTTTGAGAGCCGCTTCATCCGACCCTTCGGGCCACCTTCTCCCGCAAGGGGAGAAGAACGCAAAAAGACGGCGGCCCTCTCGCAAAGGCCGCCGCTTGCAGTCTTACCTAGCAGGTTGGTCAGTTCTTCGCCGGATTGGCCAGCTTGCCGCCGACGATCTTTTGGAAGGTCTCCAGCGGACACACCGTGGCGTCGCCCTTCACGCCGCAGCCCGGGATCGGGAAGTACGAGAAAGCCGGCGGGTTGCCGACGGTCAGCGGCTGCAGTTCGCGCAGTTGGTCCATGCTCTGGGCCGTGTAGAAGGCGCGGACGAAGGCGTGGCCGCCGCTGTCCTTCAGCAGCTCGAAGCCCATGGCGCCGCCGGGCGGCGGATCGTCCCGGGGATAGTCGGCGGCGGTGAAGTGGGCGCCGAAGAAGCCGCGCAGGGCGGCGATGTTGGTGTCGTGGCCGACCAGCAGGGTCAGGCGGCCGGTATCGGCCTCGCCGTTCAGGGCCGACAGCAGGCGCTTGGCGATCGGGGCGGCGTAGCGTTCGGCGATGTAGGGCGCGCCGACCTCGTAGTTGAACTTCACCGGATGGAAGCGGAGCATGGCGTGGATGTCGGCCTTGGAGGCGCGGCCCCAGCCGACCTGGTCCATCGGCTTGCCCTCGACATATTCCAGCAGGACGGTCTGGCCGCCGGTCGAGGCGATCGAAAGCGCGCCTTCCAGGTCGGGACTGTCGTCCTTGTTGCCCTTGAGCTCGGATGGGCGCTTGGCGATGTCGCAGCCGGCCTTGGTCGTGGGATCGCAGCCCAGCACCCGCTGCAGAACCGCGAAGTCCGCCGCATGCACGCGCGCTTCGGCGGCGACGCCAGGCTTCTGCCGCTGGGCGGCCCTCAGCGCGATGTCGCCGTCGATGCCCTCGGCCGGGTGAAAGACCGGGTCGTTGTCCTCGGTGTCGGGATGGGCGACGACGATGCCGCAGCCCGGCTGCAGTCCGTCGACGAACGACTCGGCGGTCTTGATGGCGCGCGACTTGCCGCTGGCCCAGACCACGATCTCGCCCTTGGGCGCGCAGCCGTCGCGCGGGATCAGGCCGCGCGCGCCCAAGAAGGTGCGGTTGTAGGCGCCCATCAGCCGCGCGCCTTCGATCCCATGCGGGGTCAGCTCGCCGAACGGCGTGGTCCAGGTCGACCAGGGCTGGGCGGTCGTGCCTTCCGGCGTGGCGGGCGACTTGGTCGGGGGGCGGACGCTGTGGCGCATGACCATGACCATGCGCTCCAGCTTCAGATCGCCGGTCGGACCGCCGTTCGAGGCGGCGGCCGCCGGGCTCGTGACCATGGTCGCGGCTAGGGGCGCGGCGATCATCGCGGCCGTCATCAGTGCGTATCGAAGTCTCGCCATAACGCCTCCCTCGCCGCTCACGGTCGGCGGCTTGCTTGTTGACCGAGTTGTACGAATGGATATTCTATTTTGCAACTCAGTTGGAATTTTTAGTGCAATTTTTGTCGCCCAGCCCGATTTCGTCAGCGGGGCGTCAGGGCGACCGCTCTAGCCAGGTCGCACGACACAGATGCGACATCAGGGGGACCACATGATCCATCGCCGCACCACCTTCGCCGCCGCCAGCGTCCTGGCCCTGCTGATCGCCGCCCCGGCCCTGGCCCAGACCGCGGGAGTGGCCCCGGTCGGCGCGACCGTCCCGACCGCTCAGGGCGGCGCCAACGCCTCCGCCCTGCTCTACAACGCCGCCGATCCGGCCAAAAGCGTCATCGCCGCCACCGGAGAATTGGGCGGGCTGGAGTTCTACGGCCTGGACGGCCAGCGGCGCTCGGCCCTGCCCGGCGGCGAGACCTACGGCGTCGACGTGCGCGGCGACCTGATCGCGGTGCTGGACCGCAAGGACGGCCGCATGCGCCTGTCGCGCTACGACTTCGCCGGCGGGACCGCCGCCAGCCTCGACGCCCGCCCCCTGACCCTGGGCTATGCCGGCGAAGGCCTGTGCCTGCACAGAAGCGCCCGCGACGGCGCGCTCTACGCCTTCACCCTGGGCGGCGAGGGCCAGCTGGACCAGTGGCTGCTGTTCCAGGCCGCCGACGGCAAGCTGGACGGCCGCATCGTGCGCCGCCTGCACCTGTCGTCCGAGGCCAAGTACTGCGTCGCCGACGACGCCGCCGGCACGCTGTATGTCGCCCAGCAGGCGGTCGGCATCTGGCGCTACGACGCCGATCCCGAGGCCGAGGCCGTGGCGACCGTGGTCGACATCAACCGTCTGGGCCGAATCAAGGGCGAGGTCGGCGGCCTGGCTGTCCTGAACGGCGGCGCGGCAGGGAACTACCTGGTGGCCGCCAACGCCGACGCCGGCGACTACAATGTCTATGACCGCAACGCCGACGACCGCTTCCTGGGCGCCTTCCGCATCCAGGCCAATGGCGCGGACGTGCTGCAAGGCCCGTCGGGCCTGTTCGGCCTGCGAGCGCCCGTCGGCGCGGGCCTTCCGGCCGGCGCCCTGCTGGTCACCGATGATCGCAAGGCCGGGGCCAACACCCAGGTGCTGTCGTGGAAGGACGTCGCCGCCGCCCTGAACGTCTCGCCCGGCGCCGACGCTCCGACGGTCGCGCCCAGCAAGCTGGCCCTGGTGACGGCCACCATGGAGACCCAGCCGGTCGAGCACGGCGGCGACGCGGCCGACGACCCGGCCATCTATGTTCACCCGACCGATCCTGGCAAAAGCGCCATCATCGCCACCGACAAGAAGGGCGGCATGCTGGTCTACGATCTGGCGGGCAAGCCGCTGCAGTACCTGCCCGACGGCAAGATGAACAATGTCGACCTGCGCCATGGCTTCAAGCTGGGCGGCAAGAGCGTCACCCTGGTCACCGCCAGCGACCGGACGCACAAGGCCATCGCGATCTACACGATCGATCCCGACACCCGGCAGCTGGCCAGCGTCGCCGACGGCGTCCAGGCCACCGGCCTGTCGGATCCCTATGGCCTGTGCATGTACCGCAACAGGAAGGGCGCGACCTTCGTGTTCATCAGCGATCCCGACGGCCTGGTCCGTCAGTGGAAGCTGATCGCCACCCCGGCCGGCAAGGTCCGCGCCGAGGCCGTGCGCGACGTGAAGTTCGACACCCAGACCGAAGGCTGCGTCGCCGACGACGAGACCGGCGCGCTGTATGTCGCCGAGGAGGACGTTGCGCTGTGGAAGCTGGGCGCCGAGCCGGCCACGGGCACGGCCCGCAAGGCCGTCGCCCGCGTCGGCGACAATCCCGCCCTGAAGGACGACCTGGAGGGCGTGGGCCTCTACGCCCAGTCTGGCGGCAAGGGCTATCTGGTGGTCTCCAGCCAAGGCAACAACAGCTACGCCCTGCTCCGGCGTGAGGGCGACAACGCCTATGTCGGCAGCTTCGCGGTGATCGCCGACGGCGCGACCGGCATCGACGGGATATCCGAAACGGACGGCCTGGACGTAACCAGCGCCTCGCTGGGCGCGGGCCTGGAAGGCGGCGCCTTCATCGCCCAGGACGGCCGCAACGTCTCCCCGCCCGAGAACCAGAACTTCAAGCTGGTCCCGTGGTCCGCGATCGCCCGGAAGCTAGGGCTGAACTGACCGAGCAAGATCGGCATGGCGCCGCTACAGGCGGTCACGCCGATATGCGCCATGAGCCGACCTCGCCTCACCTCCAGAAAGGCGACGTTCATGATGCTTCTGGCTTAGCCGTCCCTCAGCCCGTCAGGATACCGATGCCCTTCAAGGGCGTTGGCATGTTGAGCACCAACTGCGCGTCCCTGACCACATCCAGGCGCAGCATGGCCGAGGCGCCCAAGCCGTTGAGGAGGTCGCTCATCGGACCGCCATGGCGCGAGAGAGTCACGCCCTTGGGAAAGAGCTCCTGTGAATAGGACAAAGTGTTGGACTGGACGACCGTCTGGCTCCACTGGCCGTCGACCTGATGGATCATGGTGTTGGCGCTCAAGCGCGACTGGGAAGGCACGTTTTTGAGAGCCGGCGCGGGCGCGCGCAGCTCAAGGTCGGGCGAGCCGTCAGTGGTGGCAATGGTGGCGGTGACCTCATTGGCGATGTCCACCGTGATCGGCGTTAGCCATTTGGGCAGCTGGTAGCCCTGCACGCCCCGTGTTCGGGCGATCTCGGTGGTGACCGGCAGGGCCAGGACGTGGGCGAAGAAGTTACGCCGGCGGATGTCGCCCAGTAGCTGGCCGATATGCGAGCCCTTGGCGCCGGGACGGCGGACGACGACCGCAATCGAGACCTCGTCATAGGGATCGTTGTCGCAGACAGCGTAGGAGAAGAAGGTCAGCGCCACCAGGCCCTGGCCCGGAAGGGGACGAAGCGGTTCGAGCGGCGTCGGAAGAGCCGCCGCGAGCCGATCAATCGGCGCGGTCATCAGAAGCTGCACCGAGCTGCTGCGGTAATAGAAGTTCGGCGCCCAGACAGGACCGACCCGCGATGAGATCTTCTGCTTTGGGATGCGCTGGAAGAAGTCGATGTTGCCGGCGGCGGGGTCTCGCGCCACGGCATCCAGGTCTGGGTTGGAACGGAAGCGATCGTAGTAGCCGCCCTTCGGCACTTGGACGGTCTGGCCGCCGAATTCGACGTCCACGAACTGCTCAACCATGTACGAGCCTCTTTGATTTATCTGTTCGACGACAGGGATCGATCAGGCCGCCGGGCGCTGCCCCATCCAGCGCCGGTACTGGCGGGCGCTGCTCCTAGCCTGGAGTTGCGAGGTGATCAGCGCCCAGACCGGCGAGATGTTCGGCGCGCTAGGCCGCCGCCGGCTCAGCCGCACCAGCTGATAGCGCACGGCGGCCATGTGCGCCGAGGAGGCGATTGGCTTGTTCTTCCAGGTAATGGGTCGCAGGCTGGGCGCGACATCCCTGCCCTGGCGCCACAGCGCCGGAAGATCCGGCTCGATGGCCAGCGCCGTGGCGATGCCGGCCATGGCTACACCGCCTTCCACGACCTTCTGCGCCACTTCCCGCCGCTTGATGCCGCCGGTGACCATCAGCGGCATGTCCGCGACCTTGCCGATCTCTTGGGCGAATTCCAGAAAGTAGGCCTCGCGCCCCAAAGTGCGCTCGTCGCGCGCAGAACCCATCATAGCCGGCGCCTCGTAGCTGCCGCCCGAGAGCTCGACGAGATCAACACCCAGGCCGTTGAGCATCTTGACCACGGCGCGGGCGTCCTCGGGCGAGAAGCCGCCGCGCTGGAAGTCGGCCGAGTTGAGCTTGACCGCCACGGCGAAGCTGGGCGTCACTGCCGCCCGCACACCGCGTACGACGTCCAGCAGCAGGCGCGCGCGGTTTTCCAGGCTGCCACCCCAGCGGTCCTGGCGATGATTGGCCAGCGGCGAGAGGAACTGGCTCAGCAGATAGCCGTGCGCGGCGTGGATCTCCACTCCGGTGAAGCCGGCGCGTTCAGCCAGCACCGCCGTGGTCACAAACCGGCGCTTGACTTCGGCGATGTCGGTAGCGGACATCTCCCGCGGCATCGGAAAGACCTTGGACTGGGCACCCAGATCCAAAGCGATCGCGGACGGCGCGAGCGTCTCCTGGCCCAAGGCCGCAGGCATCTGACGCCCCGGATGATTGATCTGCATCCACACCTGCCCCCCGCCCGATCGGGCCGCCGTCGCCCAGGCCTTGAAGCGGTCGAGCTGATGATCGTTCTCCAGCACCACGCCAGCCGGGCCTGTCATGGCGCGCGCGTCGATCATCACGTTGCCGGTGATGATCAGCCCTGCCTTCCCTGCGGCCCAGGCCCCATAGAGGTTAATCAGCGCCTCGGACGGCAGATGGTCGGCGTCGGCCATATTTTCCTCCATCGCCGCCTTGGCGATGCGGTTGGGGATGATGGCGCCGTTGGGCAAGGTCAGCGGCGAAAACAGGGACATTAGAGGCTCCACGAACGGCGTAGACCCAGCCCTAACCTTTAAGCTAGGTTTAGGGTCAACACGCTTTTCGAGGCCTGCGGATGAACATCGGCGAACTGGCCAAACGCACGGGTCTCACCCAATCGCGCATCCGGTTCTATGAACGGGAAGGCCTGCTCACGACCGTAGAGCGTCGCCCCAATGGTTATCGTGCCTATCCGAACAACGCCGTGCTCGTGCTCGATCTGATCGCCACGGCGCAGAAGGCCGGCTTCAGCCTCGACGAAATCCGTACCCTGCTTCCTTCCGACCTAGCGGACTGGAAGCACGATGCGCTCATTGCGGCGTTGCGCAGCCGCGTCGCGGACATTGAGGTGCTCGAAAGGCGGCTTGCGGAGAGCAAGGCACAACTGGCTGCGGTTATCGCCGGGATCGAAAGCAAACCCGACGATCTGGACTGCGCGGCTAACGCGCGCAGGGTTCTTTCAACCGTCCTGGGCAAGGAGATCGATACCGCTCGGACGGTGGCAAGCGATCATTTGCCGGCGCCGCGACAACGCGCATAGAGCAAGGCCCTAGCTTTTCTGCCGCGGACCGGCCCGCGCCATCACCGGACATTGGCACACCTCCAGGAACGCGACATTCAGCACTAGGATCGAGAATACCGCTTCATACTTTGGCCGCCTGCCAAGCGGGGGGTGCCATCGAGTTGCTGGCAGCACTGCAAGCCCGAGCGGGCTGACTCGTAGAGGCACAGTGAGCAACGGGATGAAACACTCCGCTCCCCTGTCTCCGCCTGTCCCAGTTCGGCGGGTCGGCGATGACCCCCAAGGCAAAGCTTTCTCGCCTCCCTCCCCGGCCCGTCCCGACCTATAGTCTCAACGTCGAAACGACCGAAAGCGTGAGGCTACCAGCCTCTGACCGGAGGCTAGAATGCTGAAAGCCAGCGAGGTGGAAATCGAGACCGTTCGAGAATACTTCGAATGGCAGGCTCCCGACCTCAAAGTGACCTTCCTGCAAAAGGTCTATTCGGAAGCGGTGATGAACACCTGCCATGATGTGTGGGACATCCACACCGACAAAGACCGCTGGTGGGTGATCACAGGCCATACCAACCTCTATTCCCAGCAGCAATTCCCTAGCATGGACTTGGCGCTGACCTTCCATCTTGGCCTGATCCTGCGCGTCCCGCGCACAGAAGACCAACAGCGGAATGACCTGCGACTGCTCCCGTTCGGGGTCGTTTTCGAGAAGATGGAAGCGGCGGGCGACGCGGTGACCCAGGCCCACGGACTCGCCGACTATCAGGGAGTCGGCGTGCGCTGCCGCGAGACGCTGCTTGATCTGATCGGCGTCGCACAAGACGCTGCGGTTTGGACTGACACCCCGCCGCAACGCGCGAACTTCCGGGACTGGGTGGAGATCATCTGCAACGCGCTCCTGCCGGGTAACACCAACCGCGAGCGCCGCGGCGCGCTTAAGGGCGCGCTCGACACCGCCTGGACATTTTCCAACTGGCTGACCCACGCCAAGGGGGCTAGTTGGATCGACGCCGACATGGCGCACAGCCTCATCCAGCACGCCATCGGCATGGCGACGTCTCTGATCTTGCGCGAACTGCGCGGCGTGCCAGAGGCCTGCCCGGACTGTGACGCGCCGGACCTTGAGCCCGAGCAAGGCGAAAACAGCACCGCGCCGGGCGTGCTGTGGGAACGGCCACGGTGCCCACACTGCGGGTGGAGCGGCCGCCCGGTACCGATCCTCGACATGGAGAGCGGGCAGGCTATCATCAAGCGAGAGGGCGAGACCTCCGATCAGCACGGCATCATGACCGTGCCGTTGCGCGGCCTTCGGAAACCCGGAGATCCGCCCGTGGAACCGCTAGGGGACGTTGAGATCGGCGCACCGGAGCCCACCGAGTATTTCGCCTACGGGTCCAACATGGCGACCGCGCGGCTTCAGAAGCGGACGCCGAGCGCCGAACCTTTGGGTTTAGCAACCTTGGCCGGTCATATGCTTCGCTTCCACAAACGCAGTAAGAAGGACGGATCGGCGAAGTGCGACGCCTTCGCCACACCGGATAAAGATGCTGTCGTCATCGGAGTCCTTTTCAAATTCGACCCCGCTGAGCGAGGCAGGCTCGACGCCGCCGAAGGTGCGGGCAAGGGCTATGACGCCCGCATAGTAACGGTTGTAAATCAGGAGGGGCGCAGGCGAAAAGTGCTGAGCTACTTCGCATCGCCAGACGCCATCGACGCGGGCCTGAAGCCCTACACCTGGTACAAGGACCACGTCCTGGCCGGTGCCAAGGAACACAAACTTCCTCCCGACTACGTTGCTCGATACATCGCCGCCGTTGAAGCCATCGAAGATCCGGACAAAGAGCGAGGCGAAAAGGAGCGAACAGCCAGAGCGCCGTCGCCGTGATCTGCTCAGGCTGGCCCTGAGCGTCCATCGCCGCTGGCTTGTCTGGAACAATCCCAGAACCGTGTTAGGCTTCAGCTGATCGCTGGAGCTGATGATGCGCCCCTATGTCCACCCGGAAACCATCAACCTGATCGTCGAAGAGTATGATCTCGGCGCGAAAGCGCGTGAGGCCGAAGCGCGCTGGTGGCGCGGCGACGGATTGTCGTTCCCGGCGGTGATCGATCGCGTCGGTCAGGCCGAGCTGTTCGGCAAGCGTCACCCGCACCAGTACCGCCTGTCGGCCACAGCATTAGTTGAGGGGACGGGCTCTACGGATGATCAGCGACCAGCTCGAAAGCGCTCCGGACTTTCTGCAGCTATGGTTTCTGGTCCAGTCTGCCTTCAAGCCGATCCATGGCTTGGGAGAATTAGCGGTCTACGACGCGACCGAGCGCCTGCGGCATCGGCTGGGCCTGGAGTCGGTCCATCTGATCTATCTGCACGCCGGCGCACGGGTCGGCGCGCGCCGCTTGGCGGGAGGGCGGCTGAAGCGGGAGAGCGCTTGGGGCATTCTGCGCTGGGACATTCCGGAAGGTCTTCGCCAACTGTCGACCCACGAGATCGAGGACGTCCTCTGCATTTACAAGGACGAATTGCTGCTCACGCCCCAACAGTTTCTGGCCCGGCGCTCTACCGGCTCTGTTCAGGGATGTGCTCCGTCGAGCGAGAGCAGGCCGAGCTGCTAGGTTACGTCAAGAACCTCAGCGCAGAGTGCCCCAGCTAGTCACCTCGCAGTGGGCTAGCAGTCAGGTCAGCGGCGCCGCTAGTCTGTAGCCATGGGCCGTATCCTAAACTCCGACGAATTGGGCGCCGTAGGCGAAAGCATTTTCCAAGCCCTCTGCGCGCGTGCTCAGTTGGTTTGCAACAAGAGCGACCGAGACCGGACGGGCTGGGACTTCGTAGTGGAGTTTCCAATGGCCGACCTTGCTCCCGGCGTGACCCTGGACAACCGTTTGCCCATCGTCTGCGGCGTCCAACTGAAGTCGACAACCTCGAGCGAAGGCGTCAAGCTGCGGCTTTCTGCTGCCGATCGTCTGGCCAAGGACCTGCGCCCCACCTTCATAGTGGTGCTGCGGCTTAGCCCCGACGGCGAGACGGAAAACGCCCGGCTGATCCACTTGCTCGACGCACCGTTGGCGAAAGTCCTCAAGCGCCTGCGCATGGCGCATGCGTCGGGAAAGGTCGACATCAACCACGCCACCATCAGCTTCGAACTCCGCCGGTTTGGACAGCGCGTCGCCTTGACTCCTGAGGGCTTGCGCGAGGCGTTGGCTCGCGCCTGCGGACATGATCGCGACGCCTACACCGCCAGGAAGCAGCACCAGCTCGCCACTCTCGGATATGAGGACGGGGGGCTCGCTGCGGAGATGACCATCTTCGCCGAGAGCGTCGACCATATGAGCGACATCCTGTTGGGGCTGACCCCGTTCCGCGCCCACGACGTCGTGGCCTTCGACACGCGTTTCAACGTGCCTCTCCCCTACGATGGGCCGCTTCTGGCAGAGCTGCAGGAGGAAATGGAATTTGAGCCACCGTTAGCAGGAGCCTGCACGATCAGCGTCATCGCGCCTGGGTTCGCGCCGGCGGCGCGGTTCGAGGCCAACCTTGTGCCAGGCCCGCCTCTTGGTGGACCGGATCGGGTTTGGATGCTGGTCCGTCATGCCGACTTCACCATCAAGTTTCGAGATCAATTGGCGCACTTCGAGTCGACGGGCGAGTTCTTGGCCCAGCGCCGCACCCTCGCCGACTGGATCGTGTTGACCCGCGCCCTGGCCAATCTCAACACCCCTGGCGCCAAGCTGATCGTCACGCCGCGGGGCATTGTGGACGCGGCGCTCACCTTGCCCTTGAACGGCGACCTGAACGGCCCTTACGTGGACCAGATGCCCGTGATCGCCAAGATTCTCGCGCGCTGGGGCGAACTGGCCGAGCGCGCCGGCATCCATGCCTCGAAGCCGTTCTTGATAGAGGACGTCTGGACCAATCGACCTGGCCAGCTGGCCCAAGATTTGATGTTCGAGGCTGAGCCCCACGCCTGGTTGGGAGTTCCCGACGCCAATGTCGGCGACCAGGACGATCGCTATGAGGCCATCTACGTCAACAGCTGCCACGTCGGCGGCGCGGGCCTCAGTTACGGGCTGAAGGTGGCCTTTGAGCGCCGCGCCGATGATCCGACAGAATTTCAGTCCGTCGCTTTCACCCCAATTGATGCACGGCCCGAGGTTCCCGACCTGCAGGACTACGCCGAAGAGCTGGGCTTGGCTCACAGCATCAACGTGCTGGTCAATCCCGCCAATATGATCGAAGTCGATTCGTCAGAGCGGCCGCCCCGAATTTCGGCGCACGCTTAGCGCACCAGAGCTCCCGCCACGGCTGAAGCGGCCGCCAAAAGCGTCGCCGCAGCGGTGGCCAAAGCCGCGATACGGTTAAGACGGGCGTTTTCATTGACCGCCCTGAGGATCCCGACGGTCCAGTGGGCTTGGCTCTGAACAGGGTCGACCGGTTCGATCTGCCCGTAGTCCAGCCACAGTGGTGAAACCTCGACCTTAGCCGAGCGGTACCAGTAGACGGCGCTGACTACGCCGGCGGCGGCGCTTGCTAGGGCGAGGATCAAGGCGAGAGACAGCATGACGGTCATAGCTTGGCCATGGGCTTAAGCGCGGATTACCTCGCGATACCTAGCGCAGCGGCTGCAGGATGAACCCATCGAAGTTGATGACGTTCGCTTCGTCGCCCACTGCCGCCTTCACCGCCGGCAAGGGCTCCGATGTCGAGATGATGATTTGCCGACCAGGACTCTTGTCACGAGCGCCGTCTTTCAAGAATGCGTAGAGGCTGCTCGCGTCGATCTCCTGTTGCCCCGGTTCGTCATAGACGACCAGACCGGCGTGATTTCTCGCAAGCTGCAAGAGCGAGAGGTAGTAGGCCCACTTGAGACGGATGCCGTCGCTGGCGGAGACCTCGAACGTGATCTCCTTCTCGACAACATCCCCCTCCTCGTCGCGGGTGAGAGCAAGCGGTCGCTGGTTTTCAAGCGACAGTATGATTTCTGACGGTTGGAACGATCGGAAGCCGTAGGCCTGGATCCGCCGTTGGATGGCGTCCTGGAGCGCATAGATCTTGGCGCTGTCATTGTTGGTCAGATTGTCGGGCGGTGTCCCCTTTAGCTCCTCTTGCAGGCGGCTCCAGACCTGGGCGATCGCTTGGAGTTCTTCCGAGGCGATAATCGCCGCTTCCTCGAACGACATTGCGCGCTCCAGAAAAGCCTGAAGACGAACGATCTCCTCGATCACAATCCTAGACGGAGCCTTGCTGGGCTGCAGAATTGCCTGGCGAAGGCTGCGCAGCTCTGACTGCGCCTCCCGCAGCTCATCGTCCCGCGCTCTGAACCTTGCGTAGCAGTCCTTGACCCGCTCGTTCGCGCTATCGAGCCCGACCTTGTAAAGTTCGATCTGGGACTTCACGAAGGAGATGTTTTCCTCAAGGCCCATGCCGACGGCCTCGACCGCTGGAAGAAGCTCGCTGGAAACATCCTGGTGACAGGTCGGGCAGACATGCTCCCCAGCCGCTTGGCCAAGGTCGGAGCCCAACCGCCGTAGTTTCAGCGCATCCTCGTTGCGCTTCAGGTCCTGTTGAAGCGACTCCAGGCGTGCGCGCAGCGCCCGTTGTTCCTGTTCCTCCAGGTTGGCTTCGGACCGGAGGGCTTCTAGCTGGGCGCTCAGCCGGTCAATATCCGTGCGCACGACCTCCAGTCTCTCCAGCATTTCGGGCACCGCAGCTTCGGTGTCCTCGATGGGTGTCTCCTCCAGCTCGGCCACGCGAGCTTTTGCGGCACGGACGGCTTCATCGATCGCAATCCATTCGCCGTCCCGCAGGATTTCCAGGCGCAGTTCGGGCGCTATAGCGAACTCCGCAGTCGGCGCGGTGGGAATGCCTCTGAGACGACCGACACGCTGAGCGATGTCTTCCAAGGCGGCGCGGCGCTGCGTCCACCGGACAAGCTCCGCCGAGGTCGCGTTTCGCAGCTCCGTGCGGCGGCGACGGATTTTGCCGACGTCCAGGTCCAGCAAGAACTCCATCACCCGCCTGGCGACATCCTGAATTTTCAGGAACGTCGGGAAGGGTCCCTGGATCGTCGACCATCCCCGCTTCTGCTCCACGAAGAGCATCGGGAAAATCGCTTCGAGGTAGAGAGGCGACTCCGTCCCGTCGAACCGGGGCACCTTGGGAAGGCTCCAGCCGATGAAGCCGGCGAGGAAGGTATAGAACCCGTCTTCGGCCTGCGCCGAACCGCGATCGAGAGCGTAAAAGTCGCGCGGGTTTGACCTGGCACCTCCGCTGGCGAGGCCAGGCCCAGCCCAGGTTTGGATCAACTTTCGATCTTTTCCCCCAACGATGTCCCGCCGCACGATAATCGACTGGCCGGTGGCGTTGCGGATTTCGATCTCCACGTAGGACTCGATGACAAGTTCATACTCGTCGTCCTTTCGTGGGTGGATACGCTCACGCATCGCGTAGGGTAGCGGAACGTCCAGTTGCGGCCCCAGCGATCGTTCCAGGCCCAGTGCATAGATGATCGCCTGCAGGGAGGTCGATTTCCCCGAGGTATTTCCCGCCTGGATGACGTTCAGACCCGCTTTGAACGGCATGTCGGCGCCGTAAATTCTGTTCGCAGTTATCGAACGAAGCCGCAGGTGCGAGATGTGGATCATTTCGCCTTCCTCGCCGCGCTCAAGACTGCGGTGACCATCGTCTCGGTCATGGTCTTTGCGTATTTCGCCAGTACGTCCTTTTCGGACGTAAGCAGATCAGTGTCGCGCGTCAGGGCGTCGAAAAGGCGCACGCCTTGGGCGGTCAGTTGCAGGGCGGATCGATCCGCCGTGGTTGTCCACCCGGCGAGCTTGTCGCCGACGACGAAATCCAAGGCCCGCCCAAAAGCCGGCTCGACGCGGAAGGTCCAGGGCATTCTCCCGGGCTTGGCCTTCACGACAAGCTCAAGGAGGTGCTCCGATCGCGACGCCCTGATCGCATCGTTCAAGATGTGAAGCTTGGCCAAGGACGCCTGCTTTGCGCGTGAATAGCCAAGCATGAGCACGATGAGCGAGACTCGCCATTCAATCCGCAGATCGCCAGGCACGGCGATCGGACGGCTCCGGAAGGAGAAGCGCTCGGGCTGTAAGGTCAGCGTCATTGATCGTCGTCCGGAAAGTCCAGCGGGCACCGGATGAGCCAATCGCCGACCGTTCCCATGGCCACGGTCGTAGCGAAAGAACCGGAGATGTCGGGCAGATCTTTAAGGAGGGCCGCTTCGAGCCGATTTAGGCTCTCCTGCAGTTGCTGACCGGGTAGGTCCGAGGCCGCCCCCACCGCAGCCAAACGCTGTTCCTCGGCGTCCAGCACCTGGATGGAACGATCCCAGAGCGCCGGATGATTGAGCTTCAGCTCGGCCAGTGCGTTCTCGCGATAGAGGTGCGCCCGGATATAGGCGTCCCGCCTCTTGCGGATCTGGTCAGGCTTCATTGTCGCCTTGAAGCCGCGATTGAGCTTCTCCGTGATCCTTTTTCCGATGTCGCCATCCTGCTCGACGGCGATGTCGAGCGCCGGGTCCTGCGCCGGCATCTTCATCGGCATGGCGCCTTGCTGGCGCAACATCTCGATCTCGGTGATGAAGTCGTCCTGGCAATGCACCAGGGCCTCGAAGTTGTCGGCCAGAAACGGCAGCTTCAGGTCGCGGATTTCGATGCCTCGGTCCCGTGCCGCGGCCACCACATCCTTGTTGTCGAGAAAGGGGCAAAGAAGAATCCAGCGATCGATCTTCAAGCCTTTGAGGATCTCGCCCAGCTTGTTCTTGTTGGTCTGCAGTTTGTTGAGGTCCCGACGCGCTTTCGATTTTTGCGCGATCGCGGCCTTGGCGACGTCGGCGGTCTCCTCTGGCGCGTAGCACTGGTAGAGCACGCCACCCTTGCCGCCGTCCTTATCGAGGCAGATGAACTCTAGACCAGCATCGCCTCCGACCTGGTCAGGGACGGTCTGAACGTGCTGGTGCCCGTGCCGCAATTGGACGAGTTGCAGCGCATAGCGCTGCCATTCTTGTCCATCCCAGGCTCGTCGATAGCTCATCCACCCCCCAGCACAGGAAGTGGTAGAGCTTCAATTAGGGGATGCAAGAAAAATCATCCGCACGCATCACGTGGAAAAGGCCTGACCGCTCGCTGCTGCTAACTGCCGCCCGAAGCCGAGGAGCGGGCGTTGACCAGCCGGGAAGCGGCCTCTCCCAAGGTCGCTGATGAGTCAATATCGCTCGTTTCGTCTCGGCCGTTCTAGCCGATCGCGTCAGCGATTGTCACCCGGATGGGCCGAGACCGCGGAGCGGGCTCGGCGGCGCCCGGCGCGGCTTGCCGCGTCCGGCGCCGTAGAGCGCGGTCGCGCGCGCAGCGCGCGAGACGCCCAATCAGATTTCGATCTTGTCGGGGGCATGAGCCAGGAACGTGGCGAACAACTCCTCGGGCCGCCGGCCCATAGCTCGGGCAAGAGCGATAAATTCAAGCACGTCGACCCGTCTCTGCGATCGCTCAATCAATGAAATGAAAGTCTGGTCTTTTCCGACACGTTCGCCGAGTTCTGTCTGAGTGAGACCCGACTGCTTGCGCGCGCCAATCATGATTTCAATAAGTGCGCTGTGTGCGCCCTCGAATATGGTTTTTGGCATGGAGAGCCGACCAGAATTTGGACCGGCGACCCAAATATATGGAAAAAGCCCGTATGCACTTTTTCCGTATTCCCCTTAATCCGACGTCGCTTGAGATTGTAGCAGCGCTTTGAAGATTACTTCGACGTCTTCGTCCATTGCTCTGCTCAGCGCGATGAATTCCACCACATCGACGCGCCGCTGGCTTCTTTCGATCAGTGAGATAAAGCTCTGGCTTCGACCGACCCGCCGGCCGAGTTCTGCTTGTTTGAGGCCGGATTTCTTGCGCGCGTCGATCAATAGCTCGACGAGCCGCCTATGCCCCTCATCGAAAATTGAACTCGCCATTTGGGCCGACCAATCGTTGATCGGCAAAGCACCTATATGGAAAATTCGCGTATGCAGTTTTTCCGTATTTCGGTAGGATTCACCCCGTGCCTGCTCGGTCCGGGATGTTTCATGTCTCCGCTAGACGTCCAGTTCACCGCCCCCGACGCCCCGCCCTCGGAGGACGGGACGCCGCCGCTGGCCGACGCCTATCTGCGCCACCGCGCCTGGCTGACGGCGCTTCTGGCCCGGCGCTACGGACCCGACGAGGCCGCCGACATCGCCCAGGACACCTGGCTGCGCATCCACCGCTACACCCCGCCCGCCCCGATCCGCAGCCCCAGGTCCCTGCTGGCCCGCATCGCCCTGAACCTGGCCGCCAACCGCCTGCGCAAGACCGCCCGCGAGACCGCGACCGATCCGGGCCACGACGACCTGGCCGGCCAGGCGATCGACCAGAGCCAGGAGCAGGCGGTCTTTTTCGAACAGATGTTGCTCGCCTTGCCGCCAAAGTTGCGCGATGTTTTCGCCCTCAGCCACGTGATGGGGCTCACCTATCGCGAGATCGCGCAGCTTCGCGGGATTTCGGCCGACGCCACCGACAGCGACCCGGTGGCGATCCTGTACGCCCTGGTGCTGGGCTCATCGGACTACGCCCTGCGCAGCATGGACAACAAGGCCGCGTCGATCCAGCTGGCGTCGTTTCGCCGGTTCAACGACCGGGTCGGCGACCGCATGACCCACATCGGCCCCTCGACTCTGATCGAGGCCTTCAAGCGCCCGTTCGACAGTCTCGAGGAGCATCTGGAGAAGCGGGATCAAAGCACCGAGCGCTGGCTGGAGGAGAACCTGCCGAAGATCCTGCCGTCCGGCGACTGACCCTACCTCCGCCCGTTGATCGCGCGGCTGCGCGCGGATCGCGGTCCAGGCGCCAGATCCGCATGACATCGACCTCGACGATGTCGGGATGCACCGGCCCGGCCAGGCCCCAGTGGTCGGGCAAGGCAGCCAGCGCGCCCGAGGCCACCTTGTCGAAGTCCGCCCGATAGGCGGGATTGCGCCGCAGGAACGCCCAGGCCATCTCCAGCGCGGCGGCGCGCGCGTGATCCCGGCGCTGTTCCGGCGCGGACCGGGCCGGTCCCAATGCGGCGACGCTATACTTTGCCATGCCTCATTGAGCGCCCGATGTGGGCGGCCCGAAATCGCCCGGCGATCATGCCGCCTCGACCCTAGGTCGATTTACGGACGACGGATCGATGCGTGTCGATGATCGGTCCACGATTCCCGCTATCCGGCATGACCTCTACCAAAGCCTGCACGCGACGTGCAGCGGCTGCGTCAGCCCCGAAGATGCCCCCAGGAAACATCCAGCCCCGACCAGCAGCGACAGGACGTGGCCGCGCCAGGCCGGCGAGCGCCAGATCGCCAACACGCGCGGCGCCGTTCCCGGCCAGGCCCGCAAACCGCCCAGGGCGCGATAGCCGCCGTCGACCATGTGCTCGGCCGCGCGCACCAGGCGCTGCACCCGCATGCGCATGTAGTCGGAGGCCCCGCTCCAGTCCTCGCGCACGCGCGCCTCGCCAAACAGCAGCACGGCGATGTCGCGCTGGCTGGCGCCGGCGCGCCGTGCGTCCAGCGCGCGCAGGATCTGCAGCCATCTCGCTGTCTTTGAACCCGCGCGAACGAGGCTCCGCGGCAATCGACCGTGGTCGCGCAGTCCGATCAGCTGGCCAAGGCCGACCGACGCCGCGACACCCGAGGAACGCGGCGGAAACCGCAGGTGGCAAACGACCGGGCCAGCCAGGACATCGCCCTGCTCAACGGCGAAGCGCAGGCGCCGGATTCCGTCGGCGACCACGACCTGCTGCTCGCCATCGTCGGTCCGGACCACCATCACCGGCAGGGCCAAGCTCGTCAGGTCGAGCGCGTCGGGGTCGCCCGGGTGCGCCGGCGCGACGCTGACCACGGACAGGGATGGATCGGCTTGCCGGCGCCAGATCGCGACCGGAACGGGATCGCCGGCTGGACCGGCCGCCGCCAAGCAAAGATCGGCCAGCGCTAGCGCGCGAGCCCCCTCCCCTGGCCGCGGTGCGGCGCGCCGGCCAAACTCCAACGCCCAGACGGAAGGGTCGGCGCCCAGCAGCGGCCGGTAGGTTTCCGCCCTTCGCCAGGCGGGTTCGGGGGCGTGGTCATCAAGCATGGCGACCGCTCGGTGTTCCCCCGCCGCAAGTGTTTCGCGGGCGCGCGGGTCTGTCGACTCCCGCTTGTCGGCCTCGCCCCGCCGCCAGGCCGCGGCTCTAGGGTTTGGTCGCCGGCTGCTGGTAGGATGCGCGCGCCCAAGCTGACATGCCGAGGACCCTTTGGAGCCTAAGCTCGATCCGGACGTCGCCGACGAAGTCCCCTGGTCGGAGACGATCACCGACTATGACCGCGGCCACATGGTCACCTACCTGCGGCTGCTGGACGCTGAGCGCGACGGCGCGGCGTGGGAGGAGGCCGCGCGGCTGGTGCTGGGTTGCGATCCCGCAGCCTCGTCGGCGCGGCATTGTTGGGAGAGCCATCTCCAGCGCGCCCGATGGATGACCACGACGGGCTACAAGAACCTCCTGGCCGCCGAGAGCGACTGACGCTGGCGGATGCGGTTTCACGCAGGCCGGCCCGCGTCCGGCGCGGGTCCGCCGCGGTTGGCGCGCCGCGGCCTTGTTCCGCTGCGTCAAAACGACAAGGTGGGAGAGCGTGAACGACGCGCTAGGGCCGCGCGTCCAGGCAAGGTTGGCGTCCTTGATCAGCGGACGCGATGTCGATCGGAGGCAGTCGTGACCCAGCCGGCGTTCCTCACCACCCTGGAAGTCGTCGAACGCTATCGAGGCGAGGTGTCGGCCGGCACGCTGGAGAATTGGCGCGTCCACAAGATCGGCCCGCCGTTCGTGAAGATCGGCAAAGCTGTCCTCTACCCGATCACGGAACTGGACGCTTGGGACCAGCGCAACTTGGTGGTCTGTGAAGACGCTAAGGTCGTGGGCCGCAAACGGCGCCGGTCGCAAAGCTAGCCTTACGGCGAACACAAGGCCCGCTCCGGGTGGAAGTCGGCCCTCGGGCTGGCTAGGCTCCCGACAATGAGCGACGCACTCAAGTTCAACGTCCGTGATGCTTTTGGGCAATGGCTATGCCCAGCATGCGGCTATCCGGGGTACTCAGCCGAACCTGCCTACGACGAGCGCCGTGGGCTCGCCGGGACCACGATTTGTCCGTGCTGCATGTGGGAGCCAGGCTTCGATGACGAACCGGCAGCGTCGGCGCGGGCCGAAAAGACCATTCTCGCTTCGCTCCGACGATATCGGTCCGGCTGGGACGATAAGGCACTATGGTCCGGGCGCTCCGTCGATTGCCCAACCGGGTGGGACGGTGCCGAGCAACTTCGGCGGCTATTCGAAGTCGCGCCTCAAGTCCGCTAAGGGTCGGTTCCGGAAATCGGCGCCAGCGCCGAATGCGGACCTTGAGTCGAGCCGCCGAGAGCGGACGTTGGAATCGTCGGTTAGGGGTGGAAAGCCGCCGCCGTCCCGTCTGAATTTAAACGAGTTATATAGACTCTTTTTACTGGCCCTTGAGTCGAGCGATTTCAATTTCAAGCGCTCGACGTCTTTTGGTCTCGACCATGTAGCCGACGACCATGCTCATCACGCCACCCCAGGCCAGGCAGGCGAGAGCAAATGCACTAACGCCCTTGAGGCTTAAAACCGAGCCTTCAATGGGAGAGATAGCAAGACGACCAATCATCGCGAAAAAGAGCAGGCCGCCCAATACGAAGCTACGCTTCCAAAATGAGTATAGAATTGACCGAAGGATTCGAGGCATCCCACTAAGCTTCCGATTTGAACGATCGCCACAATCGCCCGTGGAAGCCACCGGTGCAAGCTTAAGCTTAGAGGCCGGTGCATCACGTACGCCGAGGTCAGGAACGGATCGGGTCGTCGCGTGTAAGCAGACTTTGTGGCGGTCATCTCAGGGTCGGGTGCGGAAATGACGCTCGCCCCTGAAACCGGGCCTTGGCGCCGGGCTGGACAGCGGACGCGGCGAAGGTCTGTTCGGGGTGGTGAGCTGACACAGCGTTGACGACGGGGCACACGGCGCCCAACCTCCGCCTGACACTAGGGTTGGAGCGCACGTGATCATTAAAATTTCCAACGCCCTTTATTGGCCTGCCTTGCTGCTAGCGTGGATGGACGGTTTGCTTGTCCCCGCGTCAGCGATCGGAGTTCCGAGCTTCGTCGTAAAGGTGGCCTTGGTGGGAACAGCGGTTTTGGCCGCCATACACTTCCTCCTAATGCTGTTCGACAGAGCTACACATCGAGCGATCAACGCATATAATGAAAAGATGGTCCTCCAGAGAGCTGCGGGGCGTTTCTCACGACAGGATGCGGCTTTGCTTCGGCGCAAAGTTCAGGGTTCAATTAAAAACGGATCATTGCTGGGTTGGACAGTAGTTTCTTTAATGTCTGAGGCGGCAATAACCGCGCTCGCTGTTGGCGGGAGCATCTTGCCGCCAACAATCATCCAACTGCCGTTCACCGCCGCCTTCATGACGATGATCATCTTGCTGCTGCAATTGAAAACTGCGCAGCCCGTCATAGAAGCAGCCTAGGCGAGCCGAGCTGCAACCGCAGCTTCGTCCGCTATGGGTCGGGTGCGAAATGGGAGGCGCGCCCGAAACCGGACCTTGGTCGCCGTGCCGGTGAGCGGACTGAACCAAGGTCACCTAG
>Ga0102593_1000387_pt1 | contig 85559 bp, 66 predicted proteins | sample AraplaCol_mMS_r2_2_FD_76862 | JGI IMG/M metagenome (GOLD analysis project Ga0102593, IMG submission 76862) | Arabidopsis root microbial communities from North Carolina, USA - plate scrape MF_Col_mMS_r2 (SPADES assembly) (version 2) | ecosystem: Host-associated > Plants > Roots > Endosphere...
CCTCCCAGGTTCGACTCCAAAAATCTTGGAGTCGAATCGCGGTTCCAAAAACCAGGAACCGGAACCTGAGTCTTGGCGGTTCCGAGTCGAATCGAACCTGGAGAGTCGCGATTCCTGCCGTGGTCTAGGTGTGAGGCAGCAGCCTATTGAGGCAATATGCGTGGGGCGAAAGTGTCGGCCAGGTTTACAAGGCGGGACATAAGCGAGTGAGCCACCCAACCACTTTTTCGCGTCCTGACGCGTTCATCGATCTTCTATCCACCACCATGCCTCCAAATCAGGTCCGATCACGCCAGGATTCGATCCAGCAAGAAGGTTGTCTTTTGCTTGCAATACAGGCTATCAAAAGCAAAGAAATAAGCTCTATAAGACGGGCTGCGGATCAATTCCACGTTAACCGTTGTACGCTTGCGCGTCGGCTTCGTGGTACTACCAACCGTGCTGAATCTCGCGCAAATTCCCATAAATTGACACAAATTGAAGAGGAACTACTTCAACAGCGGATACTATCGCTAGATCGGCGTGGAGCCGCTTCTACACAAGCTCATGTACGAGAAATGGCTAATTTACTTCTTGCAAAGCGTGGTTTTACTCCGATCCAAACAGTTGGAGAAAAATAAGTATTTAACTTATCCAACGTTATCCAGAGCTTAAATCTCGTTTTTCACGGCGATACGATTATCAGCGAGCATTACAAAAGAATCCAAAGATTATTCAAGAGTGGTTTGATTTTGTTCAAACCACGATTCAGCAATATGGTATCCTCGCGGATGATATCTATAACTTTGATGAAACTAGCTTTGCAATAGGACTCTGTGCAACTTTTAAAGTAATTGCCCGATCAGAATACTACGGTCGGAGATCAGTTTTACAACCAGAAAATTGTGAATAGGTAACCGCAATTCAATCAATCAGTGCTTCAGAATAGGCTCTTTTTTTAGGGAAAACAATATAATCAAGTGTGGTTTAAAGAACTTCCGTACGACTGGCGCTTTGAAGTTAGTGCAAATAGATGGATATCCGACGAAATAGATCTTCGCTGGCTTCAAAAGCAATTTATTCCGTCAACAAATAGTCGTATATACGGCAGATATCGATTTTTAATTCTTGATGGTTGTTACGGACCCTGCCAGACGAGGGGCCGCAACCTACAAATAGACCGTCGAGAGCCAATCAATCTACAACTACTACGACCACCTGCAGATCACGTACAGAACCACCACGAGAAAACCATGGCTATCTCACCAAGGCCGGACAATACAGTTATACAGATCTGGACAAGTGAAAGGACCATAATAATTCCTAATACAAAAACAAACATAGAAAGATACTAGTCGTACATTCCGCGATATTCTACAACAGCGCGTTTCGTACAACAGATTGTATTTTACGATACAAACCATCGGACGAACCGAATATTTGTATAAAGTACTACGAGATTCTATACAAACCGAGAAAACTATAGTACTCCGTATAATAATATCCGACACAGAAATATAGAGATCGTACAACAATTACGTAACCGTGATTTTGAGATATATTTACCAAAATAGACGGAGAAATATATATAATCCCGGAGATAACTGTAGAAAGTCACCAGAGAAATAGAAAGAATTAGATATATAAGAATATTTATTAAATATATATATATTTAGTTCTTCGCGATCAATCCAACTATTGTTATTTGAATATATTTTTGCTTCTATACAGTATAACTACAACTCCATTCTGCAAATAGAGAAACTTTTCGGACTGATCTACTTGGCGCGTATCAACTGGTACGTCTACAAAACTTGTTCTACAGACCCGAGCCCGTATAAGATTTAGTACAGCGACGGTACGGTTGCAAGACGGTAGACTTGAGATACGTATTAGAACCACGGAGGATCAGTTTACAGTGACCAGTTTATACCGCGTAACAGAATATTGATTTCAGTAGAATATACTACTATATAAAATTTTAGAAACAAAGTTGTATATTTTGATATTGTACTAGACTAGCAGTATTATATACGGATAGATAAATATATATCTGTTCGGTTACGTACGGATATTCTGGTACTAAGAATACCCGTACGGTGGCCGTAATCTACCAAGATAGTAGTTCTGGGATTTTACTGTATAGACTCCAAGAAGACACGACGTATACTCAAATATATATATACTGGTAGATTAGTGATAGTTGCCCTTTCAACTCAGCCGCCGGGCGTTAATAAATTGTATATATATATATGTATAACTAGCCTCTATGGCTTCCATTTCTCTTTGTGACGTTAAGACAAGATTAGTAGATCAGTGATGTATAATCCATATGGATATCCCCGGTATTCTGGGTCAACGGTCACCACAAATAGTACAATCCGTGGTAATCAGAAACTATTTCTCTAAGTAATCAGAGACAAAGAAACTATTGGCTTGAAAAAAAGTATATAAAGTTCTGCTATTAGTACTAGACTTTTCGCCGATGGAAAAAGTCTTGTCTGAAGCTTTATTGTTTCGTCAATCGATATAGTTTACCGTTCTAAAACAATCTTTTACAAGTCGACAACAATACCGGGTAATATAGATAACGCCGAATCTAAAAACAATTCTCTACATATATATACAGGCGTCTTAATACCTGCAGTTGAGAGATCTGTACCTTGGATATTTTTGTGCCTTATATATCTGCTCGGACACCGAGCGGCTGGTGCGCCGTGTTTTGTTTGTACTGCAAGCCGGCAACAACGCCCCAACTATCTATAAGTGGAGTAGAAATACAATATAATAGATCAATTCTGGCGTTTGCAGAATATACTAATAAATAGAAGTGAGCGGAAGGAAGACAGTAGACAAGAAATAAAGAACGACCACACTATTTGCCACCTACTCATTTGGTGCCTACAAGAGCTTCACTGCGTCTTTTGATACAGTATAAGATAGCCAAACCCGGACCATGCAGACGTGATGGCAATATGGTAGTGGTATGAGTGGTGACAAAAAATCACGGCAAGTTTAACCGAGTGGCCACATCATCCGTGCAGGGGTCTTCAGGGCGTTCAGGGGAAGGGCTGAACAGACTAAAGGGTAAAGCGGCAAAAACACTAAATCCAACGAATCAACAACATTCAAATTGAACAAAAAGAGAAACATACAACAGCAGGGATTCGCATGTGGTCACCCACCATACTACTAACCTGCCGGCGTGTGGCTTAAGTACGGCTGAGCGGACGGGAAGCCCTGTTCTCCACACCCTGTGGTCGTATGTACTAGATAGCAATTAGAATAGAATTAAGTAGAGCATAAGGACGCGCTGATAGGCGTTGCGAGTATGGTGAACTCTAGTTTGCCATCGCGACTCCAGACATAAGTAAATATTCAATGGGTTGTCAGATAGTGCAATAGTGTAAGATCCATTTTTTGTCATGTTTAGCGTAACGGACTGAGTGTTACAACCAGAGGCTACAATTAATGTAGTTCTTCAAAGTCAAAGATTCCACCCTTGAATCAATACGAGCTTCACAAGTCTCTATATATATTTATATATATCGGTGGTATATCCTCACACTGAGGTGCGCGAACGAGGACCCAGCCAGGCGTTCCTGATAACTACCTAGTTTAGTAGGCAGTATTACTATATATACAGTCTGAACATGACCACGCAACTACTAATTACTATATGTTCTCCCTTGGCCTAGGTATATCATTGACATGGCTCGATACTAATACGTCGACTCAAGAGTACACGGATCCTACGATGATAAGGCTGCCCAGGCACTACTAGTAGCAGAGAAAAGTGCACCGCAAGCTCGAATAGAGGAGATCATTAACTATCAAGCACACGCTCAACTTGATAGATGGTTATTAACTGATTGGTACATGTAAGACTTCAAACGGTATCAAATTGATGTTGATATTGTTGTCATATATTCTGCTGTCCTGTTCAAATACAAATGCCCAGGTTGCACTAGTGTATAATGGGCATTGGTAACCTTTTTTTTTGGATGTTTCCTGGACATGTACAAAGTACATACAGTGCAATATGTGCATGATGCCAAGAAGAGAATGCATGCAAGACTTCAAGTCATAGACAGCCACCAAGATTGTCCATACTAGACTACGGAGTAGAGCATGTAGACATGAGCCTCACAGAGACGTTGCCCGACCTAGCCCGTTCAGGATGCCTGCAGAACGTTGCCCGAGTCACAGTATGGACCTAATCAGCGGACAAGTTCCGAATTATTCTTCTGTTCTTCTGTTTTGACCACCTCGGTGTGAATAATGAAAATGGAATGGGTGGAGTGTCTTTCAGCCGCAAAGAACCTCCTTTTGAAACTGACCAATCAGCTTGCGATTTCTTCGATGAAGAAATTTCTGCCGCGGTTCAAAGTGGATATCCCTTTGTGCTATCCGATTGGTGAAGGCCACTCACCGCCCTCTTGAGTATACAAACAAGACAAACAGCGGGAACCCTCGCTTAGGAGTAGCGCTCACCGCCCAGCACCCACGGAGTATAAAGTCGTGCAGGATTCCGGACCTTCTTCTGTTTTTCAAGCGACTCTACGTATGTGATCCCTCCCCCATACGATGGAAAAAACCATCCAAATCATCTCTCTCCAAGAATGATCACTAACAATCTTTCTCCTACAGTTCAAAGAATCACTTTAGAGTAGACGTCCTCTTCTAAGCTCTTTATAAGAGCCACAGAATCTCCACCCTTGCTGATGACTGCATGTCCTCGATGCCCTAAAGTGAAGCCTTTAGACTCCCGCCTCGACTGCTACGCGATCTTCGGATCTGTGTTAATGTCCAGGGAGTGGTGATGATCTTTACCTGGTCTCGGCGTCTGACTTCGGTCGGCTGGTCCTGGTGGGTGTCGAGGAGGTCTGAAAGGTTTTGATCCATTCTCTTTGATGTTGGAGATGGGCAATCGGAGCTGTGAGGTGCGAAGCACCATAGTAATTAGAACACATGATTTATCAGAATTCAAGAATATTCCCAAATACCTCTTCGTCATCACTGTAAAATCCATTAATTCGAGTCTTGCCTCCACGGCCAATGAAATCCGGCCGCGGGAGATCCTGCAAAATGGAGTGTTCCTCCAATTCGTGGCCGAGTACGGAGTACCCCAGTTCAACTATACATTAGTTACTGTAAACCACACCACGATCAAAGAGTATACACTCTGAACGTCCAGGCTGTGCAAGTGTTGTTTGTTACCGGATTGTCATGTTAGCGGTGGAAATATTTATTATGTACAGAATTATATCCTAAGCAAAAAACAAAAGACACTGATAACTATAACCTCTCCGAAAGTACATTAGCTTAGTGTATTTTACCATTAGGGCTCGGAAATACTGTACACTAGCACGAATATTTATACTACTAATGACCTTCTTTGTTTGATATGGCTAAGTATGCCGATGTACATACATTGTCTGTATGTCCTCTGCATTAGGGTATCATTTCTCATTATCAATCTTGCACACACACCTGCGCAGTAGCTATTCAGTTGACTTCGCACTCTTCTCGGCCCCCTTCGCTTCTCCTTTGCCCTCTCCTTTACCATCTCCTTTAGCCTCTCCCTTGGTCCCTTTATTGCGATTGCCTCGTCCTCCACGCGACCCTCGCGATGATCCTCCGCCGCCGCCAGGTCCTCCTCCTCCTCCTCCACCACCACCACTGTTAGTCTCGGCCTTCTTCGCATTTGGCTCTCCTCGTCCCTTACGAGATTTTTCTCCACCTGGATTCGCTTTGCGCTCCAAAACAACCACCTGACTCTGTCCCACTGATACTGGACTAGCAGCTATGGCCTTCTGCAGTCCCGCCGCCTCTGCAAAATCCACGTATCCGAATCCCTTCTTCTTGTCAATCTCCACTTTGGTTACGGAGCCAAACACCCCAAACGCCTCCTCTAGCAGCGGTTCCGTCACACCTTGCGAAGGATTGGCATGCTTGAGGAACGCTTGTGTTGCGGTCGGCGCCGGGGTTGCGGCGGCTTTGCCTTTGCCACCCTTAGCTGGCTTTGTCGGAGCGTTGTTCGTATTGGTATTTGTATTTGCGGTGGTAGGAGTGGTCGGCGCTTCAGAGGCGCGAGGTGAGGTAACTTCAATGTTCTTTTCCTTTCCAGCATTTCTACCTTTGGCAGATTTGTTCGATTCCTTCTTGCTACCTTCCACAGCGGATGCTGGGATGGACGAGTCTCGCGAGCTCTCGTTATTCGGGGAACTTATTTCATTTGATCCACCCTTCCCACGCCGACGGCCTCCAGACCCAGACCCAGACGTGAGACCCAGATCGCGCTGGAGAATCTTGGCCGCTGCAGCGACGTTTCCTCGCTCTCTCTTCTTTTCGTTCCCTGAAGCACTTGTAGACTCCTTGGGGGTGCTTGCTGAAGCACTCGCCTTGCCGGACTTTTTCGTAGCTGTAGCCTGCTTTGCTGCTTTGCCAGATTCCTTACTACCTTTATCACCTTTGCCCTTCTTCTCAGAGGTTATCGTAGAGGTGGATTCCTTGTCTGGTCGCTGTAGCAGCTTCTTCGCTTGCACCTTTTCTTGTTTGCTTTCCTTCTCTCCTCGACCGTGCTTCGACTTGGAGCTCCCGCTTTCCTTTGCCTTGCTGGCCTTCTTGTCCTTAATGTATTGGACCAAAGGCGTTGTCAAGACGGGTTCCTTTTTCGATTCGGTCTCTATTGAATCCACGGGGGCAGGTTTGGCAATCGGCTGGGTCAGACTCTCGAGGAAAGCAATAAAGTCCGAGTCTTGATCGATCGTCCCTTGGCGCGCATCCTTGCGCACTCGGTTTCCGGGGACTTTTGCATAAGGCGCGAATTCAAGGGATGGCGGACCTAGGAGAGACGGGTCGTTGGAGGTGTGGCGGGCATCTTGGAAGGAGGTCTGTCGGACTCGATCTGAGAACGGGGTGATGTGTTCGTTGGAGGTGACATGGACATAGGCTCTCGAAGGACGAGATGGTTTGGCAGGGCTGTAGCGAAGCATTCATGCGGTCAGGAAAACTGCTCATATCAATAGTGATAGTCATATTGACTTACTCCTTTGAAACCTTGCCTGGCTTATACTGAAGCCAATCGATCTTTCCTGCCCCCGGCTTCCATTCGTCGCCCAGTGCAGTTTCAAGTTCAGATTGTGTTAGCCCCGGTGGCAGGCGGCGAATGAGCAGCTTGAGACGAGGAGCTGGAGGTTTGGGAGTCTTCTTTGTGGATGCGGACTTTTGTGTGGCCGTCACTGGGATTTGAAGCACACCGGCAGTTGATTTGGCAGGCTGCGTCATGGTATTGCTTGGGATGTGTAAAGACTACAACTCCCAAATCTCGTGCAAAATCTCAGTCAATGCACTGAGTGGTCGTAGTGCTGTGCTGTGCAACTGTCGAACCCCGCGCAACTTTTGGAGAAACGCTGCATTTTGATATCCGAAGGCGGTGAGTAAGTTGTATATACAGTAAACAGAGATAACTATACAAGATATACTGGATAGACTAGGATTTAAATATTAATGGCATAGTAATGATGATCAACTTGACAGTCTAGATTTGATTCTCTGTTGTATTGGTTAATTGAACTGCCACAAACAAAGCTTATGTTGAACAAGTTCATTGAATTTTCTTAACTATCAGACATGAATGGATCATTTTTGAGGTCTCGCCTGTCGACGAAAAATTCAAGGCGCCTCTCATTTCTGTACAAACATAGCAGCAAATAATGCTGTCTGAAAATCATTAATCATGACGAGGATGGTGATAGAACACAGGGCATCAAGATTGGCCCGGAAAAGAGGAGACTCGAGCATCCAGCAGTTTACTCAAGATGGAGCTTGTCAGCCATCTTGGTAAACTTCCAGTCACCAACCATTCGAAGTGCCGTCCGAATATTCACTCGGGGTCAAAAGAAAGGTAAGACATCTCGTCGGCTCATGACGATGGAGCTGATTCTGGCGCAACATCAATTGGTCGGGGCTTGCGATTCTTGCGGTACCAGCGTTCATCGTCTGGATTGAATCCACCATTTCCAAAGTATGCCCACTCCTCGGTCTCCGCCATGTAGTCCTCTGGGGTGAATGGAGTACCGTCCGCCTTCTCCTTTTCGAGTAACTCAAAGAAACGCTGGTAGTCAATACGAGTGTGCCATTTGTCGTTAACCCTGAACCTCTCTGACGCGATCAGGACACAGCAACTGTGGGCATGCTCCGCCGCAATACCGTACTTCAGACCTCGGCGCTCCAGCTCTGCGTTGAGGGCAACACAGAACGCGGCGACTTCTTCATAGAATGGAACGTTCTTCATGGTCAAGCCGGCTCCGGCGCTAGTGCTGGTTCCACAAAATGTAACACCCTTGATCTCGACAAGACCCGGCAGGGCTTTTTCAACCAGGTTGGCATATCCTTGAACTTCGTCATCCACGTTGAAACCATTGACCAGGGTCAGACGGAAGACGGTGCGTTGGTAGCTTCGCTTCTCGCGGAGAATGTCCAGGCAACGTTGGAATCGCTCCCAAAAGTCGCGGTGCAGAGGACGATCGATCTTGCGCAGACTCTCGCGGTTGCTGGCATCGATTGAGACGTAGAGTTGAGTGACACGGTGCAGAGCCTCGAGCTGGTCGGGGTGTTGGGCATTACAAACAAGGAAACTGGAGATGCGTTCATTGTGCAGCATTTCGAGGAAACGGTTGATGTGAGGGTAAAAGATCGGCTCGCCGACAAGACTCAGCGCACAATGACGAATGCGCATTGCCTCAGCAAATCGCTCAGCGCGAACACCAGGAACACCGCGAAGCATCTTGATCTTCTTGTAGTGACCCTCCTTCACACCATTGAAGATCAGCTCGGGCTCATCCACTTTCCAGCGCCAAGTCGTTCCAACAGGGTTTGTGCCGTGGCGCCAGCAGAAGATACACTTGTTACTACAAGAGAGAGATGGTGTAGCCTCCATGCACAGGTGAGATCGGATACCATAGAAGGAATACTTGTAGCATGAACCGCGACCACGCAGAGCAGATTTGGTCCAGCGACAGATCTTCACACCGGAGTGTGAGCCAACGATCGAGTATCCTTGCTTGGTCAGAGCGGCGTAGGTCGGAGAGGTCTTGGGAACCATCTCTTTGGCGGTATCATTTGTAGTCACGGATTTTCCAACAGTGGTGAAATCAACGGGGATAGGAGCGGCCGACGAGTCACCGTTTGAGTCACCGTTCATCTTGATATCCTCTAGATCGACCATAGAAGAAGACTTCTTCTTTTGGGATTCCTCATCATCCTCCATATCTTCCTCGTCACTTTCCATCGCATCACCGCTACCAGGGACACCCTCGCCAAGTCCACCGTGCTCTACAATATCACCAAAGATATCCAACAGGCCAGTAGTCCATTCCTTTAAGGCACCTTCGGGATCGTTCTTGACATCACCCATACCCAATGGGAACACACGTTTACGGCCGGTCAACTTGGCCATCCATCGATCGACTTCCTTAGCCTGGGAACAAAAACCTTCTTCCTCCGTTGGCCATTCTTCTTTGTCACCAAATCCAAAGACGGAGTATCCGCCCAATTTGGAGAGGGGCGCGGTATCGATTCGGAAATCATTGTGGGTTTCATCAAGGTGGCCCAAGAATGTGTTGAGCACGGTGTCAATGTTATAGGTGGGGACCAAGATACAGTAGACGTAACGAGTACCGGGAACATCGGGCGAGTCTGCAGAGATTTCGGGCACTGAGGTGAAGAAGTCGTCAAAGTCGAGATAGGAGATATCATGAATCTGTGGGGGCAGGATGCCACGTTTGCGATCTTCAGAGGCCGATTGTTTTTCCGCAGCGAGGCGGAGATCCTCCAGGAGGAGATTGGCATATCGTTCGGTGGTGGTAGTCAAGGAAGCGAAAAAGACGACGGGCTGGATGAAGGAGACTCGAGGGCCATTTTCCTTGTCTTCGGCGGATACACGTCGACTTCCAATGGTCTTCACGGGCTTTCTTCCCTGTACACGTTTAGGGCCTGCGGTCGGCTTTGCAGCAACATGAGTAGAAGCAGGCTTGTCGGTATTTTTAGTCGTGGGAGAAACAGCTGGAGGGGTAGTCGATTTCTCTGCGGGCGCATCCAATTTCTCGGACTTCTCTGGTGATTGACTGCGAGGGGAAACGGGAACGGAAGACGAAGCGGCAGTCTTGGATCGCGAGTTGAATTGACGATAGACACGAAGGGTCAAGAAGAGGATAGCCAGGGCGATGAGGAAGGGCAAACGATAGGCATGCCAGACAGCGAGGCCTAATAATGATTGATATGCGGGTTAGTGAGGGGTTCAAAAAAAAACTATTGAGGGGGATGTATTGTAAAGATCAAGTCGAGTACTCACTGTCAATCATGGCTGGCGCGCCAGTCATAGTTTGCCAAAAAAAAAAGGAATGAACTTTCAAATGACACGAGGGAGTCAATTTCGAGTTCAGTTGAAGTTGAAGTTGAAAAAGATGAAAAAAAAGATTGCGGAGGAAAAGAGTGGAGCAGGCGGGGGCAATTTAGTCCGCTTGATTGCAATACAGTAGTTAGTAATACTAGATAATAGTATTATTATGATTTAGAGAGGGGTATATTTGAATAATTATTATAAGAATGAAATATATAAAATATCAAATCATCAGAATATGATAGAGTAGTACAGTTGTATAGTAGAATAGAAGAAGATACTATATTGTAGTGATGCATAACTTACAATATGGCTGATTACTAATGCTAGCAGCAGAATTGGATATTTTGATTCTATTCAATCTACTTTATATCAATATTAGCAAGAGTAGTAGAATATGATAATCTATCAGGAAATATCAATTATACGAAAATCAGATAATACAATGTAATATAATTAATATAGCCATAGGGTACGGCTGAAAGTAGGTAGTACACCACGTGACTCGGAGAGTATTAGACTAACAACTTCAACTTTCACTCTTCATCCTCGCCTTTTTCAATGTGACTCTCTTTTGATTTTATTCCTACTTCAACTTGTACTCTCCACTATATACAGTTCAGTTCACTCATCATTGAAAAACATCAGGGTTCACTACCATGGAGAAGGTCAAAGAACAGATAGCAGGATCCCAAGACCCGCTTGAGTCTGATCTTCCTCCAACACTCAATCAACAACCAAATCATGATCGAAATCATTCTTCCCGCCGTAACTGGCTCGTCTTTCTCTGCGCCGTGATTGGAAGTGGTTGGTTCCTCTGGCCGCGCTGCTCGCATCACCAAATTCTCCGTATGCCCGTCACTCTAGAGGATCGCGTCCATAACATTCTAACAACCACTCCGCTCATCGGTATCTTCACTCCATAAAAGCCAAGCCCTATAAGATCACTCTTTACGCGGACATGAAGCTAATATGAATAGATGGTCATGATGACTTTCCCATCTTCATCCGGGAGTTTTACCATAATCACATCTATGACCACAACTTCACCGAGTCCTTTATCCACGGCAATCTCTCAGGTCATGTTGATCTACCCCGTCTGAAGAAAGGCTATGTCGGTGGTACTTTCTGGAGTGTCTTCGTTCCGTGCCCTGCGGATGGCACGGATTTCTCGGATGAAAATTATGCTCTGAGTTAGTGTTGCCGAGAATTAAAGAAAAAGAAACTTGATAATAACATTAATACTAAATCGAATGATATAGGTGTGCGTCAAACTGTCGAACAAGTCGATGTCATGTCACGCGTGCAAAGGGCTTACCCCGAGATTTTTTCGAGGCCCCCTAATGGCACGACTGCTCTACAAGCATTCCAGCAAGGCAAAATTATCTCGCCGCTGGGTATTGAAGGTCTGCAATCAATTGGCAATTCGCTGGCACATCTCCGTATGTTCTACGATATGGGTGTCTCCTATGCGACACTCACGCATAATTGCCATAATAAATATGCCGACGCTGCCCTGGTCGAACTGGACGACGGCGGCATCAAGAAGGCAGACCCCATTTGGCATGGCGTCAGCTCAGCTGGTCAAGATCTGGTCTACGAGATGAACCGCCTCGGCATGATCATTGATCTAGCCCATGTCAGTGTACAGACCATGCGCGATGTGTTGGGCGCAGGCAAGACTGAATGGACGGGTAGTCGAGCCCCAGTAATCTTTAGTCACAGCTCGGCGTATGCATTGTGCCCGCATCCCCGGAATGTGCCGGATGATGTACTCGCTCTGGTCCAGCAGACCAACTCAATTGTCATGGTCAACTTTGCTCCCGAGTTCATCTCGTGTTCTGCTTCAGATAATGAAAATGGTCTACCTGACACAGACTACGAGCATGCCACCTTGGCGGTGGTAGCTGATCACATTATGCACATCGGAACTGTGGCTGGATTTGATCATGTTGGACTTGGAAGTGACTTTGATGGTATTCCCAAGACACCAAAGGGCTTGGAAGATGTCTCCAAGTTCCCAGACTTGATTGCTGAACTCCTGAGACGGGGTGTCAGCGATGAGGATGCAGGCAAAGTGGCCGGTGGTAATCTGCTGCGCGTATGGCAAGAAGTTGATCAAGTTGCACTGGAGATGCAGGCTCGAGGAGATTACCCGGTAGAGGATTGATTAGTTTAGTTGATGCAATATAATATCAAGTAAAGTAGAGGACAGCTTGTTGCTTGTCATAGTCCATGCCATCACTAGAATGCTCCAATTGGTGAATCTATTTCATATATCTATATCGACTAGTTTAAACATGCACTGTCGATGCGATCTGCTTCTTATACCAGGCAAACGCTCGAATCAAATTCGGTCCATTCAACCACGTATCAGGCAGAGGATGCTGAAATTTGCCTTGATTCGACTGCATCACTTCGCGAACTTCTTCTTCCAACGCCCATTCAAAAGCTTGATGCTCGGTCGCTACCAGACGAACGGGAATCTCTTCATGAGGGCGTCCAGCCTCGTAGACATCGACAATAAATGAATATTTGGCAATTCGTAACATTTCTCCGTTACGACGCAAATGTTGCCAACTGTCGACTGTCACTAGATCTAAAAACCGCGACACGTTGAGACCTGTTTCTTCGAGAATTTCGCGTGCGACACCATCCAGAAGAGTCTTGTCAAGGTCGGGCTCAATTGAACCACCGGGGCCTTCCCAGACGCCGCCCATTGTATCAGTGAGGGCGCGTTGAATCAGCAAGATGCGTGGGCTGATAGTGGAAGTGCTTTTGATATTGGCATTGTGGGATGGACACTCTGCGAAAATGTACCCACCAACGCCGAAACTTTCGAATTCTGGTCGACTGGCACAGAACTCGGCCAGCGGGACATTGAAGTATTCCAAATGAGGGGCGACAGTATATGGATGCGCCATTGTGAGTGAGTTCTGTATATTGTGGGAGATGCTGAGGTGATTTTGGATGGAATTTTGCGGATTTATGCAGAAGGGAGAGTTTTTGCAATGAGTCAGGCAAATACGAGGAAATCATCAAGATAGACTCAAACACGAATATACAACAGGCATCACTATTTAGTATTGGGAGTTGTAGAACTGCACATTGGAGCCTGGAAGATAGTATTCTGCCTAATAATAATATTAATCAATTGGCTCAATATAGCAGGGTTCTATGGGAATTATGCTGAAAACGCTTAGACAGTGCAATTACAGCCTTGTAATCTTGGAAGATTATCAGAATGAGCGTACACCGTAAAAGAACAAAATTGAGGAATAGAATCTGTATTAATAGAAAAGGACTCTGTAATATTGCTGATATTGTTGTAATCCAGTATATTGCTATTATCAAGTAGAAGATGAACTGCTCAAAACGAGAGTCCAGTGCTCAACTAAACATACTTCTTAACGATATCCACAATTTCAGCTTCTGACAACTCTTTCAATCCCAAGAGTTCATTGTCTGTCTTTGCAAAGTGCCCTCCATATTTACCACCGAAGATGGCTCGCAATATGAGGTTTTGGGCAAATGTATGAGGATCAGGCGTGGACTGCTTGATAGCCTCATAGGCTTTTGCCTCCAAGTCTTCGGTCTTAACTGGGATCTTCTCGATTTGATCAGACTTTCCTGACCATTGGAGCACTTTATTCTGGGTGAATTGCACATTCGCAGTGTAGACATGGCGATTTTTGGTCTCTTCAGCCTTCTGCAGAGTACCGGCGACGGCACGTCCGATGCCAGCGAGGGTGGTGGAACTGACAGGTACATCACCACCGTCATAGATGGAGGTACTCGAGCCATTCAAGTTAATAAGGAAGGTTTTCTCGATACCCCAGTCGAAGAAAGGGCCTGTAATGATGGATGTGTAGCTGAATGTCGAATCCTGAGCTGCAATTTCCTCTAGCTTCTTGATAACAGCAACCTTGTCGCCAAAGACCGGAAGTTGTGCAGTAAGAGGGTTTGCTGTGTCACTGCCAAATTCCGAAGGGATATATCGCTGGACTTTCGCAGCGTGGGCAGCTTCTAGCACGCGAAGGTGAACTTCACCAGGCACGACGCCTACACCGAGTGTATTGACGACGGCATCTTGGCCAGACAGCGCAGTTGTGAGTGAATTCAAGGAATTATAGTCGACCACTTGGACCTTGACTCGAGGGTCTAATTGCTGAGACGATGATCGACTCAGGACAGTGACTTCGAAGCCTCCATTGAGGAGTCCGTTAACAATGGCTGGTCCGAGGTTTCCGGTGCCCTATTTTGTCAGAGTCAGCATCTTAAAAACAGGAGAATTCAGGTTCTTCGGTGAGCTGGAATTGACTTACTCCGACAACTGCGACTTTAGAGATAGCCATGATCTAGTATAAACTTGAAATGTAAAGAAGTTGGAGTAGATGTCGCAGTAGCAGTAAAGAATAAACTATACTGGTTAATTTATCGTGCGATGCAGCCATCTTAAATACATTCATTTTCAATTATTCAATTGCTAATCCCAGTCACGCCATCTCATACTGCGTAAAAGAACCGAGTGTATCGTCTGCAATGCTCGATTTGTTTCCAACGGAAATCCTCCGCTGGGCGTTTGTCAGCTTTTTTTCAAATTCGTCGGCAAATTTCTGGGCGAAACTCCGAGACTGGCGTGATTTTACAAATGATTCAGCGGATTGGAGAAATATTAGGAATCAAAGACGTGATTTTAATCATAACCAATTTATTCCATGATCATGCCATGGAATTGTTATATACGCATACATGGTAATTATGCATTATGGCTACGGGACTTGGCTGCATGTTGAAGGGTGGGATCTGCCGATCGCATGTATTAAATAACGATAGTTTCTTAGATAATTATTGTATTACTATAACGAGAGAAAGGAACTTGAAACAGAAAAGATGAGTTCAGATCTTGATGTCGTGCGAGTTTCGATGTATTGGTGTGTAAATTCCTACATGGTGCAGGGCTATCAGTTCAAACCGAATTCTTTCAGAGCAACGTCCTTAAAGTCGACTCTCGACCAGAGTAGATAATCTAGGATTCTCTTTTTCTCTGTACTTCTTTGTTATTCAATGTATTTACGTAGTCGAGGACTCCCAACCTACGTTTGGCGCCGCAGGAACCCGTCAAAGAAACCACCAAGTTTGGCATACTCGCTCAGATCCATCACAGCAGAAACGTCTGCATTGTATTAAGTCAGTTAAATCTGTTTTTTGTGATTGTGTTACACATCGCAGAGCATTCAACTCACATTGATCAGGGCGGACGATGATGAGAGCCCCCTGTTTCGGGTCAATACCGAGGAACTTGTATGCATGCCCATGTCCCCTGTTGTGACTCTCGTCATCATAGTAGATCTTGTGTAAATCTTGTATTTGGTCAGCCAGACTCAAATCAAATCAGCCAGAAAGTCTTTCTGTGCATATCTTACCCCGGGTTTGGTTCTTGCCAGTCGCTGGATAGAAACATTCTGGAATTTGCTCGAGTTCGACATCATATCGATTACCATGGCCAACAACCACAGCATCAATTAAACTGTCGATACTATGCGACTTTGGAGTAAAAGTATGAACTGGTCCATTCTGAGAGAAAATATATTCCCCGAACTGTGCAAAAAAATTAGTAGGAAGTAGAGAACTCTGCTCCTCGCCCAACTTACCTTGTTCAACTTTGTACGGTTCTCGGGGATAGACAGGTCACCCACGAATGCCATGATATGCCATCTGCCATCTGATTTGAGCGGGCTCATCAGCTGCATAGGTTTCGAATCGCAGAATCGCACGATTTGTGCACTGGGCAATCGCATTCCGACGATGACATTTGTGGCAAGTTCGTTCGATGTCGATGAAGTTGTAATTGGAGAGGCATCATATTTGGTTGTCACTCCCGCAGTATATTTTCCAGATTGAATGAATCCCTCTTGGAATTCAGCCGGTGTAGTTTTGGCTCCAGAGGAAAAAAGCTTGGAGAAATATCGATCGAAATTGATTAGATCGAGTGCAACCTTTTGCCTTTCCAAAACGTATGTCTCTAACAGAGAAGGACTGGCAAGACCCGTCAAGATCTCACCGAGCTTCCAACCGATGTTGTACCCGTCCTGCAGGCTGACATTCATGCCCTGGCCAGCCTTAGGCGAGTGGGTGTGGCAAGCATCGCCCGCAAGGAAAACCCTGTAGTCTTTGTGGAAAAAGTCCGCATGTCTTTGTCCAATGGCATAAGCAGACCACCAGACAGTCTCAGTGAATTCTACTTGGTAAGGTTGGAAGATATTCTGGGCTTGACGCTGCAGATTGTCTAGGGTCACTTCTTTCGGGTTTGTTCCCGGGGGTAACTCGATATAAAATCGAGTGAGGTTATCGTTGTCACCCTCTCTTGGGATGATCATGAGATTTCCATGTTTGGATCGAATTGATGACTTTTTCCGGAAATCTGGGAAGTCGGTTTGTGGAATCATATCCATTACACCCCAGACAGCATCGCTGCTGTCTCCAACCATCTTGTAACCCAGAGCTTTGCGCACGGTACTATGAGCACCATCACAGGCCTGCATTTGTTAGAGAAGCTCATTGTGAAAAAAAGAGAAGATTTTTGTATGATACAGATACTCACCAGGACATACTTTGCCGCAAAGGTCTCGTTCTTCCCATCCTTTTCAGCGGTGACAGTCACCGGGTATGCTTCGTGATCTGCTGTAGAGGCACTATCGACTTCAACAGAAGTGACGTTATACCCATAATCAATCTGCTGGTCATTATACTTCTGCATCAACTCGATCAGAAGCCCATTAATGCGAGCCTGGTTCAGGATCACATGAGGTTGATGCGATAATCCTGGTTGAGTATCCGCTGTTCGTCCAGTCCGTTTGATAGCTCCATTACCATCCTCGGCCCAAAAGTTGACCTCGAGAACATGAAACGCTTCACGAAGTAGCTCCTCGCCAATACCGAAGCTCTCGAAGATTTCAACTGTACGACATTGCACCCCGTCCGCCTGGCCCATTACCATAGGGCCATCACGGCGCTCCAACACCTTACAGCGCACACCATATCGTGCCAGCCAGGTCGCAGCACAAAGACCGGCTGATCCACTACCACAAATGAGGACGTCGACTTTCTCTTTTGTAGGCTGCATGTTATCGATATGAAGTCGTCTGTGCGTTAAAATTTCCCCGCGGCCGTCATCTTTTATGGCGGATGTCCGGGATGCATTCCGGAGGGCTTCGGGATGCACTCCGGACGGTTGCCACTCCGGGGGAAACACTCGGCAGCCAATATCAGTCGATCGATTTCAACGGTTCCTGTAAGTTGCCGGGTTGCCGGGTTGCCGAGTGGCAGAGAATGTGGGACTTGAATAAAAGTAGAGAAAAAGAAAAGAAAGATAAATGTGGGACAGAAATAAGACAAGTATACATCTACTGTGTATGCAGCTACAAAGATAAGAGTATAGACATGATTTCGTCTCTAGATCATTATTTATGCTCATCAATCCCAAAAGGCAACCCAACGCCAGCGCCCGTGCAATTGCAATTGCAAACATGTTACAAAAAGTACTCGCTGCGGCCCGGCCGCGAGGTTGGCATATGCCGTTGATCATCGCTGACGGCGCTGAATAGCTTAAAGGTGGGTTTGAGGTCGTCACCAATTTCACAGACGGACGCCAAATTACCACACCGATAGCAATAGTTGGGGGCACTCCACACCGTCACGACGTTCTGGTTGGAGAAGTGATACTTATAACCTTCGTTCACGAGCTGATGAGCCCGCGCAATCAACGACAAATCGTTAACGTGGCAGAACTCATCGGCGACGCGATCACCAAATAGCCATCCTAGAAAAAAGAATACGGTTTAGCATTGGGCCCAACTGAAGAAAAGGCAAAGCAAATAAAATGCAACTCACCTGCACCTCGAGGGCTCACTGCCCACGTCTCAACATCGTCCGGATCCGACCAGACCAGGTCACAGAAAGCACCCTCGTGGGGGATTTCCTGCGCACGAGCCACCACGCGCACCTGGTCTAGAGTTCGAATCTCTGGACTCAATCCACCGTGGACACACAGGACCTTTCCGTCGATGATGGCGCCCAGCGTCATGAAATCGAAAACCTGACAACAGGCCTTCCATACCGAAGCACTCCCGTACTTTTGGAAGCACTCTTCGTAAAATCCATATACTTGTGTGATCTGTCGAGACTCGTGGTTACCGCGCACTAGAGTGACTCGATCGGGGTATCTAAAAAGAAGTTTGTGTTAGTGCCGTCCAGTTATATCGATATCGCGGTCTTCTTCTCAACTTGTAGAAGAAGGGTTGTCCATGGGAGACTCACTTCGCCTTGAGACAGAGAAGTAGGGTTAGAGTCTCCAGACTGAAATATCCACGATCGACGTAATCTCCTAGGAAAACGAAGTTGCGGTTGAGTTTGAGGGCGGAGGAGGTTTCACTGGCGGAGCGACTCCGTGTATCGGGTTCAGGGTCGTCGCCTTCCTCATCATCATGCTGTGAGCCGCGCATCTTCTTGCGGGCCTTTGGGTCGGTGATAGTGGATGGAGGTTCGATATCGTCGGAGGTGATGACGGAAGTTGAGGTGTGAGGGGCATCGAGCTCGGTGCCATCTGGCATTCCCCCCGAAACGCGGAAGAGCTCGAGTAAATCGTAGAACTGACCGTGGATATCACCACAGATGGTGACGGGGGTGGCCACGGGTTGAATGTTTGATTCTGGTAGCACAGGGAAGAGATTAGAGGTCAGAAAATGTGAGAGAAGGCGGGTGGGGGAGAGTTCATTTGGGGCTCACCTTCCATCATATATTCCTTAACCATTTCGCAAAGTTGTTTCATATGAGCCTCAGAGAGGTACTTGCAGTCCTTTGCAGCTTCAAGCCATTCGTCCGGGCCAGCATTGCGCTTCAATTTAGCCGGACCTGGCTGGGGGACCTTACTGTCGGTCATTGCGGCGGGGGATTGTGGAGGAGAAAGGCGGGAGCGAAGGTAAGGAAGTGTACTCTCTCCGTAGTCTGCGGAGTGCTGACTAGTCACGGGAGATGTCACCTGCAAGCTACGTATGAGTATATATGTATTGACTAAATGATATTCAATTGCAGATGACAATTGAGTAATTAAATATATTATATTAACCAAAAAAAAAAAAGTAAAGAATTATTTGGACTGATAAAAATAAAAAAACAATGGAAGACTTGGAAATAGCAGCCGAACGCGGTAACCACTGCGCCACTCCGACCAACGTCGGAGCCAGGATTCGAACCTGGGCACCCGAAGGAATTCGGTGAGCTTAACCATTGCGCCATTCCATTGTTAGAAGATATTCATCTGGATTAGAGATATAACAGTAGTAGTATAAAGTTCAGTACACAGTATACAGTAGAGTATACAGTAGAGCAAAGTAGAACTATTACTGTGATATGATATATTGTAATATCTATTATTGTAGTTGTAGTAGTAGTAGTAGTAGTAGTAGTAGTAGTAATAGAAGAGAGTGTGTATATTATATATGTGATGAGAACGCAATACTGGTTGATTATGGTCATGGTATATTTCTTGGAAGGTTTATATATAACACCTGGGATTAGTATTTATAAAAGTACTTAGAAGTAAGAGTGCATATGTGATTCATATGTGGTGGAATACTAAGGACTTGTATTAGTTGGTTCGGGTCATGGTATATGTTCTAGAGAGCTTGATATATAACACCTGAGTATACCGATAGGCCTAGTACTCCTCCAAGATCATCACAACTAATATCTACTACTACCCAGAAGTACCAATACTAATAATAATTGAACAACTGAGATACTGCAATTCTTGTCTATATTCACTGATATATTTACTGACTGCTATTTAAGAATCAATCTTGCTCAAATATTCAGTCACAACCTCCGCAAATGCTCCAGGCTGCTCAACCATCGGCAAGTGTCCAGCCTTGTCAATAATCTTCAATTCAGCTCCTCCCTTCAAATCAGCAGCCATCTTCTGCATAGTCTGAGGCAACACTCCATCATTGGCACCCGCCACAAATAATCCTGGCACGGTAGCGTTGCCCATGCGTTCCCGGATATCATAGGCACAGAGTGCCTGCACACTATGCGCAAAGCCCTTCAGACTGTTCGTGCGAACGGCTTCCTTCACAGGAGCCAGAACCTCAGGCTGAGTCTCGTAGGACTCTGGGACGAACCAGCGTCGTGTGGTGACCTCGGCCAGATTCTCGCCGACAATGGGTTCCTTGGTCTCTGGGTCGACCGAGCCTTCTTGTTCGCACATGGCGACACGATCACCCCAGGCCTTGCGGTTGGACTCGGGAGCAGATGAGTTGGTATCGCAGGCGATGAAAGCACCAACCCGTTCGGGGAAGAGGAGCGAAGTGTTCAGGACGGTGACACCACCCAGGCTGACACCGATGAGACGGGCGGCCTTGGGTGGGACGCGGAGGTGTTCGAGGAGGGTGTTCAGGTCGGAGGCGAGGAGATCGATGTTGACAGGTTGTTCGCCACTGGCAGAGTGACGACCGCGAGTCAAGTACCGCACGACGCGATAGTGTTGATTCTCCTTCTTGGCGAGGAAAGCATCAACGAAGCGGTCCCAGATGTTCCAGTTGACCAGGATGGAGTTGCTCAGCACCACGACCGGGGCGATCGGGTCTGTGCTACCTTCCAAACGGTATGGGATTTCGACACCATCGGCGGTGGTGATATAGGATTCGACGGCCGGGCGAGTGGTGGAAGGGAGCGTACGAGTCTTGCCGTCATTCGAGGACCAAGGACCGGCGCAATCGGGGCTGGCGAGGGAGCTGAGCTCACGAGGAGCCGGGCCAAAAGTATAATACCACTGATAAACACGACGACGCTTTGAAGTGACGACCTCCTGCTGCAGTTTTTCCCTCCAGGGAGTGTTCATGGCGGCCTTGTGGGCGTCACCCCCGAGACCGTTGACGGGCGCATATTCGTGCAAGGCGAGAGTCTCCCGGGGAGCCTGGGAATCAATGGCTGCAGTCACAAAAAGACGACTGCGACGCCATCCTGGAACTCGCGAGAGCATGTCAAAGTGTTCCTCACGGTACCAGCGATCATGTTCGGCCTGTTTCTGAGGGTCGTCGTGAGTTGTTGTAGTGACGGCGATCATCACACTTCCGCGGGTCTCGGGATTGTCGTCGGCTTGCGATTCCAACGGGCGATAATTGGGAATGCTGCGTTCTTCCACGAGATCATACAACAATCGACCCACGTCAATTTGGGCCATAGTCTTCTTTTCCCGCTCAGTCTTGATTAGATCAGTTCGAAGATCCAGATAAGTCTTGCGGGTTAATTCGTCCATGTCGGTGATGTCGTAAAGTGCAACATACTCGGGTTGTTCGCCATCGGTGGCTCGGAATCGAAAACCATTGGTGATGAAGGGAAGACGAAGACGAAGAGGACCATGCTCTGAATTATACCAATCATGAAATTGAGCATCAGGGAGAGAGCCCTTGGGCTGCATCGTCACGTAGAGGAGGCCGGGAGTAGGCATGGCGGCAAGTAGTAGACAGCAGTCAATAAAACAATAGTATAAAATGTAATAATTGAGAGAGAAGAGAATAAATAAATCAATTATTCATTAAGATTTTAAAAAAGAATGAAGAATAAAGAATTATTTAGAGAAATAATTAATAAAGAATATATTGAACACGGATGAGGGGCAGCAAATTGCCGGAAGAAAGCAATTCGCAACCGAAGAGACTGCCGAGGGTTAGTTTAATACATAGTTTATACATAGTTTATACTTTCCAAGTATAATACTTTATTACAACAGTTATTATGATAATCAATGAATGAAGTATTGAATTTATTTATATTGATCTAGTCTATTCTTGCAGTATTTAATCATACCAAATTGCATTCATACCAAAGCCCTGTTCAGGAATATCACAACGTGCCACACGAGCCAATTTCTCGTCTTTCCAACGGTACATCTCGACAAATCCAAGTTGATCATCACAGAGAGCAAGCCACTCATCACTGAAATCACAAGGACTCACAGCATTGGAATGACCACCACTAGTGGATGTGGGGTTGATAAAGAGTTGTCGCTCAATTTCACCCGAGGGACCTAGCTTGAATGCCGTGATATAACCAGTCACATCGAAATGGTTGGATCGAGTGGTTGCAAACAGATACTCGCCACTTTTAGTGGTGAAAGTGACATCGCCACGATACTTATTCCGGGGTGGAAGACCTAACAATTTCGGTTAGTCGAGAGAACTTTTTAACTTTAATCATTTTATATGAGTTCGTTCGATGTGGAGCGGAAAAACAATCAAGAGGAGTGGAGAGAACAAAAGATGGAAGGGAATTCAACGATAGAGGGGGCAATGGGAGGGGTAATTATGGGGGATAATGAAGGGTCATACCAGATGGAAGCAATGGATAAGTAATGTGAGTAAAGACAGGCTTGTGAGTGCGTTCATCAATCACATAAACTGCCAGACGATTGCCCGCCTCCATCAGAGCATACAGATACTTGCCACTGGGATGCATCTCCACCCAGCGAGGATGATCTCCAGGATCAGGAGCTTCCAGACAATCCAGTAAAGTCAATTGACCCGTTTGCGCATCCTTCTTGTGTGTCCAGATCTTGTTGGCTTGAAGGTCGGCAGAGTATAGATAGGTCTCGGTGGGATCAAAGACCATTCCGTGAATCCCAGTGTTGGGCTCATACTCGTAGTTTTGAACATTCTGCTCGAGTGCCCCCTCCTTGTTCACGGAGAAAACATTACCGTAACCAGCGTGTTTGTAGAAAGGATTGCCGTAGACGTTGTAAGGGGGTTGATGAGCAGCCAAGACGAAGATGGCGCGAGTGTTGGTGTCGGCGCTGGCCGCGAGAGCTACTAATATCAGCAAAGAATAGCAAAAGGAGCAGCGGAGTATCATAGAAATATTCAAATATCAAACACTGCGTCAATTGGTTGCCCAGAGAGAGAGAGAGAGAGAGAGAGAGAGAGAGAGAGACTTACGGTGACCAGCAACAGGATGCGATGCTTGATGAACAATCTCGGTTGGACTCTTCACAGCAAAACTGTTCCACTTCTTCATCGCAGCACCATAAATGGCCTTCTTATCATGAGAAAATGTCATCCACGAAATTGGCTCGGCCTCTGGAATATCGGTCTTCTTGACCAAATCCAAAGTCAAGGCTTCATCATCAAATTGCACAGTGTAGATGCGCCCGGGGGCGGTCCATGTGCCGATCATCAAATGGTGCTTCATCTTGATGGGAGGGGTATGAGAAAAGGATCTCGATTTGATCGAATGGAATGCGACAGGGATGAAAGAAGGACGAGAACAAAAAAGTCGAATCATACGATTGAAAGGGAGAAAGCCGAGATGAAGATACAGAGTATAGCCGGGAGAAGGGTTAGGGTTTGGTGATGCCCGCAAGTACTCCGTAAAAATAACACTTGCAAAATTGAATGGCGGGAGAAGTAGACGGCAGAGAGCAAACAGCCAATACTCAGTCCGTTTCAGCTGAATGACCAGTTAGAATTAATGTAATTAACTCAAACTATCAATCAATCCAGCGAAATTCAACCAGGGAACTCCAAAGAAATCTAGTGGCAACTGAAGAAAAGAAGAAAAGAATTCCCGCCGGGAGTTGCGGAGTGGTCGCTGCCGAAGAGACGCCTTCAACTCCGCGAGTCTCTGCCGAATGGACGATGGGGATATCCGAATATCAAATGCAACTTATATAAAGGGTTCTGCTTCTCATTCTTGTTCTCTTTTACTCATCATTCAACCAGTGGACTTTGTTTTATTTATTCACTACATACTGCATACTACATACTCATCACATATCTTCTCTTTTATCTACACTGTGAGAGATAACTATACTTCAAGATGTCCACCAACCCCCGTTTCGACCCTAACTTCACTCCCTATGTGGTTAACGCTATGGGCCCTGGCACCCCCGAGCGGGCTCGTGTCATTCTCGGCTCCCTCATCACTCATATTCACGACTTTGCTCGTGAGGTTGAACTGACTCCTGCCGAGTGGATGCTCGGTGTCGAGTTCATTAACTCCATCGGCAAGATCAGCACCCCCATTCGCAACGAGTGCCACCGTATCTGTGATGTGATCGGTCTCGAGTCTCTGGTCGATGAGATTGCCAACAAGATCGTCACTGAGAAGGGCGAGTCCCCCACCTCCAACGTTATTCTGGGTCCCTTCTGGTCTCCCAATGCTCCTTTCCGCGCTCTGGGTGACTCCATCATTCAGGACCCCAAGCCCAACGGTCAGGTCACTTATATGCACGGTGTTCTCACTGATATGGAGACCGGTGCCCCCATTGCCGGCGCTGTTCTGGATATCTGGCAAGCCTCCGCCAACGGCCAGTACGATTTCCAAGACCCCACTCAGTCCGAGAACAACCTTCGCGGCAAGTTCCGATCCAACGAGAAGGGCGAGTTCTACTGGTACTGCTACCACCCAACTCCCTACTCTTTGCCCACTGATGGCCCCGCCGGTGTTCTGCTGAACCTCATGGACCGTTCCCCCATGCGTCCCGCTCACATTCACCTGATGATCACCCACCCCGACTATGCCACCGTCATCAACCAGATCTACCCCAGCGATGACCCTCACCTGGATATCGACTCGGTCTTCGCCGTCAAGGATGATCTCGTGGTTGACTTCAAGCCCAAGACTGATGACCCCAAGGCCACTCTGGACCTGAACTATCCGGTCACCATGGCTCTGAAGAAGCACCACCCCAACCCCAACTCCGCCCCGCCCGTCTCTTCTTTCGAGCGTGCTCAGCAGAAGCTGTAAGATCTCCATTCGGACGGACTTGGAGAAAATTGGCATTGCATTTGGATTTAGCGTTGATCTTTTGGATACTATTTGTATTTTTCTATGCACATATCAAGATAAGATGAATTTACTGCATACTATATTTCTACATTTCTTTTTTTTTTTTTCTCTTTTCTTCCTTCGTACAAGAGTGAATTCCAATATTATCTTTCAGTATCTTATACATATATACAATGTACCCCGCGATCCACCTGCAGCTGCCCCTCGCTATACTTAATATCCTCTAGACTTAACCCACCTCTCGACTCCCGCTAACCAGTTGTATCACTGCGATTGACGATCAAGCCACGCTGGTAGCTGTATTGAGAACCAGACTGCTGCGGTATCCCGGTGCATCCGCCAATCATGAGAGCAATAGAAATGCTTATTTGGAGGCTCAAAGATGTATAGTACTATGTACATGATACCTTATCAGCTATGGAGGTGAAGTCATTGGAACAATTACAGTAGTGTATAGTTCGTGGAGTGGATAACATAATTATTTGATAATTTCCCGATTGTACATACATAGTACACTGTGATTAATTGAATAACACTAGCATTGCTTACAGTCTCACTCACAAATGATCCACTAAATCAATCACTCACCGAATTCCTCAAAAAAGAGAAGCTCTCCCCACGGGCAATCGCTATTCCCCCCGCTCGCCTGGAAATCTTCGGTTGTGGCGATTGCCGGAGAAAGGCTTCCCCACCACCGGAATTGAACTTATCCGCTCCTTTCCCCGCGTCTTTTTTAAAATTTTCGGATGAGGCGATCGTCGACTGCCGGGGAAAGCTTTGAATTTCGGCTGGTCGCGGGGAAATTGCCGGGAAAAAAAAAGTTGAAAGTCGCAAAACATAATCATAAGTGTTAATGTTTAGTACAGATTCAATCAAGACTGGATGTATCCTTTGAGACCTCCTTTTTCATTATTAAGATTTTTTCCAGCCAAGTCACGTCAGATTCAATTTCGCACAATGCGTCTTCCTTACGCCCCGAACACTCCACCCGCTGATGCTCCCGCTGACACCGCGGATATTTATGCTCGTATCGCCGCACGAAGGAATCCTCGTCCTCTGATTCCATTGGATTTGTCACTGTTGCATAGTCCTCCTGTCGCAGATGGCTGGAATAGTTTCTTAGGTGCTATTCGTACTCGGACTGTGGTCGATCTGGGAATCCTCGAGTTGGCTGTTTGCCGGGTTGCCGTGTTGAATGATGCTGTATATGAGTGGAATGCTCATGCACCCCTCGCCCTGAAGGGGGGAATCAAACCGGAAGAGCTTCAGGTTGCTCGGACTTTACCTTGCACGGCGGAGGGAAATTTAACTCAGCTAGAGGGGAGTGTGCTTTCTCCCAAGCAGCGCGCTGTCTTGCGTTATACGGACCAGATGACCAAGACCGTTAAAGTCCAGGATGAAGTTTTTGCTCAGTTGCAGACAGTGGGATTTGATGATCGCGAAATCGTCGAGTTGACTACTGGTATTGCAGGATATAACTGTGTTAGTCGGTTCCTGGTTGCTCTGGACGTGGGTGAAAATAATGCCCGCGAGATGAAGAGTGTCGATGAATTGGTTGCTGCTTTGTAGTAGGGCAGCTGAGGAACATAAGAAGAAGGCCCTGAGCTCCTTTTAAACCAAACGAAGAGTGGAGAAAGTTAGACCTGGGACTGAGGACAAGGGGGGGGGGACTACATCATCCCCACAAACCTGTACTGTATACAGTATAGTGGAGTCAGTATGCTTTATGCTTCCATAGAATGAAATGAATTACGAACCAGAGTTTAAATAGAAGTGACTGTGTAAGCAGGCTGGTACCAGTAGTGGATCCTGAATAATATTGGGAAAGACTCGAAATAGGAACCGCTGATGCACTATGGACTTGATAATAAAACTATGTAGATGACCATTGCTACAGCAATATGCTGCCCAAGGGGCTGAATGTCAAGATTGATGATAATTTAGCTTGAGTTAGAACAGCTGTACCGGCCCAGAGGAACTCCCAGGCTCGTATCTTAATTGAAAGAAGAATAAAAGCACTTCACCTCATCTCTACTTTTGTCTGAGCTTAGTATAGAAGATAGAATTTCCACAAATGGAGTCACAATCTTCAATCAATGGGGAAATGAGTGGGACCATTTCTATGCAGAACGGCCGGATTATCGTGCATGCAGCGATCACATTAAGATTACACGGGCATTGCAGCAGAGGGGAAATTCGGAAGCTCCTATTCCCCAATTTCCCGAAAGATCTATGAATTCAGAGAAACAGGGAATAACAAATTTAGAGAGGTTGCCCATCTCCAGCTAGTACTAAAATCTGTGGCGTGTCTAGTCGGAGGATTCTCCGCATAGCGTTGCTGCAGAATTTCCCCAGTCTGCACAAGCGACGCATGGCTGCGCCCACCACCGGCATATCCGAATAAAAACCCCTTTTCTAATGGCAGAACTCAAAGTCGGCTGACTTCTTCTCCCCGCTTGCATTGACTAGGGCTGACATGCAGGGGGAACTGAATTCAATTGGTGGGACCCTTGCGGAGGTGGCTTTCAAATGCTCGAGGATCAAGAAGGTTAGACATTTGAATTTCGGGGCTTTGCCTGAAGCAAAAACTAAATTGATACGATGGGTTCGATGGGGGGCAATGAATGATTATGATTGTTAAGAACTAGTTCATTTTTAGACTTGAAATACTGATACGGACGAATGGAATTACAAGACTCATTCAGATCGAAATCACATCTTAATTCCCCGACTAATAATCAAATCCAAAATCCACTGCGACATTCTTCCTCAAATCATCCGGTAAGAGTCTCCTCCCCCCCTACAGGCACTGGGAGTAGAAATCATTCTGCTTAGTGCAGGTGTACGGACTAGCGCAAGTAGTCGAACCACTCCACCCCTGACCACCGCATTGAGAGTAGTGAGGCAAGCCAGTGGCACTGGAGCCACCCGATGTGGTAGTGGAAGATGTTTTCGTTGTAGTAGTAGTAGTAGTAGTAGTAGTAGTAGTAGTAGTCTTCGAGCTGGATGATCCAGAGTTGCCAGAGCCGCTAGAGTTGTATGTTGAGCCCAAAGAACCAACCTTGATGTTCGAGTATTTAACGTATGCGTTGGGGTAGGTTGATTCCACGAAGTCAGGGTCTCCAGAAGAGATATCACAGGTACCACGAGCAACTCCAGGGGTGGTACTGGCCGCGGTGGTCGGGTAATTGCTATCAAGCCAGAGCATGTCCGAGTGGTGGTCATCCCACAAACTCATCACCAGGACCATTCCCTCGGCCAAGGCAGCGCCCATGCCTTCCAAGCCACCATGGGCACTGAAGCTATCGGTGTCTCCAAATACCTTCTTTTGAGCCGAGCAGAAGTCGGAGGTGATACTGTTGCCACTCACACCACTGACCTTGGAGTTAGACTGAGAAATTACATTTCCGTTTTGCACGTAGAGACGCTTGATCTCAGTCAAAGTACCGGAAGAAGTACCAGTATCAGTGATGAACTGAGTCACCACGGTGAATGGTGACTTGGTGTCGACAGTCTTGCCTGGTCCATAGAAAGAAGTATCACCCATACGGTATGGGTTGAAATCGCAACCATCAGGATCGCAAGAACCCGCGTAACGGTCGGAGCTGTAAGTACCTCCACAGGTATCCTTCTCGCATTTGGTCTGAGTAGGAGTATCACATGGGTGAGGGGTGAAGGCAGTAGAAATGGAATTGGCCTCCCAGATGTCCATTTCAGCACAGCAAGAGCCATAATTGCCAACGCCAGAATTAACATCGTTGTCGGAGGGTTCCCAGCCTTCAACGTTGGCCGCACCATCAATGAACTTAAGATCTCGAGGGCATTGCGAATCACAATAACCAGTGCCGTACTTAGCGCCGGCCTTGTTCGTAGGGAACCGAGAGCTGCCACCGTCGGCATCCATTGACACGAAGTACAATGCACCGTTCAAGCCACAGGGAAGCTGAGAAACATCGACATCAAAAGTAAACTCCTGGTTCAGAAGATTGAACATCTGGTACTTGCTGTCGTTCTCCATGAGATAGAGACGAGAGCCGATATTCTTCTGTGATGCCGTCGTAACGAAGTTCAGACGGAGCTCATTCCCACTGGTGGTCACACCGTAGGTGCTCGAGTATGAAGCACCATCGAGTGCACACTTGGCTGCACATGTGGCATCGTCGGTGCAGATAGAAGTATCCCACTTGTTGCCAGTATAGCAGTTAGTGTATCCATCAGTCGTATGAACCCAGCGCCAGTTGGCATCGATCACAACGCTTCCAGAAGTGGTTGTGCAGCCGCTGCTGGTGCACTTGGACCAAGTCAAGGAAGGATGAGTTTCAGTTTGAGACGTGCCAACCTGCTGTGCCTGAGAGAAGGCCAGGAAGGAGGCAAACAGCAGAGCAGTTTTGTAAATCTGATAGGAGAGAGAAGCAGCCATTTTGAAGAGCTATCTCGAAGGAGTGAAGCGAAGTGTGAGTTGAGTGTGTCGTGACAAGAATCGACTGGGTCTGAGATAGAGACTCTTTATATCTATTTAGACATGATGAGAAAGTTAGCTGACTGATTGTGATTATATTCATTGCGGGGGAACGGTCCGTTGCACCGAGGCCTTACTAGCATGAATCCATAACTGTTATTTCCAAAAGGAGAACGAAAAGTAGTCCTCCGCGGACACGGAGGAAGCTCCCATATTGACGAAAGCGTTGAGGGGTAGAGTTCATTAATTTTGGCATAGGAAATCATCTCCACATCGCGCTACGAAGAGCCGTGGAGAGATAGCGTCCGTGTCCAGGCGAGAGTCATACGGCATAGAGTTTTGAGCCGACTATTCAGGGTTCTAGTGCCGTGGCATCTATACTGCTTTTGCCTAGCGAGCGACTGAATAGGATTTAACAAGATCTGCAGTTCTCATTTGGGGGGCCCGTTGAATCCGTGACGGGAGCGTATCTGCCCTGAATTCTTCAGGGTGCCGCTGGTAATCGTACCTTAGCGCCACTCTTCTGCAGGATTGTCGGCATGGTCAAAATTGGACCCCGTATTTGAAGTGAACCAACCTTTTGATACCTCAGATTAAACTTAATACAGATTTCTATTCGCCTAGTGTAGCATAGCTCGATTTGTGGTGAAATAAGTCCCTATCCAACGCCAGTAATAACCCTCTGCAAATTATGAGGACGAAGTATGCCATGCCATGATATTCGAGGGTCACCTAAAACAGGAAGCAAACAAGGAGATTTGTGACAAATTATATATTACGACATGACAAAAGAGCATTGAACATTAAAAGAGACTCAGCACTTGATAGACAAAGCACAATAGCTTGCATGTTTGTCAAGACAAAGAAAACCTAAGAGAATAAACGAGTGGAATGTCCCGTTTTCCTTTCTTTGAGAGACTTTGTGCCATATTCAAGCATACAATAGCACTCCATCTAAGGTGCCTCAACCTAAAATAGGTAGTATTTACAAAGATTCGGACTTGAAGAGGAGTATACTGGAAATATAATCAAGGCTCACCGGATAACAAGCACACAATGTTTATTGAAAGAACACAAAGATCGGTTGATAATAGACTGGTATTGCTTGGAGAACAATGCAGAAAGAATATCCAAGGGATCTGATAAATTAGGAACTAGAATAGTGTCAACAATAGTCTCTTTCTAGTAGCAACAGCCTCTCGAACTGCGCATTCAAAGAAAGTCACGGTGAAGCTTTGGAAGAGATGATTTCAGATCCTAAGGTATATAGACCCAGTCAAATCTGGGAATTGAAGCTATCAACAACCTTCGATATCATCACTCAATTACATTACATTCATTATTACCACCCAATTACCACTACAATCTCCCCTCATTCCCATCATCATGGACTCCTCATCCGGAACAGGCCGAGCCTACAGTTCCTCACGCAGCGATAGATTCAACAAAAGCTCCCCAGAGGTGCTTGAGAGTACATATGACGCGTGGCAAAACGTTAGGGATGTAAGCAATGGCAATCAACGGCAACATCAATTTAGATTTGAAAATTTCGATATCACAAATGATGAAACACAGACTGCTATTAACGCAAATAATGACAATGAAGAGCGAGATGAAGAAATACTTGAGATCACACATGATGAATGGCATAAAGCAAGGAATGTAAGTAAAGTCAAAGCAAAGCAACGTGAAGCTTCTCCGGAAATTTATGAGATCACAGCTGGCATGTGGCGAAAGAATGTAAGTGAGAACGACGCAAAGCAGAATGAAGTTTACCCAGGAAGTCTAGCGAGCATAAAACAGGAAATGCGCGATCTCGAGAGTTACATGAGTGATGAGGCTCATGCGCAAACCCTTCCAGCCACAGACAAGGAATGGGCTATTCTTCAAGAGCAGCTGGGACAATGGTCATCGTCTTCAGTATAGACGAACCAACAACTTGAAACTTCGAGCTCAGCCAAAAAGGACGCATCAAAGACGACGGGAGGAGTGCCGTGGATCAGGAAGTAAATGGTCAGATGGCCATTTCGCTGCTTTGATAGAATAGTGAGTACTATGCATAGATCGGATCGCGTATTCAATATTTTTGCTATGATCTTTTTTAAGCTGTTCTTGTATAGTTGATCTTAGACATACATCTACAAAGCAGTAGACATATGATATTCACTTAGGCACTTTAATTCTGCATTCTCTTAGCCATCAATTATCCTCCATTTCAATCAAATGACAAAATGATATTAATTAAAAGACCAAAGCCTGATGAATACTCTGAGAATTATATAAAAAAGAAAAAAAGAAAAGGAAGAAAAAGAAAAATAGGGTTAAAATTGACTAGTTCGGGCAGTGGGGCCGAGCCGATGACTCAGCGCCGGTGATCGGCGGGGAATTTTGGGAAATTTGGAGATTTCAAACTTCTTTGGAAACTTTTCTTTTCTTGTCTGATATCCTCCACGGGTTCTGAAAAGAAGGAAAACGGATTCAACACCGTCGATATGGCTCCCAGCTTCATTTTGACCCTCTCGGGCCCCGATCGCCCTGGAATTGTCCACGCCGTGACTGCATTCCTGGTCCAACACAACCTCAACATTGTGGACTCGTCGCAGTTTGGTGACCCTACCTCTCAGCGTTTCTTCATGCGCGTCCGCTTTGCTCCAGCCGGCGATGAGGATCCTTCCCTCGAGAGCCTGCTCACTGCATTCGAGCCTACCGCAAAGAGCTTCTCCATGGACTTTCAGATCCACCCCGCCACCCAGAAGCCCCGCGTGCTGATCATGGTATCCAAGATCGGCCACTGCCTTAACGATCTCCTCTTCCGTCAATCGACTGGCCAGCTGAGCATTGAAATCCCTCTGATTGTCTCCAACCATCCGGAGTTTGCTGCTCTTGCCGCGACATACAACATCCCCTTCCACCATCTCCCCGTCACTGCAGACACCAAGGCTCAGCAGGAGGGACAAGTGCTGGAGCTCGTGCGCCAGAACAACATCGATTTGATCGTTTTAGCCCGCTACATGCAGGTTCTCTCTCCCACTCTGTGTGAGGCTATGTCCGGCCGCATCATCAACATCCACCACAGTTTCTTGCCTTCCTTCAAGGGAGCCAAGCCCTATCACCAGGCTTATGACCGCGGTGTGAAGATTATTGGTGCTACTGCCCACTTTGTCACCAGCGATCTGGACGAGGGTCCCATCATCGAGCAGAATGTTGTTCGCGTTAACCACGGAATGAGCCCCAAGGAGTTGACCCATGCTGGCAGCAATGTTGAGAGTAATGTCCTCGCCACTGCGGTCAAGTACTTTGCCGAGCGTCGCGTGCTCCTGAATGGCCACAAGACTGTTGTTTTTGACTAAATTCGACTTTGGATAGCAAAATACACCTACGAAAGTTTGCGTTGGCAGAGACTTTCTTAGGAAGTTGCTTGAGGGCTCAAGATCGTGGGAAACGACATCAATGGACATATAAGTGTTATGATAAGAAGAACACATAAACAAAAGCAAAAATTACAGTAAGAATTATGCACATAGAGATAAAAACACAATCTAGAATGCAATGGCTCTCAGTTTGAAGTCCACAGACGATCAACTTGAGCAAGGGATTTACATTTTGACAGTTTTTCAATTCTTCAAAATAAGCCGAAAACGAAACGATAAACCGGAGCAACCGGGTGGGGATTTAACCACAGTATAAAATAAAAGGGTTGCTGAGCAGCTTCAACTACCTATTAGAAATATAGTATGCCCAGTAAAAGAGGTAGTAATCGTCGCATATAGATGGAAGACAGTATACATACAAGTAGTTGCTGCATGCTACGAACCGAGAAAAGACTCTCAGTCATATTAAAGTACTAGCCCAATATCATAAACTAAATCCAATTGAATATCGAAATCAATTCATTAGCGTAGTAGTATTTGGATGCAGTTATAGCCACGGCGAAACCACGAGGACTTATACTGCTGCTAATATTGATAGTAGTGATGACCGGGAATGGCGGCAAAGGTGGACCCATTCAAAGCTTGTTTCAATGATGTCAAGAGCTTGAATCTACGATATCTACAGGATACAGAGAAGATACTTATTTTGCATCAAATTAGTGGAAGTGATTCGGTGTTGCGGGCCAACTAGAGGTAGACGAGGCTTTCATATTCACAATGGCGGATGAATCGGTCATGCATCTTCCCATCTGGTTTTGACACGAGTAGCTCAAAGATCGCTCTTTGTTAGTAACAAAATAGAAGAATTAGTCGGGATGAATCAATATATTCCCCACATCTCTAGTTATAACCGAGGTCCTCCACCCCCGGCTTTTCCGGCGGAGACAGACTCCAGTCTAGTTCAATTCTTATAAATCTTTATCAATCCACTTGCATTCAGACCTGATCAAATTCTGAACAAGATCGAATGAATATGGAAACTCTCGCACCCGCCCCCAAACTAAGTCACCTATTCACCCTTCGCTGTGCGGTTGATGTACCATTGGAAATCGGTCATGGGCCATATGGGCGACGTCGCTGCGTACCAATTCTGTCAGGTTCTGTGCGTGGGCCTCATTTCAATGGTGAAGTAGTGCCTGGAGGAGCTGATTTCATGTATGTACTTCATGACCCTCAATTCCATGGTTTTGGTAGAAAGGTCCTGTCTGATCAATCTTTTAGGCTGGTAGAGGAAGATCAGACTACACATGTCAATACCAACTATGTGATCAAGAGTGACGATGGCGCATTCCTTTATATAAAGTAAGATCTCCAATATCTATACGAGGTCAATAATAAAGGAGGAATAAGAACAAGGGAAGATAACATTGACGTTCGCAGGACTGAAGGCACTCGTGCAGGACCACCAGAGGTCCTGAAGGCACTCATGGACGGCGGTCCCGTTGATCCCAGCCAGTACTGGTTTCATCTGCATGTCAAGATTGAAACAGGCCATCAGAAGTACAAATGGATGAACGATCGGGTCATTATTGCAAGAGCTACTCGAGCAAAAGGGGAGGTAGCGTATGATGCATATTTTTTGGAGAATAGTCCCTGAAAGCAGTACAAGTATAAGCACAAAACTAAATTAAAGGATAAATTGGGGGGCATCAACACGTTAGTAGTCTATAAACATTATTATATATACATTTATCCGCCATTAATTCATTGCACCTGCAGGCGCTGCAAAAGTAGTTCGGCGAGATTGGCATAGCATCCTTGGTTCACGTCCTGACGAGCCAAAACTTGATCCGCGATCTCGTTCGCCCAAAGGTATTCTGAATGGTGGTCACGCAGTTCAAACAGACGTTGTCTGAGCCATATTCGGTGATTAACGTCGGGCGTTTCAATAACTGCCATGAGCAGTGGCCAATGCAATCGCCGCAAAGGTCGAATATCAGAGGCGAATTGCTTGCGCGCAATATCGATGATTCCTATTGTGGCCTGTCGGTGGATAGCTGTGGGTGGCGAGTCGACACATAGAAGTCTGCGGTGGAGGAGGATCTCTGCGTAGAATGTACAAACGGCCATATAGATTGTGTTGAGCGTACGTCGAGCCGAGACTGGGCCGGCGAACCTGGCAGTGATAAAGAGATCGGAAAATTTCTAAATTCAACATTAGTCAAATTGCCGAGGTACACTGTTTACAATGGATGAATAAAAACTTACATCACGTATGGCGTTGATTTCTTGCATCAATGACGAGGCGGATTCTGTTTCAGCGCTGGTGTCGACAAGAGCCTTCCAGGTTCGATGGAGCATGCGAAATCCGGTGTGGAGGAGTTCGAGAGCGCGATAATTTTCGATGTCATCAAGAACTTCTTGGTCAGGGTACTGCTCGCCCCAGAAGCATCGACCCCAGAGACGAGCACATCGGTGAAGGTGATCAGGGTGGAGTGCCGGATTTTTTGATTGCAAAACATAGTCGTTCAAAGACTCTGGCAAGCCCATGGGACGTGAGCTCGCATCGATATATCTGAAATAAAGAATTAGTCGATGACAAGTGCCATCATGCGCTGGAGGATATGACTGACAATATCCACAGAAGAAATTGTTCTGGAATGAACGACACTTTAGAAGACGTTCTTTCATCCGAAGTCGGTGCTTCGGGCTCGGGAGAGAGAAAAACATCATTGATATCTTTGAGGCGGAAAAGTTGCGGATGGGATTCCAATAATGAACGGACCCCGTGGAGATGTAATTGAAGATGACGTACTGAGTGGCCAAATTGCCATTCGTATGTGACCATAAGAAACATAGTCGCGAATATAATTTCCAGCTCTTCTATGGAAACATTCCGTCGCGGAGTTTCGAGGAGTTGCCTGAACTCCTTCACGGCGAGACTATAATGATATCTTCCGTGATCCTCTGCAGTGGGACGACCTGGAGACCGGATGACCAATCCTTCGCGATGCATATCACTAGCTGCCAGGGCCAGAATCATACGCATAATGACTTTATTTGTAGCCGCAGGTCCTTCGTAGAGATAGCAGAAACTGCTCCAATTCCATCCTTTCATATAATAATAGACGATCGACGAGGAAGGGAAATATTGAAAGTATTTGTGATCATGTTCCGTCAAACTCAGAGAATTGGCACATATGATCTTGTTAGTGCTCAGAGGTGGATAGAGCGGAGTCGGAATTCCAGCCGGCGCGGTGGGTGGAAAAAAGGCCGGTAATTGAGGGGCGACATCCAGTGTCACCGCATCACCGGGCCAGGAAGCTGGAGAGAAACCGGGGAGGAGGGCATTCGGTTGAAGATCGAGATCAAGGTCGAGGTCAGTTAAGTCGCCTGTGTCTGAAGTTGGCCAAAGACCTTCTAATTGGGGTTCGCCGGATGTCGGAGCAGGTTGAAGATGACGGATTTGCGCACTGCGACCGCGCTTGACGGGAACTCCCCATTCGCAACTGAGTCGCAAATTGAGGCATCGTTTACAAACTGGTTGCTCTTCGCCGCATTTGACCTTCCGCCGGCGGCAGGTACTGCAGCCTAAAAGAGAATAGACATCAGCATGAAGTACTACATAACTATCATACTATGTAGTATACAATAGCATTGCCGGAGCTGTCGGGGAAATCGCGGGATTACTACCGCATGGGGGAGGCAGATGCGAAGAGAACGAACCATTCTTGGAGCGCGGCGCGTTGCGTCCGGACATAAAGAAACGATCCCCCACCACGTCAACAATTGAAGCACCGCATAAATACGGAGAAGGGGGAGTAGGGGGGGGGGAGGGAGAAAGAGGAAGAGAGAAGAAGAGATGAAGTCAAAAAGAAGAATGATGAAGAAGAAGTGGAGGGGAAGACTTCCGCAAATGGACGTTATTGCAGCCTGAGGCACCCCGGCAGTTGATGACGTGCGGAGAAAGTGAATTGCCGAAGTATACAATTATACAATTATACAATTATTATAATTGCATTTTATAATTGCATTGAATGGATGATATATTTGTATAATGAGTATAATGAGCGTGTATTAACATCTAATCATCTCGTTCAATTTCATCTCTCCACTGCTGATGCACCGTGGTAAATAATTGGTCATTGCTGATCATATCCCATCCGATCAGTGCCAGGGACTTGCCAACCACAACAGCCTCGGCGTGGGCCTCGTCAGTACCAGCAGAAGCTGCAAATGTGGGATGATGTGGAAATGTATTCTCTGGTGTTGGAATGCCGAACATGGTATGTAATGTAGGGGTGACATAGCTGACATTGCCTTTGAGTTTATCAGTTAGCATTGCATGGAGGTGCAGTTTGAAAGGTATCATATATTTGACCATGATGGTCAAATTTACAGGAAGATGCCAAAAATAATAAAGACCTACCAATATCAGATGACGCAGTCAGAACCTTCTCGTGGCGTTTGAGCACCTTGCGGCCATATTGACCCATGTGGGCCTGATAGCTTTCGCAAAGCTTGTCGTTCAATCGTACATCTGTATAGAGTTCCTCCCTATATGAAACCCAAAATTAGTACACTCTTCGTTGCCCAACTTTCAATGTCATATATATTCACATACTCCTCAATCTTCACCTCACATCCAGTCGCCAATGCCCCGGCTTGGATGCAATTGCGCACTTTGGATACCAGATTGTTAAGACCCTTGAGCGAGGGACTTCGTACTTGCCAGTAGGCTTTGGTATACTCCGGAATGACATTGGCCACCGTAGGAACATCTGTAAATGCGCAATGAATTCGTTGCTCGGGAAGGATCTGCTGGCGTAATACGGCCACGTTGTTATAGGCGGAGACTAATGCATCCAGAGCATTGATGCCATCCCAAGGATTACCTCCTGCGTGTGCACTCTTGCCAGTAAACTCGCAAATAATCTTCTTACGTGCATTCATCAAAGTTCCAGCGATTCCCTCCGCATCTCCTTGATCTGCAAATAGTTTTCTAGGTCCCGGATGCCTATCTTGATCGTAAGAAACCAGGAAAATGATCATCTCGAAGAATTGGAAACTTACGCCATCAGAGAGATGTCGACGCCCTTATAAGCCCCGGCATTAATGAGTTCAGCCTTGCCTCCTCCGTTTTCCTCAGCAGGAGTTCCGAGTAATTGCGTTCGCCCAGGGATACCGTATTTTCGTAGAGCAAATGAAAGACCAAGAAAGGCAGTAATACTGCTAGTCGCGATCAAATTATGGCCGCAAGCGTGACCAATCTCTGGAAGTGCATCGTATTCCGCGTTGAAATTGACCAGGCGTCCGCCCGATCCGCTCAAAGCTTCAAAAGAGGTATTTAGGCCATAAGCATGGCGTTTGACTGTGAAGCCTTGCTTCTCTAAGAAATCGCAGATCAGGTCGTGAGCATGGTGCTCGTTGAATGCCAATTCAGGGTTAGACCAGAACTAGGAGACTAATGTTTAGTGAGATTCCATGACTGTGAAATGTTATCATCGAAGGATCGCTGGGTTAACTATCGGAGCTTCATTTAGACTCGTCTTTCACTCACTCCGTGATTGACCTTGCGCAGGGAATCGTGTAACTCTTCGATGGCGAGGTCGACAGACGCCCGCACGTCTCCAATATCTATATTTGAGATGGTCATCCTAATAAGTTGTAGGCAGGGACAAATTATTAAATCGTCTTTGAGAGGGCGACAGGGTCACCTGGTGTATAGAGATGCACGATTCACAGAGAAAAGAGGAAGACTAGAAAAAAAAAAAACTTCAAACCAAAAAGATAAAGAAAAATCATAGGCGAGGGGAACAAGAGAAAACCCCTCCGTTGCATCATCACATCATAGCTTGTTCGCCAAAGTGTAAGACATTCTTTTCCCCACTCTTTGCCGATGGGCTTTCGGAGAAGGATGAAGCAAAATAGCATTGATAGCAAAAAGACGGAATTTGATACTTGAAATTCCGTCTTTCATGAGATAGTCAGTCGGGTCCCTATCAGAACTTGTAGCTGACCGGACCTCGCAACCTGTCGGCAACGTGGTGGATCTCCCCCGCGGTGTGAATCTGTGGGGTAAAACACTAAAATACATATAGCGAACGCATGGTGGCAATGCTGTTGCTAATCATGCCAAGCAAGCCCTGAGGATAAACAATACGAATAGTAATTCATGGATAGACAAGTGGGTTGCCGACCAGAAGAGGCCGGGGCTGATTGCCGATGCCGTCCGCGTATTGGCGGAACAGCCGACCATCAAGCCCTAATCTCGGGTCCCCAGGAACAATTGATATCGAATCCGGGGCAATCAAGGTGATAGACAGATTACAAGAGACAGAAGGGATAGTGTTGACGGCATTTGTCCGTACCTAGACTTTCTCCTGATTGCCGATGTTATTGCCCGTCCTGTGGGATCCAACCATATCATGGCGTTGATTATTGTCACATCCAATGGAGATTGCTCAGCCATGATACATACAACTTTTCATATCTGTCAACCGAGCACTGTGGCCTGGGCACGATAACTAACGAGGTGGCTGATCATCACCAAACCTACCGCCACCAAGCCCTGAGGGGTTTGGCGTGTGAGAAGAGCATATCGTGTTGGTTTTATAGTTCGGTCTAATCTCCCCTTTAGCCAACAAATTCGATTATTATTTATTGACTCTGTTTGTTTTTTGAGAATTTGTGATCTCCCAGTGTGTCTGTCTTTTCATCTCATATATACCATCTTAAAAAATCCGAGTCATTTATTTCATCGAGTGCAAACCACTTTCTTCACTTCTTTCTCGAACCTCTACAACCTCGTTTGACCCAACGTCGACTTTTATACAGTCATACATAATGAGAGAGAAGAACATGACTTCAGACGCGAACGCACCTGATTTGGACATCAAGAAATTAGACTCTTCACCTGCCGCCCGCGATGTCGATTTCGGCCAGGTCCTGGAAACGGCGGTCACACCAGAGCTGGAGAGAAAGGTTTTGTGGAAGTTGGATTTATAGTGAGTGAAGATTTATTACATTCTACCGTGCTCCGTCGCTCACCAAACATTTCCAGCTTAATACCGCTGATGGGATTCTGTTATATGCTCCAGTATATGGACAAGCTGGCTCTGAGTCAAGCCACATTATTCAACCTCGCAGAGGATCTGGTATGTATACTACTATCCCGTTACTTCTACCATGCGTCTTATCATATCAAACTAACACTCATTCTCCTCTTACACCATAGAATCTACAAGGAACTCAATATAATTGGTCATCCGCTGTCTTCTACTTTGGCTACTTTGCGTGGAGTTGGCCGAGTGGCTATCTGATTGTTCGCTTGCCCCTTGGGAAATACCTGGCTCTTGCTGTATTTATATGGGGAGGCGTATTGATGTGCCATGCTGCCTGCACAAATTTCGGAGGGCTGATGGCCGCACGTTTCTTTCTAGGTGTTGGCGAGGCGTCTATCGCCCCTGGATTCGCCTTGATCACCGGCATGTTCTATAAGCGAGAGGAACAACCTGCTCGACAGGCTGCCTGGTTTATTGGAAACTCAATTGCTACAGTCATCGGCGGTCTGGTCGCCTATGGAATTGGATTGATTCATAACGATACAGTCACCAGCTGGCAGCTGCTGTTCCTAGTTCTCGGGTCAATCACAGCTGGCTATGGTTTCATACTGGCTGCTTTCCTTCCCGATACACCGGCCAAGAGCATATTCCTGAACAAAACCGAGAAAGCAGTTGCGATTCAACGGACCCTGAGCAACAAGACTGGTGTGATGGACACTGGCAAGTTTAGATGGGGCCAAGTGTGGATGGCGATCAAGGACCCTCAAACTTGGTTCTTGGTGTTGTATACCCTCTGCGTAAACTTTTGCAATGGGGGCATCACCAGTTTCTCCTCGATTATAATCAATGGGTTTGGCTTTTCCAAGCTTCGATCCCTTCTAATCCAGATGCCGATCGGTGCTGCTCAACTGGTATTTCTCGTGCTTACCTCTGGATTTGCCACGTTAGTCCAACAGGCCCGCATACCGATGATGATTCTCAATACCACTGTTTCCATGATCGGTATGATTCTCATCTGGAAATTGGGTGATGATAACCAAGCGGGCAAGATGACGGGGCTTTGTCTGGGTGCTGTTTTCGCGGCAAATATTCCCTTGTCGCTAAGTCTCATTAGTTCGAACGTGGCTGGCTTCACCAAGAAAAGCACTGTCAGCGCTCTGATGTTTGCCGCATATTGTATTGGGAATATAGTTGGGCCTCAATTCTTCCTTCCTGAAGAGAAGCCTTCTTATCCGGTTGGTCACTCCCCTCCCTTTGCGACTGAATAATTCATCTTGAAGCTAACACCTGATGTTTGTCTAGACTGGAATCAAGGCGGCCATGTCTGGCTTGATATTTGGTATATTCTTCCTCATATGCTTGTATGCGTACTATGTATACGAAAACAAACGGCGAGACCGGCTATACGGCTCCCCGGTAGAGATGACCGAACAAGAAGAGTTGCAGGACGAGTTCTCTAACAAGACAGATCATGAGATAGAAAGCTTCCGATACGTTCTTTGATTTTGAAAGACACGGATATTTAATGACCACGCAATACTATTCATGAATGAGACTCATGTGTTTTTTGGCTTCTTTCTCTGATATCGCGTGCCATGGCACACGAGAAGATACTTTGCAAAAAAGTCCTCTGCAAAGTCATCAAATGGCTCGTATGCCGCTCCTAGCTGGTAAGCAGCCGCGATACCTGAGATGCAGGCTATTTCATGCATATTCTGTAAGTCATAGTTAGTAGTCTGTCGAAGGGACGTTCCCAATCAGTTGCACTCACCACCATAGTCCAACTACCAGCATACAATGTTTTATTGTGCCCGTTAATGAACATCATACCAGGTACAACCCGTAGGTAATGCTGCCACCGATGGCCAAATTGGTGCCACCATTTTCGAGCAATAATCTTGGATGGCTCAATCTCATTCCATGTCCATAGATCCTTATGCTGGTCATTCAGGTAGATTGTCTGAAAGATATGCTTTTCCAGAGGCAGGGCTGGTTGACCCTCTCCTAGTTTCTCGCGAAATTGGTGCTGATAGTTCGTGCAGTCAAATCCCATTTCAATTTTCTCAGGATCGGAAGAAAATGAATGAGTGAAGTACATTGGTCGGAAGCCCAACCAACCATCCTTTTGACAAACAGGCTGTTGGTCGGCAAATGCGATTTGATCTTCCCTTTCCTTGGTCGTAGACTGCGCGCATAAATCCGGGTCATATTGAGCTTCAAAGATAGACTGGAAGTATTTTGAGTCAGAATGAGTGATGGTGATATCATTGAAGAATTTGACTCCTCCGAGAACATATTTCTCTCTCCAAGTTGCGTGGCGATCTAAAAGCTTCTTTGCTTCATCAGCTGGACAGCAAAGAACCATCTCATCAAACGTTTCGGGCATTTCTTCCGACTGTATAAAGACATTATCACTTGCTGGCTTTGTTTGAATCACAATACCCTTCTTTCCCCTCTCTAGAATTGCGACTGAAGTATTCAAGCGGATGTCAACGCCCTTGGCGCGCAAATCTGCCGCCCAATCACGATAGAAATCGCCCAATTTTGGAAATGTATACATTAGTGGCAGATTTGGTAGCAAAGTATCAGGATCATACTCCCAGAGTCTCATCTGTGGGTCATCGAACAGACGCTCAAGTAGAACACTCGATACATTAGGAGTTTGGTTTCCTGTACCAAGGAATAACGCTAAGAGAGGTAAGACCATCTTGTTATTGAAATCATTGCTGAAGCGAAAGATCTTGAGGATAACTTTGACCGGCATAATACCCAGAAAAGGCATCAAATACTTGATGCACTTCAGAACGTGACCCAATTTTTTGATTTCTCCCGAATGGCGATCGACCAAAGCGCTCGGGAATACATTTGTCCAAAAATTGCTGCGACCCTTTCCAAAGGATACCTGTAGCTTTACTGGTTGTGGCTCACAGCCATACTTTCGAAAGAAACGAAATGTATGTCGGAAAATGGCCGAACCCCCTTGAACACCGTCGTTCAGCCAGCTTGCACCCTGCTGGGACTCATCCAGGGAGATCGAGGTCGCTTGCCCACCAGTATGGGAATCGATATCGATCATAGTCACATCGAAGATATCTGGATGATTGGCCAATGTAGATGCACATGACTAGATGAATTTTATGAGCTCTGAGATGTACTATGATCAGGGGCGTGTCAATTCACCATTCCAGCAGCTCCAGCCCCAATGATAAGCACTTTCTTCTTTTCTGGCATTATTAAAAAGATATCGATGAGTAATTTCTGGTCGTAATAGAAGCCAAGATTTTAAAAATCAGTAAAAAAAAGGATTCTTTTAAAAAGATAAGGAAGAATCTCGCAGAAAATAGACAAGCAAGCAGGGAGACGCGATGGTGATGTCAGGCCGGTGCATTCCTGGCGATGCGCCAATCAATGAACAGAGCCAACGAGCGACTGTAATGACCAGATATTGTAGAATCAAGGGGCCAATCGGCTTGATGAGAAAAACCAAGAATTGGCAGCTAATCCATCGATGACAGAATTAAAAAAAAAGAAGATACAGGAATTGTAATAAAAAAAAGGGTCCAGTCTGCCAATGGTTCAAGATATGCCCGCCAAGTGCGAAAGATCAATCTGGGCATCGATCAAGAAGTATGCGATCGCCCGCAATAAAATTTGACCAGGGTGAGTGCTAGTATTATTAAGAGGCTGAGGTGTGCTCATACATCGAGTAAGTCAAGTTGTCATGTATTAAAGAGAGAAGACAAGAATATAAATGAATCGCATGCCGCAGGCGGGACTTGATGATCGGGATATGTACACGAAAAGATGTCGATTCCAAAGAATGCAGATTCAATACTATGGAGCCGAACTAGGAACTCTTGGATGATGAGGATGTATAAAACTACTCCTTCTTAATCTCCTTTTCCTTCGCCGAACTGTCTTCTGGTAAAGGCTTGCGAGCCCATACTCGTCGCCTATTGAGATCAGTTAAAACCATTAACACCCAACATAACCCCGTGAGCATGGGAGGAATGACTTACGCGCGTTGGTAGGTGTGATATCGTGGGATCTTGATCTCTTTTCGTAACTTGGCCACATAGACGAGAACCTCCTCTTTAGTCCATGGAGCGGGCGATCCGAATTTGGTGAGTAGCCACATGCACCAGCCCTCCATTCCGGAGAGCCAATGTTGAAAATTGACAGTTCCAGCCTCTTTATATTTCTTGTCGCGTGGCCAAGGCCCAATGGGCCATTTATATTCCTGCTCGTGAATGTCAACGAACCCGGCCTTGCGAATAGATTCTTTCATATGGTCAATGGCGTCCAGATCACGTCCACTTTTGATGGCGCTCTCTCTCGTATTCGGCCCCCAGGTATTAAGGATACTATCCTTAGGTACACTCCCATCGTCACACTCAATCACAGGGCTAGCTTCAACCTGCTCGATCCATCCGCCAGGTCGTAAGTTGCTGCAGTCGATATCCGGATTAGAATTGAACCATCATAACCGGGATGAAATTGTAGAACAAAAGCATACTCATAACATTGCTTGTAAACTTGATCCCACTCCTTATCGTTGAAGGCCCCGGTCATAATCCGCATGTAAATCAGATCAAAGGGCTCACGCCAAGTCCACGATTGCAAGGCATCATCGACCTCCAAGACACAGTTGGGAGGTAGCCACGAAACTGGGGGTGGGAAAAGATCGACTCCGCGAACGGTGGCTGCAAGTTGGCAAGTCGTAAGAAACAAGAAAAAAAAAAAGAGAGAGAGAGATATAGATATAGAGAAGGTCAGCAGAAGGTGCTCACTAACCATTTGGAAACATGTCGGCCACATCACTATCCTTATGGTCAGAGAAATTGCGCACTGTTTTTTCGAAGGATGCATCGTTTGCGGAAAACCTACATAGCCCAGACCCCCTTCCCAGTGCCTAGATCTAGGATATGCTTCGGATCATCTCCAATTGGAGATCGGAAAAGAGGGTTTTCCCTTTCCGAGTCGAGAATGATTGTCACTAAATGTCTGTATCACAAGGTCAGTAGCAGACTTCGGCGATCCTGATTGATGCGAGCAGCAGTAAGCCGTACCCAGCCTCGTACGTCTCGAACATTTGATCGTCCGAAGGGACCCTATATTAATTGCATGGTCAGCAGCCGAAAGTTGGTATGTGAATATGAAAAGTCGGTTTAAGCTTTGATCATGCGCACATGTATTCCTCATTGCGAAGTGATTGATATCTAATAGATAAGATTGGTCAGTCCGAAATTCTAAATTTAATTGTCGATCAATGGTAATCTTACCGACGACCATTTTCTAGAAATCCACGATAGATAGACGAACCAATGGAGGTGGTTTCCCTAGAAATTTTAGCTGAAATGTGACATGTTCCATCGCACGGAGACATACGATTGCCAATCATCTGGATATGTATTCACATCGTTTGAATACACGTCGGGGTCCTAGAAATCACATCAGTCAAACATAAAGGCAAGAAAACCGGGAATTTAGGATTCGCAAATCGATACATACAACAGCAATAGCTTGGTCAGCCATGGTGTCGACCAGTTCCTGGTAGGACTTAAAAGGTTGCGAAGAGAAGAGGGAACGAAGATAAAGAATTTATGACGAGTGTGTATTGTATCAAATGACCCCCTCCTGGGCAACCCCTGTGAGAAATGCTGAATGCGGTCTAGCTGGGGTCGAAATTTCTTGTCTTTGAGGATTAGCGCAGTCGCAGGATTGTAGTTGCAGGGCGCTAGTGTCGGATGGCATGGAATGGCTGTGTGGCCGTTGCAGGGGATGTCCGGGTGGGGGGAGGGATTTGACAGAATTCAGCATCCATGGACGTAATTTACTTGAACAAGATCCAGAAAATACCGACAAGTTGTGACTCGTGACTACTAGTAGCCGGTGTTATGCATTGTACCATCCCCGAAGATACCAACAGTTACTGATAGTATGACAGCTGGAGTATATGGTGTAGCCTGTTGATGTACGCAAGATAGTCATTATGTACATAGTATCCACTGAACGGAAGATGTATATACTAGCCTGCGGGCTCGCCGTTGAAGGTGGATCCCTTGAGGATCAAAGATTAACGCTATTTGTGGACTTCATGATTCCCGATTGTCAATTATGCCCCTATTCCAGGCTAATGGAGGATTCAGAGGAAAAGTACCGGACCAGAAGACAATTCCGGAAAGCCCCGCAAATTCATGGTATATTCAATCTTGTACTATGTATTTTACAATCGAAAATGTACAATGTCACACATACACACACACACACACACACACACACACACACACACACACACACACAGACGCACGTTGGCAAAATATTGTACAAATAGCTCAGCCTAGGGATGGCAGCAGTACTCCATTCCAGAGACAATCTAGCAGGATGCACCCGAGGGTACATTCTCACAATCATCGCTGGTCTTGCCGCCAGTCAGGCTGACATCACCCCAGGTCCAATCGCTGCAGCTGTCCTCGGCGCACAGAATGTAGATCTGCTCGGCGTCATCTTCAAGAGAACCAGTGATGCCGTCCACAGTCAGATCGGTGATCGGGACACCGTCAGTAGGGGTACCAGTAGGAGAACCGTTCTCATAGTCTTGCTCGATAACAACGCCGTAGTCGGTGATACCGGAGAGGGTGATATCGGAAAAGGTCACCTCGCTGATTGAGCCTGTCGCGTCGGAAATGGCCTTGATACGGATACCATTGGCCGAGTCAGAAACAGTCGAGTCAGTGATGGTGACATTCTTCACGGTGTTATCATCGCGGCCACCGACAGAGCCGATCGACAAGCCGTGGCCTCCAGAGCAGGTGGCTCCACTCCAGTAGATGTTCTATTTAAGAATTTTGTAAATGCCTGCAAGAGATTAAAGGGATATAATGAGAAATTTATGCAACTTACCTCGCCAGAGTTAATAGCCACACAATCATCCTGGTTCTTGACGGTCGGGTTTTTGATGGTGATATAGGTGGACTCGCTGATATCGAATCCATCGGTATTATGGCCACCGTTGTCATCGCCATCTGAGTTATCAATGGTCACATCTTCGATCAGGAGGTTATCAGACTGAACGCTGATAGCTTGCACGGGGGTGTTCTTGATGTTGAGACCCGAGATGGTCGAGTCATCAAGAGAGTGAGCGTAGAAGAACTTGGGCTTTGTCTTGCCGCCGTTGGTACCCTTGCTATCCCACCAGCGAGAACCCTCGCCATCGATCACAGCACCCTCATTGGCCGTCACGGTGATACCGGATCCGGCAATGCGAATCAGAGGGCCCTTCCACTCTTTGTAGCCGAAGGTGGTAGTGCCGTCAAAGATGACCTTGGTGCCATCCTCCAAATCGGATAAATCCAGTGTCTCGCCGGCGGGTACCTCGATGTCACTCAGGACAATAGTCGAGCAGTCAGCCTGGCTGGCTGAGGCACTAGCTGCCTCAGTGAAAGTGCAGGTTGATGAGGCTCGCTTGGTGAGGTCGGAAGCTCGCGAGGGGGCCGGGGCAGCAGCAACAAGGCTGGCAGCTGTAGTGGCCAGTAACAGATTCGAAAGAAGTGAAGGCATGGTGTCTGGTATTTCTGTTCAACAGAAGACTACTAGAAACCTTGTGCAAAAAAAAAAAAAGCAACCAAACAAGCAAAAAGAATGTCTGGACGGAAAAGAATGGACTTAATTCTGGTCAACAGAATAGAATAGAAAATGGGACTGTGAAAAGAGAACGAGGGAGAACGAGGCAAGCAAAAGACGGAGCTGGCTGAATTGATGCAAACGCAGAGCAATCGTCCTCTTTATAATGTTGGCACTCATATCTGCCAAGCCCAATCTGGCGCTGCGAAGCTTTCGTGCGGCATCAGGGGCGCATGGAATATCCACGACCCGATCGAAGTCCATTGATTTTTTCCTTCCACTGGACACTTGGAAGGGAGGGTGTGACGAAGATGGTGGCTGTTAGTGATGCTTCTCTAGTGGGTCAGCCTCAATCTCTAACAGCCGTCGCTCTCTTAATCGAGAAATGATAGACATGATCCGGTTTGAACGGTCCACCTTTCGTTAAGGCAAACCACTCAGATCACTGGGAGGGCCGGAGAAAATGCCTCCAGAGGAGTGACGAGCGAACTGGTCTAGGTCTCGGATTTCAAGCGAAATGAGCAATTGTAGGGTGTATATAATACCTATTGTATCCACTGCTAGGTAGCAGTGGATATGGTGGGAAGTTGAACCAAGAAAATGATACAGATCAATAGGGGTAGAAAGATCTAGGTATGGGTACTAATATGATTTAGGTAGGCATAGTTAACTAACTATTATTTATGCCACAATGCAATGTGACTTGGGCCGGCTAATATTCGGAGCTGGCCATTCCGTATTAATCTAGTTGAAATTGATTACCTATCATGGGGATAGGAGAATGCGCATACTAAGTCATGTGAAATAATATATGAGAATATGGAACGATGTTCCGGATTGTCAATCTGCTGAGATCCACCAATGTTGATTCAAATGTACTACGCCTAGGTGGTGTGTGTCTATATTCAGCAACCTCAGAATTATGGATATTGACAAGGTAAGAGACGAAGTTGAACGTAAGAAAAAAACCCGACCCTGGAAGTCATTCATCAATAGACCTAACTAATAGGCATAATGACAACACCGGTGACACTATGGAATAGTACACTCGTAGTATATTTTATAGTTAGTAGCTAATAGTAGAAAGTAGAGATATAACACACTACTTCATGTTCAAGTTGTTCAAACGTAATCGATCTTCAGGTCATCTTATCCGTGATATTCTGATTTTTTCCCATATAGACTAGGTCAAGCTATGCAGATCAACAATGTGTACTATGTACATAGCAATTACATTTGTTGATCTTCATTATATGCCAAGATCGTCTACTTCACGTGATATCGGGCATTTTCACATCGTTTTCTTCACAACGTCAATTTTCTCCACTCGCTTCATTGTGCATGGCACCCCAAAGAACACATTCCAAGATCTCGGGCGCCCCGGACTACGATAGCCCTGAATTTTGGGATGCTCGCTTTGCCACTGGGAGCGATGTAGGCGAATGGCTGAACTCGGGCGATGTCCTCATTGACTCCGTTCTATCTGACCTCAACCAGCGGCCGCACTTACATGCCCCAAGTAAGGCGCCACACGTTTTACACTTAGGGCCGGGTGTCTCACAATTAGGCCAAAAACTGCGTGATGCTTGTCTGCAGAGGCAATGGACCGGGAATGGCATCTTGGTGAGCCTTCGATATGCTGCTATTAAACTTATACAAATATGTGCGTTGCTGACCATAGTCTTCCTAGAATGTCGACTTTTCCACCGAAGCTGTGCGTCTTGGCCAACGTGCCGAAGAAGAAATGAAACCGGAACATGCGATGCATTGGCGATGTGCGGACCTGCTACTGTGGGACGATGTTGCGACCCTGACGCCTTTCGCTCCCTTTGATGTGATCCTCGACAAAAGTACCAGTGATGCCATCGCCACGTTCAGTGACTGTCAAATCTCTGCCACAAATGATTCGAGGATTTGCCCTACTGTAAGAGAGGCTGTCCAGGACAAAGATGACGATCCGGCGACGTTGTCTCCGGTAGAGCTGCTCGCCTTGAACCTCGTCCCCTTGACAAAAAAGGATACTACTTGGATCACGCTATCTTACTCGACTCTGCGGTTTGATCGCCTTCCATTCCTTGAGAGATTCTGGAATTTGCGTTCTCGCACAGCCCTCAAGGCGCCTCCTGGCCCTGTTTCCACTTCGGCACATACCCCAGATGTGTTTCATTGGGTCTACGTATTGGACCGCAAGTGACCTGAACCCCCAATTATCTTATTCTGTACCTTTACATCATTGTGCACAGAAGAAAAATAAATAAATGTCCATATCCAATCTACGACACTCTTCTTTTCACCTCGATTCACCACGATTCGTAATCACCCGTGTCATGGCAATGCACAAGAAGATCAAAACAAGTTCAATAACATCTCCAATCATAATATCCATTCCAAAAAACCTCTGCAAGTTAACACGGATCTATGTACATTCACATTCTGACTAGACCCATCACCTTCATTTACAATCATTGCCTCTCACGATTGCGAGATGATGTCATCGATCAGCAGCCGAGATTAATTGCTATAACCATATATCAGTCAAATAGTTTCATTTCTGACCGAGATGGGGTCATATTCAACATACCGTTGGCGTACAGGGCATACGAGTCAGCATTCAAAACGGCCTGGCTGCTGCTGAGGGAGGTGGCCGCCGAGTAGCCGTATCCCAGGTCATCGGTTCCAGGGCTATACACACCAGGTGCATGGGTGAACTCATGGAGAGTTGTCGTGGCTTGGTCCTGTTGATGGCAGGTACCAGCCAAGGCTGGCAGATCAGAATAATAGATGTCACAGTTGGCAATGATATTGCGTGCGGGGAGGGTATAAGCAAGCACGTTGGTCTCGCAGTATCCCAAGGTGTCACTGCAGTAGTACGTGGTGGATCCTGAGCTGGCTGATTGCGCTTCCTTAGCCACAGCTTCTAGACGTGCTGCAACCACGGAGCGTGTTGAACTGGAGGTGGTCTTGAAGTATTCACTAAACTTGGAGGCTGATCCAGACCTGGCTGCCGTAGCAGCAGCATTGGCCAGCTTGACGGTGTTAGACAGAGCCTTCTCAAGAGCCGACTTGCGGCTGGCGTTGCTACAGGTCTCTTTAGTGCGACGGTCCAGCGGTTTTAGCGCTTTGGTCACAGTGGATGCCTTGGCCCCGTCGATATTGAGCTTGAGGTCGTTCGAGCTGTACGGCAAATACCCAGCCACGGCTCCATCCTTGACCACCGGCACAAGGCCATTGGAGCGCAGGGTGATGGCGCCTCCACTGGACAGGTCAGTGGTTGTGGCGATGTCAAACTCATCTTCCAGGACCTCTCCGGCCTCAAGAGTTGTTAGAGACTCCGATGCAAGTCCTTGAAGCTGGAATCGACGCTTGATACCGTCGAAAACGACCTCGTCGTCTGGATGAATGTTGGTAAGTTGTCATCGTTTGGGAATTGGGTTGATGTCAAACTCACTCTCTCGATAGACCGAGACTTTTTTGACAGGAGCACTGTCGCGGAAGAAGTTGAGGTGCACAAAGGTGACATTTTCAGCGCCGGTATTCTTCACCACAGCCTTGATGCGAGTGTCGCTCACTTGGCTCAAGGTGACATCCAGGGCGGACAGATCAGACTCAATGGGAAATGCATACACATTCTGTGCGAGGGCCAGAAAGGCCGCGGACAAGGCAGTGAAACGCATGTTGAAGAAGATTGAGAAAGATATTGGTTGAAAATGAATCTATCCTAGATAATCTCAATTGTCCACGAGCTCTCGTAATAACTTGAGTCTATGAGGATGAGAAAATTTGAATTCACAAGGTCGGATACCCTGATTTATAGCTTCTCGAACAACATCTATGTCGATATCAACATATAAAATGTCGCCTTGAACAATACCAACGAAGACCAAAAAGGCTAGTGAGGACACGAAACCTCCTCTTTCAGCATTAGAAACGGAGAAATTGGCCCGTCACTTGATGTTTCGATTCCCTATCATGACTACAAATGCAGAAACAACCCAATACTGGTGATTGATTCTTCTGACAGTCCTCAATGATATCGGACTTTGACCCGGATGAGAAATGCATCACGTCTTGGCCCGGCGGAAACCCGTTTCACACAGAAAAGTTTACAATGATATCTTGGCTGAGGGGAAAATCTGGAGGCGCACCAGAAGAAACAGAAATAGTATAGACAGAGGCTTTCAACATGCATTCATTGGGCTGCGGGAAAGCGGATATCATTTCCAAGACCTGGCGATGTAACGGCCATTAAAGCGCGGAAGGGGGCTAGTGTTGTTTGTACATGGTGTATATGATACAGGGGAACATCTCCGGTATCCCAATGACCCTTTGTAGCAAGCTAATTTTACACAATATTCAACTATGAGACTTTCATTGTGGTTGATACCCCTCCAAAGGAAATTGACCCAAGGTAGTTGTTGTTTATACTTGGCAAGGCGCCGACTTTTGCATTGGCGCCGCGGAGTCCGGCGCCAAGAAAAAACAAGATACCACCCAAGACATTTTTGAGTCTTATATTCCGATAACAGGCTGATTGCTGTTTGGATCGATTGAGAGTGATGATTGTGAATGGAGGAAGTAGTTGCCACTACCGATCAAACTCTCCTGCAAGAATTTCCTGAAGACAACTCTGAAGAAGACAAGATGGCCGCCAAGTCGTGGTGGAGGGGAGGGTTACACGCCACCCAGGAGAGAAAGGCGCCACCAGACCCCGTGGCATAGCTTGGCCCGGTGATAGAAAGAATCATTGGACAGCAGGGAAAAGTAGAGACGGGCCATCAAAGGAAATGTGATGTTTGCTTCAATTTATCTCTTGCCGACAAACCGTACATGACACACGTGAGATGGGTATCCTCATCCTCCCTCTTTATTTCGAACTGAAATTGTACGATCATTATTACTATCATTCTACTTCAAATCTTCTATTTATCGGATTTTTGCGAGGTTGAATCTCTTTCCATAATTGCAGGAAGACGATGGAAGCGTCTCTTGGGCTGCAAGTCACACTGGCCTCTCATGCCACAAACCTTCAAGCTTCAACATCCCTTCCATTTCCTATCACAGTTTCTGTTCACAATCCAGCGCAGGCTCCAGTGACCCTTCTGACATGGAATACACCTCTGGACTCGCGTGCTGGAGTGCTTGGTGTTTTTGAAGTCTGTGATACCGGAAATGGTCAAACAATCCCCATCGATACAATCAAGGTGTCTAGAAAGCTCCCGGCGACTTCACACGATCTAGTCGAAATTCCAGGAGGCGAGACAGTTAACCGAACTGTAAATATTCCGGCATTTCCGTTGGAGCACGGTCACGAATACTCGATCCGAGCTCAAGGTATATGGCATGCGATTTGGGAAATGCCGCTGACGGATGTGACCACATCCCAGCTTGCCGAGTTAACTGGAGCTACGCGAGGGGAATTCCAATCAAATATTGCTACCGTAAAGATTGAATAACGGTGCATTGCTGAGCGAGGGGGTGGTCACCATTGTGTATCAACTAGGTCACGGCACATGACCGTTGCTTCGAAGGCTTGAACCGAGTCAAGGTACAAGGGATTGAATGAATTTCTCTTATTTACATGATATTCTTTCTTCTATCATGTATCCTTGCGAAATTTCTTGGTTTCTTGTTCAAGTTCTTGCGTTTCCCACTTCTTGCGTTTCCCACTTCTTGCGTACGACTAAGAATATTAGTAAACCTATCATCGCGACTGAAAACCAATACTCGGCCCTTTGTTTGCTTTCAGGCTCTATTTTCTCACAACGGTCGGTAAGATATTATAATTGGAAAGCTATATATCCAACTCAACCTCGTATGGTAATTATCAATTGCTTCAGATATTAACCTTGGAAAACTGTATCAATTTTGGAAAATGGAATTGCAAAGCCGTATTTGCCCGAAGGAGGATGCCCAGAGAGTCTTCCGGGTACTTCAAAAGGGAGGAGTTGCTATTGTCCCCCTTGAAGTTGGATATGGGGCTATTGCGATTGATGCTGAAGCTCTGGATCGTATCTTCATGGCAAAAAAGCGAAGACCGCACAAGCGACATGCTATGATTGGGACGTATGCTCTCCATTGTGAGATACATGACCTTCCACCGTACGAAGCGGACATCGTCAAACTCCTAACAGTAGATCTGGAAATTCCTCTCGGGGTTGTTGCACCATATAACGCTGATCACCCCATTCTAAAAAGAATTTCGCCGACGCTATTGGCCCAAAGTTCCATGAATGATACACTGGCAATGCTTGTTACTTGCGGTCAACTACAAGATGAACTTTCTCGGTTGGCTTCACGAGAGGAGATTCCACTCCTGGGGTCGTCTGCCAATTCTACTGGAACCGGAACCAAGGTGACCGTGGAAGATATCGAGCTTGAGATCAAAAAAGCTTCGGATATCATTATCAATTACGGGAGACAGAAATATAGCCATCCGCGACACTCCTCAACCATGATAGATTTCAAAAATCATAAGATTTTACGTTATGGAGCATGCTATGATGTGGTTCAAGATGCGTTGTCACGTTTCTATGGCATAAGATTTCCTGATGACCCAGGAAAAGAGAATTTGTTTTCGGGACACATATCCCTAGAAACATCGCAATGGTAATGGGAGACTATGTGTTTCAAAAACTTACCTTGCTTTCTACGGGAATGGAACTCGAGGAACTGGAACGAGGCTAGACGAAACGAAGAAGATTGGACAGATTTCATTTGACCAGAGGATAGAGCTGGCTAGTAGTTCCTTATAAAATTCTTCTCAGAATTGCGATTCAATTTAAGAAAAGGATGGATAGATTTTTGAATCAAAGAGGCCGTAGATATTGTCAGGCAAGTTCGTCAGCTTAATAGTGGCCGGGCCAACGAGTGTGGTGAAGATATTATGATGTTCGATTGCTGAGAGACCTCACCGCACATCCACTTTAGCTATAGTATGTCTGCGTGAACGTTCCAAGCCCTGGAGATTAAAAGCATCTCAGCTCAACAGAAGCCCCGTTTGACAAGGCCGAGCTAGATTATTTCGATTCATTCAAGAATGAATCTTCAAATGATTTTCTTTTGAGAAGATAATACTCTAGTGATTCTCGTGAGCTATCTAACAATAGTATGAATGGTGTATTGTGCTGGCCAGCAGTTTGGTACTAAGCAAGTAGTACTTGCTATGTGTCGCCTGAAAATATAAAGCACGATTTCGGGAATAATAATGTATTATTCCCGAAATCGTGCTGGACTTGAAAAAAAGCCCGTCAAGTTTTCTACAGGGTCAAGATTTTGTATGATCAAGACTATCATTAAGACCTACCGGTGTTATATTGAATGGGACCTTGAACAACTTGCGAGCCAGGGCTGATTTGATTGTTTCACAAACATTGCATCTGTACTTCCCGAATATCCAGGTGCCTTTAGAAATTCCACGCAGTTATTACTGCCATACGCCGAGACTACTACTTGTGGATGTGGGAGAAACTAACAGATAAAAGGCGGGTTGGCTATAGCAAAATAGCAGATTCAATGATAAGAGCTGACCTTCTTAAAAGAGCGAGGATAGCTTGTAGCGAGTCATTACATTACAGGCACAAGGATGAGAATATGTATTGGAAAGGGTCATAAGTGCAATTAATCAGTTGGATGGTTCTCGTAAGCCTTTCAAGAGATTCGTATCAAGAGCCTGGGAATAGAAGATGACAGAATCGTGGACATAGGCGTGATGCAAAGGAATTGAAAGTTGATCTACTATCAATGGACGTGATCCATGGTTGTCTATGGATGAGCTGCCATCCTTAAACGTATTTCACTGTCACGCTATTATCAGAGACGGAGCTGGAGGTAAGAATCGAGTTTCTTTGACTGATATCGATGAGAGTTGCACCTGAAGGCCCAACACTAGAGCCACTATTGGTGGCCTCGGCATTGGAGAAGATGATAGTTCCGAAGTTAGCAAATGGAACCAAGGAGTTGTTTGACTCAAAGTCCTCTACGATCCACTCCGCATTATATTCACAAAGATCTCCGTCAACTCCTCCATCGAATGAATGCGTCACTGATTCGCCAGTTGAAGTATTTTCGACTGTGGCCGTGCCGGTTGTCTTTGAGCTCGCATCGACAGTAACTTTGATCACATCTCCAGCTGCTAAGCTGATGCCGCTGAAGTCATATGCGTAGTCCGGATACCACTCATACCAGGCGTCGTAGGACACGGAACCGCCTTGAATACAGAAGTCAATACCAGTCTGCAGAATTGCTGTGCCGCAGGTGTCTCCATCGATGCCAACCCACGCAGAAGCACAGTACTGCTTATTGGTAGACCCCCCAGTGGGAATGCTGGGTGTAGGGACGGTAAACTCTGCAGTAACCGCTGTGTATCCGGTACCAATAAGAACCGCACCAGCCCAGTTAGAGCTGTATTCCTCCTTGGAAGACTTGTTAAGGTGAAGAATTTTGTCAGTCCCGGGTACATATGGCGGATGGCTTAGTCGGCCCTCAGAACGGGCGACTTGAAAGCGTCGGCTTTCATGGCGTTCTTGACGTTTTGCAGTAAGAGGCGCCGCGACGGCAAGAGTACCAAAAAGTACGATACTGAGGACGTCGAAAGATAATTTCATCACTGGAATTCCAAACCGTAGATTCGTAGTGGAGGATATTGAAGAAAGAGAAAAGTTTAGTAGACTGAAGGCGTAGAGGATAGAGAAACTGAGGATTTTAAAATGAAAGATTATACGGAAGAAAAACGAAGTGATCGCCCATGGGACCTGTAATTATATACTATGATTCTGACTATAGTCTAGAGCCCGAGACAAATTGCAGGGCTGCGATAAAGATTCGAAGACTCGGATATAGTATGCGTCAAAAGGAAGTCTAGTTATGCTTGAATTACTTTCTAGCCTATCATCATCAGTCTCCATGCTACTGCAACATAATATAAATGACCATTGCCTCCACATCCATGAATATAGGATGTCACGCCGTCGGAGACCGGTGATATGGAATGTCAGCTCTAACTTGCAGCCTGGAGTAGTCTGCAGATACAGGTGTCGGGGGAAGAGTTGCCACGGCTCATAAAAGAATCATTCATATACGAAACCTCGGGATATTAACGCCATTCAGTACAGACCTCATGCATTCAATATTTTCGACCAGCTGGTGGCCATGAAATTTACTTGTCTCTGCTCTTGATGAATAATTTTATAAGTCAGCCGGCAGGACTTTCTCTGTTGCTGAAACCAGGAGTGCTCTCAAAGCCTTAGCTAGTAAATTCATGACAAAGAGCATTTTCGTCACCATGCCGGCAATCGAACACGTGGAAAGACGGAAAGGGCTCTGCCTAGAAGTCGAACATGTGCATTCGGGATATATTACTCTTGTTTGTAAGCCAAGGGCCGTGATAATAGCATTGATGGCACCCAATGGCAATCCGAATCTGTCCAGAGTTGACACTAGTCAGAGAACGGAAGCTGTTCCGATACTGAATTGCAGAGTGGAATATGCAGATAAAAACGGATTTCCGGCGGATATGAAAGCCACAAGCATACTCACAGCATAATGACTGATAAATTTAGTCCTGGTTCATAAATTTAATATTCGAAAGGGAGCCTCGTCTAGATAGTTGGCCACGATCAGGGTGGGAGCGGCCTGGGATTTGGTTTTCGATAAGATATGGGGATGCGATGTTACTGTGGCGCACCTTAGGGTGGAAGCTAGTAAAGCAGCCACTGAGCCGAAGGGCAAAAGGATACAATAATGAGAGAAACAAGCTTTGTTCAAGCAAAAATGCCGAGGACACTTTAGGCGTCGAGTTGGCAACAACGAACAATGTAAAATGTCAGGATCCATATGATTACAGAAAGCTTCCTTTCAAGACGAATGTCCAGAGTAAGGAGTCTTTATTCGAGGTCTTAAGATAGCGGGCTCCAGGTTGGATATGAAAACGGCACAAGTCTCCGTATGCGAAGAGATTGACCAGGGTAGCCCCGCATCCTCGTTGTTATCCATCGTATTTGAAGGGTCAATTAATGCGCCACACTGAATTGGACTGAAATACTTGATCGAGTTCCGGAGCTAGCAATTATCACAAATGCCTCAACCGCGAATCATTTAATCGTGGTATTGATAAGTGGGTCCTAATGCGCAAAGGAAATTGTGACTGATGCATAGACCCACGAGAACAGACGAGGATGCAGCCAGCATCACAAAAGCGGCCGAAAGACACACCAAGAAGACAGAGACAATAGAACCAACCATGGAATAGTCTGCGAATAGCAAAAAATATTACTATCTAGTAGGAGATTTGGACCTTGGAAGCGAGTGTAGTGAGTCTTGTGACATTTTGTCTCCAAAAATGCCCTCGCGGAATATACCATGTCGTTTCAAAACAACATAGTTAAGGTTCCATCCAAATTACTAGCAGTAATCAGACTGGGGCGGTCTTGAGAAGATATAAAGCAGACTTGCATGAGATCAAAGGAGATACCAAGTCGTTGAAGACGGGCAAACTACTTCTTCAAGAAGTAGTTCCCCACGACCAAGTTTCTTACAAGATCTACCATGCCTGCCAAACAGCCCTTGAACTGTAAGAGTAGATACTACTACTACTACTACTACTAGAAGATGGTATCTTCAATGAGCAGCTTGAGCAGTTATTCCGAGTGAGATTTAACTGATTTTTGAAGCCGGTAAAGACCCGCAATAGCTTTTCAAACTCTAAGAAAGGGCTTATATATGTTGATAGTACTATTACTAGTGGTAACTATCTACTAGTTACAATTAACGTATACTTAAGCTATATTCCCACGAAATGATTTGTCGAACTTTATAAGCTATGTATAAGTACACCAACTCCTTCTATTATCAATGTTTAAGGTCTATCGAGTCTTTCAATTGACTCTATGTCCACCCGTAGGTGTCGAGAAAGTCCTGGTCTATACAGATATCTGTGTCGCCTGTACCCATCGATTCTGGATCCTGTGAGGGAAAGTGATCCTCCATAGGACTGCAGAAGTCTGAGATGTATTCTGAAATGTTAGCCTTTGGACTACCAGATGATTGGAGACTTTCGGGTGTCGAGAGAGCGCCTTTCGAATATCCGATATCCTGCAATCGTCCATATTGAGAAGAGAATCGAATGCGCTTTGCTGACCAAGAAGACTGCATAGGATCATCCGGATCGGGTGGAGACTCAGGAGAACACTGCGAGAGCTGAACATTGGCTTCAAATATTGAATTTCCAACTGAGTAGCCTGTATCTGAAAGCCCCGACACTGGAAATGGAAAGGAGCTAGGGAAAGAAGAGTTTCCAATACTACCAGTTTTTTGTATAATACTATCGGGGGAGACCCGGGATTTGCTTCCGGTAGTGAGTTCCCTCGAGGTTCGCTGAAACAGGAATGACTTGTTGGAACAGCTGCCCTCCGTTGGTGTCTCAATTTCTGCTAGCTTCATTTGCATTGTTATGGTCGACATCCCCTCAAGAATGGTCATTGACTTTTTCGCAAAGCGGCATTGTTTTTTCAGCCTATCAATACTGGCGAGAGCAGCAAGAGTTGAATAGTCGAGGCTTCTGAATGTCTTGAAAGCTGTCAGCGATTGTCAAGATTGCACAGGTGCCAACTGCGTTGGTTCACTCAGATGTTCTTACCAGCTTTTCCCGGACTAATCGTGAATTCCATACAGTGAAAAGAAGCAAGCTAGCTGATAAAAAAATCAGCACTAGTATCTTTTTGAATGAATTTTGAGCATACTTACCCGCAATGAATATTTCTTGGGCCGTTAGGAAGGGTGCCGTAATAGTGCCCGTGTTCTGGATCATACGGTGCAGATGAAGTGCTGTTGAAGTTGCTTCCGCAACTTTGAAATAAATGGTCTGCAGCTCTTCCGGCGTTTCTTCGCTCAAAGCCTGAATGGTGGAATTAATTTCTGCGCAACCTTGAACCAGCTCCGGAGGAATGACCACGCTCCACCGATAGAGGGCAATGACCGATTGCCAAAAATCAAGCTCCATCAAGAATTTGTCTGACTGGGGTCTCGACATCGTCGGTATTGAAGCTCTCCAGGTTTCTAGTCTCGAGATCATATCTTGGCGCCAGCAACCAAATGATGAAAAGCCGCTCAAAACCGAAGATACATTTTGATCCGGACTCGGTGACACACCTTTCTTGCCCACGAGAGAATATCGATGTTGAAGTACAGTATGAATTTCAGATTGGAGAACTCGAAACTTGAAGCGATGACGAGCGGCGTACTTATATCCGCTTCTATCATTTGATACTTTGAGAGGACCACGTCGTGTAATGAACTTATCATCCAATGTAGAAGGAAAATGTGTCGTAACGACATCATCTGGAATAAAAAATGGCCTTTCCAGATATGGTGCGACTAATCGATCTAGGCTATAAACACACCACCATAGCCGACGTCTTAGATCCAGGAGCCAATCTGCATGAACTGTGTTATTTAAATTTGTCGAAATGGGAATCCCTGAGCTTGAGTGATGTTCGTGCTCAGAATATAGTCGAAGGTCTATGGCAGACCGAATGGCAAGATCAAGAAGTGTCCCCAACCCTTGAGAAGTCGATTCAAATAAAGCAAAACTGCAAAGAAGAATAACAGCCTGCAGCTCTTCAAGATCGCTGGTCAGACCAATGGTCCCAGGCAGGTTGAAACAATTCTCCAGACAAGCCATTGCTGAAGCATGATAATCATCGTAGTGGTGGTTATGTGTGTATGATCTTTTGCGCTTTCTGAGATCGGGAATATTCGTCTGAAAATTTCTACCAGCGACGTTGAACTTTACGAGAGAATTTGACATTGACGCAGCGCCTATAGCAAATACAATGAAGGCAAAGTAAAGCTGCCGCTTTGAGCGCGCCGCGTCTTTTGCTGAATAAATCTCATCGATCATGCTTTCGAAGTCGGGGCGATGTAAGACGGGTACGTGTAGATTAGTGTGAATGAAATACTCGTCCACCAGTTGATTGGCAATCTCGCGATCTGGAAGCTCCATGGATCCTTTGAAAGTAGCCCCAGTACCTATGGAGAACAAAGACGAGCGGATAGAAGTACGCTGAGCACTGGAAGTACAGTATATGTGGTCTTTGCGCGTTATTTCGAGCTTCGCGTCTTTACCGGTAAGAAGATCAAGAATCGCAGAATCTGAGTAGTCGGAAGATTCAGACAGCTTCAGATTGTCCGGTTTCGTCACTTCTAGCTGGGTTCTCAGATCAAGGACTTCGACGTCAGCAGTTGGCGAAGGGGTTATTGTCGCAGAGGTTTGATCCTTTGTGTCTACATGGCTGTAGGTCGCTGGGCAGTTGAATTCGAGGTTATGTTTCATTAATATTGCGTTCAGAGATTGGATCCTATTTTCCAAGAAGAATACATAGCTCCGAGGTATTTCTTGCTTGGTGATGGGATCATACCCAACACATTGGACTTGGGCTTTCGCGCAGGATTGACACTGGGGTAGATTCTGGTCGCATTTGTGTTTTCGCATGCGGCATCGATGACATGCAGATACATTGCGAAAGGATGAACTTGACGATTTCGGGGCTGATTTGATAGACGCAGAAGGGTCGAGAAAGTCGACCATAGTAGAGCTATCGCGCAATTTTAGCGAAGGCTCCGAAGGGGAAACCTTTTGAGAAAAAGAGCCCGAGGGTAATGATGACTTTTGCTTGTTGTCCGGAACAAAAGAATGGGGACTGCCAGAATGCATGTTGAATTGCGTGTCAATAATTCAAAGAAAGGCGCAGTGGAATGACATAGCATGCCCTGATCGGGTTTGAAATGATTGAATTGTGAGCCACTTGCAGGCCTTTGAAACTACTTCAAAGTGTAAGCAGTGACTGCTAGCGTTTTGTATCGTATATTAGTGAGCTCTGAATACTCTGAAAGACGCTCGTGACCAGCAAGACTTAAGTTCTGGGGTTGAAGCTAGTCTCTCAAACATTATGACCATCGTGGGGATACTCATCGGACAGACCCCGGCAATAGATAATTTGAAAGGCACACAGCTATGACCATTTCCGTAATTGCCTCAATTGTGGCATAGAGATTACTCGATAGAAATAGCATTCTGAGCGAAGCATTTCACCGCGTGAGGACAATCAAACGAATCAGCCTATGAAATGCTATCTACCCATTACTCGATTCGAATGTGTTTAGCTGTGACCGATAAGAGAATCAAGGCCTTTTGAGAGCTGGATTACTCGATAGAAATATAAAAAATATCGGACATTGTCCGCTAATACGCTGATCATCACGTTTCCCGCGGAAAGCTTACATGGCGCAGAGACGATCCGACTAAGGCGGAAAGAAACCAGATATTACGCAAATAAAAGAGCATTGGGAGTTATTTTGACAGGTAAATTCTACAGACAAGTATGGACCAGTAAGATGGTATAGTGGTGAAAAATAAACTGTCCGGTGAGCAAGAGCCCAGGATCGAAAGACTGCTACGTAAGATCAGCGAATCAAGAGGAGGAAAAATGATGATAATTGAGCTATGGATAAAGAAATTCTTCAGAATTATCATCGTAGGATCGTCGGCAATGATGACATTAAGAGGGTTGTACATAGTATGGCCTAACTAATACATGGACACACGTACATCTATGTACGTGTGTATCCCACAGTGGCTGGAAATGACTTTCTGATATTATCTCCCCCGAAATGAATTAAATAATACAAGAAAAATGAATTTGAGCTGCTCTGTAGACCTTGGGTAGCTATATATGCTAACTAGCAGCTTCTACCTTTCATGTGTCTTTTAGTGGTAGAGTGTGATCGGAGTCCACTCCAGACTAGTGGCCTGTTTTGTTCGGTGAATCTTCACACATATCTGTTGCCGCTGATCGTCACTGGCAGTGATCCGGAGCAGGTGTATTGTAAATGATGATCAAAATGGTCTAACAAGCTTATTTACTGCACTAAATCAGAGTAAGTCAAGTCCAACTTGGTCTTCTTAATCAAAGACCAAGGCAATACTTGGGGTAATGTGGGTAATGCATCCTGCTAAGTGGGGAGCATCACAGGTCTATGCCCGACATCGGCATAATCAATTTCCCCTCACAGACACAGGATTGTCCATCTATGCTTCCTCCACTTGCTCCACCTTCTTTTCATCTGCATCTGGAACGGGGTTTACCTCGTAAGGAATTTCGTTCCATGTATCACTAGTCCCGGGAATTGGGACAAGCCAGGCCAGAAACCAGTAAATACCCCCTGACACAATGAACCCAGAAAAATAATTGACATTGTAGATGTAGACAGCCCCAACTGGGACATCAACACCAACAGCACCGGCAAATCCAACGATGTTGATGAGGATACCACAGAAATACGCGGCGTAGCCGTGCCAAGATACACCATAGAACCCATAATAGAGACTGTCTTTTCGAGCACTATAGAGCTCTTCGATATCGAGATATCCTTTGCGGACGAGATAATAGTCACTAGCCATGACACCCGCGATTGCAGAGAGAAACACCGAATAAGCGGAAAGGTACAAGGTGAAATTGCTTGAGGAGGAAACGAGAGTCCACTAATGTGAAGGATCAAAATTAGAATCTTGGAGACTATAGAAAGAGAGAATCAGAGCAGGTGCATGTGGTACTTACAGGACACATAGCTAGTCCAATTGCTGCGCAGAAATATCCCCCCCGTCGGATGGTACAGAAGCGTGGAAGAAGTGCAGTCAGATTGGTCCCTGCCGACACTGAGTTTGCTGCAATATTTGTTCCAAGTTGCGCCAGTGCGAATCCACTGGAAATAACGAAGATCCCAAACCTCTCCGCTGAGCTTGCACCTTTAAGAAACATGCCCAGGAGAGTCAACGGGTTCCAGACAGCTTGTCCGAAGATAACCGTTGAAGAGGATGAGACGATGATACCAATGAATGAAGTGACAGCAAAGCCCACTGGGATGGTGATTAGTTGCGGCCACAAGGCATCCTTCGGTTTGCGGGCATATCGTGTATAGTCTTGGTTGTTGATTATGAGTGCCGCGAAATTAGCTATGCAATTCAAGATGCTTTTGACAAAAACCCAGGCTAGGGCGCTGCCTTTGGCCGTGCTGGGTTGCGTTATTATGGGACCGAGGCCATGTGCGCGGGCAATCGCCCAGGCAAAGAAAGCGATTGCACATGCGGGTGAGAAGTACGCCTTCACAGTGAAAAGATGACGGATTTTGTAGATCGGAAGCCATAAAGCTGGAAGCGATCCAAGCCAGAACAAGAAAAAGCTGACGAACTGTTTCGTTGTGACCCCAGCCCCTTCTGGGATTGTATTGGGTAAAGTCGCATAACTGGGCCAGATTGACTCTATCATCAAAGTCACGCATTCTCCTGTGCACCAAATCAAGAAGAGCGAGTTAGAGAAGGGAAAACAAAAAAAAAGTACAAATATTGACATACCCCCAAGATAAGTCTGTTGGTCGTGTTAGAAGTTACTTTTCGAGTCTTCGTCAAGCTAGAGACAGATAGCATACCTGAACACCATACCACATTACAGCCATTGCTGCTCGATTGAGAATCGGCCAAAATGATCCCCAGATTCCGAAAGAAGCTCGATTCGTTACGGCGAATGGTATTCGGTATATAGATGCGATACGGCCCATCAAGTAGACAAAAAGGGCAGCAATTGTGTAGCCAATCCAGACACATAGCCAAGATTGCCACCAGGACAAGCCGTCAACAATCATAGATGAAGATATCATCCATGTGTTCTTTTGAACAAATCAGAACCTTCGACCGGACTTATTTGAAATCGGGTTGTATTTCTCATTTCTTTATGCAATTGAGGAGTACAATGGAGTCAATGACTTACGACATTCAACGAGTCCGCGATCCAGAAGGCAACAAAATTCAACCAGCCCCATTGTCTTCGTTCTGGCTCAACTGTATGATAGGAAACACAGTATTAATCAACCAACAGCTTTTGAATATGAATCTGGGCTTGTTGCCTCTGACACTTGAGTCATGGCTAGCAATCAAGGAATAGACCAAATTTCCAGGGCTTCTGCGTCTTTTCTTACCTGGCTTGAGATCATCGTTGGTAAGCATCAATTGTGCCGTAGAAAGTCCCGGATCTGTAGGGGTCTTGAGCTTCCCAAGCCAATATCTCCATTGGCCCATGATTGCTACTGAAAGCTGTCTCTTTGGGGGTATTTGATGCAGAATAATGATATTTCTGGGCCATGCAAATATGAAGTGGTTAAGTAGTCATTCAATCTATATGTAAAGTGACGAGGATTTGCAGACATTATATACTATTTCACTACTAGTGTATCAGACCTCACAAGAACGGCCGCGGCAGGGGGCACTTTTCTCGACACTGTGATCTACTGCCAGCATGTTACTAGAAATCTCGGAATCCACTATCTAATCCATGTGAACTCTAACCCCGCATTGCTTGCCACTAGAAAGTTCGCAATCTTGCTAGGTGGAAGTCTGCTTTTGTCTTCAATATCCACTTCACCCCCGCGGGAACTGTTACAATTAGGTAATACCCCAGCTTTGCGACGAGATCGGCCTTGACGCCATGTGGGTAACGATGTTTATGTTTGACCGTGCGTGCTGTAGAAGGCATAAGACACAAATTTCCAAGTTTAAGACTTGATCCCATATGACAGAATATGTATATTTGATATAAGATATCAAGGCTTTCAGAATATAACCTATCCGTGAGTTCAATTATCCGTGACGGTTATTATTTTCTTGTTATTGTTTACCTTCGTAACGCTTCGAAGGGTCTTGACAGGGCTTGAAGGCGATTTCTAACTCAATATGGAATCTTCAAGGCTCATATTATCAGCATCTAACTTGAACTCTAGATCTAGTCCTGTTAGGTAAAAAGAACAAAATCCGGGATCATTATCCTGCATGCCATCAAGAACAATTCGAACAGGCGCATGTCAAGACCTTTAGTGTAACCTAAAACGTCTGAGAGTTTACATTGACTTATAATACAGCCTTTATTTTTGGTTTTACTATCGGTGAGCACCGCGCTATGTCAAGATTCCTGTCCAATAGAGATGAAGATTTTCCGATTAAAAATGTCTCTCCGCGGCGAAGAGAGTAATGACACTTAACACAAGCTCTTAGGTCTTTTTAGGTCTGAAAAACTACTCATGAGTCTCAAGATAAAGCGGAGTATTTCAAGGTTAAGTAATATAGCTCTACTTAATATATTCACAAACCTTGGAAGGTGGGTCAAAGGTGAAAGGAAGCATGGATAGTAATAACACAATTCGATATCTGGAAAATGTATTTTTATGAAACCTTGAACTTGGTGCTAGACTTTCTTCCAGCTTTCCAATGCTCAAAATTTATATAAAGTGCAGTATTGGGTTACAATTTGAAGCGTAGCTTGTACATAAAATCATGAAACCCTCAATTGACCGCGTTCGAGGGCGCTTGTATGTCGGACCCGATGTCTTCGCAGAGATGTAGCCAAGCACCTACCAAGCATCTACTACTAGAAGAAGTAGACAGGCTGAAAGGTTCACTATGACAAGAATGTCGGGGAACTTGATAATCCGGGAACGCCCCTATCTTGATATTAGAAGGGCTTGTTGGACATTGGAATTAACTGAGGTGTGAGTGTCGGCTCCCGAGAGAATTTTCTATCAAACGGCCACATAGGTCGAGAAATTTTCGAGTGGCCCAAGCGGCATATATCCTGGTCAACACTACCCGGCGTAAGGGCAAGCATCCATTTTGCCGCCATATTAGATAATTCCGGCTCCAGATACCCAATCTTGACGACGACAATATCCGCGGTTCGGGGCTGCAGATTCAAATCCGTGAAGTCGCGTTCATGATGATACGGCTTGCGTAGTTTTGTCAGAATCACAAAGACCGATCCAATCTGAAGTACAGACTCCACAACAGCATCCTTATCACCGAACTTTATAGCGTGAACTTTGCCGGTCAAGGTTAAAGGGCCGCAGTGGATATTATCGACTTCCGCGCCGGCCGTTACTGTAACGATAGTCCCAACACCTGCGGCTACAATGATATCAATGGCCGTGGGCCCAGGGATACTGGCATATATAACCCTTCGTTTCTCACTTTGATGGAGGTCTGGAAAATCCAAAATTCTAGCAAGTCCCCACGTAACATCACCAGAACCTCCTGCGGTTGGATTATCACCCGAGTCTGAAATGAAAAAAGGTCGATCTGGCGAGACAAGCGCTTGTGCAAAACATTCGTCAAGAGATGCTGTAGGAGCACCAAAATTAAAATATTCACGAACTTTCCAAAAGTATTCAGCCAGAGATTTAGCCTTCTCGATAACTTCATCGGCTTTCCACCCAGTTACAATCACCACTGCGTGATTTCGTGCCTCATCCGCCCAAGCGTATCCGACCCAGATAGCGGCATCTAATACCTCGGGACATGATTCCACCTCGGGAACAAGCCTATAAAGACTTTTTGCAGGTTCCATACGTGTAGAAGTCTGTTCTCCTGGAAGCAATACCGGCACTTTCACCCAGGCCTTAAGGGGACGCTTTGGGAGGCTTGGACCTGCCTTTAAGAGATCCACAAGATTTCGACAAGCTCGTTCTTTGGTTTCAGATGTATCTTCATGGGGGGCTGTTCGATAACAAGTTATGAGATCGATTTGATGTGCAAGGTCTCTGGACACGTTGCCATGCAAATCCATTGATGCTGAGACAATAGTCTCCGATCCCACAACACCTCTGATGCGTCGCAAGAGCTCTGCTTCGGCGTCTTCCATACCCTCAACACACATGGCCCCGTGAATATCAAACCATAATCCTTGTAGTCCCTTTCTAGAAGCCGAAATGATATCAGCAAGTCGCGAGAGAATTTCGGTGGCAAGCTCCTCAAATGCTGGCCGGGTCACTGTTCCACCTGGAAGAGCGTGCCCAATCAATGCACCCTGCCAGTTGGCAGCATCTCCTAAAGGTGTGCCAGACTGGAGAAATCTATATTTTTCAATGATCTCGTCACCACGGCGTGGGTGGAAAGCTGCTGCTGAAGTACGGGCCGGAGAAAATGTGGACGTTTCACAGGCGAGCCCCGCAATGGCGATAATGGGGTAGTCGGACATGGTTGTAGTCTAGTCCTTCCGAATGATTGTCTCTCAATGAGGTTGGGGTCAAACGAAGTGTATAGAACGAATGAAGAAGATCAAAGAAATGGTGCAATGAGAGAAGCTTGGACTAATGTTGTGGTTGCTTCCCTCAACTCTGCTGCAACGTCCAAGTTGCTCCTCATCTGTTTCAGCCCCGCTTCATTAAGAACCACCCGGTACACCTCGCTCGTACAGGTATCAGAAAAGAAAAAATTTCCGCAGAACTATGAATTTTATTGAGCTTGCCCACTTATATGGCACCATCTATCAAGGAGTCATTGGAGTTGCGATCAAGAGGGCGGGAAGTGACGGTGCTGGATGACAATAGGTGAAGAAACCATGTTTGTCTGCCGGTTTACTGCATATATAAGTCGACAAAATATTTTGGACTATCCGTGTGATATACGTTTAGGAGATTGAAATATCGAGCTTTCATATACTGATTTTACTATCTGTTCCTCCTGCAAGCAAAGGTTCGTGAAAAATGTACAAAGGTCATTTAGTCCCAGTTGCTCGTATCTCATTGAGATTCTTGCATTACGATACCAGCAATATAATCTTGATTCAAATCGAAAGCCGCACGCAGGAGGGTTTTTGATCGCCGAATACCCCATGTTTTCTGCTAATCGAACATATTCAAACAGGCAAAACCATTACCTCATTACTCAGGTGAGACATATACCCGGGCGTATGCGTATGAGAGGCATACGATTCATTATTCTGGATGGTAGATTAAGCTAGTATAAGACCCTCAGCCCTGAATGGAATGTAATAGATTTGTTCCGGGAAGTGGAAAAGGGTGGAGATGTTTGCACTGCATGTTATTATCGCATAATCCTATTTACAACATCAACTCGATACAACAAGCAATTTGAGCACCGGAAATTGGTTTAAGGTAGTATGTTGTGCCTCGAACTATTCTATTTCGCGGGATTGACAGATTTTAGAATGAAGATATAATGCCCGGTCTCTTGAATGCTACCTTGAGGGTACCCAAATAGTAGTATCAGTGTGCCAGGCAGTTGGGGAATAAAAAGGACAGCAATTTTTCCCCCCAAATCCTATTAATAATCTGCATTTCTATTACATACGGCCTTTCTAGAACAGAGAAATCAAACATTACTGATCTATCCAATGCTTTGGTTAAGGGGGATGTTTCCATGATGCTTCCTTTCCGAGAGTTGCATCGGAACCAATCCATTATCTCCATGCGCCCTAATGAATGTACTTTGCTATCTGTGCCGATGACGATATACTGTTTTCCATCGCTTTGAACATGCGTAAATTACATATCTTTTCTTTCTAGTCGAAAACCCAAAACTTATCCAATACCATACGCGTACTAACATTCATATTACCAAATACATCTGTAGGAAATGAAAATGGGATTAATATCATGAACATAACTTGTTATATCGTTCTATTGGCTTTGATTATACATTAATGGTTTGAAGAATCGACGTGTGAGCTATATTTACTGTGCTAAGCAGGTTAACGACGGGACAGCGGATGACTAATGTTTTTTGTTCTCCTGCCTTTCTTTTCTCCTTATGTTGTGACTTGATCTCCATGTATATCTGTCAGTCACGTCAGATCTATATGCCTCAATCTTCTGTGCGGGGTATTGTACTGAATTGACCGGAATTTATCATTACTATCATCAGCAATGGAGAAGCCTCTTCTAGAAATAGCCTGTTTTGACGAAGAATCCGCTGTTAATGCAGCGAAAGGAGGGGCAGATAGGATCGAGTAAGTTCAAGCAGTATCACTTCGGCCGATCTTCAAACAAATTAGCTATTATCAAGTGTGCCCCCAATACACTATAGCTACAACATTGCATGAAGATCTGGGCAATTCACAAACAAGTCCCCCGTCCATTTTACTAATTCAGCGATAGACTCTGTCAGGACTATGTGTCTGGGGGGTTATCCGCGGATGCCACAGTGCTAGCCTCACTGAAAAATCGCTTATCGATTCCCATTTTTGCGATGATTCGGCCTCATGCTAGAAGCTTCTACTACGACGACGTAGATTTTGAGGAGATGGAAGCCACGTTGGAAAATCTGAAAAGCGTCGGGGCTGACGGGTTTGTTTTTGGTATTCTTCAACAATCCAAGCAAGACCAGTCGAATGAGATCGACATCAAACGTAATACCCAACTTGTGCAGTTGGCTGATGGCCGACCATGTACGTTCCACCGCGCATTCGATTTAATACCGGAATCGAGATGGAGTACCAGCTTGTCAGACTTGAATAAATGCGGATTCAGCTCTATTTTGACAAGTGGTGGCTTCGCGGGGAACAAGGCAGAAGACAATATTAGCGCTCTTTCAAGGCTTTTTCGCTGCAATTTATCGTCCAGCCCCGATTTGAAAAGTAGGGAAATCAATGTTATCGTCGGCGGTGGCGTTAGATCCACAAATGTACGCAAATTATGGGCAGAAACTCGTTGTCGAATTTTCCATTCAAGTGCCATTATAGGCGACGATCATATCGTCTCTACAGAAGAGGTGTCAGAGATGAAGGACGCCATTGACAAAGCTTCAGGTGGATTACAAGATTGATTGACCGAAACCGGCCGTTGAAAACCGAATATGTACTTAGTATCAGGAGATATAGTATTAGTGCTTCCAAAATTGCCTGACCAACCTGTAAAACTCAGTTTTGAGTATTTTCGTAAACCGAAAACATTAGCTTACTACTACCAAGACCAATTGGGCATGCATATATATAGCATATACCTATCGTTTAGTAAACGGTATAATATATTGTCAAGACTTCTGGATTCACTTGAAAGCACTGCAAGTAATGGAGCGTTATCTAACGCTCCATTATTTTCTCAGCCTGTGCCTTATTCAAATATTGATGGCCGACCATTACGACAAGAGCCGTGTTTACTTCACCTCTTCGAGATGAGACATACTCGATAATTTGATCCGAAATAGACATTGATATTGCGTTCGTTGACCATGACAATATGCAGCAGAGCGATAACAAGACTATGCCAGTAAAATATATCCGAATACATTGAGAATACAGTCGCAATCTAAGGAGTAGATGTGGTGGCATTGCCGCGAGCCGCAGCTGCGTCGTAGAGTGCCTGGATATCCTTCTTCCATTGATCCTCATCGACGCGTTTCAGGCGACGATCGTAAGTCATCAAGCCGTTGACTTCTCCTTCCACATCCGTAGTCTGGGTCCAAACACCACCACTGCAAGCGAAGCGCTTCACCTGATCGGCAAGTTCGCCAAGTAGAAGATGGCTGCGGTAGTTCCATGCCTCTATAGTCTCATCTATCTCGTACGTTTGATTAATGGTGTCAATGGCGGCTTGATTGTTCCAGAGGCTAGAGACAAAATCTTGGTGAGAAGCTTCTTATTTGTCATGAAATTAGAAGAAACTTACTGCTCGATCGAGACATTATTTCCAACACCTCCAAACTCGCCTTGAAACCCAATTCGCGTCTCATCATAAGGACTTGAATTGATCGAGTAAAATGGTGTGCCACATTGCGGGTTTGCGTAGTGATGATTATCCTAGTGAATGTAAGTGATATGATCAATAGTAAAGGGGTCGATCCCTTTCGGAGAAGCGCTTACACTGAAATCTCCGACTCCGTGATCGTACCACCCAGTAACAGAGTCTACTAGACGAGTGGGATCCAACTGCTTGACGCGGTTGGTTAATTCAATCTCTGGGAAATAGTCTGTAATTTGACCCCAGCCCTCGTTATAGATGACCTATCGATGTTAGTTACGAACAAAACCTTTTCTTATTTTATTTTCCGGCGAGTTTGCCTCACCCAAGTAGCAATGCTGGGGAAGCTCTTTAATTGATTGATCAATAAATCCAGCTGGCGTGCAAACTCAGTTTGTTGCTCCGCATTGGGGAGGATAGGACTGCTGGAGCAGTCATCTGGGTTGGTCTTAGACTGTGACGGACGCAGAGATGGCATATCCTGGATAACAAGAAGGCCGAGTTCATCACATGCCTGATAGAACAATTCGGTCTCAACTTTGATCTGTTGAGAAAGGGGTTAGCTAAGATTCTATCACATCAATCAAGCATGATTACTTACATGCTTGCGGACCATATTGAAGCCTAGACTTTTCAGAACTTTGAGATCATACATCATGGCCTCCTTCGTGGGTGGAGTGTGGAGTCCATCTGGCCAGTATCCCTGATCCAAAGTACCGAACATAAAGACAAACTTGCCGTTCAGTATCGGACGAACAACGCCATTTATCTTTCCTTTGGTAATAGTACGGAACCCGGTATAGCTCTGGACCTTGTCATTGCCAAATTGAACGGTGACGTTGTAGAGCGTTGGCGAGTCAGGAGACCAAAGATCCGGAGAGTCGACACTGAACTGAAAAGCTCGATTTGAGGGCCCGCTGTGGGTCTTAAGCACTCTACCATCCTCATGGATTGTAACCAGCACATTCGAACTGGCATTTGCTGCCGATGTGTGTACAGTGACGTTGACTGGTCCAGCTGTAAGCGAAATGGTTGAAAAATGTCATGAAGCAACTTACCTTGGCCATCCATGTCAGCGTCAAGATCAAGCTTAGTTATATAGGCTTGTGGAACTGCCTCCAACCAGACTGTTTGCCAGATTCCACTGCAAGGAGTGTAGAATATATGGCTAGGGCGTAGGGTTTGCTTGCCGATGGGGATTACAGCGTCACCATAGTCGGTTGGATCATGGACAAAAACAAGTCTCAAAAATGAGCTGTCAGCTTTTGGTATAGATAGACCTTAAGAAATTTCTCACAGTTCGTTCTCTTGGCCTATTTTGACATGCTGTGTGATATCTAGGGCAAATCGAAAGTAGCCTCCTCGGTGGAAACCAGCCTTCTTACCATTCACAAAAACAGTGGCTTCGTAATCAACAGCATCAAAATTCAAGAGAATCTTCTGGTTCTCCCAGTTTAAAGGGACCTTGAATGAGTTTGAAAACCACGAATATAGGGTGAAGGACTCCTGGATGCCTTTAAGGACCATTAGTGTGGACTTTTTAAAGGATTTGGGGGGACGTACCAGATAACCCGCTTTCAAGGCATGATGGAACTAGTACTTTTCGTCCAAGCTGTTGGCCAAATGGTGGAGTCTGAACAGCATCTAGACCTGAGGCATTTTGGTAGTCCCAGACGCCATTAAGATTTTGCCATTTAGGGCGTTGCAGTTGAGGTCGTGGATACTCAGGCCAGGGCTCCGTGCCCACTTTATCCGTCCACGGCGTTGTTAGCGGCGGTTGCTTAAGTGAATAACCAGCGCCACCATTCTGTCTAGATAAGATATCATACTTAGAAGCAGCTGCACTTGTAGCTGCGAGCAGCGAGAGTATGATGCATTGAGGGAAATACATCTTCTATTACTACTGGTAATTCCAAGTGCTGCCAAGACTCGCGTGGGGAGAAACGATCGAAGAGCATTCGAAGGTGCAGTCTGGGGTCTATGTATTTAAGAAAGCTCACGGACAAACAAAAAGGAAATGGCCGAGCCACCGCTTCATTCCCGCTAGGGTATAGCAAGGAAGAATTACCCACCAGGCTGGGCACGCTAGAGCCCCTGTTGCTGCATGGGAGAATGCTTTGACCAGGTCTCAAATGCCCGCCGCTGTGCCTCACGATGGCATGTCTCCAAAAGGCACGAGCCAACCCCGCAGATTGGGTACATGAATAGCTTCATTGCAGAGGCATCGGTCATACCTTGCCATTTTTATGTACCAAAAAAAGATACACTGTGCTATAGGCCCCGCTGCTTGGCAGGTCAAAGAGTGAGCTAGCGCCGAGACCGCGTGCTCAACTGACCTACCTGCGGCAAAGGAGCATTCCGTAATTCCATCAACCAAATAGAATCCCGTGTGCTAGATGAGTGCTCTTGTATTGCTCGTTGAAACTATAGTGATAGACCCAGTATACCTAGGTTGGGTTCTTGATCATCTTTGGATGGGAAAATCGATCAGGATAAGCGATGCCCGGCCGTAGCTTTCTTAACACCGTGGCCAGATTTCAGATCCAGGGAAGACCGAATAGACCCTATGAGATATGCAGGGTAGTCTGCCTGGATAGCCAATCGAAGCCAAGATGTTCGAGTCCGAACGGCCCTGGATTCTTGCCCATGTAGCGAAGTGGAGTATCAGGATTGAAGACAAACAGAATGATGTGCTCGTACATAAAATGTACCTATTGCAACTCTCTGTGCCTTGGCAAAGAAAGAAAGACTTTCTCCACCTTCGCAGGCAGCATTTATAGGCCCTTCGAATAATATTCTGTATTGTTCAAGTCCACTTGTGTCTTTGTCCCTCTTGAATCAGAGACAGTACCAGTCTTTTTTTTGTTGATCAATACCCCACCCCTTGCATCCGCACTGATCGGATGTCGCGCTATTGAAGCTAGCTGTCCTTACAGTGATGCAAGAGCAGAGGACTTTAGATTCACATTGGCTTTATCAAACAAGGTCCACGAGTTAATAGATCCGCAGGTAGTTTTAAACAACGAAGTTTTACCTCGAGGTTCCATTACAGCCGTGTTTAAGTTCAATCAAGCCCGAGAATAAGAACGCGAAAGGCTCGTGCCCTTTTTCAACTCTCAGCCTTCGACTTGGCATGCCGATCTCTTATTCCTATTGGGAAAAGAGGAGTTATCGGTCCACTATTCCGCCGATGAGATTCATGTATTGTCAGACTGTACTCCCCGTTCAAGCACGGAGTTTCACCTATTATAGTACTTTTTGTCTTTGTAAATGGGTTTCCTTAATGCAATGGTGACTAGCTCCACCGTGGGGTCACTCGGCCTCCTGAATGATTATGCATATCTATGAGGGGTCCGTGATCCGCATGGGGTAATGAGAATGCGGAGACGACTAATATTCCGATTCCAAAGGGTCAACTAATCAAGATTTTCAGGGGAGTTTATGCATGTACATGTGACCATCTAGCTACTTAGATATGAAGGTATGTCTATAATCTGAAGAGGACGGGTATAATTAAAATAGAAATGGCGATTAATCAAAAATGAGAAATTCTGTTCTGCGAGCTTGGCCTGGAAGAGACAGGTTAAAGCCGACCAAATAAACAGTATTCTAATTGTCGCTTTCTCTTTAAATGATTCTCTAACACTGAATGGCAGAGATGTCCTATAAAGAGAAAGGGGAGAAACCTTTACTTTTGTACCCCTCGGGGGGATGACTGCCCTGAGTGCTTAAGCCCTCTGGGACGTTAATTTCTTCTAACTTCTGATACCCGGCTAGCATATGGTCTGTTGTTAATTCTTTCGTAAAGGTGCAACTATTCTTTCAATCTAAATGCGATATCCATAGAGCACCTTTCTCTTCAAATCCGTCTCTCAACCGATTCTGACCCGCTAGTATTTCCCCAGGGGGACAGACGTTGTTAATTTTGCTCAGTCCGGGGTCTGCATAGCACGTGGGTAGACCTGGGCGCCCGCTCATGAGCGGGTTTTATGAGCGGCTTATGATCAGGGCATGAGCGGGATTTCTGAAAATCGGCTCATGGCATGAGCTAGCTCATGAGCGGGAAACCGCTCAAAAGGTGGGGCGAAGCTAGATCTTGGCAAAATTGTATTATTATGCAAAAGCTAGGTAGTGTAGTGGGGAGTATCGGCCTGCCATCCAGTATAGGGATTATGTAAGGAAATTGGCCTAATTTGGAAGGGAGCTTATATACATTCATTTAGATAGCATCTTTAGCATCACACACAGAGAAAACTACACGAGTTCCAGTCTATTCGAGAGAGTGCTAGCAGTTAGCCCTAGTTGGGGTGTTGTCTACCCTCATCCTTCTGCCCCATTCGACCTGCACGTACCGACCGTGCTGCCTCGAGCATCCTATCCCGTTTCAGTAGTAATGTAATGGTATTATAGACAGTAATAGTAACTGAATTGAATTTATATTGAATTAGACCAAATAAATTGAATTCCAATATATCTATTACTAAATCTGTAATCTGGATTGTTAGCCAGTACTATTAGCTATACTGTTGGCTAGTATTGTTAGCCATACTATTAACGAAAAACAACAGTAAAAAAAATAATACAACAGTTGTATATATATATGATGGTAAAATAGAAATACCTATTTTGGTAATTTGCTATAGTTAACAGTTTAATTACAGTACAATCAAAATTACTGGCATTAAATAATGCAAAATGGTATCCACATTTGAGCGGATCGAGCATGCTCATGAGCACCCACGCTCATAATCAGGGCCGCTCAAGATGAGCGGGTCTTTCAAAAATCCGCTCATGTGCCACTTATTGCCCAGGTCTAATATCTGTCTATATCTGTATAAATCTGACTGATACTGGAAAAATCCAAAGAACAAAAAATATTACAAATTCAGAAATTTTTATCGGAAACAGTTTATCGAATATATCGACAAAAATGATATTCTAGACAACTATAACAATATTTTCAACAGAAAACCAGGCAGAAAAAAAATCGAAAAGACCGATATATCAACAGTAGAACCACTATATTATTCGACAATTGTCCATTTCTTATCAAAAAAAAATAGCAGTACTTCTATAATTACCTCGTCCCCATCCAGAACTTTGGCTGAGGAGTCTTTTATTATTGCCGGAGCTTATAAAACGGCTGTAAAAAAAATACTGCAAATGACTGGAATCACGCGCTACAGAAAAGATTTATAAAGCCGATTTCCGGAAAATTTGCCAAGTGACTTTGGAAAATCGTCTAGATCTTGAATTGATTCTCGAGGATCCGGACACTGGTTTCTTCGTCCAACGAAAGATTCCAATTGGAACTACCCTCGTTTTATACGTGATATAAACAAATGGGCTACAGCGGTGAACTCAAATACATTACTTGACCAGACTGTTGGATAAACTCTCAACTGTGCCCAATGGCCTAGACAGCCGTTTTCTTCACAGTAATATTACGCGGTACAAACTGGTCACTGTAAGCTGATCCTCCGTGGTTCTACTGCGTACCTCAAGTCTACCGTCTCGCAACCGTACCGTCGCTGTCCTTAGCCTTAAACGGGCTCGGATCTGTAGAGCAAATCTTGTAGACGTACCAGTTGATACGCGCCAAGTAGATCAGTCCGAAGAGCTCCCCTACTTACAGAGTATAATTGTAGTTATACTGTATAGAAACAAAGATATACTCAAGTAACAATAGTTGGATTGATCGCGAAGAACTAAATACATATACGCCTAATAAATATCCTTATATACCTAGTTCTTTCTACTTCTCTGGTAACTTTCCGCAGTCACCTTCGGGGTCACGTATACTTCCCCGTCTACTTTGATAAATATATTCCAAAATCACGGTCACGTGGGTATCGTACGATTCCTATAATCCTGCGTCGGACGTTATCATACGGAGTACCATAGTTTCCTTGGTTCGCGGAAAATCTTGTAGTACTTCGTATAAATATTCGGTCCGTCCGATGGTTCATATCGTAAAACACGGCCCGTCGTGCGGAGCGCGTTGTCGTAGAACGTTGCGGGGCGTCCGATTAGTACCTTTCTATGTTTGTCTCTGTACTAGGGATCATTATAGTCTTTTCACCTGTCCGGACCTGTTATAATGTATCGTCCGGCCCTGGTGGGATAGCCATGGTTTCTCGTAGTGGTTCTTGTACGTGATCTGCAGGTGGTCGTGGTAGTTGTAGATTGATTGGCTCTCGATAGCCTATTTGTAGATTGCGGCCCCTCGTCTTGCAGGATCCGTAACAAGTAACCCAATTGTCATTATTATATTTGTGCTGATATAGAATTGTGATATATATTGCGCTTTGCGTCTGTTATAGTTTGCGTTTAGATTATTGATTTTTTAGATTATTGGATCGGTACAGAATATATCGAAATCAGTTTCATCACTTATACAGAGATTCTTTCTCAAAACTACACCTCCTACGGTTACTCTATCCCTGGCTGTTTATCTTAATTGTATTCCAGTACAATTTTAAAGTACACCTCAAAATAGCTTTCGTGTTTATCCCGCATTAGTCCCACTGGCCTTCTACTTTACGCTAAGAATTAATAGTCCTGTAGATACCGCTTCCGCAATACTCCAAACTGTGTGGGTTCTCAGCGGAATTACCCCTCTTTTTCAGATCGTACCACTTGTATACACATTCTCTCTCGAATCCTCTTTGGAGAGGCTATATCTCTTACGGTTATCCTACCCCTGATAGTTCATCTTGGTAGTATTCCTGTACAATGTAAAGCACAGTTTGAAATAGCTTCTGTATCTAGACTATATTGGTTTCATAGGCTTCTAGAACGTTGGCCGTACAAACTAGTCAAGCAGAAGGGATCTGCCTTGATTGAACGTTTACTACTCCGTATATTGGGAAGTGCACATGACTTGGTGCTCCAGGATTCTCGGGGGCTTGGCGGACCCTCTTCAAACCGCGGGCCTCGAAAAAACGTGGTGGAAAAGACCAGCGCATTATATTCTTGATCATGTATAGCAATCTTAAAGTACTGTTAGGTATTTCTCGCAATCTTAAAGTACTGTTAGGTATTTCTCGTAGTATGCACCTCAGACCACTGGGAGACAATTTCCCTTTCAAGTTCAAGCAGCAAGGTCAAAGCAAATTCAGACTTGTTAATCGTGGGTTGCGATTGATCTGATGGTGCTGGGTCGGGTCGACCCGCTCCTAGGAACGGCGCTAGCTCCCGCACAATGGAAGCACGATCAGTAAACTGCCACTAATTCCTTGACTTAGCGCGGTGGGGTCACATGATGAGGCTGAAGACATATCTCCCTTTCAGCTCGTGGGAGTCTGATAAGTACTCTCAACATAAATCACACAAAAGATGGTTTATTCTATTATAGCATCGATATAATTCGAGGATAACAATCGTGGACTTCAGATTAGACAAAATAGTGGCTCAATCCACACTGAAATCTATCTATCTCTGGGTAGAACATAAACCGTAAACGATCAAAATCGCCTGACTAATAGTCGCACCCCATCTAGAGCAACCTAGAACTCTGCCTAGCCCTCTATCAACTGTAACATTCGCGCGTGACCGCGATTTCGTTAATCGTAACATCCTGCTTCGTCGGATACACGAGAAAAGCTCCGTCCCAGAATCGACAATAGTCCTGGTTGGGCTGTATAATGTCGGGTAAGAGTAAATCGACCATTTCGCGGCTAGTTGCTCACAAGTAGAAGAAAATCACAACTTGCTATCGAATACTTCTCTCAGATCCAATCCGAGTCGCCAGCGATATGGGTTTTATGGATCCATGCGAGTTTCCGGGATATCGCCGGCCAAATTAAGATCCCAGGTTATCAAGATCCCAAAATTAACATATTCAGTCTGGTTGAGGACTGTCTAAGAGACAAGAAGAATGGGAAACGGATCTGTATTCTTGAGATGCTGATGACGATGAGTTTCTTTGTTCGTTTCTGATGGCAGGGAATGGAGCTCTAATGAAAGAGTCAACAAATATCTTAACAAAGCCACCACTGCAATACGTCTCTAGAAGCCGGAATGGATCTGTCATTGTCACGAGTCGAAGTGCAGAGGTTGCATTAAAATTGATTGATCACAAGGGCTTTATTGAAGTGAAGCCGATGGAGAACCTTGGTAGCGCCTCCATCTCACCGCAAGGTGGGGACGCCGCTACCAGGCGCCGCGATCAAAGATTGACTAAACCCGTAATCAAGTCAAGCTTTTTGTCTGTACCGGAAATTTAGATATTCCGACCCACCTCGCTCCTATTGGCTGGAGAGCAGATGCACTTATAAATGGCGTCAATATGTTACAATCCAGTCTAGACCTTTTTATGTGGCCTTTTGGGCGGCTTATACTACAAGTCTACACCATGTTTGAATAGACTTTGGTGTAGATTAGATGTCATTTGACGATCCGTTTGCGGGACATAAGCTTGTACTTTTGTAGAAAATATTAATGACTTTTGACCTCATGATCCATGTAAGCTGTTGTCAATTTATTCAGGTGCCCGTTCAAAAATTCAATTGACCGGTCGCTCTTTAGACTGAAAGATGAATGCGGATACGTTACAGAACTAGACCGGTCCAAAGCTTTCTTGGATCAACTAGTTACAACATGCATCATTATCAATGACTACTTAATTAGGATATGTCTAGATGTGCTAAAAATGCTTTGGTTGCGTCAAAGTGATAAGTACAATGAGCGGATTGTTATAAAGATTTCCTTTCTCAGGCCATATAGCCATCAGAGTACGAAACCAGTAATAGACTGGGGACGTAGGGGGTATTTTGAGGCGTGGAATAGAAAAGATAGATTATTTAGCTTATCCAGATTATTTAAATGGTGAACGGGAGCCATCAGAGTCACACATAATTTTGTGTCTTCAAAACCCACATTTCTCTCCTGAAAAGCATTCGTACTTATATCACAATAATTATATTTTCATCCCGAACCATGTCTTTGATCAAAGACAAACAGTTTTACTACCTGAACACTGATGTGCAACCTGGACAAGTTTTAAGCACAGAGGATGGTTCTAATCTTGAGATATGGTAAATCTGTCACTGTTTAATAACCTCTTAAGTTAAGTAATAGATACTCTAACGTTGTAAAAGGGAATCCACTGGTGGGCCTAACCAGCAGTGGCAAGCTCATAAAATGGCAGAACCTGGCGAATGGGCCTTCCAGTCAGCAGAGTATCTCAACTGGATTATGGCTCCAGGTATCGGTATTGCCCATATCATAACTAACAGCTCCTCCTGCTAACATATAGCATAGGCGATGATCAGCAGCTGCAGCTGTCGTCACTTGATCCATCACTTAACCAAATATTGAGGTGGAAAGTGACAGGGCCCGCAGACGCTAAAACGTATGTTGATCTATAATCTATACTCTTCTCTTATTACGAAGCTAAAACTAGCACAGAATTAAGAGTGTGGCGTATCCTGGTCCTCCTCAGGAGGTTGCGGATCTTCAGGGTAAAGATCCCAGCAATGGGACTCCAATAATCCTCTACTCCTCTAATGATGGTCTGAACCAGATGTGGGGATTTGCGCCTGTCTAAGGACTGCGATAGGAGGTTTGCGCAATTGTCGCGGTAATCCGCCTTGATATAGGTTTTTTCCCTAGTTGGATTTAGGTTTTCCCTATATCATTATGCGAATGCAAAGGCTGGTCGTATTTATATACAATATTGATTGTAGTGCGGAGAGCAGACCAATTCTTTTGTAACAGATACTAAGTATAACGCGCTACTGGCCGAGCGCAGTGAAATAGGGTTTGCTGGATAATATCTGTCTCGAACTTTCGGATCTTCAAACTTTGATTCTACCGTACCGTTGTGTACGACATCTCAGACGGATTCAGATCTCCCGGTTGCTTGTAAAGGTGCGTCGTTCGAGTACGCCGCGCCAAGTAAAACTCCCTTACTTGTAGAATGTTTTGTATACCCCGAGACGATTAGAAGCAGACGGTTTTCCGCTCCCTTCAACCTAATCGGCTAGCCATGTTTGACTGGTCCTTCCTGGGAATACTTGGTTCTATCCCAAGGGACCCGGTGCAGTGGGCCTGACTGCAAGTCGGTGAGAGGCCTTAAGTATGGACAGAATCGGACCCACTTTGGACGACTGCACACTAGACCTCGGCATGGTCCGACTCAGGTTTGAAAGGTCGGAACCTCGAACCTGAACCTGAGGTTCTCAGGTTCCAACTTTTAGAACCTGAGTCGGATCGCGACTCTATCAGGTTCGACTCCGGTTCGAACCTGACGGAACCGGAATTGCATAATTCTGCCAAGACATTTCCTATTCGGATGGATAAAATGCTGATTCATCTCTTTTTTTTACTGTTATTTATATCTGTTCTGGTCACCACATCTACTAATCTTATAGTATAGCTACTTTAGCCATGAAATTATACGAAATATTCTTGTATATCGATTCTTTAGTATCAAATCACCTATCTGGTCTTAGATTGAGTCTTTTTTAGGCTCTCAGTGACTAGGTGGACTAGATATCGTAGGTGATATACTGTACAGAGTTGGAAATATATATTTTACAGTAAGTACTATCTTAGTATTCTTATAGAGATTTCTTTCAAAGAACACTCATGCGCTGTATATTAAGAGAACTAGCTAATACTAAGTTTAAATTGAAACAGTAGGTCTTAAAAACCACTCTAGATTCTTAAAGCCGAATTCTTAATACTAATTTGTCTATTTTCCAATTCAAAGCGACGTGACTATATGTCTTAGCTAGTATACTTGGGCAAAATCAGTCTTCAGAAGTCCCAGGGATAGATTCTGGGTTCGAACCGGTTCAAATTCAGGTTCTGTCAGGGTATACTAGGGTCTCTCAGATTCGAACTGAGGTTCTGTCAGGGTATGCCAGGTTCAAATTCAGGTTCTGTCAGGTTCGAACCTGACAGAACCTGGCGGTGTAGAGTCAAGTAGCCAATTGTTATGTGTAGCGGTAGATAGGCCAGTCTATATTCAAATAGATGTATCCAAGTTCTCACTCAGCTCGCGTAGACCGCTATATTCTCTCGAATTCTTCTAATTATCTTTGTTAGTACTCAAATGGCTTTTTGTAAATCTCTTCTAAAACTACACTCTTTGTTATCTCTGTTCAATTATTCACTATGTTCCAGAGTCAGGTCTCTCAATTTTCCGATAACTACCCTTTATCAATCTTTGGGGATACTTCTCTAGATAATCTTCCGTTTCTTCTATCCGATAGCGCTCAGTTATTCAATCCTGATGTTTTATACGGCGAGATCTCTACTTCTACATCTGATTTTAATTTCCCTCTGCCACTGCTCGTGTATTACCCCCCGGATACTCTCCAGTGTGTTGGTCCACCGAGAAAGAAGAACTTCGTCCTTTGGACAGAGATGGTGAATAATGAGTTTGTTGTATAGTGGCTAAAGACGGAGTTTGGTAGCCGGATGATCCGGAATATCTTCGAGAGCAAGCGCCAGGCAGAATGTTGGCGGTATTTTCACCAGATTGCTGCTATTCAAGATGGCGCCCCAAAGGTTATGTGCAAAATATGCGATTATATTTTAAATCATCCAGCGGACGGCCATCGTGGAACATTCTCTATGAATAAACACTACTCGCAAGGTGTTAAGTGTCGGAAGATAGCGCCAAAGTCAAAGGATATTCGAAGACTTATCCAAAATGGGGTATATAAGAGAATTCATTTGATTATTTGGATTTATACTAAAATCTCTTTATTCTAGGCACCATCAGTATCGCAAAAAACGCTCTTTATCCATCAAGCCTGGTTTGAGAGATTAATAATATTTCTAGCTAGTCTGTAGCTACTGTTTCAACTCGTTGAATACCCTCAATTTCGCGTTCTAGTTGAAATAATCCGGCTCGCCCCATCTATACCAGAAATCCCCTCCTCGTATACCGTCCGCCGCCGGCTTTATGAATTAGTCGAGGAACGACAGCAGAGTCTTCTTCAGAAGCTCCCTACGGGTGGTAAACTCTCTATTGTATTAGATTGCTGGATCTTTTCCTTTCGCCAGATCTTTATGGCTGTCACCGGCTATTTTATCGACCAGGACTGGAACTACCGCGAGATCTTATTTGGTTTTGAACCACTCCACGGGATATATACTGGCAGTAATCTTAGCGCAGTTCTATTTCAACTATTTCAAAAGCATCAGATTGAAGACAGGGTATTAACCGTTACCACTGATAATGTATCTAATAACTCTACGCTACTAGAGAGTATCCAGGATTCGCTCCAGGCGCTTGAGCTACCGAACCAGATACCAATTCTCCGTATACTATGTATCGTATATATTATTCAACTCAGTCTGAAGGAGCTACTTGGTTAGATGGAAGCCAATCCAAAGAATGATAGAGAAGAGATAGAATTTACCGGGGAGACGGATAGCTCTCAGCAGGAGAATCGAGAGATTATCCGTATATTAAACAAGGTAAGATATTATCTCTAATTTTATTCTTATTACTATTCTACTAACAGTATACTAGATTCGAAAACTAGCCGTCCATATCAACAAAAGTCCTCAGCGCCGCGAGTGTTTCCTAGAGCTTCAGAGGAAAGAACCGAAGTTTGTGCCAATACAAGACGTCCGAACTCGCTGGAATTCAACGTTTCTGATGTTTCGGTATGCGAAACGGCTACAGTTAATCTTTGACGAGTTTTGCCAGGAGTATAATCAGCCCTATATTCAATTTAGCCAGGAGGAATGGCGCCAGGTTGACTATCTTCTTTCGATCACTCAGCCATTCTTTATCTTTACTAATATGGTATCAAAAAGCAATGATATCACTATCCACACAGTCTTCGGTATCTACAATGCTCTCTTCAACTATATAGAAAAGTCGAAGACACAGCTCGCGCGAAAGAAGATCAACTGGAAAACTGTGATGCTTAAAGCCCTCTTATATGCGAAGAACAAACTCTCGGTATATTATAGTGCAACTGATACAATTGGCGACGATCTCTATGCAATTGGTACCATTATAGTATCTCAGAACAAGCTTGAATTCTTCCAAATATCCGAATGGGAGTCTAAATAGTATATCCGATACCGCAAGAGTCTCGAAAAGTACTTTATCCTATACGAGAAACGATATTCGGATATACGGCCAAGCTTCTATGGTATATTCTCTGCAGTGCAGGTCTCAGATCTAGAGATGTTTATCTCAAAGGCCACAGCTATTCAGTTCCAAACAAACACTTATAACGAACTTAGCCGTTATCTTGGAAGTGGTAAGTTAATATTCTATCTCTCAACTCTTAGATAATAATCTTTTTAATAGATATTCGCTTGGTTAATCCGCGGATATTCTGGAGGGACCACCAGAATGAATTTCCTATTCTTGCAAATCTAGCGCGAGATATTCTTTCAATTCCTGCAACTGGTTCTGGTATTGAACGGCTATTCAATTCTGCTCGTGATATCTGTCACTACCGCCGAGGTTCGTTGAAGCCAAAAACAATCAAGGACCTGATAATATTAATGTGTACAATACGGTTTGATGTGGAGTCCGAGCAGTTGACCTTGATTGAAGAGTATCTTTCTACACAAGAGATTTATGCAGCAAGAGAAGAGAAGGATATTCAGAAGAAGAAGAACGAATTTGATCTTATCAGTGACAGCGAAGATAATTCTCTAGATACGGGATCTCAGCATCCACAGCGATCCTGCGAGCGTACCCTTGGTAAAAGACCAAGGAAGGAAGCAACACCGCCTTCTACTAATCAGAGAACACTTATTCAACTGGATAACGAGGATAACGAGGATAACGAGGATGATGAGGATGATGAGAATAGTATCCCTCTTCCTGATAATAGTGGCCTACTTGGAGAGAGTAGTACTCACAGGCGTACATCTGGGAGAGTTTCAAAGCGTGCAAGACGAGACGAAGACCTCTTTGTATATCAAAAACCATAGAACTAATAGTAACCGAATCTAAAAGTCTCTTTGACTAATTCTATAATTTTTTTCACTTCTGACTAGTATATCCTATCTTTGACTAGATATATCAGCAGAATACTCGAAAAATACAGGTAAAACCGCATAAATTATGCATATCACGGGCTTCCCTCGGTTTGCACCGTTTGTGGAACCTGAGGTTCGAATCGAACCTCCCAGGTTCGACTCCAAAAATCTTGGAGTCGAATCGCGGTTCCAAAAACCAGGAACCGGAACCTGAGTCTTGGCGGTTCCGAGTCGAATCGAACCTGGAGAGTCGCGATTCCTGCCGTGGTCTA